>Ga0208625_100028_pt1 | contig 33747 bp, 43 predicted proteins | sample LakWasMeta8_HOW4_2_FD_183858 | JGI IMG/M metagenome (GOLD analysis project Ga0208625, IMG submission 183858) | Freshwater sediment methanotrophic microbial communities from Lake Washington under simulated oxygen tension - Sediment Metagenome... | ecosystem: Environmental > Aquatic > Freshwater >... | reverse complement strand
TTCAAGATGGATTTGAGCCGCGAATCCGATCCGAACGGCGACCGGGTCAAGATCACGATGTCCGGAAAGTTCTTGCCCTACAAAATCTATTGAAGCGTTCAAGACGCTGCCTTCGCCTGTCTTTCCTCCAAGTCAGGCAGGGTGCAAATCCATTATTATTGTTGAGTCTGATTTTACATGTACGCTTTGGAAATGAGGCGAGATGCTCATAATACTGCCAGGCTAAGGAACTCCCTTAGCTCCACGCGAGCCATTACGTATCAGTATCGCGTGACAAAGTACAATCCCACGCGCAGAGACATAAGAGGCGCATTGACACAGCCGGAGTGGACCACATTTGACGATGTCGGCATGGCGTTTGACGGACGCACCTTGACCGAGGCCGACTATTTGCATGTCGAGAACGCGTATATTGAAGCGGCACTATGCTTTCTGCATGAAGCCGGCATTGCCTCATTGAACGTGCGCGGTTTGGAAAATAGCCGTAACGAAGCAGGCGCGCTGTCGGAAGGGACGACGATACCCCTTGAAGAGCTGCGGACTCCGTTTAGGGATGTTCTCCGCGCACTATACAGGTGCCGTTTTGAAAAAGCGGGCCAGAGTTTCGTGCACTTCGGAGACGATTATCATATGTATATCGGCGTCAATACGTTATGCACCGGCGCTATTCATAACGCAATAGAGTTGGGTCTATTCGTCGAGGATTTCACCTCCCCCTGTCACCCCGAAAATGAAAGCTTTTGATTCTGTCCGTTCAAGGTTTAAGATTTCGTCAAAAATAACTTCCACTTCTCATTCCCAAGCTCCAGCTTCCCGCATCATGTCGGGAATTTATTGTTAACGAAATCCTTAACTACTACAACGGATGCCGCACTTGACCGGAACCGGCATTCAGGAAAGCCGACGCAGCGTAGGAAGTCGCCCGCTTCAGGAAGATACGGACCGGAAGGCGGCATGTCGTCTTGGCCGGCAGTAAAATCGATGTCCGTGAAAGCGAACATGTCAGGACTCCATCACCTTCACGTAAGCGCGGCGCAGCAGTTCCATTTCCGCCGACGGCCGGCCGCGCAATTCGGGCAGCGTGCGCAGCCGGCAAGTGCGGCTTTGCAAAAGCTTGTGGGCGGGTCGAGCACCATGAAGCGGGCCATGTGCACGGTAATCACACCGCCTAGCGTATCGATCCGTTCGCTGAAGCCGGCTTCGATGCGCAACAGATCGTCGTCCAGTTGCAAAATCCGGTTGATCGCGTTGAGCAGTTGAGCCGGATGCAGACTGATCTTCTCTCCCTGCACTTCCTCGTCTTCGAGCGCGCTGGACAAGGCCGGCAAGGCATCGGGAAAACACACGCTGCCGTTGGCCTGTTGCGCGAACAGAGTCAATGCGCTGATGTCGCCCTTGTAATACAGTAACAGCCGGTGTTGCGGGAAATCGTGGCATTCGGGCATGGGATTCATTTGGCGGCTGCGTTTGCTCCGTAGCGGTCCCACAGCGGTTTGTAGCTGCTGTCCAGGCGCGACAAACGCGTATTGACGCGTTCCAACTGCGCATAGTTCGGGAAACGTTTGCCGCTGCCGCCGGCATACCAGGCTTCCATTTCCTGGCTTAATTGACGTTTTTCCTCGGCGCAGTCGGCGATTTGCCGTTTCAGCCACTGCATGTTGGCGGCCGGCGTCAACTCGGCGATCCGATAGCGCAGGCCGTGTTCGAACAGGCGCACGCCGCCGCCTTGCGCGGAGGTATGGTAAAGCGCGTCGGCATCGATCACTTCGATGCCGGCCAAATAGTCGATGCCAAATTCATGGAGCTGAGGCAGCCACGGCACGGTCGGTCCCATCAGCACTGTCGTGGCGTTGGCGGCCAACTCGGCCAGGCGCGGAAAGGTTTTGTTCGGAATCGAACTGGCGGTCAGAAACACCCAGTCGGCATTCGGCAGCATAAACTCCGCAGCAGCGGCCGGCAGATCGTCGCCGCTCGGCTGCAGTTCGAGCACGCACAGCTGCATCAAATGCCGATAACGCTCGATGCCCGGATAATGGCCGATGATAGCGACGTTTTTGCCGAGCAATTGCGGCAAAAAATAATCGAACACGGCGAGATTGGCCCGCTCACCTTCTTCATGGACGATCGGCACCGAATCCGGTAGCGGCCGGCTGTTCAGGCAACTGTTGATCGCGGCCATGCCGACGGTCGCCTGATAAGGATCCCAGTGCAGGATCCAGGCCGCCAGATCGACGATAGGCTTGCCCTGTAGGGTACCTGGCCAAGGCAGGGTCCGCGTCGGGATGCCGGGGCTCATCGCCAATCCAGTGCCGTTGGCGCTGTTCCGGCACAACGTCCACACCAGACCGATCATCAGCTCGTCGACCAACGCGGCGCTGCTGCAGGCATCCAATAACAGTTCATAAATCCGTTTCGGCTCGGACATGCTCAGGCTTACCCCGGAAAATCGAGCAATTTGGCATCGGTCTTGATGTTGTCCGCCTTGCCCCAGGCATTGATCGCTTCGACAAAAAGCTGCTTTTTGCTCGGGTGCGGCTGCACCACGTCGTATTCGGCATAGAAACTGCCATCGCCGTGAAACTTGATCTGGCCTATGCGCTGCCGGCTGATACTGTACCAAAAACCGACTAAATCCTGGGATTGGGTGAAGGGATCGGTGACCAGCGTGAATTCGGCCGCATCGTAATCCGGTAAATGGATTTGCGTTTTCAGCGGAAAACCCAGTTTGACGATCGCTTCGACGATGCGCTGGCAGACCGCCTTGCCGTAGGCACGCTTGGCTTCGATATGCTGTTGAATGTCGGCTGCCATGATCACCACACCTCGGCCGGCAATTGCAGCGCCGCGACCGGCTCGCCGCCGAGCAAATGCTGCTCGATGATCGTCTGCACGTCGTCCTTGCCGACGTTGCCGTACATCACCCCTTCGGGATACACCAACACGCTCGGGCCGAGGGCGCACGGGCCCATGCAGCCGGTATTGGTCAGGCCGATCTTGTCGAACAGATTGCGGCGCTGGATTTCCAGCATGAATTCGTTCATCACTTCGGCGCAACCGGAAGCGGCACAGGAGCCGCGCGGATGGCCTTGCGGCCGGTTTTGGGTGCAGACGAAAACGTGTTTTTCGGGTCTGGACATGGTTAAACTCCCTATTATCGGATGGGTAAAGCGCTGTGAAACCCAGTCCTGTTTCCCAAGCTGGAGCTTGGGAAACAGCGAAATCGGTTTTTTTACGCCGCCAACTTATGCTGGTGCGTGAAGCAATCCTTTGGGCACACCTTCGAGCACGCCTCGCAGCCGATGCAATCGGCCGCATTTTTCAGGCTCATCACCATCGTGTTGTCGTCGTCCTCGAAATCGCCGTAATCGTCGTCGAAGTCCTCTGCACCCAACGCTTCCTCGCGTTCGATCAAATCGAACACGTCGCGCGGACACACCTTGAAACACCGGCCGCAGCCGATGCAGGTGTGCTGGTTCAAATCGGTCACGTACGACGGCGTCCATACCGTGCCGCCGAAAGTCGTGCCGGTCACAAAATCGCTCATGATCGCCTCCTCATGCGGCCTCTCCGGTCGCTGCCAACAGTTTTTTGTTGGCATCGTCCCAGGCTTTGCAGGCATCGTAGGTCGCCTGCGCGGTCGCCATCAATTCGCCGTAGGCATCCGGCAGCCGATCCTCGATCAGATCATGCAGCACCATCGCCGCTTCGCCGGCCAGACGCTTGTTCTTTTTGACTTCCTTTTCCAGCTTTTTCAGGTCTTCGTCGGTCATGGGACACCTCACGCTTCGGCAACTTCTCGATATTGCTCGATCAGGCCGATCGCTTTATCGATGATTTGCTCAGTTTTCATACTCAAGTCTTCGAGGCTCGGAAAGCCGAAGCGATGCACGTCGCGCAAGGTCTTGTCGACCACGATCAACTTGCCGACCAGCACAAACGCCCGGCCGAACCCTTCATGGGTAAGGTTGACCACCGGCACCGCCATCAGGCCGGATTTTTTCTCGATCAACGACGCGATCGCGTTGTAGTAAGCCTTGACCCGCGCCAGCGTGGTCTCGTCGGGATCGCCGACGACCGGAATTTCGCGTTTGCGCTCCTTGGTCATCACCAAGGGATCGACGATTTTCGCTTCCGGCCAGCCTTCGTAACTATCGTAGGTATCCAAGGCGCGCAGCTGCTTGAGCATTTCGGCGACCACGTCGGATGCCATGAAAGGATCGCCGGCTTCGACGGCCAATGCGGGTTGGATCATTGTTGTTCTCCAGTTTCAAAGAATGTAGGGTAGATAAGCGAAGCGCATCCACCGGACCGGCTTGGTGGATGCGCTTCGCTTATCCACCCTACCATCTAAATTATTCGGTTACAGCTACGCGGTCGCGCGTTGTCGGATAGGCGCCTCATCCAGCATGCCGGCTACTGCCATTTCCTTGTAAACCGCCAGCACCGCCTCCTCGATCGGCTCCATCGCATGCTCGCCGTTCGGCATGATACCGGCCTGTTCGAGCATATCCCAAGGCTCGTAACCGATCTTCGAGCACAGCACCGCCTCGCAGCCTTCCAAGGCACGGATCGTGCGCTGCAACACGGTTTCGCCGTCGCCGCAGGTGTCGTCGCCGCTGCAATACAGTTCGGTCTTGCGATGGCTCATGAAGCGTACGCCTTCCGGCGAGGCTTCGTAGATCAAAAATTCCTTCGCGTGTCCGAAATGCTGGTTGATCACGCCCTGACCGCTGGTCGCGACCGCCATCAACACCGGCCGGGTCGTGAGCTTTTCTTCCGCCGCATGTTTGACCGCAGTAGCTTCCTTCGCGGCGCGTTTGCTGTGCATCTCCTCGGCAATCGCTTCGTGAATGACCTTGCGTTTTTCCATTGCCGCCTGATAGTCGATTTCCATGGTCTCGATCTTGTCCAGCGTGAACTCATCGCCGCGGTCTTCGCCGAGCAAGCCCACCGCATCGGCGCGGCATTGCCGGCAGTGGCGCATCATGTTCATGTCGCCGGAACAGGCATCCTGCAAGTCCATCAGTTCGTCCTGGGTCGGGCCGCGTTGCCCCATCACGCCATAGAAGGTGCCGTGTTCGGCTTCGGCGATCAGTGGCATTACGTTGTGCAGAAACGCGCCTTTGGCTTTCACGATCTTGCTGACCTCGGCCAGATGCTTGTCGTTGACGCCCGGAATCATCACCGAATTGACCTTGACCAGAATGCCTTTCGCCACCAGCATTTCGAGTCCTTTTTGCTGTTGCTCAATCAGAATCTTCGCGCCTTTCTTGCCCTTGATACGGCGGTTTTCCCAGAAAATCCACGGATAAATCTGGGCGCCGATTTCCGGGTCGACGCAGTTGATCGTGATCGTGACGTGATCGATGTTGTGCTTGGCCAATTCTTCGACCGAGTCCGGCAAAGCCAGACCGTTGGTCGATACGCACAGTTTGATGTCCGGCGCATCCTGACTCAGGCGACGGAAAGTCTCGAAGGTCCGCTCAGGGTTTGCCAGCGGGTCGCCGGGTCCGGCGATACCGAGCACGGTCATTTGCAGAATCGTCGCGGCCACCGCCATCGTTTTCTTGACCGCCTGATCCGGCGTCAACAGTTCCGACACCACGCCCGGCCGCGACTCGTTCGCGCAGTCGTATTTGCGGTTGCAGTAATGGCACTGAATGTTGCAGGCCGGCGCGACCGCCACGTGCATGCGCGCGAAATAATGGTGGGCATCTTCCGAATAACACGGATGGTTCTCGACCTTCGCTCGAATCTCGTCGGACAAATGACCCAATTGGTCGTCGGTCGAACCGCAGGAACTGGCGGAGCAGCCGCCTTTGGCGGCCGGTTTGTCGTTCAATACTGGCAATTCCATATAAGTCACCTCGCTGGTTTGTTACTTGAGGTTATGCAGGGATCGTACCAGTTATTGAAATAATTTTAATTGGTTGATTTAATAAAGTTTTTTGACAACCATGTAGATGATATGCTTGTAGGAAACAGCACAAAACCGTGTTTGATTTTTTACAAAAGTTGAAGTTGTGGAAATTTTAACCGTATGATGAATACTATCTCTGCCTATCAGCGCCCTGTAGCCTCAATGATAACTATCCGGAAAGCCACCCTTGAAGATTTAGACGCCATTTGCCGCTTGTTGTCTTTGCTTTTCGAACAGGAAGCGGAATTCAAGCCTGATTTTGCAACCCAATCGAAAGGCGTTGAAGAAATTCTGAACGATCAGGAAAAGGGTCAGTTTTTCGTGATCGAGGATTCGGGACAGATAGTCGGTTGCGTCAATTTGTTGTTCCTGGTGTCAACCGCGCTGGGCGGAAAAACGGCTCTGCTTGAGGACCTCGTACTGGCAAAAGCTGTGAGAGGGCAAGGATGGGGCAAGCAACTCTTGGATCATGCGATTCAATATGCCATTCATAATGGGTGCAAGCGTATAACGGTTTTGACCGATAAGGATAATGTGGCAGCCCAGTCGCTTTATCAGAAGATGGGGTTCAAATACTCGGAAATGATTCCGATGCGGCTAGTTTTTTGAGTGAAACACAGGTTTCGACGAGCCCTTTTCAAAGAAGTGCAGAAAGGGTTGGATAGCTTTTAAAAATCCCCCCTACCCCCCTTTTTCAAAGGAGGTAAGACTCTTGGTAGTTTCAAAGTCGGCATTGCTTTTTCAAACGTTATAAGGATTCGCAATCCAGTCCCTCAGTATCCTCTCGTCCTTTTCCGGCAAATAGGCGAAATCGCCGGAGATGTCGCGGTACACCGACTCGGCGCTATCGGTCGACACCCCTTTGCCTTTCAGCATGTAGAAAAACCACGCGAACGGGTAACCGGCATGGCGGTCGAAGCGGCTCAGAATGCTGCTCAAAGCCTGGCCTTTCTTGCCGACGAAGTCTTCAAGATGCGGCAAATGGTCTTTGTGCGTGTTGACGATCTCGGCATTGACGATCTGTTCGCCGAAACGCCCGGTATGGCGGTAGGGGCGGATGATCCAGTCGTCGATCAGCACCGCTTTTTGGCCGGCGCTGCTGCGGTTCCAGTCGTCGATGAAGCGCTGCACCGGGTGCGTTTGCGGGTGGCGTTCGCCGATCACTTCCATGAACAGCTTGACGTCGGTCTTGCGCCGGTAGGTATAGCGGGAATGGCCGAAGCTGAAGCTCTCGATACAAAACGGCTGCAGCGGATCGATGAATTCTTCTAGGTCTTCCGGCGGACGATTGGCGTCGACCAGCATCCGGTCCGAGACTTCGCTGGTTTTATCGATTTCGACCAAGGTGAAATCTTCGGCGCGCGCGCCGGTCTGCACCGCGAAATACAGGGTCTTGCCGGTCTGTTTGGTTGCTATCAACTGCTTGTCGAGCGCGTGGTCGATCAGCGTCTGCAGGTTTTGTCCGCATTCCAAATAACTGCGCTCGGCCCATTCGACCAGATCGCCGGCGATGCGGTTGCCATGCACGTCGACGACGCCGCCGAGCCGGTACCATTCGTCGCCAGTGTGCGCCAGTTTGACCGGATAAGCCGGCGTCAGCGCCTGCAATTTGCCGAGCAGCAGATCGTCGTTCTGGCCCGGAATGAGTTTTTTACAACAGTCGGTAATGTCTTGTCCGGCAAGGACTAAACGGGCTTCAGTCATGGTCGGCGGTAGGATTAGGGGTGGAATGGAGGCGTTGCCGCACCAAGTCGCGCACGTCGGGTTCGGGGTCGTCGGCCAGGCAGGCCAGATCGTGCGGATCGACTTTCAAGGCGGCGGTGTAGCGCACGACCCAGTCATCGTCATGCAACAAAATGACCGCATCTTCCGCGGACATCCGTTCGGCGACCAGGCGGCGCACATCCGGCGACGGGTCGTGCACCATCAGACCGAGGCTGACTTCCGGCAGGCGTTCGGCGACCAGTTTGCGCACCTGCAAGTCTTCGTCCCGGATGAAGCGGAACAAGCGTCCGGGCGGCAGGCGTTTGGCCACCGCCAAGCGCACGATGTAATCGTGATCTGCTGCGAGCAGTTCCAGATGCTGACTGTCGATGCGGCTGGCGACCGTCATGCGCACTTCGCGGTCCGGATCATTGACCCAGGTCTGCAATTGATGGACCGGCAAACGGTAGGCAACCGCCCGCCGGACGACTTCGTCCTCGTCATCGATCAGGGCTTGCAGCGCTTTTTCCGGCGCATGGCGCGCCGCGATCGCGCGCCGTTCCCAGAAAGGGTCCTGTAGGTAATGAACGGCATAGCCCGGATTGACCCGGAAAAAACGGTCGATCTGCCGGCCGCTTTCGACGAAAATGCAGGTGTCGCCAGGCATGCAGCGGCCCCTCAACAAGGTTTTACCGCGGAACGGGCATAGGCTGCAATCGCCAATCGGCAAGGCAATTTGAGCGTCGGCGTCGGCCATCGTCGCGCCTGCCGCTAGTCTTCGATCACTTCGGCGATCACGATGCCGGAAGCGTGTTCGTAATCGCGGGTCAGGCACAGGCAATGTTCGCTGCCGTCGACCAGATACAGATTAAAGCCGGGGTTTTCGAGCGCCGGTTGATAGTTGCCGACATCGTCATCCAGGCAATAAGTGAAATGGGTGCCGGGATAATCGCCGCGCAGAATGGCAACGACCGACTCGTTCAGTGGTTGCGCATTGATCGCCAGGGCGATGCTTTCGAGAAGTTCTGGGCTGATCATGGGGATGCTTACCTTGATATTGGTACGCTGTGCGTACCTTTGGGGCTTTGAAAAGGTACGCGCAGCGTACCCTACATCGGGAAGTCATTGTTGACGGAATCCTTATTGCTCGTTCCCACGCGCCGCGCCACGAAACATAGTCCGCAGCGCGTGGGAACCAGTCCGCTTTACGCCACCAACGGCAGGATGCAATTGTCGATCGGACACACCTTCACGCATTGCGGCTGATCGTAATCGCCGTTGCATTCGGTACAGGTTTTTTTGTTGATCTCGAACACGACCGGACCTTCCTTGATCGAATCGGTCGGGCAGACCGGTTTGCAATCGCCGCAGGAAATACATTCTTCGGCAACGATATATAAAGCCATGACAGCCTCCTTATAAGCGTTTTGCTTGTAATGTGGTGGGGATTTTCGGGGGGGCGTCCAACAGGTCGAAATAATAGCGGGAGCCGTCGCCCAACACGACTTCGCCGCCCCATTTATCGGAGCTGTCGAATTCGAGTGATTCGATCGTTTCTTCCAGATCTTTCTTGGCAACGTAGAACAGCAATTTGCCGTCTTCGCGTTTTCTGAGCATGACGCTGGGCATGGGATTCTCCGAACAAAATAGGTGGGACTGCACGTTTACTTTCTCTCGTTCCCAAGCTCAGGCTTGGGAATGCTGTCCTGGAAGCTCCCGCTTCCTGAACGCATCGCGAAGCAGGAGCTTCGCAACCTGGGTTCCCAAACCGGAGCTTGGGAACCAGCAAACCTACACCATTAGCGAATCAAATCGTAGTTGTAGTCGGTCGTGCCCATGCCTTTGGTTTCCTTGTCCAATTGCTCCAGCACCGCGTTGACCAGCGTCGTCAGCATGTACATCGCACCTTCGTAACCCAGTGTCGTCATCCGGTGCAGATGATGACGGTCGAAGATCGGGAAGCCGATCCTGATCAACGGTACCTCAAATTGCTCGCCTTTGTAGAAGGTATCGCGCTGGATGAATTTGCCGTAGGAGTTGCCGATCATGAAATCCGGCTTGTTCGTAAACATCAGCGAACGGAAATGCCACAGGTCGCAGCTGATATGCACGGTGGCGTTCTGGCCGTAAGGCGAGGCTTTCAGGATTTCCTCGCAAGCCTTTTTCCAGCGTTTGTTCGCATGGCTGACCAAGACGTCGGTCACTTCCGCGCCCAGTTCGAGCAGGAACTGGGTCATGCCCAACGCGAAATCGGCATCGCCGTACAACGCGAATTTCTTGCCGTGCAGCCAGGCGTGCGAGTCGGTCATCATGTCGACCAGACGGCCGCGTTCTTTTTCGAGCGATTCCGCGATCGGCTTGCCGCTCAGTTCGGACACTTTCATCAACAGCGCGTCGGTCCATTCCAGGCCCATCGGAATGTTCAATTTCGGCACGTCGTGCTTCCAGGTCGTCTGCACGTATTTCTTGGTTTTTTCCAATTGCCAAGGCTGCAACAGGATCGTGTCGATCGCGTTCGGCGCATCCTTCACCTCGTCCATCGTGGTGCCGCCGGCATACATCCGGAAATGGCCGTCGGCCGGGGTATCCAGCACTTCGGTCGGGTCGCTGAGCAAGGTGTAATCGACGCCCATTTCCTTCATCATCCGATGGATGACCCGGAAGTTGCCGAGATAAGTCTCGAAGCCGGGCACGAAGTTGATCTTGCCGTTCGCGCCGACTTCCTTGTCTTCCATGAAGTTCAAGGTGAAATAACGCGCGATGCCCTCGAACATGTTGTCCCAGCCGGTGGTGTGGCTGCCGACAAAGCTCGGCGTATGCGCGAACGGAGTCGGGAATTCCTGTTCGATGTGGCCTTCCTTCTTGGCGTTATTGATGAACGCGTTCAGGTCGTCGCCGATCACTTCGGCCATACAGGTGGTCGAGACCGCGATCATGTCCGGTTGATACAAGGCTTTCGCGTTTTCGAGGCCGGCAAACATGTTTTTCTGGCCGCCGAACACCGCCGCGTCTTCGGTCATCGAATCCGATACGCAAGCCACCGGCTCTTTGAAATGACGGTTGAAATAGGTGCGAAAATAGGCCACGCAACCTTGCGAGCCGTGCACATAGGGCAAGGTCTTCTCAAAGCCCAAGGCGCAGAGTACCGCACCAAGCGGTTGGCAAGCCTTGGCCGGGTTCACGGTCAACGCTTCGCGGTTGAAGTTCAGTTCCTGATATTCCTGGGTCGTCGTCCATTCAAACACTTCATCGATCTTTTCCTGCGGGTGGCGTTCTTCGTAAACCGCCCGTTTGTTGGCCAGGTTTTCCTTGTATTCGTCGGTGCGGAATAAAGGATAGCTGGGTTGGATGTTGTCAACTTGTTGGCTCATGATGATCTCCTAACGCGCCACCAATCTGTGGACGGCGTTGATTGGATTGTGTCGGGTTATACGAACCCGACCTACATTTTTGATATAGCGTAGGTTGTGTTAGGCGAAGCCGTAACCCAACGTTGAGCGTAAGCGTTCAATCCCCCTCTTTGAAAAAGAGGGGTTAGGGGAGATTTTCTAAAATAAATCCCCCTTAGTCCCCCTTTTCCAAAGGGGGAGGTGAACGCTTATCGTTGATCTTACGCAACCGCCTTGACCGCTTCGCTGCCGGCCGCCTCGGTTTTCCACGGCGCCTTGATGTTCTTCCAGCAGGGATTGTTGATGGTCATGTCCATGTCGCGGGCGAAGATCGCAAAACCGTCATAGCCGTGATACGGACCCGAGTAATCCCAGGAATGCATTTGCCGGAACGGGACACCCATCTTCTGGAAAATGTATTTTTCCTTGATGCCGGAGCCGATCAGGTCGGGTTGAATCTTCTTCACGAATTCTTCGAATTCGTAGCCGGTCACGTCGTCATACAACAACGTCGCGTTGCCCATTTCCTTGAGCGTGCGGTCGTAGTCGTCGTTATGTCCAAACTCGTAACCGGTGCCGACCACTTCCATCCCGAGGTCTTCATAAGCGCCGATCACATGCCGAGGGCGCAGGCCGCCGACGTACAGCATCACGCGTTTGCCTTGCAGGCGCGGTTTGTATTTCGCGATCACCGCTTCGTATTCGGCCTGGTAGCGCGCGATCACGCGTTCGGCGCCTTCCTTGATGGTGTCGTCGAAGTGCGCAGCGATTCTGCGCAGCGATTCGGCAATCTTGGTCGGACCGAAGAAGTTGTACTCGATCCAGGGGATGTTGTACTTTTCTTCCATGTGCCGGGCAATGTAGTTCATCGACCGGTAGCAATGGATCAGATTCAGCTTCACCTTCGGCGTCTTTTCGATCTCCGCGATCGTGCCGTCGCCGGACCATTGCGCGACCACGCGCAGTCCCATTTCTTCGAGCAAGGTCCGGGATGCCCAGGCGTCGCCGCCGATGTTGTAGTCCCCGATCACCGCGACGTCATAAGGTGTGGCCTCGAAGCTGTCGTCGCCGTCGCGGTTTTCGAGTACCCAGTCGCGAATCGCGTCGTTCGCGATATGGTGGCCGAGCGATTGCGACACGCCGCGGAATCCTTCGCAGCGCACCGGCACGATGGTTTTGCCGTGTTCCTTGTTCTTGACCTTGGCGACCGCTTCGATATCGTCGCCGATCAGACCGATCGGACACTCGGATTGAATCGAGATGCCTTTGTTCAGCGGGAACAACACTTCGATCTCATCGATCAGCTTGGCGAGTTTCTTGTCGCCGCCGAACACGATGTCCTTTTCCTGGAAATCGGAGGTGAAGTTCATCGTCCCGAAGGTATTTATGCCGGTAGTGCCGACGTAATAGTTACGGCGGCCGGCGCGCGAATACTGGCCGCAACCGACAGGGCCGTGCGAGATGTGGATCATGTCCTTGATCGGGCCCCACACCACCCCTTTCGATCCGGCATAGGCGCAGCCGCGGATGGTCATCACCCCCGGTAGCGACTTGCGGTTCGAGGTGATACATTTGTTCGACTTTTCCAAACTTTGATCGTTGACCGCCAAGTGCTTGGCGCGGTCGTTTTTAGCTTTTTCGGGATAGACTTCCAGCACTTCCTGAATCAGCGCTTCGGTCTCCTCTCGGGTCATGGCTGCCATGATTAATCTCCTTCGGCCCTGGGCAATCTCCCAGCAGGCCGGTGGTGTAAGGTGGGCACCGCTTTTGTGCCCACCGTTCATTGGACACGTTATTGGCGGGCACAAAAAGCGGTGCCCGCCGGCGCATTAAGCAGAAGCTTCGGCGGCTGCGGTTTGACCGACGATGCTTTCGTCCACTTCTTCCATGACGCCAAATTCCATCAATAGCTCTTCCAGTTCGTCCATCGTGATCGGCGTTGGAATAACCAATTGTTTGTTGTTGATGATTTTGTTGGCCAGATCGCGATATTCCTGTGCCTGTTTAGCACCCGGTTCATATTCGATCACGGTCATGCGGCGGATTTCGGCGCGTTGTACGACGTTGTCGCGCGGCACGAAGTGAATCATGTGCGAGCCTAATTTGGCGGCCAATTCCATGATCAGTTCGTCTTCACGAGCGGTTTGACGTGAGTTACAGATCAAACCGGCCAGACGCACGCCGCCTGAATTCGCATACTTCACGATACCCTTGGCGATGTTGTTCGCCGCATACATCGCCATCATCTCACCCGAGCAAACGATGTAAATTTCTTGCGCTTTGTTTTCGCGAATCGGCATCGCGAAACCGCCGCAGACGACGTCACCCAATACGTCGTAGAATACGAAGTCCAAGTCTTCGTCATAAGCGCCTTCTTCTTCCAGGAAGTTGATCGCGGTGATCACGCCGCGGCCGGCGCAGCCGACGCCTGGCTCTGGACCGCCGGATTCAACGCATTTGATGTCGCGATAACCGACTTTCAACACGTCTTCCAATTCCAGATCTTCGACGCTGCCGGCGTCGGCCGCCATCTGCATGATCGAGTTCTGCGCTTTCGCATGCAGGATCAAACGGGTAGAATCGGCTTTCGGATCGCAGCCGACAATCATGACTTTCTTGCCGAGCTCGGCTAGGCCGGCGACCAGATTTTGCGTAGTGGTGGATTTACCGATACCACCTTTACCGTAAATTGCACATTGACGTAACGCCATGATCTTCTCCTCTTGTAAAAACAGGTTGTTGATGACAATTGGGATAAAGCAATGGCCGTGCCAAAATTGAAAATATATTTAAGACATTGATAGTTATAATATTTTTTATGTCAATACAGAGCGAAGAATTAGTGGCATCCCGTACATTTTGTAGGGAAATGTGATTTAACCCACATTGAATTTGCGGTTTTGTCGAAAAAGTGTTGCCGATGTAATCTATATATGGGCTCCGTTGGGAACCCGGTTCTGGAAGCTGGTGAGTATTCCAGCTCAAACAGCCCGAATCCTTGCTGCAAAACAGCCATTGGCAATGGTTGATTTATTGAGGCTGACCGGCAGAAGTCGACCCTAACCCTCCCTTCAAGGCAATTTCTTGATGGGGTGGTTAGTTCTGGACAACAGATGATTGTTAAATGTATATCAGCCTATAGAGCCGATAAACTGTTGGCATTTACACGGAAGCCGCGAGTATAAGCGATTAGCAAATAGTCGCCATGTATATGGGTTTGTACTGTACGCCTGTTAATTGACGTTGCCGACAGCCAATACGCGAGAAGTTTTTGTAAGGCGCTTATATTTTAGAATTAGGCGATAATTGATGATGTATGGAAAAAATCTAAATAAATTAATATGAAAATTCGCGTTATTATAAAAAAACTATCAAACCCTCGCATTAGAAGACGATTAAAAATTGCCCTCTCTGTTTTCTTTGGTGGGATTATACTTGGCCTGATGTTTAAGGTTGTCTATGATATTGGTTATTTTGACGCGCAGTCACTTGAAAATGACAAAATTGCTGTGCTACCAACTACGTATCCAGTGCTGACAATGGAATCTGCTCAGCATATTGTTTCTGGTGCGCTAAAAGAAGATCCTACTAACCCAAAAACAGTTGTAGTTCAGATTGTTGATAACAATCATAGACTTTCAACCATTATCATTGAAAGCAACAAGATAAAAAAAATTGCTCGGATTATAGATATGCATTTATTTTTTACCTGCGAGCTATTCAATGACGAAGGTTATAATTTAAACGAAGGCATTGAGCATCAATATAATATCGATCGTGATAATTTCAATCGTGGTAATTAATGATTTCTCACAACAATAATTCCTTTTAGGCAGCAGTTTTGAGCAAGAATACGCTGCTCTGGCTTCCAGTCGCTAGAAACCGGAAGTAAAAAGCTTCCGACACTGCGTTTCCAAGCCGAAGCTTTGGAACGAACGAGGTCCTCCCTACCTAAATACAACCCCGACACCCGACCGACAGGCCGGATTATTTTGTGGCAAAACTGACACAACAACGCCGCGTCGTCATGCCCCCTGTTGACTTAGGATCTCAACGCTAGCGCTAATCAACGCCCTTTCGCCCGCTAAATGCCCAACTTGGATTGATTTTTGCTAGGTAAATTACATTGCAAACCTAACCAGGAGTCATTCCATGTCCGAAGCAGTGTTTTCCGAAATTTTGAGCGGTCTGTTCGACAACCGTGTCGTGCCCTACCTCGGCCCCGGCGTATTGGCAGACGTGACCAGTAAAGTGAACGGCGCGCCGATGCCCGCCGACAGCAACAGCCTGATTCTGGCGATGAACGGCGGCAAACCGATGGCGCCGAAATTGATGTACGAATTTCCGCGCGCGGCGATGAACCAGGAATTGAAACGCGGACGGACATTTTTGACCCAGTTTCTGAACAAGGTTTACAAGGATACGCAATGGACGCGCGCGGCGGTCCACGATTGGCTCTGCGAATGGAAACCGCGTTACGTGATCGACGTCAACCGTGACAGCCAACTTCAGGACAGTTATGCCGACGAAAAGCATACGCTGATTATCGGCCTCGCGCGCATCGTCGGCAGCCACTATCGCTTCAAAATCTATCATTACGACGGCAAAGCCTATGAAGAAATCGATCAGCAATCGGTGGATACCGACTTGCCGATTCTCTTCAAACCGATGGGCACGGCCAAACCCGAGCCCAATTACATCGCGTCCGACGCCGATTATGTCGATTACATCACCGAGCTGATGGGCGGTTTTGCGATCCCCGATTTTTTAAAGGAATACCGTAAAGGCAAAAAATACCTGCTGCTCGGCTTGCCGCTGAACCGCGATTCGGAACGGATGGTGATGAGCGACATCGTGTACGGCGCCGACGAACACAAAGGCTGGTTTTTCCGGGAAAATCCGACCGACAAGGAAAAACGCTTCGCCGAACGCTTGGGCTTTACCTTGATCGATAGCGGATGCCGAGAGTTGCATGACTTGGCTGAAGCTTGACGATGGACCTTGATAGGGCCTGCGATGCGCCGTGGACTCTGCGGGACGGGTTTTAAAACCCGTCCCAACCGTTTCAAATGCCGAGATTTCGTGTCTTTCGTGCTTTTCGTGGACTAACTGCGGTTTTAAGGATTATGAATTATCAATCACTCAAAACTGCTTCACGCTGATATTCAACGTCTGAATGCGATACGCGATCTGCCGTGGCGTCATGTCCAACAAGCGCGCGGCCTTGGCCTGCACCCAGCCGCTTTGTTCGAGTGCGGCGATCACGCGTTCGCGTTCGTCCAGGTCGTCGCTTTGCAGATCGGCCGGCTTCAGCGATGGTTGCGCGCGGCTGATCACGATTTCGTTTTCGAGGCCGGTGCTGGCCATCACGTCGCGGTCGATCACGCCGTTCGCGCTCATGATCGCGGCACGCTCCAGACGGTTTTCGAGTTCGCGCACGTTGCCGGGCCAATGGTGCTTCATCAGGATGCGCAAGGCGCTTTCCTTGATTTCGAGCGGCCTGCCGCCCTGCTGACGGGAGATGCGGCCCAGCAGAAATTTAGCCAGATCCGGAACATCTTCGATCCGCTCGCGCAGCGGCGGCATGTTAATCGGCATCACGTTGAGCCGGTAATACAAGTCTTCGCGGAACAAGCCTTCGGCAACGTCCTGTTCCAGATTGCGATTGGTCGCGGCGATGATGCGCACGTTCACTTTCAAGGTGCGGCTGCCGCCGACGCGCTCGAATTCGCCTTCCTGCAATACGCGCAGCAGCTTGGCCTGGAACGAGGCCGAAATCTCGCCGATTTCGTCGAGAAACAAGGTGCCGTTGTCGGCCAGTTCGAAACGGCCTTTACGTTGGCCGACCGCGCCGCTGAACGCGCCTTTTTCATGACCGAACAGTTCCGATTCGAGCAGATTGTCCGGCAATGCCGCGCAGTTCAGTTTCAGGAAGGGGCCGTTCGCGCACGCGGAGTTGAAATGGATCGCGTTCGCGACGACTTCCTTACCGGTGCCGGATTCGCCGCGAATCAATACCGTCGTGTGCCATTTCGCGACCTGGCGGATGACGTCGAAAACCTGCAGCATCGGTTCGGAATGGCCGATGATGTTCTCGAAGCGGTAGTTTTTGACCAGCGTTTGCTTTAAATAATCGCGCTCGGTCGCCAGCTCGGAGTGCTTACGCTCCATCGTGCGCAACATGTTGACGCTGTGCGCGATCAGATTCGCGACCATTTCCATGAAGCGCGCGCGCTCGCCCAAAAAGCGGTTGTCGGAAGGCTGCGCGGCAACGATGCCGACTACTTCGCCCGCGCCGATCGTCAACGGCGAGCCGATGAACGGCAGGCTAGGATCGTAGATGCCGAGCCGGCTCAAGAAGCGCGGCTCGTCGGCGATGCGCTCGACCACGATCGTGCTGCCTTCGTCGAGGATCGCGCCGACCAAGCCTTCGCCGGGCTGATAGCGCACCGAACGGTCGATGTCCTCGCCGTAGATTTCGCAGATGTGCATGCTGTCGTCTTCGACGCTGCGCAAGGTGATCATGCCCGAATGCAGGCCGGAACGTTCGTGCAGAATCTCCAGAATACCCTTTAATTTACTATGCAGATCCTTGGTGCTGTTGAGCAATTGGCTGACCAGATACAAGGTGTCCAGTTCCGCTTCAACCAATAAAAGACGTTCACTCATAACCCGATACCGTACTGGCGTTTTTCGGACACACCGGAAAACTGATGATGAAACGGCAGCCCTCGCGACAGTCCGGGTCGATCGCGATGATGCCGTTGTGTTGATTGACGATTTCCTTGGCCATCACCAGGCCCATGCCGGCCTGATAGCCGCCCATTGCCTGTGTGGTGTAAAACGGCTCGAAGACCTTGCTGCGCTGATGGGCCGGAATGCCCGGGCCGGTATCGGCAAGCGCGACATGCACCCAGCCGCGCTCGACCCAGGTGCTGATCTTGACCATGCGCTCGGCGCAACTGGCGCGGTTCAGCGCATCGACCGCGTTGTCGAGCAATTGCTTGAACAAGGTGCGCAATTTGTTCGCCGAACCGAGAATAGCCGGCAGCACCGGATTCGGCAGCCAATCGACCACGACGCCGTTGGCCAAAAATTTGTGGCTATAGAGCAGCATCACTTCGTGCAGTAATTGATTCAGATTGACCGGTTGCACTGCCGTTTCGGGGATTTCCGGCACGCAGCGCTGCAAGGTCGTCAAGGTGTCCTCGCCCATCGCTTGCACTTGGCCGAGCAGCTCTTGCAGCGGCTTGTTGCCGGCGTCATTGCGCCGCTTCATCAGTTGAATTGCCGCGTTGACCTGATTTAACGGCTGACGGATTTGATGCATCGCGCCGAGCAGCGTTTCGCGAATGCTGCGAATGTGCTCTTCCTCGGCCATCATGTCGCGCAAGGTTTGCAGTTGTAGTTTTTCCTGCTGGCGGCGTTGCTGCGTGATGTCGTTGATGCTGAGCAGCAGGTATTCGCGCGATTGCTTGACGAAGAAATGGTCGGCATGGGTGTCTTCCTCGCTGAACCAGTTGCCCGAGCAGGCAAACCAGCGCGTGCCGCGTTGACGGCGCGCGCCTTCAACCCTCACTTCGCGGTTGCTGAACGCGCGCGGCAGCGACAAACCTTCCGGCCACAAATCGCCCATGTCCTGGCGCAGCGCTTCCAAAAACATCAACGCCGGTTCGTGGTGGTCGAGTTCGCTGACCAACATTTTATACATCTGATTGTCCAGCACGATGCGGTGCTCGCTGTCCATCACCGCCATCGCCACCGGCGAGGCATTGATCACCGACTCGATCAGGCGCTTTTGGTTGTTGACCTGTTGTTCGGCGCGATAGGTCTGCGTCACGTCGCGGTGCATGCCGATGTAATGGCTGACCTTGTCGCTTTCGTCGAGCATCGGCGCGATCGTCAAATCGGCCAGGTAGCGTTCGCCTGCCTTGCGCCGGTTGATCAGTTGCCCGTGCCAGACCTGCTTGCGCGAAATGGTATGCCACAGATCGTAATAAACCTGCCGGGGCGTGCATTTGTCGGACAATTTCGACTCGTTTTCGCCGAGAATCTCCGCGGCCTCGTAACCTGTCACCTGCGTGAAAGCCTGATTGATATACAGGATGTTGGCTTTTTTGTCGGTGATCGAAATCGCGATCGGCGACTGCTCGACCGCCTTGACGAACAGAAACAGCGGCAGAAAGCTGCCGGTCTTGCGCCCGGCCAGCGTCGGTTCGATGACGGCCGCGCCGCCGGGCGCAAACATTTCGATGACCTCGGGCGTAAGCTGTCCTTGGAAAAATTCGGGCGTCTGTTTATTCATTTAATACGTCCTCGCGGCGAGTCGGCGTTCGGTGCAAAACGATGGTTGTAAGGATACGGTTATAAATAACTTCTCGGTAAAATTTTCCGTTCGCCCTGAGCTTGTCGAAGGATGGACGGAAAATTCCCCGATGCTGCGGCCACCCGTTCATGCTTCGATAAGCTCAGCACGAACGGGTAGCCGCATTTAGGGAAATTATTTTTGACGAAATCCTAAGGCATTCAGCATGCTAGTTATGCTCGTTCCCAAGCTCTGCTTGGGAATGCGGCCTGGGAAGCTCCAGCTTCCCGTATCTACCGGGACGTTATTGTTGACGAAATCCTAAGCAGGCATCGCTATCGTTACACGGGAAGCCAGAGCTTTCCGCACGGGGTTCCCAAGCTGGAGCTTGGGAACCAGCAAGCCATATCGGAAAATACAGCAAATATCGCGCCAGTTCTTATCCCAGCAATTCGTTGAATCCTCGACACTTCGATACCTTCACGATTGTCGGGTTTGCAACAATCGCCGCATCACCTTACCCTGCGTGTGTTTTTTAGCACAGTCCCAAACCGCGCCTTAGCGGTTCATTTCCGCACTGATTCAAGGCTTTTTCACGGTTGGCACGGATGCTGCTGCGTCATTCGCAAACGCTGGAGACATTGAGCCATGAGTGAATACTTACTGCTGATTTTGGGGACCGCGCTGGTCAACAACGTGGTGCTGGTCAAGTTTTTGGGCCTGTGCCCGTTCATGGGCGTGTCGAACAAACTGGATAGCGCGCTCGGCATGGGCATGGCGACGACCTTCGTGTTGACGCTGGCCGCTGCGGCGAGCTGGGTGCTGGAACATCGCCTGTTGCAGCCTTACGGCATCGAATTTTTGCGCGTGCTCGGTTTCATCCTGGTCATCGCCGCAGTCGTGCAGTTTACCGAAATGATTATCCACAAAACTAGTCCGGTATTATATCAGGTGCTCGGCATTTTTTTACCGCTGATCACCACCAATTGCGCGGTGCTCGGCGTGGCGTTGCTGAACGTGCAGGAAGGCTTCAACTTCATTCAAAGCCTGTTGTTCGGTTTTGGCGCGGCTTTAGGTTTTACCTTGGTGATGGTGCTGTTTGCCGGTCTGCGTGAACGCCTGGCGTTGATGGCAGTACCGGCGCTTTTTTCCGGCACGCCGATCGCTTTCATTACCGCCGGCATTCTGTCGCTGTCGTTCATGGGCTTTGCCGGCCTGTACACCAAATAAAGGGACGCACATGGTCATTTTTTCCGCGATCGTCATTCTAACCGGCCTGGGTTTGGTGCTGGGGCTGAGCCTCGGCATCGCCGGCAAGTATCTGAAAGTCGAATCCGATCCGTTGGTCGAGCGCGTCGAAGCGTTGATGCCCGGTTCACAATGCGGTCAATGCCGCTTTCCCGGCTGCCGGCCGGCGGCGGAAGCCTTGGTCGCGGGCAGCGCGCCGATTACCTTGTGCCCGCCGGGCGGCGCGGCATTGGTCGAACAACTCGCCAAGCTGTTGGGCGTGGCGGTCGATTTGAGCCAAACCCGCGATCTGGAACCATTGGTCGCGCGGGTCAGTGAGGACACTTGCACCGGCTGTACGCGCTGTTTCAAGGTTTGCCCGACCGACGCGATCGTCGGCGCGCCGAAACAGATTCACGCGGTGGTCGCCGATGCCTGCATCGGCTGTGAGAAATGCGTGAACGTCTGCCCGACCGAGTGCCTGCAAATGCACCCGGTCGAGGTGACCTTGCGCGACTGGCGCTGGCCTAAACCTTTGGCCGCGGCCGCCTGAGGAGGCTGATCATGTTTGTGCTATTCGAGCATCCAAGGCTGCGCGGCGGCATCCACGCCGAAGAACATAAATCCGGCACCTCGGGCAAACCGATCGCCAGCGGTTTGCCGTTGCCGAAAAAGCTGTACATTCCAGTGCAACAGCACGTCGGCAAAGCGGCCGAACCGGTCGTCAAGGTCGGCGACCCGGTGTTGAAGGGGCAACTGCTGGCGCACAGCCAAGGCACGATCTCCGCGCCGGTGCATGCGCCGAGTTCCGGCACGATTCTCGACGTGCTCGATTACCCTGCGCCGCATCCGTCCGCGTTGCCGATCCGCACGATCGTGATCGAAACCGACGGTCTGGATCGCTGGTCCGAGTTGTCCGTGCCGGACGATCCGTTTGCGCTCGACCCGGAAGAAATCTGCCTTCGGGTCGGCGCGGCCGGCGTGGTCGGGCTGGGCGGAGCGGTGTTTCCGTCCGCGGTCAAACTCGGCCTCGGCCGCAAAAATAAAATCCATACCTTGCTGATCAACGGCGGCGAATGCGAACCCTTCCTGACCTGCGACGACCGCTTGATGCAGGAACGCGCCGGACACATCGTCGCCGGCATCCGCCTGATGTTGCGCGGCATGGACGCGCCGGACGCGCTCGTCGGCATCGAAGACAACAAGCCCGAAGCGTTTGGAGCCATGCTGAAAGCCTGCCTGCCGTTCCCCCACATTCGCGTCGAGCAAGTGCCGACCCGCTACCCGATGGGCTGGGACCGGCAAATGCTGCGTTATCTGACCGGCTGGGAAATTCCGGCCGACGGCCGCGCCACCGACATCGGCGTGGTGATTCACAACGTCGCGACCGCCTATGCGGTCTATCGCGCGGTTTGCCTCGGCCAGCCGCTGATCAGCCGGATCGTGACGGTCGCCGGCGACACGGTCGGCAACGCGCAAAACGTCGAGGTTTTGCTCGGCACCTTGATCGCGGAGGTGCTGGCCTATTGCAAGGTCGAACCGAAGCGGGTGGCGCGCCTGATCATGGGCGGACCGATGATGGGCGATGTGCTGCCGCGCGCCGACGTGCCGGTCGTGAAGGCCTGCGGCGGCATCCTGGCGCTGTCGGCCGAGCAGCTCCATGAAGCCGACGTGAAACCCTGCATCCGCTGTTCAAGCTGTGTCAGCGCCTGCCCGGCCGGTTTGCTGCCGCTGGAAATGGCCAGCCGCATCCGCGCTAATCAACTCGACGCGGCGGTCGATCTGGGCCTGAAGGACTGCATCAGTTGCGGCAGTTGCTCCTATGTCTGCCCGTCGAATATTCCGCTGGTGCATTATTTCAAATATGCCTCCGGCGAGTTGTACAAGCGCCAGCAAATGGAACACAAATCCGCGCAAACCAAACGCCTGGTCGAAGACCGCAATCGACGCCTGGAGAAGATTCGCCTGGAAGCCGAAGCGGAAGCGCAACGCGTCGCCGAAGCGCGCGCGGCCCGCGCCCGGCAAAACGCCGCCGGCGGCCAAGCTCAGCAAGCCGCCGTGGCAGGAGAAAACGCATGAGCACGAAACCGGTCAGCGGGCCGCACGTCGCGGCAGCACACAACATCGACGGCATCATGCGCAAAGTGATTATCGCGCTGTTGCCGGCCGCCGGCTTCGGCGTGCTGATCTTCGGCTGGCCGGCGCTGTATTTGGCCGTCGTCACGGTGGCCTCTGCGGTCTTATTCGAAGCCTTTTGCCTGAAAATCAAAGGCGCCGAAGCGCTGCCCTATCTCTGCGACGGCTCGGCGATTTTGACCGGCCTGCTGGTTGCGATGACGCTGCCGCCTTGGGCTCCGTGGTGGATCGGCGTGGTCGGCTCCGGCATCGCAATCGTGCTCGGCAAGCAGGTCTATGGCGGCCTTGGGCAAAACCTGTTCAATCCGGCCATGCTGGCGCGGGTTGCGTTGCTGATTTCGTTTCCGATCGAAATGACCGCCTGGGTCAACGTCAGTCCGCCATTGACCGGGCCGGGTCCGACTGACAGCTTTTCGATCACCTTTTCCGGTGCCGCCCCGGCCGACGGCATGACCGGCGCGACCACACTCGGCGCGGTCAAAACCGGTTTTACGCAAAACCAGACCTTGCCCAGACTGCTCGACGACTACTCCGGTTTTCTGGCCTTGATCGGCTGGGAGCGCGGCAGCCTCGGCGAAACCTCGACCCTGTTGCTGCTGCTCGGCGGTCTCTGGCTGCTGCGCCAAGGCATCATTCAATGGATGATTCCGGTGTCGCTGCTCGGCACGGTCGCCTGTTTGGCGCTGGCGTTCCACCTGATCGACAGCCAGCAGTATCTGGGGCCGTGGGTGCATCTGAACTCCGGCGCGCTGATGCTGGTCGCGTTTTTCATCGCGACCGACTATGTGACCTCGCCGAATACGCCGCTCGGCCAATTGCTGTTCGGCGCCGGATGCGGGGGGCTGATCTTCGTGATCCGCACCTTCGGCAGCTACCCGGAAGGCACCGGCTTTGCGGTGCTGCTGATGAATGCGGCGACGCCGTTGATCGATCATTACATTCGCCCGCGCATCTACGGCCGTTACCGTAACGGTAAGCCGATCGACATAAGTCATCCCTGAGGCCCGCCATGAGTTCCGAATCCGCTCCCCAATCCCGCGCCGACGCCGCGAAAATTGCCTGGCAAAAACTGTCCGCTTGGCTGGCGCCGGATCATTTGGCCGGCCTCCGCCCGAAGCTGCATTATCAGGCCGGCATTCTGGCCGGATTCGCGCTGGCCGCCGCCGTGTTGCTCGGCATCGCCGATCTGGCGACGCGCGGCGCGATCCAGCTGCGCCAGGAAGAAGATCTGAAAGCCAGCCTCGAAGAAGTCGTGCCGGCCGAGCTGCACGACAACGATTTGCTGGCGGATACCGTCACCCTGCCTTCCGCCGCCGCGAATATCGGCGCCGACGAAACGGTCGTCTATCTGGCCCGCAAGCAAGGCGCGGTAAGCGCGGTCTGTTTCAAATTCGTCGCCCCGGACGGTTACGCCGGCCCGATTAACATCGTCATCGGCATCGCCAACAACGGCGAGATTCTCGGCGTGCGGATAATCGCGCACACCGAGACGCCTGGCCTCGGCGACAAGATCGAAATCACTAAATCGCCTTGGGTATTGAGCTTCGACGGCAAATCGCTGGACAATCTGAGCATGACCGAATGGGCGGTCAAGAAGGACAGCGGCGTCTTCGACCAGTTTGCCGGCGCGACGATCACCCCGCGCAAAGTCGTGCAGGCGATCCGGCGCGGGATGGAGTTTTACCGGGCGCATCAGACGGAATTTAAGTAGGGTACGCACCGCGTACCTTCTTTGGGCTTGGATCAATCGGAACGCAGTGCTTCAACGATAACACGCTGAAAAAGGTACGCGATGAGTACCCTACGCCACTTGGGAACGAGCAGAGAGACTTATTTAGGAACGACAGTTATGAACCTCAGCATCCTATTTTCCGAACCCTACCGCAAAATCGCCAAAGACGGTCTCTGGACCCACAACGCGGTGTTGACGCAAAACCTGGCTTTATGCCCGCTGTTGGCGGTCACCGGCACCGCGACCAATGGCCTCGGCATGGGCCTTACGACGATGGCGGTAATGATGGCGTCGAACGGCATCGTCTCGCTGAGCCGGCATTTGATCCCGCCGGAAATCCGCATCCCGATTTTCGTGCTGCTGATCGCCGCGCTGGTCACCTTGGTCGACTTGGTATTGAACGCCTGGCTGCACGAACTGCACAAGGTGCTCGGCCTGTTCATTCCGCTGATCGTGACCAACTGCGTGATCCTGGGCCGCGCCGAAGCGTTCGCCTCCAAACAGGCCGTGCTGCCGTCGGTGTGGGACGGCCTGATGATGGGCGCAGGCTTTACCCTGGCGATGGTCGTGCTCGGCGCCCTGCGCGAAATCAGCTCGGCCGGCACCTTGTTCGCGAATGCCTCGGTCCTGCTCGGCGAAAGCTTCCGTTTTCTCGAATTGACCGTGATTCCCGACTACAAAGGCTTCTTGCTGATGGCGCTGCCGCCGGGCGGCTTCATCATGCTCGGTTTCATGATCGCCGGCAAACGGCTGCTCGAACGGCGCGCGGTAAAACAACCCGCGCCGCAGATCGAAGGCCTGCAATTAGCCGATCAACAAAATTAGGAGCAAAGCGATGAACGTCGGCGTGTGTTACGCGGAAGCGGACCGGCAAACCTGGCTGCGTCTGGAAGTGCCGGACGGCAGCACCGTACAACAGGCCATCGAACTGTCCGGCCTGCTGAACCACTATCCGCACATCGATCTCGGTAAACAAAAAGTCGGCATCTTCGGCAAGCTGACCAAACTCGACGCCCCGGTCAAGGAAGGCGACCGGGTCGAAATTTACCGGCAAATTACCGCCGATCCAACTCAGGTCCAACGCCGCCGGGTTGATGTATAAAAACATTTAATCAGGAGAAACACCCCATGCTACTTGAAAGTTACGACAAACAAGGCCTGCTGTTCATTACCTCGGTGCTCGGCCCGACCGGCATCAAAGGCATCGACGCCTTCCGCGGCGATCTGGTCTTGAAGCCCGGCGCACTGCGCGAAGGCTCCACCACCGACCGCAAACCGCCCGAACTGCTGCTGCATCAGGCCGCGATCCTGGCCGACAGCGAAAAATTCATCTTCGTCAGCGGCCTGTTCTCGGAGCTGAAAGACGTGTTGGTGTTCGTCGAAAAATATCTTCCCGCCTTGAAGCCCGAAACCCTCACCCTGATTTTCGTCGAAAACATCGCCAGCCCGATGCAGGTCGAACTCGAAGGTGTAACGTTCAAATTCGTGCCCTACAAAGACGGCATGGTCTGGAATGAAACCCTAGACCTGCTCTACATCGAAAAAGCCGACTTGAAAGGCCAATCCGCCGAAGACAAAGTCGTCACGGTGTTCGAGGCGGCAAAAGGCTTCGGCAGCAAAACGCCAACGGTCGCATTCGACGACGCCTTGAACAACACCATCGTGGTCAAAAAAGAAGCCGCGGTCGGCCCGGTTTGATGGCGTGCCATGAAAACGTTCAAGAGCGTTTCTGCCGCCGAGGGGGCCCAACTGATCGCCGACCGCAATCCGCTGATCCTCGATTGCCGCGACATGAAAGACTACCGCGCCGGCCATATCGACAATGCGATGCACGTGCACGAACAACTGCGCGACAGTCTGCTGAAAAAAGGCGACAAGGAGCGCAATCTGCTGATTTATTGCTATTACGGCCATGCCAGCGAACACCTGGCGGAAATGTTCGGCGATTTCGGCTTCAAACAGGTTTACAGTCTGGCTGGCGGCTTCGCCGGCTCGAAGGAACACCACAACCTAACAAGGTGATTTATGAATCAATTATCCCGAGAACTGGCCCTGCGCATCGCGCTGGCCGCCCGCGTGCTGCCCGGCGTCGACCTGCCGAAACTGATCGGCATCCTGCACGATAAGGTCGGATCGCCCTTGAACGACGAAAAGCTCAAATCGATCACGGTCACCAACCTGAAAACCGGCATCGGCAGCCACGACGGCGAGGAAGACGGCGAGGACATCGGCATCGGCCTCGAAAACATCAAACTAGCGGTGCGCTATCTGTGGGGCGAGGAAGAAGGCGACGAAGACCTGCCGGAAGTCCAGCCCTACAAAGACGGCGACATCCCCGAATCGATCCGCGTCGCGATCGCCTCGAACGCCGGCTCTTTGCTAAACGGTCATTTCGGCTCGTGCATCCGCTTTCTGGTCTATCAACTGTCACGTACCGAATGCCGGTTGATCGATATCCGCTCCACCGTCGAAGCGGACAGCGCCGACGATCGCAACCTGTTCCGCGCCAATCTGATCAGGGACTGCCACGTGCTGTTCGTGCAATCGATCGGCGGCCCCGCAGCCGCCAAGGTGATCCGCGCGGACATCTATCCGATCAAGGTACCGGAGGTAATCGATGCGATCGAAAAGTTGCAGGAGTTCCAAAACGTCTTCGACGCCGCGCCGCCGTGGCTGGCGAAGGCATTGGGCAAAAGCCCGGAAGAAAGGAAGCGGTTTGCGGTGCATGATTGAATAAATCTTGCTTACAGCGTATCTTCATCTTAAGCGGGCTGGAGGTAAAACGTTATGAAATTCGCTGTAGTCATTGAAAAAGCGGAATCGAATTATTCCGCGTTTGTGCCCGATTTACCGGGATGTATAGCAATGGGCTCCACCATCGAGGAAGTTGAAACGCAGCCTACCGCTATTTGTTTCGATGATAATAGGATATCCGTTAGCAGCGATATGCGAAAGCATGAATCGGTGTAGTCATGCGGCATCAAGGCTATGCACTTTTTGAATCGCCCGCTAATTGATCACCATCGCCACGCTCTCCGCCAACAACGCCGGCCATGCCTGCCAAAAAATGTCATTGGCGATCCAGGCCACGCTGGATACCGATAATAACAGGAGTTGACGTTAGATACGATATGCCGATGCCGGCAATAACAATCGATCCGCCTGCCCCGGCAGGGGCTTGAAGCCAAAGTGCTGATAAAAACTTGCAGCAGAGGCGTCTTTGGCCTGTACAACAAGACCAACCATTGCCAACGAAATACTGGCGTTTGCGACTTTCCGGCAGGCGTCCGCTAAAAGCATCGAGCCTAAACCTTGTCCTTGAAACTGTTGGTCGACCGCCAGCCGTCCTATCAGCGCCACCGGCACAGGATACCTGGGCAGGGTTTTGGCCAACGACACCGGCAAATCAGAACAGCTCACGCTGCTTGCACTCAAGGTATAAAACCCCGCCAATCGAGAAATATCATGTTCCGGTGTAGCAATAAACACCCTGGCAACGTTCCGTTTGACATCCTGTGCGGCATAACGGCGGATATATTCATCAAGCACGGGCTGCTTACAATTGAAAGAAGCCGTGTCGATCACCTTGTCTAACGGGCGAATCTTGAACGTCGTCACCGAGCAACCTGTTCAGAATGGCGTTTGAAGGCCTTTTGCAATGCGACATTGGCGGGCGTTTGTTCATCAAGCGCCGCCAGAAAAGCCTGAAAATCTTCCGGTTGTAAGGTAATACTTTCATGAGCCTGCACGATTTTCTCTGCGGAAGCCAGGGCATGCGTGAGAACAAACTCCGAAATGCTGACATGCGCATAAGTGGCGGCTTTATCGAGCAGATCGCGCGCACGCGCATCGCAGCGAATATTGAGGCGACTGTCTTTGGCGGTAGAATTTTTCATGGGGAACTCCATAACGGTTTGCATAAAGAAATTGTGCGCCGTTTGTAAGTACATTTCAAGAAAATGTCGTGATTATTTCAAACTTTGATTCGGTCCCAGTGTGCTCAAAGCAGTGTATGCCATCCTCAAGCCAGCCTTCCACGCATTCAACGGCTTTCCTCCGAATTAATTGTTGTTATTACCTCCCGCGCACCTGTTTTTGTCGCATTCACGACAATGGGTGCGCATCAACTTATATTAAATATCAATAACTTAAATAATGGCACAGCGGTTGCATTGTACAAAACAACGACCGAGGAATTGCCATGAAATCGACCAAAGACATTGCGGAACTGCTGAACGAACCGGCTTGCGAGCACAACAAGAAGGAAAAGTCCGGCTGCTCGAAACCGAAGCCCGGTTCGGCGGCGGGCGGCTGCGCTTTCGACGGCGCGCAAATCGCCCTGCTGCCGATCGCCGACGTTGCCCACATCGTGCACGGGCCGATCGCCTGCGCCGGCAGTTCCTGGGACAATCGCGGCACCCGTTCGTCGGGTTCCGAACTGTACCGGATCGGCATGACCACCGATTTGACCGAACAGGACGTGGTGATGGGGCGCAGCGAAAAGCGGCTGTTCCACGCGATCAAACAAGCGATCGACAGCTACAATCCGCCGGCGGTGTTCGTTTACAACACCTGCGTGCCGGCCCTGGTCGGCGACGATCTGAACGCGGTGTGCAAGGAGGCCGGCGAGCGCTGGGGCGTGCCGGTCGTGCCGATCGACTGCGCCGGTTTTTACGGCACCAAGAATCTCGGCAACCGGATCGCCGGCGATGCGATGGTGCAGCACGTGATCGGCACCCGCGATCCCGACCCTTTACCGCCCGGCCTGGAACGGCCCGGTTTCAAAATCCATGACGTGAATCTGGTCGGCGAATACAACATCGCCGGCGAATTCTGGCACGTGTTGCCGCTGCTCGACGAGATGGGCCTGCGTGTGCTGTGCACGTTGTCAGGCGATGCGCGCTTCCGGGAAGTTCAAACGATGCACAAGGCCGAAGTGAACATGATGGTGTGCTCGAAGGCGATGGTCAACGTCGCCCGGCGTCTGAACAAGGAATACGGCACGCCGTGGTTCGAAGGCAGTTTCTACGGCATCACCGATACCAGCCAGGCCTTGCGCGATTTCGCCAAGGCGATCGACGATCCCGATTTGAGCGCCCGCACCGAAGCGATCATTGCCCGCGAGGAGGCTCGCATCCATGCGGCCTTGGCGCCCTGGCGCGAACGCTTGCATGGCAAGCGCGTGCTGCTGTTTACCGGCGGCGTAAAAAGCTGGTCGGTGATTTCGGCCTTGCAGGATCTGGGCATGGTGGTGGTCGCGACCGGTACCAAGAAGTCGACCGAGGAAGACAAGGCGCGGATTCGCGAACTGATGGGCGAGGATACCCTGATGATCGAAGACGGCAGCCCGCGCGCGTTGCTGAAGGTCGTGCGCGACTACAAAGCCGACATCCTGATCGCCGGCGGCCGCAACATGTACACCGCATTGAAGGCGCGCATTCCGTTCCTGGACATCAATCAGGAACGCGAATTCGGTTATGCCGGCTACGAAGGCATGCTCGAACTGGTTCGGCAACTGGCATTGACGCTGGAAAGCCCGGTTTGGGAGGCGGTTCGTAAGCCTGCGCCTTGGCGTAAAAGGAATACTGCCGACGAGAGACAAGCCCCCTCTCCTGCTGGAGAGGGTTGGGGTGAGGAGAATACAAATAAGCAAAACGCCTTATTTAATCACCCTCATCCTAACCTTCTCCCAATGGGAGAAGGGACCAGGTTGGCGGCTACGGCGGGGTAACAGCATGGCCGAAATACTCAAACGTAACAAAGCCCTGTCGGTCAGCCCATTAAAAGCCAGCCAGCCGATGGGCGGCTCTTTGGCCTGCCTCGGTTTCGACCGGGCGATTCCGATGCTGCACGGCTCGCAAGGCTGTACCGCTTTTGCGAAGGTGTTTTTCGTGCGCCATTTCCGCGAGCCGATTCCGCTGCAAACGACCGCAATGGATCAGTCCAGCTCGGTGCTGGGCGCGGACGAAAACGTGATCGAAGGCTTGAAGGCGATCGCCGAAAAATCGAACCCGGCGTTGATCGCTGTCTTGACCACCGGCCTCGCCGAAACCCAAGGCGCGGACGTCCACCGCAACGTGCGCGAGTTCCGCGCTAAGTATCCGGAGTTCGATCATGTCGCGGTCGTCGCGGTGAATACGCCGGACTTCACCGGCTCGGTCGAGACAGGCTTTGCCGCGACCTTGTACGAAATCATCAAGACGCTGGTGCCCGACCGGGCCGCAGCCGGCACCCGGCCCGGCAAGCGTCAACGCCAAGTCAACGTGCTGGTCAGTCCGATGTTGACGCCGGGCGACCTGGAAGCCCTGCGCGACTTGATCGAGCAATTCAACCTGCGCCCGGTGCTGATGCCGGACTTGTCCGATTCGCTGGACGGCAGCCTGACCGACGACGAATTCTCGCCGGTCACGATCGGCGGCACGCCGGTGTCCGCATTGGCAACCTTGGGCGATGCCAAGGCAACGCTGGTGATCGGGGCCTCGCTGCGTAAATCCGGCGAATTGTTGCAGGAGAAAACCGGCGTGCCGAGCCATTATTTCGATCATCTGTACGGCTTGCAGGCCAACGACGCGCTGATCATGGCGCTGTCTGAAATGAGCGAACTGCCGGTGCCGCCGCGCATCGAGCGCCAGCGTGCGCAATTGCAGGATGCGATGCTCGACACCCATTTCATGCTCGGACAGTTGCGCGTCGCGATCGCGGCCGATCCCGATCAACTGAACGCCTTCGCGCATTTGGTGCAAGGCATGGGCGGCGAAGTGGTCGCCGCGGTCGCCGCCGCGAATGCGCCGGTGCTCGCGACAATGCCGGTCGCCAGCGTCAAGATCGGCGATCTGGAAGATTTGGAACTCATTGCCAGGGAACGCCGCGCGCAATTGCTGATCGGCAACTCGCACGCAGTCGACAGCTCCGAACGACTCGGCATTCCGATCCTGCGCGCCGGCTTTCCCTTATACGACATCATCGGCGGCTACCAAAAAACCTGGATCGGCTACCGCGGCAGCCGGCAGGCCCTGTTCGATCTGGCCAATCTGGTGATTAATTGCGCGCACGAAGGGATCGCCGTTTACCGTTCACCGTTTGCGCAAAAACCCGAATCCGAACGCCAGCCGTCATGTCACTAGCACGCCGAATGCAGGTCGTGCATCTCAACGCTCAGAGGATGCCCATGGAAACCGCCATCAAAATCGCTTTCGCTACCACCGACATGGTCCATGTCAATCAGCATTTCGGCTCCGCCAAATCGTTCGCACTGTATGCGGTCGATCCCGAACGGGCGGAACTACTCGAAGCCGCGCAATTCGGCGATCTGGCCCAGGACGGCAACGACGACTGCAAGGATGCAGGAGGTAGAGCACTGCACGGAGCAAGTGCCGAAAGCAAGCTGGGCGAAAAAATCGAGTTGCTGAACGGCTGCGCGGCGGTTTATTGCCAGGCGATCGGCGCTTCGGCGATCAAACAGATCGTCGCCCAGGGCATTCAGCCGATCAAGGTGCACGAAGGCAGTACGATCAAGGAATTGATCGCCGATCTGCAAAGCGAGATGAAATCCGGTCCGTCGGCCTGGCTGGCGAAGGCGATCAGCCAACACAAAGGGCCCGATCCGGAACGCTTCAATGTGATGGCCGAGGAAGGTTGGGATGAGTAGGTTATTCTCGTTCCCAAGCTCTTGCTTGGGAATGCAATCTTGGAAGCTCCAGCGTCCAGATTTTCGCGATTCGGGAAGCTGGAACTTCCCGCCCTGGGTTCCCAATCTGGAGATTGGGAACCCGCACAACAGCACACCGTATTAACGGGAGCCTCATCATGGCATTAAAAATCATCGAATCCTGCGTCAACTGTTATGCCTGCGAGCCATTGTGCCCGAGTAAGGCAATAGTCATGGGTAAGGCACATTTCCTGATCAACCCGCGCAAATGCACCGAATGCGAAGGCGATTTCAAGGAACCGCAATGCGCGAGTATCTGCCCGATCGAAGGCGCGATCCTGGACAAGCTCGACGTACCGATCAACCCGCCAGGCTCCCTGACCGGCATTCCGCCGGAAAGGATGGCCGAAGTGATGGCGGAACTGCAAGCGCATTGACGTTATGGCCGTGGTGCATTTTTACGAAAAACCGGGCTGCTTCAACAATAAGCTGCAAAAGCAGCTATTGCTGGATAAAGGGCATATCGTGTTCGCCTACGATCTGCTGAAGCAGCTCCGGATTTATCATTAACGATCAGGAGCAACCACAATGGCCAAAGCGACCATTACCTTTGAAGATATCAACCTCACCGTCACCGTGCCGGCCGGCACCCGCATCATCGAAGTATCAGAAAAAGTCGGCTCGGCGATCACCTACGGCTGCCGCGAAGGCGACTGCGGAACCTGTCTGATGAAAATCACCGACGGCTGGAACAATCTCAGCGAACCGTCGGTGTTGGAAGACAAAATCCTGCGTGAAAACATGGCCGGCAAACACAACCGTCTCGCCTGCCAAGCCCAATTGCTGTCCGGCAAGATTTCGGTAAAACCTGTTTAAACAAAGGAAAAAACCGTGCTAAAGCAACTCGGCAAGGTCACTACGCAGAAAAGCTTCACGCCATCCCATCGAGGCCCAAACGTTATGACGATTTGCGCGACGCCCAACATGATCAGCACGTCTTTAAGACAGCAGTATTATGACGCCTTGTTTGCCCACGAAGACGGCTCGGCCAACTGCGGCTGGCTCGCGAAAATTATCGCGAGCTGGCAGGCCGGGGCGAGTGTTCTGCCGAACGCATTGGGCCTCGACGAAAGTCAATTTCAACAACTCTTAGCGCAACGTTTTCCAGGTTGCCACATCGATTCCATCGCACCTTCGGGTAAAACCCTGGATTTCAGCCGCATGCTGGAAAAACAGGACCTCGAAATATTTCTTCGCCAACAGGCTGCCGTGCAAAATCAGGAAACCGAATGGCTGATCGGGATCATTGTCGCCGCCTGTCTCGGCAGCGACCACCTGTGGCAGGATTTAGGGCTATGGAGCCGCAATGACCTATCTTCCCTGCTCATGCACAATTTTCCGAAAATGGCCGCCCGTAATCACCGCGACATGAAGTGGAAAAAATTTCTCTACAAACAATTATGCGAAGCGGAAGGGCTTTATGTCTGCCGGGCGCCATCTTGCGAAGTCTGTAAGGATTATCCGCTTTGCTTTGGCGAGGAAACCTAAGCCAGAACAACCTTCGCTCTCAGCCAGGATACGCTGATACACAAATCAAGGCAGAGGAATCCTGGCTTGACGCATCAAACGAGCACTAAAGACACAAGGTAATGTATGTTTAGATGCAATATGAATCGTACCTGTTTT
>Ga0208625_100027_pt1 | contig 33958 bp, 31 predicted proteins | sample LakWasMeta8_HOW4_2_FD_183858 | JGI IMG/M metagenome (GOLD analysis project Ga0208625, IMG submission 183858) | Freshwater sediment methanotrophic microbial communities from Lake Washington under simulated oxygen tension - Sediment Metagenome... | ecosystem: Environmental > Aquatic > Freshwater >... | reverse complement strand
CCTAAAGGTTCTGATTGCTGCGATTGAACCATTAATCCCCTCTCTAGTGAGTAAAGTTATGCCACATAGAAGTTTTAAAACCAGTAAGCCCAAATCGACTATCACAGAACTTCCTAATTTGGGAATGGATAAAAAGGATATAGTGGCTGATTTTAGGCACTATTACGGACACCGGCTAGGACGAGACGAAAATTGTCGGTCCCCTTATTATGCGTACGAGGCTTTATCACTGGCTGTGAGCGATCGGCTCATTGAGCGTTGGAAAAAAACCTACAATACCTATAAAGAAGCGGATTGCAAAAGAGCATTCTATTTGTCAATGGAGTTTCTGATGGGGCGTACATTGAGCAATGCCATGCTTAATCTGGGCATTAGCGATGCTACCGAACAAGCCATGTACGACCTGGGGCTGGAGATTGAAGAGTTAATTGACAGCGAACCGGATGCGGGTTTAGGTAACGGCGGCCTTGGCCGCTTGGCCGCCTGCTTCATCGATAGCTGCGCAACCTTGCAATTACCAGTCTCGGGTTATGGATTGCGCTATGAGTACGGCATGTTTTTACAGGCTATCGATAACGGCGAACAGATAGAAAAACCTGATCATTGGCTGCGCAACGGCAATGTCTGGGAGATCGAGCGGCCTGAATATACGCACAGAATCAAGTTTGGCGGGCATACGGAGGTGCACACCGACGAAAAAGGCAATAAAAAAGTTTGCTGGCTAGATACGCATGATATTTTGGCAGTTCCTTTTGACACACCGATCCCCGGTTACCGGAACGGCACTGTCAATACTTTGCGTCTATGGAAAGCAACTGCTACGGAAGAGTTTGATTTGCAAGAGTTTAATGCGGGAGATTATGCGGAGTCAGTAGCCGCTAAAAATACGGCAGAAAACATTACCATGGTGCTGTATCCCAATGATGCCAATGAAAACGGCAAGGCCCTGCGTTTACGTCAACAGTATTTGCTCGCTTCGGCCAGCTTGCAGGACGTGATTGCAAACTGGGTTGGACGGCACGGCAATAATTTTTCAGAATTTGCCGCCAAAAATTGTTTTCAGTTGAACGATACGCACCCCAGTATTGCGGTTGCCGAACTCATGCGCTTATTGGTAGATGTCCACGGAGTGTCATGGGACGAAGCCTGGAATATTACCCGTAAGACCATGGCATATACCAACCATACGCTCCTGCCGGAAGCGCTGGAGCGCTGGTCGGTCAGTCTGATGAGGCAGTTACTGCCACGATTGATGGAGATCATCTTTGAGATCAATGCCCATTTTATGGCCGAGGTATCTGCGCATTGGCCCGGCGACATCAATCGTCTGGCGCGCATGTCGCTGATTGAAGAAGGCGGTGAGCAGCAGGTCAGAATGGCCTACTTGGCCATCGTAGGCAGCTATTCCGTGAATGGCGTCGCCGAATTGCATTCCATGTTATTACAGCAGGGCTTGTTTAAGGATTTTTACGAATTATGGCCGCAAAAATTCAATAATAAAACCAATGGCGTCACGCCCCGCCGTTGGCTGGCGGCCTGCAATCCGGAACTGGCGAGTTTGATCAGCGAAACCATCGGTGACGGCTGGATAACGGATTTGTCGCAGTTAAAGAAACTGGAGCCTTATGCCGATGACAAGAAGTTTCGTAAACGCTGGTATGACATCAAACAAAATGCCAAGAAAAGGCTGGTTGAATATAAAAAACGGGAGCACGAAATCGATCTGGATGTTAATGCTCTGTTCGATATTCAGGTAAAGCGTATTCACGAATACAAGCGCCAGTTGTTGAATGTGCTGCATGTGATTCATCTGTATGATCGCATTAAACGCGGCGATACGGCGAACTGGACTAATCGCTGTGTTTTGATAGGTGGCAAGGCCGCGCCCGGCTATTACATGGCAAAAAGAATCATCAAGCTGATCAATAATGTTGCCAATGTTATAAATTCAGATCCTGATGTGGGCAATAAATTAAAGTTGGTATTTATGCCAAATTATCGGGTTTCGGCCATGGAAAAAATTTGTCCGGGTGCGGATCTTTCCGAGCAGATTTCAACCGCAGGCAAAGAAGCTTCAGGTACCGGCAACATGAAGTTTATGATGAACGGCGCCCTGACGATTGGTACGCTTGACGGCGCCAATATCGAAATTCGTGAAGAAGTTGGTGAGGATAATTTCTTCCTCTTCGGGTTAACCGAAGAACAGGTGGCGAAAATGAGTCATCATTATGATCCAGCAGCAATGATCGAAAGCGATGAAGATTTATCCAGAGTCGTGGGACTGCTGGAATGTGGGCATTTTAACCAGTTTGAACCCGGTATTTTTGACGATATATTGTGCTCGATAAAGAGTCCGCATGATCCGTGGATGACAGTTGCCGATTTCCGCAGTTACGTCGATGCACAAAGACGTGTGGAAGAAGCCTATAGGGATCAGGATCACTGGACACGCATGAGTATTTTAAATTGCGCGGCCAGCGGCAAGTTTTCAACCGACCGGACGATCACTGATTACAATAATGATATCTGGAAGCTGACCCCGGTAAACGCCCGATAAGATATGTTCCATATCGTTCTGTACGAGCCGGAAATTCCTGCCAATACTGGGAATATCATCCGTTTGTGTGCGAATACAGGGGCTCAATTGCATTTAATTAAGCCCCTGGGATTTGAGCTGGATGACAAAAAGCTGCGCAGGGCGGGATTGGATTATCATGAATGGGTGGATGTAAAAGAACACGCCACCCTGGCAGATTTTGTAGATACGATAAAGCCAGAGCGCATTTTTGCCTTGACCACCAAGGGCGGGCAAAAATACAGTGATGTGGCTTTTAAGGATCGGGATGCTTTTTTATTTGGTCCTGAAACGCGAGGCTTGCCTGAACAGGTTCTGGCCGGTTTTGAATCCGAGTGTTGCTTGTATCTGCCTATGAAAGCAGAAAGCCGCAGTCTGAATTTATCGAATACGGTCTCGATTGTGCTTTATGAGGCCTGGCGGCAACTTGCTTTCCAAGGGGCCTTGCTCAAGTAAATTACGATTTTTAGGTCTCGGGTTTTTGTTCCCGCGCCAGCAGGTTTTCCACTGCCGTTAGAGGCGATATGCCTTCATTTAATACCCGGTAGGTCTGTTCCGCAATCGGCATTTCGATGCCGTATTTTTGCGCGAGCAGGAAAGTCTCCTTGGCGGCAAAGATGCCCTCAATCTCCTGACCGATTTCGCGCATGACGATAGCCCCGTCCTTGCCCTGCCCTAAAGCCAAACCAAAACGACGGTTTCTGGACTGATTATCGGTGCAGGTTAGGATCAGGTCGCCAAGGCCTGCCAGGCCCATAAAGGTATCCTGTTTGCCGCCCATTTTTACGCCAAGACGAATGATTTCATGAAGTCCTCGGGTTATAAGTGCGGCTCGCGTGTTAGCGCCAAAGCCAAGACCATCGGCAATGCCGGCCGCAATAGCCAAGACATTTTTTACGGCTCCCCCCACTTGAACGCCGATTATATCGTCGCTGGTATAGGTCCTGAAATGTCCGCTGTGCAGGATATCGGCCAATTGGCCGGAAAAATCCGGCGTCGAGGAGGCGATAGTGATGGCCGTCGGCAAATTGGCGGCCACCTCGCGGGCAAATGTGGGCCCGGAAAGAACGGCGACAGGGGTTTGCGCAGTAAAAATTTCGGCGACAATTTTATGAAGTAACGAACCGTCATCCGAATTGAAGCCTTTGGTTGCCAGAGCAATTTTAATAGCCGCAGATGAATACGGCTTCAGTTGGAGTAGGGTGTCTTTAAAGGCATGGCTTGGAACCGAAACCAGTATCAGATTGCTGAATGCGGCGACTTCGGCGAGGTCCGCAGTGACGGACAGATTTTCGGGAAAAGCAATTCCAGGAAGGTACTGCGAGTTTTGACGGTCGCGGGCAAGGGTTGCTATGTGGTCTGGCCGGTGGCCCCATAGCAACGTCTGGCAGCCGTTTCTGGCGGCTTGTAGCGCGAGCGCAGTTCCCCAGGACCCGGCGCCCAGGATCGCTATCTTTCGAACCATCAGTTGACTGCGTCTGAACCAGGGGCTTGTTGTTGCGACGGTTGCAAATGCTGCGCATACAAGGCGTCAAAGTTTACCGGGGCTAGCAGCAATTGCGGAAATCCGCCTTTGGCCACGAGATCAGAGACCGCTTCTCTCGCATAAGGAAATAAGATGTTGGGACAGAAGCTGCCCACCATATGTCCCATTTCCTGGTCGGTAAAGCCGCTCAAAGAAAAAATGCCGGCCTGATTGACTTCAACAAGGTAAGCCGTGGTATCGGCGCTTTTAACTGTAATGGTGACAGTGAGGGCTACTTCAAAAAGAGTATTCTCTAGGGGCTCAACATGGGTGCCCAGATTAAAGTCGACGCTGGGCTCCCATTTATCGATAAAAATTTTGGGTGAATTGGGCGTTTCAAAGGACATGTCCTTAGTATATATTTTCTGAATGGAAAATTGTTTTTCAACGCTATTAGTTTCTTCGGCCATGATGAATTGATGAGTTAGGATGAATAATAAGTCAACAAAGTCTGATCAGAATCAGGCTTTAGCTTTTGCTGTGATTTTTATTGGAAACTTATAATCGATTTCCCAGGACTGCATGCCGCCGGTGATGACAAAAACCTGGTTAAAGCCGGCTTTGGTCAGTATTTTGCCGGCCGAGGCTGAACGAGTGCCGGTTTGGCAGGCAATAAGAATGGGTTTGTTCTTATAGGCTTCCAGCTTCGGTAATTCTTCAGGCAGTTTGCCCAGCGGAGTATTAACAGCCGCTTCGATATGACCTTGGGTAAACTCGGTCGGCTCACGCACATCAATAATGAGGAGATCGGTGTCGCTGGCGTTCATTTTAGCGACGGCTTGCAAAGGAGAAATATGGCTGAATTTTTTGAATGCAGTGTCAAAAAGCTCCTGAATTAATAAGAAGGTCACAACAGCCAGAGCGAGTGACAAAATATAGTGATTAAGAATAAATTCGAGAAAACGATCCATAGGAAAATGTACTGAGTTAAGTGAATGGGGTGTGACTTAGTGAGCGGTGCAGAAAACGTCCCGCATCATTTCGATGAGCTGCAGCATGCGTTCGTCGTCAATGTAATAAAAAACACGGTTAGCTTCTTTTTTACAGCCAAGGATATCTTTTTCTCTAAGAATGGCCAGATGTTGAGAAATATTGCTCTGGCTGGTGCCAACCTGGTCAACAATGTCTTGCACGCTGATGGATTGGGTGCCGAGAACGCACAAAATTTTCAATCGCAAGGGATGCGACATGGCCTTTAAGCAACGAGCCGCTCTGGCAATGTCAGCGTCAGCATATAAAATGTCTTGGTTTTTTGTTTCCATAGGGATGCTTAATACTACCGGATTGTTATGTCGCTAACTAAAATAAAGGATCTACAAAGATTTATACCAAGCACAACTGTTGCTAATGTGTATTTATTAATATAATGACTACGTGCTTACGAATTTTGTCACATAGGCAAAATACAAAAAACTAGTAAATCTTACAAAATGATACATTATTTTTTACCATTTTGGGTAACTGAGAATTAAACAGTCGCTTTGTAAGCAGATTGATCAATACTGGTTTTATTTACTTTCGAGGAAAAAATAATAGATGTTGAATCGACCAAAGCCATTAGTGTTGCTGATCCTTGACGGATTCGGCTACTCGCTGGATACGAAATACAACGCTATTGCCATGGCGAACACGCCTTGTTGGGACAGATTGCAAAGGGAATGTCCCATGACATTGCTGAATTGTTCCGGAAATGTAGTTGGCTTGCCGGACGCGCAAATGGGGAACTCGGAAGTAGGACATGTGCATATTGGCAGCGGCCGGTATGTGCCTCAAGAGCTTTCAAGAGTAAGTGATGCCATCAAGGACGGCAGCTTTTTTGCAAATCCGGTGCTGTGTCAGGCTGTCGATGAGGCGAAGGCAAAAGACAAGGCGCTGCATGTTTTTGGATTATTGTCGCCAGGCGGTGTGCACAGTCATGAATGTCAAATTGCGGCCATGCTTGATCTGGCGGCCAGGCGTGGCTTGAAAAAAATATATCTGCACGCCTTTTTGGATGGCCGGGATGTGCCGCCTAAAAGTGCGGCTTCTTCTATCGAACTGATCGAAGCAAAGTTTGCCAAATTGGGCGTCGGTCGCATTGTCTCAATCACCGGCCGTTTTTATGCCATGGATAGAGACAATCGCTGGGATCGAATCAAGCAGGCTTATGATGTGATTGCCAAAGGCGCCGCAAAAGCATATGCAGAGTCTGCGATAAAGGGATTGGAAGCCGCATACAGCCGGGGCGAGACCGATGAGTTTGTATTGCCGACAGCTATCACGGATGCAGAACATCCTGTAGTAGCACTGGACCCAGAAGATTCTATCGTATTCATGAATTTTCGAGCGGATCGTGCCCGAGAACTTTGTCGGGCGTTGACGGAAACTCCTTTCGAGCATTTTGACAGAGGCTGTGAGCCGCATAAGGGCTATTTTGCAACGCTGACGCAATATCACGAAAAGTTTGATTACAATGTGGTCTTCCCGCCGATGGATGTCAAAAACGGATTGGGGGAGGTATTATCCAATCTGGGAATGACGCAGTTAAGATTGGCTGAAACCGAAAAATATGCGCATGTCACTTTTTTTCTGAATGGCGGTATCGATACGCCTTTTCCTGGTGAAGATAGAATTTTAGTGCCTTCGCCGAAGGTGAGAACTTACGACATGCAGCCGGAAATGAGTGCGCCGGAAGTGACCGATCACTTGGTCGAAGCCATAACCGGCGGCAAATACGATGTCATCATTTGCAATTATGCCAATTGCGACATGGTCGGGCACACGGGGGTGATGGATGCCGCTATTTTGGCAGTACAGGCAGTCGATGCTTCATTACAACGCATTGTGGATGCCTTGCTGGCCGTCGGCGGCCGCATGCTGGTGACTGCTGATCATGGCAATATCGAACAAATGCGCGATGATGATTCTGGGCAGCCGCATACGGCGCATACAACAAACAAGGTGCCTCTGGTTTATGTTGGCGGGGACAAGCCTTTGATTGAAGGCGGCAGTCTGTCTGATTTGGCGCCGACCATGCTCGCAATTTTGGGCATTAAGCAGCCCATTGAAATGACGGGAAAGTCGCTGGTCAAAACAGCTTAGTCGGGGGATGAATAAGCGAATAGCTATTTTTTTGTTGTTGAGCGCAGCCTGTATCAGCGAGGGTAGTGCTGATGTTGAGCAAAAAACCAGGGAGCTCAATACGATTCAGGCCGGCATCAAGTCGCTCTGGCAAAAGATGCAAAGCATTCAGCTGCAAAAAAAGACTATTCATACGCAACTTGAAGAAATTGAAAAGCGCTATGGGGAAACTGCCGCTGAACTGAATGCGCTAAAGGTCCAGGTTGAACAGAAACGCCAAAACCTGGTTAATATTCGCCAGGAGATGGCGCAGACACAGGATGAGATCAGTCGTCAAAACAAGGCGCTGGCTGGGCAGATGAAAGCGGCCTATGCGATGGGGCAAAAGGAAAAGCTCAAGCTTATGCTTAACCAGGAAGATCCTGCGCTGTCTAGTCGGATGATGGTATATTACGAGTATTTCTCTAAGGCGCGACTAAAAAAACTGGCTGAGATTGAAGCGAATTTGCAGCGACTCGATCAGTTGGATCAGCATAAGCGACAAGAAGCCGAGCAGCTCGCACAAAATCTGGAGCAGACAAAATCAGAACAAATTGTGCTGGATGGTGTCAGACGGCAAAGAAATGAACTGCTGGTGCAGTTGGGCAAGGAGTTTTCCAGTAATGAGCAGGAGTTGGCGCATTTAAAAGAAAGCGAAAATAAACTGCAAGGTCTTATTGCTTCATTGCAGCAGGCGTCCGAGGATCTTGCTTATGAAGCGGAAAAAGCAAGCCAGGCGGATAGTGGAAATTTAGAGGCTGCATCTGTTGAGCAGGGAGAGCCTAAGCGTAACCCTGTGAATCAAAAAGAAGATGTTGTTGAGCAAAATACGGACTTTATTCCGGTAAGGGGGGATTTTTCTGCACTTAAAGGCAAATTGCCCTGGCCTATTCAAGGCAGGCTGGTGCAGAAATTCGGTAGCTCACGCCTAGAAAGGCATTGGGATGGCGTTTTAATCGATGCTCGAGAAGGTACGGCGATACGAGCAGTGACTCGTGGCAAGGTAGTCTATGCAGAATGGCTTCGAGGTTATGGTTTGTTGACCATTATTGATCACGGCAAAGGTTATATGACGCTGTACGCCTTTAATCAAAGTCTGTATAAGAAAAAGGGTGATTGGGTAGAATCTGGAGAGGTGATTGCTGCGGTCGGGCAAAGCGGCGGTCGAAGTCAACCGGGATTGTATTTTGGAATACGCAAGAAGGGCGCCGCGGTTGATCCTCTGGAATGGTGCCGGAAGTAAGCTGCGATTAACACAGTTAATCGCTAAATGATCATTTTAGGAAAACAAGTATTTGGAGTTTTAAGGCACATGCTAAAAAAGAAAAATATTTTTATTTTGTCCCTGGGCATTCTGTTGGGTGTTTTTATGGGCACCTGCGGCAGTGTCTTTGCTGACTTGGATAAAACGGATGCGGCAGTAGCCGATTCAGAAGCGCTGCCTTTTGAGGATTTGCGTGCATTCACAGAAATTTTTGGACGCATTAAAAGAGATTATGTAGAACCCGTGTCGGATAAAAAATTACTCGAGGATGCCATCCGGGGCATGCTGAGCGGGCTGGATCCCCATTCCGCTTATCTGGTGGCCGAGGAGTATCAGGAGCTAAAAGAAGGCACCACGGGGCAATTTGGCGGCCTGGGTATTGAAGTGACGATGGAAAACGGCTTTGTCAAGGTGGTTTCGCCTATTGATGACACGCCGGCGCAAAGAGCCGGTATAAAAACCGGTGATCTGATTGTCAGGCTGGATGATCAGCCGGTTAAAGGCATGAGCTTGAATGATGCGGTCAAGATTATGCGCGGTGAGCCCGGCAGTAAAATTTTGCTTACAATCGTTCGCGAGGGTGAGGAAGCGCCGTTAAAAATAACCATTACGCGTGACATCATTAAAGTAAAAAGCGTGAAAAGCCGGATGCTGGAGAAGGGTTATGGCTACTTACGGATCAGCAGTTTTCAATCGAGAACAGGGGACAGTCTGAAAGAGGCGGTTGCCGAGTTGAAAAAAGAAAATCAGGGCAAATTAAAAGGCTTGGTGCTGGATTTAAGAAACAATCCGGGCGGGGTGTTGAATGCTGCTGTTGAAGTCAGCGACGCCTTCATAAAAAGCGGGCTGATCGTTTATACCGAAGGGCGCATTGAAAACTCAGAGATGCGCTTTAATGCGGCTTCGGATGATATTCTTGATGGTGCTCCTATGGTGGTGTTGATTAATGCCGGTTCCGCTTCAGCTTCCGAGATTGTCGCAGGCGCCTTGCAGGATCAAAAGCGTGCCATCATCATGGGCGAAAAGTCTTTCGGTAAGGGTTCGGTGCAAACCATCCTGCCAGCCAGTAACGGCGCCGCAGTAAAGCTGACCACGGCGAGATACTACACGCCTTCCGGTCGGTCGATTCAGGCCGAAGGCATCGAGCCGGATATTGCGCTGGCGCGTGTGAAACTGGAGTCCTTAGACAAGGCGGCGGCGGATTTCAAGCCAGTCAAGGAAGCTGATCTGTCGCATCATTTGCAAAACGGCAAAGCAGGCGAAAAAGGACAAAAAGGGGATGAAAAAGGCCAGGAGGATCTGGATACTCAGGATTACCCCTTGTATCAGGCACTGATGTTGTTGAAGGGAATAAGCATTATCGAGAAGTAGAGCCAGGTGCACAAGGATGTGAAGGTGGCTGAATAAATTTAACGATTGCTACTAAATAACCCGGGTCCCATCAATTTTTAAAGATTGTTGGAATCCGGGTTTTTTTATGTGCTGATTTTTTATCGAACATAGCGCTTTGGCGGAGTCTTGTGGTTGCCTCAAATGCGCATATGCTTGGCCAGTCAGTCGGCTTATGAAGAGGATATTGTTGGAGTCGATTTTTTTCTGGGTGCGCGGCGGGCGGAGGCGGTGTGCAGCGCGCTACAAAATAGTGAGTGGAGAAGGTACAAGGTGCGATGTGACATGCGCACCTTGTTTGTACAGCAGATTAGTTGGTGGATTTCTGATAATTGACTGTGAAGTCATTTAAAGCAGAAAGTGCAACAGGCAGGTCTTCATCTTTCGAAAAATTAAAGGCATTGACGCCGACACGCGATAAATAATAGACCTGGTCGGGCATGCATTGGCCGCTCGCTCTAATTTCGCCAGAGTAGTGGTAACGGTTGCGTAGCAGCCAGGCTTGAGAAAAAGCCCGGCCATCGCCGAAGGATGAAAAGTGCAGTTCTATGAGTTGAATGTCCTTCAGGTCATCAGCCAGTTCTGCTACCGAATCGGTAGGCGCAATTCGTACGCCTACTTTTCCCGTATGCTGCAGCAATTGGTGTTTGTCTTTTTTCCAGCGAGCCAGTGAAACGCAGAGGTCGCCGGTTTTAAGCTCGGCATCGTCTTCAATATAACGCCAGGTGTCCTCGATAATCTGTTTGTCTTTAATGATCTGCATAGACTTGCTCTTTGAATGGGGTAAGGCCGACCCGTTTTACCGTGTCCAGGAAAGATTCACCGCTCAGGCGTTGCTTAACATAAACATCGAGAATGGTGTTAACGGCTTTGGTGACTTCATCTTTAGCGAGTGATGGGCCAAGGCGTTCGCCGATTGCCGCTTCGTTGTCCGAGGAGCCGCCCAAAGTCAGTTGGTACCACTCGGTCCCTTTCTTATCAACACCCAGAATGCCGATATGACCGACACTTTGGTGAGCACAGCCGTTCATGCAGCCGGACATATTGATTTTCAGATCGCCGATGTCGTGAATGTAGTCCATGTCGTCCAGAGCCTGGTTGATCTCTTTTGCGACACCGATAGAGCCTGCATTGGCCAGCGAGCAAAAATCAAGTCCCGGGCAGCAAATCATATCGGTGACGGTGCCGATATTCGGTGTGGCCAGTTTCAGTGCATCCAGTTTTTGCCAAAGCGGGTATAACTCACTCTGTTTGATATCGGCAAAAACCATGTTTTGTCTGTGTGTGGTACGGATTTCGCCAAAACTGTATTGATCAGCGAGATCAGCAAGCGCATCGAGTTGTGCGTCGGTAATGTCGCCCGGAGGTGAGTCCGGCGCTTTTAATGACAAGAAAACAACGCGATACCCCGGCGCTTTATGATCAGCGGTGTTGTGCTTGAACCAGCTGGCAAAGGCCGGGTCACCCTGTAGGTGCTTGTCAAGGCTGTTGTCGTTAGCTGCGGATAAATCGTAAGGCGGCGGTGTAAATTGTGCTTTCATGGCGTCAATGCGATCAGCACTGAGTTCAAGGTCTGATTTTATTAGCTGCCACTCTTGTTCGACTAATTGGGAAAACGCGGCCAAGCCGGTTTCTTTAACCAGGATTTTAATTCGCGCCTTGTATTTGTTGTCGCGGCGTCCGAACAGATTGTAAATCCGGACGATGGCTTCCAAATAAGACAGCAAATGCTTCTTTTCCAGAAAAGGCCTGATAACCTGACCGATAATGGGGGTGCGGCCCAGGCCGCCACCTACCAATACCTCAAAGCCAATTTCGCCTTTATCATTTTTAACCAGATGCAAGCCGATGTCATGCACTTGCGTGGCGGCGCGATCATGCGTTGCTCCGCTAACGGCAATCTTGAATTTGCGCGGTAAGTAGGCGAATTCAGGATGCAGAATAGTCCATTGACGAATAATTTCGCAATAGGGGCGAGGGTCTTCAATTTCATCAACACAGACGCCGGCCAAGTGGTCGGAAGTAGTGTTTCTCATGCAATTGCCGCTGGTTTGGATGGCATGCATTTGTACGCTGGCCAAATCGGCAAGAATGTCTGGGACGGTTTCCAGTTTGGGCCAGTTATACTGAATATTTTGCCGTGTGCTAACGTGGCAATAGTTTTTATCGTATTTACGGGCAATATGCGCCAGCATCCGGACTTGTTTGGAAGAAAGCAGGCCGTAAGGCACGGCAACTCGCAGCATGGGGGCGTGTGTTTGAATGTAAAGGCCATTCATTAAACGCAATGCGCGGAATTGATCTTCAGAAAGTTCGCCTTTCAAAAAACGCTCGGTTTGCCCCCTGAATTGGGCGACGCGCTCTTCAATCAGTGTTTGGTCGGTGTCGTTATACTGGTACATAGAGGTAGAATTTTGTGCCTGTCAAGCGAGGGATCGTGACCGTTAATCATATACTGTGAGGCATAAAATGACAAAGATTATTGTATGGTGATAACATTGCCGGTTAAAGTTTAATGCGTAAGTTCAATTTGTTTTATAAAGAAAATTTGGGGGGATTTTAGGTGCGATTTTTATTTGTTTTGTTATCTCTATTGCTGTTGCCTGAATTAGCCATGGCCGGGGGCTTTGAAAGCCTTGGATTGACTGGTACAGAGCGCGGCATTTATACGGTGCTGATTTTTATCATTGCCTATGGCTTTGTCATGACCGAGGAGTTTACGCATCTGCGTAAATCCAAGCCGGTTATTTTGGCGGCAGGCATCATTTGGGCTCATGCGGCGGTTTTGGCATCTCAGGCGGGGGTGTCAACCGAAGCGATGCATGAGGCTTTCGAATACAATCTAAAAGAATATGCGGAGTTAATGCTGTTTTTGCTGGTTGCGATGACCTATATCAATGCCATGGCCGAGCGGAATGTGTTTGAAGCCTTGAGATCCTGGCTGGTAAGAAGACAGTTTGGCTACCGCAAACTCTTCGTTATTACCGGCGTGATTACGTTTTTCCTGTCTGCGGTTGCCGACAACCTGACTGCCGCGTTATTGGTAGGCGCAGTCGTAATGGCGGTAGGTGCGAATAATCCAAAATTTGTCAGTATCGGTTTTGTGAATCTGGTCGTGGCGGCTAACGCCGGCGGTGCGTTTTGTCCTTTTGGAGATATTACTACGCTGATGGTCTGGCAGGCTGAATACGCCGAGTTCTTCGACTTCTTCAAATTGTTTATTCCGTCGGTGGTCAATTATGGCGTGCCTGCCGCAGTTATGTATTTTGCAGTACCGGATGAGCAGCCAGAAGCTTCCACCGAAGAGGCTGTGCAATTAAAGCAGGGTGCCATTCAGATTTGTGCGATGTTCCTGTTGACCATTGTCACGGCAGTCAGTTTTAAACAGATTCTGCATTTGCCGCCTTTTATGGGCATGATGTCGGGCTTGTCTGTATTGATGATTTACGGTTACGTGATTAAGAAGAAATACACTATCGAAGGAGAGGAATCTTTTGATATTTTGAGCAAAGTACGGCATGCCGAGTGGGATACCCTGTTGTTTTTCTTCGGGGTAGTATTTGCTGTCGGCGGCTTGGGTTATATCGGTTACCTTGAGTTGCTGTCAGGCGCCATGTACGATGGCTTGGGTGCGACTACTGCCAATATTTTGGTGGGTGTGATTTCGGCCATTGTTGACAACATTCCGGTGATGTTTGCGGTATTAAACATGAACCTGGATATGGATTTGTATCAGTGGCTTCTGGTTACATTAACTGCGGGTGTTGGCGGATCGATGTTGTCCGTAGGTTCAGCGGCGGGTGTGGCGTTAATGGGTCAGTCTAATAATAAATATACCTTCTTCAGTCATTTAAAATGGACGCCTGCCATCGCGGCAGGTTATGTGGCGAGTATTCTTACTCACTATATGATTAATGGCTGATATTTTAACTAAGCACCGTACGGTATGTGCGGTGCCCACTCAGTTGCTCCTTAGCTTTGCCTTCTGCGCCATCCAAAGGTATGTGGTGTATGCAGATGTATTTGTAGGTAAGGCCTGTGGCTGCTGAAAAAAGTTGGCGTCAGGCCTTTTCAATTTATGCTCAGCCGCGTGTGCTGAGCATGGTCTTTCTCGGCTTCTCTGCTGGGCTTCCCTTCTTGCTGGTTTTTTCGACCTTATCCGCTTGGTTGAGAGATGAAGGCGTCGCGCGTTCGGTGATCGGCTTTTTTAGCTGGGTCGGTGTCGTTTATTCGATCAAGGTTTTTTGGGCGCCCGTTGTCGACAGGTTGCCTTTGCCGTTCCTGACCCGAGTCCTGGGTAAAAGGCGAAGCTGGATGTTGCTCGCTCAGCTCGGAATTATGATCGGTTTGATCGGCATGGCGCAGTCGGATTCGCAGACGCAGTTGCAGCAGATCGCTTTGTTTGCGGTGTGGGTTGCGTTTTGTTCGGCTACGCAAGATGTTGTTGTCGACGCCTACCGTATTGAAGCGGTGGACGTTGAGTATCAAGGCGCAATGGCGGCAACCTATGTGCTCGGATATCGAATGGCATTGCTGGCGACCGGTGCGGGCGCTTTTTATATTGCGGAATATGCCGGGTGGCATATGGCCTATCTTGTGATGGCGGCTTGCATGGCAGTGGGGTTGGTGACCACGCTTTGCCTCAAAGAGCCTACTCATAGGGAGAGCGCCACAGAGCATCAGCTTGAATCCGCAAGCAGCGGCGCAAAACCTCTTAATTTCTGGCGACGTTTTCTGGTCAGGATTTCTGACGTCGTGTTGAGTCCTTTCGTGGAATTTTTTAATCGGAACGGCAGGCTTGGTCTGTTGATACTGATGTTGATTGCGCTCTATAAAATGAGCGATATCACCATGGGCGTCATGGCCAATCCGTTTTATCTTGATTTGGGATTTAGCAAAAAAGAGATAGCCGAAATCAGTAAGGTATTCGGTTTTTTTATGACCATAGCCGGTGCGGCTGTGGGCGGCGTTTTAGTACTTAGATATGGTCTGATGCGTGCTCTGCTGTTGGGCGCGGTGTTGGTTGCTTCAACTAATCTGCTTTTTGCCATATTGGCGGTGAGCGAGCCCAGTTTGCTGTTGTTGGCCGGGGTGATCAGTGCGGATAACTTAAGTGGTGGCATCGCGACTTCAGTATTTATCGCTTATCTGTCCAGTATGACCAGTAAGGCTTATACAGCTACACAATACGCCTTGTTCAGCTCCTTGATGACGTTGCCGGCGCAGTTGCTCGGCGGTTTTTCCGGCATCGTTGTCGATAGCTACGGCTATTATGTGTTTTTTATTTACGCGGCGACGGTCGGTGTGCCGGCAATCGTGCTGGTGCTATTGTTGATGCGTCAGCAAAAGCGGGCTATAGCGTATAGTCGTAATCCATAATGAGCGGAGCGTGATCGGAAAAACGTTCATCTTTATAAATGAATGTCGCCCTTACCTTATCTTTAAGTGCTTGGTTGATGATTTGATAATCAATACGCCAGCCCACATTGTTTGCCCAAGCTTGGCCCCGATTTGACCACCAGGTATATTGTTCGGCTTCCTGATTGATCGATCTAAAAGCATCCAGCCAGTTTTCATCAGCAAATAGCTGATCCAGCCATGCTCTTTCTTCTGGCAAAAAGCCCGAGTTTTTTTGATTTCCGCGCCAGTTTTTCAGATCAATGGACTTGTGAGCAATATTCCAGTCACCGCAGATAATATAGTCGCGGCCGTTTTGTGCGCAGGCCTGTAGATAAGGCATAAAGCGTTTCATGAAGCTGAATTTGACGGCTTGCCTGTCTTCGCCGGATGAGCCGGACGGCAAATAAATCGAGATGATGCTTAGGTTGCCAAATTGAGCCTCGATATAGCGGCCTTCTGCATCGATATCCGGCCATCCTAAGCCGCTGATGACCTGGCTGGGTTGTTTTCGGCAGAACAGGGCAACGCCGCTGTAGCCTTTTTTCTCGGCGTCGTGATAAAAGCAATGATAGCCCGCAGGGCAAAAGGGATCAGGGTCGAGTTGATGGATTTGTGCCTTGGTTTCCTGGATGCAAATGATGTCCGCATTTTGCTGGTGCATCCAGCTAAAGAAGCCTTTGCGTTCTGCGGAACGGATGCCGTTTGCATTTAAGCTGATGATGCGCATGAGTGGCTATAAAAAAGGGAGTTGCGATTTATGTTGGGAGAACGTATTATACGGGGTTCTTCAATAAGTATGCGGCCCGTTATTGGGTAATGTGAAAGTGATATGAAACCAGAAATTCATCCTAATTATAAACAAATTACTGTGACCTGCGGCTGTGGTAATTCATTTGTGACCGGTTCTGTGTTGGGTGGGGATTTGCAAGTTGAGGTTTGTTCTTCATGCCATCCATTCTATACAGGCAAGCAGCGGGTTGTTGATACGGCTGGCCGTGTCGATAAATTCCGTAAAAAATACGGAAAATAAGCTTTTTACAGATTTTTTTGTTTGGGCATAACGTCCGACAGTGTTTGAAAATAGTTTCTGCTGTTGGGCGGCAAGTTGACTATCGACGATCTTTCCATCGAGAGTCGGGCCTGTAAGCTTGATTTCGCATGGAGAAATTCGTCGATGCCGCTGTGTGGCCGGCGATAAACTGGGGTTGTTTTTGGCCCCTGGGCTCATTTTCGGGATGCGCGCTTAAACTGCGATTGTATTCCGAGCAGTAATTCTGAAAATCCTCATTCCCTAAAATAATTCTCCGGTAACGTTGGCTTCACGTGTTATTTTCGAGTGGCGGGTAAGGTGGGCGCCAGTTCGGCCTGAAAATATTCCCAGATGCCGGTTTTACTGTCGACAGGAGCTAACGAACCCGTCGCAGGATCTATAAAAACCCTTGCTATTCCATCTGGTACCACAAGGGGGCTTTCCGGTAAGTTTTTCAAAGCAGTCTGCATGAATTCTATCCACATAGGCAGCGCCGCTGCGCCTCCTGTTTCAAGGGCCCCCAGTGGCTCGAAATTATCAAAACCAATCCATGCGCTTGCGGCAATATCGGGCGTATAGCCGTTAAACCAGGCGTCCCTATGTGCATTGGTTGTTCCTGTTTTGCCTGCAATATCCTGTCTGTCCAGAATTTTGGCGCGTGTGGCCGTGCCGTGCTGAATAACATCCCTTAATAAAGAATCGATAAGAAAATTTATCCTGGGAGAGAGAATCCTTTTGGCATAGGGCTTTTTCAGCTCCTGCTTGGGGTCGCATTGAGGGCAGGCAATTCTAGGCTTGGCCTGATAAATGATTTCACCAGCAGCAGATTCAATGCGATCAATAAAATACGGGTTAACCAGAAATCCGCCGTTGGCAAATGTGGCATAAACCCTTGCCATTTGCAGCGGCGACGCGTAACCGCTACCTAAGGCAAAAGACAACGATTGAGGCAATTGTTCTTCGCTAAAGCCAAAACGCAAAGCCATTGCGGTGGCTGTTTGAATGCCGATGTCGTTCAATAAGCGAATGGCGATAATGTTTCTTGACTGAGTTAATGCTGTTCTTAGGGTTGTTGCGCCAAAAAATTTCCCACTGTAATTTTCTGGCCGCCATTCATTGTCGATTTGTCCGGGGTCATAAGCAACGATAGGGACATCATGAATGATGCTGGCCGGGGTGTAGCCTTCTTCCAGGGCCGCGGCATAAAGGACGGGCTTGAATCCAGATCCCGGCTGTCTTTTTGATTGCGTTGCTCGATTATATTTACTGCGTGAAAAATCGAAGCCCCCTGTCAGGGCCAAAATTGCGCCATTAGCCGGATTTACAGCGACAAATGCCCCTTCTACTTTAGGGATTTGTGCCAGTGCCCAAGAGTCGTTGTTTAACCGGCGCACACGAATAATGGCGCCGGGTTTTAAAATGTTTGATTGTGCATTCGAATGGGATTCTGATTTGAATTTTAAAGCCCATTTGCTGTTGTCTCTGGGGATTTCAATAAGGGTATGGTCTTGAAGTCTGGCTGTTGTCAACCGACCGTTATCGGTAATGATCCTGGCTGGCAAGGTGTCGCCAATGATGGGGATATCTTTGAAGTCGGTTTCAGTGTCGGAGATTTGTCGATATCCGTGACGCTCATCATAAGCATGCAAAGTGTTTCTGAGGGCTCGTGTGGCCGCTTTTTGTAAACGGGCACTAACGGTTGTATAGACCTTATAGCCCGAGATATAGGCATGTTCGCCATACCGTTTAAACAGGATTTGTCTAACCATTTCCGCCAGATAAGGCGCGTCAACTTCAGTTGATATCGTTTGGGACTTTGCCGTGGAGGTTTGGCGAACGGCATCATCAAAAGCTTGTTGGCTGATGTAGCTCAGGTCCAGCATGCGCCGTAAAACATAATTTCGCCTCTCCACCGCACGCGCTACATTGTTGATGGGGTTGTATGCCGAGGGTGCTTTAGGCAAACCGGCAATCATGGCGCTTTCTGCCAAGCTAAGTTCGTTGATCGTTTTTCCGTAATAGATCTGGGCAGCGGCGGCTATTCCATAGGCTCTCTGGCCCAGGAAAATTTGATTGAGATATAGCTCAAGAATTCTGTTTTTTGAATATTCTTGTTCTATCTTTAACGCCAGAATGATCTCCTTTAGTTTCCGCATGTAGGTTTTTTCGCTACCCAGCAGAAAATTGCGGACTACCTGCATGGTAATGGTGCTGCCGCCCTGGCTTTTATTGCCGGTCAGGAGTAATTGCAGGCCGGCTCGGAGCAGTCCCTGATAATCGAAGCCAGGGTGTTCAAAAAAACGATCATCTTCAGCAGCGAGAAAGGCATGGATCAATTGGGAAGGTACTTCTTCAATCCGAACAGGTGTGCGTTTTTTCTCGCCGAATTGAGCGATGAGCAAGTGCTCTTTGCTGTAGATGCTTAATGGCATTTGATAGCGAACCTGATTCAGTACTTTGATGTCTGGCAGGTCTGCTGATGCGTGGGAGTAGAGAAAATAGGCGGCCATGGTGATGCTCAGGCCAAGGCCGGTAAGGAAAATAAAAAGCCATTTTAGAAGTTTTGTGAGCAGCACGACAAAATCCACAAGCCATATCGAGCGTGCGTTACGGTACAGGGCGTCATTTCAAATAAATTGTAGATTTTTAGTATCAAAATAAAAAAGGCAACTATACTTTTTTCGAAAATTTGTTTTTTAGTGCTGATTATATACGACAGGCGGGCATTGCAATTTATGCATTACATTACATCAAGTTTTACAAGGGTATGTCATGAGCTGGTTTAATCAGAAACAGAATGCTGTTCTCGGTATTGATATCAGTACAGCAGCTGTCAAGTTGCTGGAGCTGAGTAAAGTAGGCGCGCGTTATCGGGTTGAGAGCTACGCAGTGGCGCCTTTGCCGCAAGATGCTGTGATCGATAAAAATATCGCCAATGTCGATATTATCGGGGACGCCATCAAAATCGCGGTCAAGCAATCGGGAACAAAGCTGAAGCAAGCATCTGTTGCTGTTGCAGGCTCGGCGGTGATGACCAAAATCATAACAATGCCCGCTTCGCTTGTCGGCGATGACATGGAGGAGCAGATTATGGTTGAAGCCGATCAGTACGTGCCTTATTCGCTGGATGAAGTCAATTTAGATTTTGAAGTGCAGGGCGAAAACGAAAATAATCCGGAAATGGTTAATGTGCTGCTGGCGGCATCGAGAAGAGAAAATGTTGACGATAGGGTGGATGCGCTCACAAGAGCCGGATTAAAGGCCAGGGTCGTTGATGTTGAAGCTTTCGCCATGGAAAATGCCTTTAAATTGCTGGCTGACCAGTTACCCGATTCCATAGAAGGGCAAACAGTTGCCATTGCAGACATAGGCGCAACGATGGCCACTCTAAATGTACTGCATGATTGCCGAACGGTATACACAAGAGAGCAGGGCTTTGGCGGCAAACAGTTGACAGAAGAAATACAGCGTCGTTACGGGCTTTCCTATGAAGAAGCCGGCCTGGCCAAAAGACATGGCGGGTTGCCGGACAATTATACAACGGATGTGCTTGAGCCTTTTAAACGGGCCATGGTGCAGCAAATCGCGCGCTCGCTGCAGTTTTTTGTATCCTCCAGCGCGAACAGAGGCATAGACAGCATTATCCTGGCCGGCGGTTGTGCATCGATACCAGGGATAGCAAAACTGGCAGAACAGAGCTTGGGTGTGCCTGCCTATGTGGCCAATCCCTTCATCAACATGGCTCTCTCCACTAGAGTAAAGCCCCAAACCCTGAGTAATGACGCTCCGGCAATGATGATTGCCTGCGGTCTGGCATTGAGGAGTTTTGACTAATGGCAAAAATCAATTTACTCCCATGGCGCGAGGAATTGCGCCGGCAAAAGAAACAGGATTTTTTTACTGCAATAGGGCTGTCGGTATTGGCTACCATTGCGATTATCGGATGCGTGCATCTTTATATCGAGGGATTGAAAGAATACCAGCAACAAAGGAATAAGCTATTACAGGATGAAATAGCGTTGCTGGACAAACAAATCACAGAAATTCAAGAAATTGAAACAAAAAAAGCCAAATTGCTGGCTAAGATAGAGTTGATTCAAAAGCTGCAGGAAAGCCGCCCTGAAATTGTGCATTTGTTTGATGAAATTCCTAAAGTCACTCCTGAGGGCGTATACCTGACAAAGTTTACTCAGGTAGGCTCGGCTCTCACCTTTAACGGTAAATCACAGTCCAATGCCCGGGTTTCCGCGTTCATGCGAGCAATAGACGCATCGGCCTGGCTGCAATCGTCCAAGCTGGATGTGATTCAGTCTCCAGGCAAGACAAATTCAGAACAGTTGAGTGATTTCATATTGTATGCGACCCAAGGCAAGAAAAAGCCTGAAGCTGAGAAGGGAGGTAACTGATGAATTTGTCGGAAATTAATTGGGATATAAACGCAGCAGGGACATGGCCGCTAGCCCTCAAGGCAGTCATCATTTTACTGATCTGTTCTGCGGTCGCAGGCGCGGGTGTTTATTACGATACGCTCGATCAATTGGCTGAACTTGAAAGTATCGAGCGGCAGGAACAGGAATTGAGACTTGCATTTGAAACCAAACAGAAAAAAGCGGTCAATCTGCAGGATTATCGGGATCAATTGGCGCAAATTGAAGATTCACTGGCTGAAATGATCAAGCAGATGCCTACGAAGGAAGAAGTCGCCAGCCTGCTGATAGATATTTCTCAAACCGGATTGGCCAGCGGCTTGGAATTCAGATTGTTTAAGCCCGGGGCTTCGATTCCTAGGGATTTTTATTCGGAGCTGCCGATCAGCATTCAGGTGGTGGGAAAATATGAGGAGCTGGGTCTTTTTGTTAGTGGCGTGGCTTCGCTACCCAGAATTGTCACCGTGCATGATGTCAGTATGGCCCCGGAAGGCACGGGTGGACAGATGCTGATGAATGCAACGGTCAAAACCTATAATGAAGGCGAGGCACCGGCAGCACAGGGAAGCAAGAAGAAGAGGGGGGCAAAGTAATGAGGCCATTTAATGCACCGATGTTAAATAAAAAACAGACAGGCCTAAAGTTAAGTTGTGCTGTTGTTCTGACACTCTTAGCGGGCTGCGGCAATGACGACTTCTCGGATTTAAACCAATATATTGCTGAGGTTAAGGCCCGGCCTAAAGGTCCCATTGAACCTTTGCCGGAAGTCAAAGTGGTTGAGCCCTTTATTTTCAAACCCACGGGTTTGCGTGATCCGTTTAAGCTGCTGGAGCAGGTTGACACCGACCAAAGCACGGAAGCGGCCATCGGCAGTGGTATAAAACCGGATACCACGCGCAGGAAAGAAGAGCTGGAAGCCTTTACTTTGGATAGCTTAAGAATGGTAGGTACCGTCGTTATGAAATCGAGTTTGTGGGGGTTGGTTAAATCAAGCGACGGCACAGTGCATCGCGTACAGGTCGGCAATCATATGGGCAAAAATTACGGCAAGATTATCCGGATAGTCAGCGATAAAATTGAATTGATGGAAATAGTTCCTGATAAACCGGGAACATGGCGCGAACAGCAAGCTTCATTAGCGTTATCAGAGTGAGTTTGAGGATAAAAAAATGAATAATAAACAAGGCGGCAGTATGTTGAATAAAATGGGGCGAACTTTTTATACGCACATGGGCTTGGGCTTATTACTATTTATATCCCAAATTACATTTGTCAACGCGGCTGAATTGGCAATTTCAAACTTGGAGATTGCTACACAGGCCGGCGATAAATTACAAATAGAGCTGGAAATGAGTGGGCCGGCTAGCGAACCGAAAGTTTTTCACACCGATAATCCGGCGCGCATTGTCATGGATTTTGCAGGCGTCAAAAATGCATTGGATAAAAAAATGTATCCGATCAATCAGGGGGCTGCGAGCAGCATTTATGTAGCGGAGGCTGAAGACAGGGTTCGTGTTGTGGTTAATCTGCTTGAATCGACCCCGTTTGAAACCAAGGTCCAGGGCAACAAGGTACTGCTGACGTTGACGCGTGCAAAGGCCATGGTGCCGGAGTTCTCGCAACCGGTTTCGGCGGCGCCTGCAAGAGCAAGCAGCGCGGTTATCGCCAGTTTGATTCCCGAGCAGACGATCAGCGGTTTTGATTTCAAGCGCGGTGAAAATGGTGAAGGCCGCATATTGATAACATTAGCCAGCCCTAATACCATAGTCAATAGCCGGGAAGAGGGCGGCAACGTGGTTATCAGTCTGCTCAACACCCGCCTGCCCGATAACCTGGCTAAAAAATTGGACGTATCGGATTTTGCTACGCCGGTTAAATCTATAGAAACAGATTCAACCAGTTCTGAAACCACAATCAGAGTGTCGCCACAAAACACGCTTTATGATTATTCGCTGTTCCAGTCCGAAGGCTTGTTAACGGTTGAATTTAGACCCTTGACGCCCGAAGAAAAAGAAGTCATTGACAGCAAGCGCGATAAATACAATGGCGAGCGCTTGTCCCTGAATTTCCAGGACATCGATATACGTAGCGTCATTGCCGTACTGGCCGAATTTACCGGACAAAATGTGGTGGCTGGCGATGAGGTCGCCGGTACCATCACGGTGAAACTCGATGACGTGCCCTGGGATGAGGCTCTTGATTTCATCATGATGACCAAGGGACTGGAAAAATACGAAACCGGCAATGTCACCTTGATAGCGCCGATAGACAAGATTAAGGAATATAAGGAGAAGCAACGCGAAACGGAGAAAGTTGTCGAGCGTCTGGAGCCCTTGGTAACAGAATATATCAAGATCAACTACGCCCGGGCCGAAAATTTCAGGAACCTGTTAAACGGTTTTGATACCGGTTCGTTTGGCAGTTGCGGTATTAGTCGTACTTCAGGCGGCGGGCAATCAGGCCAAGGTGGCATGGGTCAAGGCGGCATGGGGCAAGGCGGCATGGGTCAAGCTATGGGTCAAGGTATGGGTCAAGGTATGGGGCCAAATATAGCCGGTACTGATGCCGGAACTATTGAAGAACGCAGGATACTTTCCCTGCGCGGATCCGCCGTCGTTGATGCCCGGACCAACACGCTGATTGTGCGGGATACCCCCAAGAAACTGGAAGAGGCCAAAAAACTGATTCACAGACTGGATGTTCCTGTGCGACAGGTGATGATTGAGTCAAGAATTGTCATTGCTTCCAATAACTTCGCCAGGGAGCTGGGAGTGCGGTTTGGTGTGGCAAAAAGAGCCAATGTGGGAAGTGGTAGGATATTTGGTGTAGGTGGAGAGGGAACAAGGGGTAACATGGGGACACAGGAAACTTCGTTTACGACTACAGAGGAGGGAACAACATTTAATTCAACGGGTACGCCGGCGGGTATCGACATGAACGACATGCTGGTAGACCTGGCGGCTTCAAATCCTTATGGTGCCTTAGGTATGACGTTGGCCAGGGGCGCTGACTATGTCCTGAACTTGGAGCTCTCTGCCTTGCAGGATGAAGGCAAGGGAGAGATTCTTTCCAATCCCCGCGTGATGACGACAGATCGGTGTCAGGCAACCATCAAGCAAGGTACACAGATTCCCTTTCAAACCAGCAGCGGTAATCTAGGTACTAATATCGAGTTCAAGGAGGCGACGCTGACCCTGGATGTGACGCCGCAGATCACACCTTCCGGCAGCATCATCATGGATCTGGAGATAAACAAGGATGCGCCGGGTCAACGTGATAACGTGACAGGAAATAGAGAAATTGATACCCGCGAAGTCAAGACCAACGTGCGGGTCAATGATGGCGAAACCATCGTATTGGGCGGCATTTATGAGAGCAATGTGGGCAATGTGGTGAATAAAGTGCCTTTCTTTGCTGATTTGCCCGGCATAGGCTTCCTGTTCAAGAAAACGGTTAATAGTGACGATAAGTCGGAGTTGCTGGTTTTTGTGACCCCGAAAATCGTCAAGGATGCTTTAGCGAAGAATTGATGGCTTCTACTTGGAGCAAAAAGGGGGCATAATGCCCCCTTTTTTATTGCCTTAAATAAGCATGAATTTGCCATTTCAAAGGGCTCTGGACTTGCGAGCATTCCCTAAGTGTGCAGAAAGATATAAGGCATATCATAAATCATAGAATCCCAGAACGGATGACACGATCAGAGAACATATATTTAATAGGCCTCATGGGCGCCGGCAAAACGACTATTGGGCGACAACTGGCCAAAGCGCTTAAAGTGCCTTTTTATGACAGCGACAAGGCGATTGAAGAAAGTACCGGCGTGGATATTCCCACCATTTTCGAATTTGAAGGTGAGGAAGGCTTCAGGGATCGGGAACAGAAAATGATTCAGCAGTTGACGGAAATGCACGGTATCGTATTGGCCACCGGTGGCGGCGCCATCTTGCGCGAGCAAAACCGCAAAGCATTGAAAGAACATGGCTTCGTCATCTATTTGCAGTGTTCGGTAGACAGGATTCTGGAGCGTACGCGCCGTGATACCCAGCGGCCGCTGTTGCAAACCGACAATCCCCGGGAGCGCCTGGAAAATCTTTTCGCCCAACGCGAACCGCTTTATTTGGCGTGCGCCGACTATAAAATCGACACCGGCGCTATGCAAAGCAAGGCGGCGGTTAGCCGTATCCTGGAACAATATAGATCTGTTAATCGGTAAGATGAAAAAAATAACTGTAGCGTTAGGTGATCGTAGTTATCCGATTTATATAGGCTCTAGACTGCTAAAGCAGTCAGAGTTAATGACTCGGCATATAAAATCAAGACAGGTCCTGGTGGTGACAAATACCACGATTGCTCCCCTCTACCTGGAGACAGTCTTGAAAAATCTGCAGGGCTATGTTGTTGAAACAGTGATTCTGCCAGATGGCGAACAATACAAGACGCTGAATTTTGTGAACAAGATTTTCGATCAATTGCTGGCTAACAAGTTTAGCCGTAATGCCACCTTGGTTGCGCTAGGCGGCGGCGTGATCGGCGATATGGGCGGCTTTGCGGCGGCCTGTTATCAGCGCGGCATTGCCTTTTTGCAAATACCCACGACATTGCTGGCACAGGTGGATTCATCCGTCGGGGGCAAAACAGGCGTTAATCATGCCTTGGGCAAGAACATGATTGGCGCATTTTATCAGCCGCAGTGTGTCATCGCCGATGCCGATGTGCTGGATACGCTCGATGAACGGCAGTTATCGGCCGGTCTGGCTGAAGTGATTAAATATGGCTTGATACGCGACGCTGAATTTTTTGTCTGGCTGGAGAATAACATTGATGCCCTGCTGGCACGCGATAAACAAGCCCTGGCGTATGCCATAGAGCGATCCTGCATCAATAAAGCCGAGATTGTGGCGATGGATGAAACTGAATCGGGTGTCCGGGCGACATTAAATTTAGGGCACACTTTTGGCCATGCGATAGAAACCGGCGTGGGTTATGGTGAATACTTGCACGGTGAAGCGGTCGCCATCGGCACCTGCCAGGCGGCAGATCTTTCCAGAAGAAAAGGCTGGCTAAGTGACGAGGATGTCGAGAGAATTATCGAGTTGTTCAGGCGCGCAAAGCTGCCAGTCAATCCGCCGGCAGCCCTTGATGCACAGCGCTTTCTTGAGTTAATGGCGGTAGACAAGAAAAATGTAGATGGTCAAATCAGGCTGATTCTTTTGAAAACAATCGGTGAATCAACACTGCCCGTTGACGTTGATCAAGAACTATTAGAAGTGACGTTGAAAACCTATGGTCGAAAATGATACTGACAAGGATCATCTGAGCCCGCTGAAGTCCCAGCATCAGGCTGCCCAGAATTCTTTGATAACCCAGGAGCGCACGCAAAAGCTTGAGTTACTCATGCATCTACTGGCCAACCTGACCCAGGCGCTTGTAGTCTGCGGGCCGAAAGGCATAGGCAAAACGACCTTGCTCGCGGTTATGCAGGAACGCCACGTCAAATCCTGGCAGTTTTGCTCGGTAAAAGGCAGCGCGGGGCTGAGTTTTGAGGCCATTCAGACGCAATTGGCCAGCGCTTTGAGCCAGGATAAATCCCAAAAGCAAGCACAAGCTTTGTCGGCTCAGATGGCCTTGGCAGAGAGTCAAAAACAAAAAATTGTGTTAATTGTCGATGATGCGGGTGTCCTCATCCCCGGATTGATAACAAGCCTCATCCAATATGCGGCGGCTAACCCGGTGTTAAGACTGATTTTTGTGTTAACGCACGATGAATTGCACATGAAGAGTCGTTCCGATGCTGCGCTGGAAGATTGTCATGTTATTGAAATTCCTCCCTTATCCGAAACACAATGCGGTGAGTTTTTACGATATTTGTCGGGCAGGCCAAATATCCAGCTGGCTTTTAATGCGATTAGCGATGACATGATAGAGACGATCTATCGGGAAACGCATGGCATTCCCGGCAGAATTATTGCTGAATTACCCCAAATAGCAGCCGGCAGCAGACAAATCGATAATACCAATTGGCTGCTTCCGGGAGCCGTGCTCGTTCTGGTTGCTGCGGCGTTAGCTCTGCAGTGGTTCAGTGCGAGGCAAAATACTCAAGATGAAGGGATTACGCCTGCAGTTGTTGAACAAACGGGTTCTATGGAAACTGCTCAACAGCCCGCGCTGCCTGTGCCGCTGGCTATCGATTTAAGCGGGCATAAGGTTGAGCTTCCAGCGACTCTCCTCCCAGAGGGTACTTCAGAAGAGAGTCTTTCGCTTGCTGAAGCAAATGTAGCCCAAAAGGTTGTCAGCGACCAGCGCGCACAAAAATCTCCTCCAACGGAGACTCAGCCGGTTGCAGTTAAAAATGAACCGGCCACACAACCGGATTTAAGTCTAGCAAATCAAGAAAATCAGCAGCCAAAGCCTGAAAATACGGAGAACCTCACGGATTCCCAACAAACAACGGAAGATGCCGAATTTCCGCCAGAGCCTCAGCAGGTGCAGGATGGTGGTTGGCAATGGTTATCCGTGCAGCCGGAAACCAATTACACCCTACAGCTCATGGTATTATCGAAGCAGCAATCGATAGCGGCCGTTCTTAAGAAATACCCCGCTCTGGCGCCGGATGCCAGAACCGTCAAAAAAGTAAGCAAGGGCAAAGAGCGTTTTGTCTTGCTATATGGATCGTTTGCCAGCGCAGCATCGGCGCTTGAGGCGAAGGCCGCTTTGCCCGCAGAATTTCGCTCCGCCATGGCACGAAAAACGAGCGCGCTTAAAAATGAGCTAAAACCGGCGGGGCAGCCATAAGCCTTCCGCTAAAACCTAGTCGTTATGCATTCACCGGTAATGTCCGATCGCTTGCGAGAATTATGTTGGGGCGAACTTGCCAGAAAGTGCTGTCGTAACTGCGAGCGGATGTATAACGAACTCTACCTCAACCCAAAAATAGAAAGTGATGCCAGAATTAAAAAATGACAGCTTGATCAGAGCGCTGTTAAGACAGCCCGTTGAACGAACCCCAGTCTGGATGATGCGCCAGGCAGGGAGGTATCTGCCGGAATACAGACAAGTCAGGGAGCAGGCCGGCAGTTTTTTAAACCTGTGTACCAATCCCGAGCTGGCCTGCGAAGTCACGCTGCAACCGTTGCGGCGATTCGATTTTGATGCAGCCATCCTGTTTTCGGACATATTGACCATACCCGACGCCATGGGATTGGGGCTTTATTTTACCGAAGGCGAAGGGCCCAAATTTAAAAATCCGGTGCGTACTGCCTCCGACATCCAGCAATTGCCCATTCCCGACCCGGAAGTGGAACTGCGATACGTGGTTGACGCCGTTCGCCTGATTCGAAAATCCTTGCAGGGCAGCGTACCTCTGATCGGATTTTCCGGCAGCCCCTGGACCTTGGCAACGTATATGGTGGAAGGCGGCAGCAGCAAGAGTTTTCAGAAAGTCAAAGGCCTGATGTTTGAACAGCCTAATCTCATGCACACCATGCTGGACAAACTGGCGCAATCGGTAGCAGCCTACTTAAACGCCCAGATAGCCGCAGGTGCGCAGGCGATCATGGTATTCGATACCTGGGGCGGTATGTTAAGCGGCGAAGATTATCGCGAATTCTCCTTGGCCTATGCCAAGCAAGTCAGGTCGTTGCTGAAGACCGACGCCTATGGGCAACAAATCCCCACCATTCTGTTCACGAAAGGCGGCGGGCTTTGGCTGGAGGACATGGCGGATGCCGGCTATGACGCCTTGGGGCTGGATTGGCAGACCGATATCCAGCAGGCCCGTGCCCGCGTCGGTGACCGGGTCGCATTGCAAGGTAATATGGATCCGGTAGCGCTGTACGCGAAGCCTGAAATTATTGCGGAAAAAGTCAAAACCATATTGCATAAATACGGTGCCGGTTCGGGGCATGTGTTCAATTTGGGCCACGGCATTCTGCCGGATATTAACCCCGAGCATGTGAAGGCCATGGTCGATGCCGTGCATGCTTACAGTCCAGCCTACCATCAGGCATAAACCTCCGGCATGTGGATACAAAAAGAAGTCGAGCTTGCTCAAAAACCGCGGGGCTTCCATCTGGTGACCCGCGAGGTTTTAAATGCGGTGCCTGAGCTTCGGATGGTAAACGTCGGTCTTCTGCATCTGTTTATGCAGCATACCTCGGCATCACTCGCTATTAATGAAAATGCCGACCCTGATGTCAGGGTGGATATGGAGGCTTATTTTTCAAAGGTGGTTCCTGAAAATGAGCCTTATTATAAACATACACTGGAAGGCAGTGATGATATGCCAGCGCATTTGAAAGCCGTTATGATCGGAACTGAATTAACGCTCCCGATCAGCCAGGGGCGACTATCATTGGGCATATGGCAGGGCATTTACTTGTGCGAACACCGTGAAATGGCCGGCAGGCGCAAAATCATTGTCACGCTTAACGGCGAGTAAAGAACTTTATGGTTCCCACGCTCTGCGTGGGAACCTGCTTGTGCTCTGCGTGTGCACCTGCTAGGGTCACTCTGCGTCCCGGACCGCAGGAGCAGTTCAGGCTGTATTCCCACGCAGAGCATGGGAACAATGAAATAGGCTTGCCACGAACGGAATCAACACAAACCGTTCGTCCTAAGCTCGTCGAAGGACTTGCCCATGGGCGAAGAATTTAATTAGCGTTTCTCTAATGAGGGTGCAAAAATGAAACTAGTAAAATATTTTATGACAATAGCGATGTTGATGATCAGCGCGCAAGTCTGGCCAGAAGAGCCTGCTGCAGAAAAACCGATTGATATTGTCGTTTACAGGAGTCCAACCTGTGGCTGCTGCGGAAAGTGGATCGAGCATCTGAAACAAAATAATTTCAATGTAAAGGACAATGTGACCGAGGATATGCAGGCTATCAAGGAAAAGTATGGCGTTTCGAAAGAGATGGCATCCTGTCATACCGCACTGGTGGATGGATATGTGGTAGAGGGGCATGTGCCGGCAGCGGACATAAAAGAAATGCTGAGAACAAAACCCAAGATCACCGGCATAGCCGTGCCTGGCATGCCCAGCGGAACGCCAGGCATGGAAATGGGCGACAGGAAAGATCCTTATAACGTGATGAGCTTCGATCGTGAAAATCATTACCAGACCTTTAAAAGTCACGAGGCTGATTAATGATACTTGCCGGCGTTTGTCTGGCGGGCGGATATGCGCTAAAAATGTCCCAATAGAGATAAGGCAAAAACAATGAAGATTGGTGTTCCTAAAGAAATCAAAAACAAGGAGAACAGAGTGGCGATGACGCCAGCTGCGGCTAGATCGTTGATTCAAGACGGACACCGTGTTTTAGTCGAAGTCGATGCCGGCTTAGGCTCAGGTTTTTCCAATACCGAATATGAACAGGCTGGAGCGCAGATCGTATCCGCCGCCGCAGCCTGGGATGTCGAGCTGGTCGTCAAAGTCAAAGAGCCCCTGCCTTCCGAATATCCCTATCTGGATAGACAAATGCTGTTCACCTTTTTACATCTGGCTGGGGTGACGCCTGATCTGACCGTTGAATTGCTCAAAAAAGGTACAACTGCGATAGCCTATGAAACCCTGGAAGACGAGCAGGGGCGATTGCCCATCCTTGCCCCGATGAGTGCAGTTGCCGGCAATATGGCCACAGTGATGGGCAGCTATTATCTGGCGACATTCAACAAGGGGCGCGGGGTGCAATTGGGCGAAGTGATGGGCCGGAAAAACGGCAATGTTGTCATTATCGGTTACGGCATGGTCGGCCAGCATGCCGCCGCGGTCGCGAGCGGCATGGGCGCCAATGTGAAAATTGCACTGGATGAGCCGGCGTTAAAACAGAAAGTAAATGTCGCCTCACTCACGGATGAAGACTTCTTTGTATCCCACAAAGACAACATCAGCCCGCATCTTGTCGATGCGGACTTGGTGATTGGCGCGGTATTGCAAAGAGGCGCCAAGGCTCCCAAAATCATCAGCGAAGAAATGATTAAATCGATGCCCAAGGGGGCAGTCGTGGTTGATGTCAGCATTGATCAAGGCGGCTGCATCGAAACCTCGAGGCCGACAACACATTCGGACCCAGTATTCATCAAACACGATGTCGTGCATTATTGTGTCGCCAATATGCCGGGAGCTTATCCCAGAACATCCACTATCGCGCTGGTACATGCCACATTGCCCTATATTGGCAGAATCGCAAATGCAGGCAAAGAGGCCGTAGTGCGGGATAAGATGCTCATAAAAGCAGTTAATGTCTTTGACGGCAAAATTACCTATAAACCCGTCGCCGAGGCGCTAGGTATGCTGAGCCAATATCAGTCGCTAAATTAATTTTGAGTGTTTAAGCGCAGTGCTTTAATATAGCGCATTCCAAGCCGATGTAGCTCAGTTGGTAGAGCAACTGATTCGTAATCAGTAGGTCGTGGGTTCGACTCCCATCATTGGCTCCATTAATTCAATAGGTTAGGCGTTTCTATCTGAGGTGGCTTTATCTCCTCGTGTAGTAAATTTGTCTCAATTGCTGTTGAATTTCCAGCGTATTCCGCAAGGTGTTTACTTGACAAGTGTGCATACCTTAACAGCATTATTAGTTCCGCCCAGCCGCCCAATTCTTTAAGTACATGCAAAGGTGTTCCATTTTGAACGTGCCAACTTGCCCATGTGTGTCTTAAATTATGCCAGCGAAAATCACTAATGCCTGCTCTGACTAAGGCTTTACGCCATGCGTGATTATTTGCACGGGTCACCGGTTCTCCTTCATAGGTAAATACGTACATGTCATGCCTACCTACTTGTAACTGAATTATCGCCAGCGCTTCATCATTTAGTGGAACACCAATAGCCTTTTCAGCTTTAGCCTGGTCTGCATGAATCCACGCACGTCGCCTTAGCATATCTATTTGTGACCATTGCAACCCGGTTACATTGCTTTCTCGAAGTCCAGTCGCCAAGGTAAAACGCGCCATGGCTTCCAGATGCTCAGGAAGTTCTGTTAGCAAACGCCTGGCTTCCTCTTTTGTCAGCCATCGCAGTCGTTTTTTGGGTTCGGGAAGCAATTTCATGGTTGGAACTGTTTCCAGCCATTCCCTGTTATTTTTTGCACTGTTGAGTATGGAACGGATTAGGGCCAGCATTCGGTTTACGGTGGCATTGCTAACACCTTCGCAGAGTTTCGCGGATTTAATCGCATCTATCTTAGCTCTGTTTATTTCGCCAAGCTTGGTACTCTTAAGGTGCTGGTTTAGCCAACGTAAGTGCATCTTGTCATCGCGGATACTTTTCTTGTGACTTTGTTCAGTTAGCCATCTGATTACCGCTTCCTGCCAGGTGTAGCGGGGTTTATCACCCAGATTTTTAACCCGCCACGCTTCAGCTTTTAATCGATCATGTAATTCTTGTGCCTCCTGTTTTATTTGATAAAGTGGACCCCATTGTCCAGACAAAAAATACCTTATTAAGATAGAGCCCTGTTCACACTCCAGCTGAATCGCTTAAAAAGCCTTTCTTTTTGTCGCGCCCCTCGCGGGCGCGTGAATTGAAACTATTGTCGCCGTCTTTTTTAGATGTGTCGCGTTATATCCATGCGCTCATGCAGAATACGGGAGACATAAATAGCGTTATCTCTGACTCGATAAATGATGATATGACGGCCTGCCGGAAAGAGGCGGTGCGCCGCCGAAAGTTCAGGCAGGACATGGCCGATTTGAGGATATTGCTGAATGGCCAAAAGCGCCTTATCGAGAATAGCCCGATAGGCGTAAGTTTGCGCCTCGCCCCAGGTATCGAGGGTGTATTGCAGGATGTCGGTAAAGTCTTCCTCGGCCTGAGGCGAGAGAATTAGCGCGACATCAGGGGGCAACATCGGGATTTACTTTCTTACCATGACGGGAATTGGCAAAAGCTTTAGCTGTAATGGTTTCAAGCCGCTCCGACGTATATGAAGTCCCTTCGCCGCGTTCAAGCTGGTCGTCACCGACTTGCACGGCCGCACGAAGCGCCGCAAGCTTTTCATCCTCTTCCCGCATCCGGCGAATGGCGTCGCGGACAACTTCGGATGCGTTGCTGTAAAAGCCTGTGCCGACCTTGCTTTGAAGGTATTGCTCCATTTCGGTCGATAAGTTGATGTGCATGGTAAACCTCATATAACATACATGGCATGTATATAGAACATACATGATAAGTAGTGCATTTGACAATGGCTTTCTCGATTTGTCGCTTTTACCAAAATTCACGCTTTACCGGCCTCTGCCTAGGGCAGAGGAGCCAAATGGGAGTCTAGCTGCAAAAGAGCGTGGAAAAATTGCCAGATTTACAATGAAAGAGCGTCAAAATTTACCGGCTGAAAATACCTATCTTATTGTTCTTTTTAAGCATTCTCTTTTTTATTGACTGGAAAAACAGTGCTGAATACTGGAAAAAATTGAAAGCCGTTTTACAATCCGGATCAATTGCTTGCGGTGGGTGCAGGCAATGTGCTCAAGGTTATGATGTCTACTAACACTTCTTGTAATTTAACCAGGTGCCTGTGAAATACGGGCAGGATTACCTTTGAAACTTGTGTAGTAAATTTGTCACTACGCTGTAATTGTTATAACGTAGAGTGTAGTAAACTTGTAGTAGGTTAGAACAAGGCGAGTTCTGTAAGTTATTGATATTAAATAGCTCTTGTGCTAAGCACGGGATTCGTAATCAGTAGGTCGTGGGTTCGACTCCCATCATTGGCTCCAGAAAAATTCAAGGCTTGCAGAAATGCAGGCCTTTTTTATGGGTGACGGGGTTAGGAATGTTGATTAGCACCATTGGCTTTTAAAAAGCCCAGCCTAGCGTCCGCCAATTCGGCATGCCGGTCATGATTCGCCAATTTTATTGGTGTAAAACTCGTAGAACTGCGCCGCGATATTGCTGTTGATGGTATCGTCGGCATAAGGGGGCCAAGACGCAGCCCCGGATCTCCGGATGCTTATTGAGCCATGCCCTGAATTCATCGAAGATAGCTTTACTGGTTAATTCCGGTTCGGTGCATTCGAATACTTCACAGAGGTTGCTTTGGATGTGGTGCATAGATAAATCCTAGCGTTATTGAACAACCTTTGCTTATTCATAATGCCATACCCAGCGGCGCGTTTACGAGGCCACAAGACTTGCAGGTCAGGGCTACCTCATTAAAAAACCTGCGCCAAAATTTCTGTTAAGACAGAATCATCCCAGCCAGCCGCTTTCCGCATACGTTTGATGGACACACGTTTCTTTTGGGTCTGTCGT
>Ga0208625_100026_pt1 | contig 35052 bp, 28 predicted proteins | sample LakWasMeta8_HOW4_2_FD_183858 | JGI IMG/M metagenome (GOLD analysis project Ga0208625, IMG submission 183858) | Freshwater sediment methanotrophic microbial communities from Lake Washington under simulated oxygen tension - Sediment Metagenome... | ecosystem: Environmental > Aquatic > Freshwater >... | reverse complement strand
AGACCCAAAAGAAACGTGTGTCCATCAAACGTATGCGGAAAGCGGCTGGCTGGGATGATTCTGTCTTAACAGAAATTTTGGCGCAGGTTTTTTAATGAGGTAGCCCTAGGATCTGCAGGGGAATCTATTGACATTCAATCTGAAATGGGTCGTACCCGAAGATGTCGGCCATTTGATCTACCGCAATGTGATTGTTGTTTTGCCCCAATTGATTCAATAGAATATCTCTTCTTACAAAGCGGTATCGAGCCGACATGAAAAACATGCCAGACAAGTTTAATCAGCTAAGAAAGCAGGCTGAAGCTTTATTATCCGCACCTTATGATTCGGCTACTCCTCATTCAATGCATGAATTCAGTGAACTGCTGCATGAGCTGGATACCTACCGTATCGAACTGGAACTGCAAAACGATGAGCTGCTAAAAGTCCAAATACAACTCCAGGACACCACCCAGGACTATATCGAACTTTATAACTTTGCCCCGGTCGGCTATATCACCCTCAACAGTGAAGGCATCATACTGAAAGCCAATATGACGCTGGCTGCCATGTTCGGCGTGGATCTGGCGCACATTGTCAACAAACCATTTTCGGGTTTTGTGCTGGATCTCGACCAGGATGTTTTGTACCACTATCGCCAGGAACTGGCGACCAACAAATCCGCCCCCAGTTGTGAATTGCGCCTGCGCACCAACGATGGCCGAGATCTGTGGGTCTTGCTGGACGGTCTGTTTAAATCAGGCCAGGAACGCTATGAAATTAATCTGGCGCTCACGGACATCACTCGCTTAAAAAATACGCAAGCGCTTTTGAACAAAAGCGAAGTCAATTTGCGCACCATTTTCGATAATGTCCTGGACGGCATTATCCGAATTGATGAACATGGCATCATCGATTCGATCAATCCCGCCGTGGAAACCATTTTTGCCTATTCCGCTGAAGAATTGCTTGGCAGCCACATTAGCCGCATCATCCCGAATATTGACTGGTTGGCTTACGACGCCGAACTGGCCTACTGCCGAGACTGCGGCGGATGTAAAACTTTCGGTTTCCGGCAAGAATTGGATGGCGTTAAAAAAGAGGGGGCCTTGTTTCCAATTGATCTGGGAATTAGTGAAATTAACGCGGACCCGCGTTTTTTTATCATCACTGTCCACGATATAAGCGAGAGCAAGCAAACGGAAATAGCCCTTCAGCAGGCCGACCTCCGGAAAAATGAATTTTTGGCCCTGCTGGGCCATGAACTCAGAAATCCCCTCGAACCCATCCGCAATGCCGTCCGTATCCTGCAAACCCAGAGCCCCGCCAAATCCACGCTGGACTGGTGCAGCCAGATCATCGACCGCCAGGTGAAGCACATGGCGCTGCTGCTCGATGACTTGCTCGATATAGCGCGCATCACGCAGGACAAAATTAGCTTAAAAATTGAATGTTTTGATTTTGCCGAAATTATGGATGGCGCTATTGAGACCTGCCACCCGCTGATAGAAAAGCGCAAACAGGAACTGCTTATTTCCCGCCCGGACAAACCCCTCTGGATCAAGGGCGACCGTGTCCGCTTGACGCAAGTGCTATCCAACCTGCTTGACAATGCCTCCAAGTTCACCAGGGAAGGAGGCAAAATCACACTGACTGCAACAGAAGACGAAGGCTTTCTCTTGATCAGCCTGAAAGACAACGGTATCGGTATTTCTGCCGAAATGCTGCCTCATATTTTTGATCTTTTTTCCCAGGCCGAGACTTCTTTAGCCCGAACTCAGGGTGGCCTCGGCATTGGACTAACACTGGCGCGCCGGTTGGTCGAAATGCATGGCGGCTCCATCAGCGCTACCAGTGTCGGCAATCTGCAGGGCAGTGAATTCACCATACGCCTGCCATTATCCGCCGCACCTTCCTCAGCGCCAGCGCCGCAACCTCAAGCCTTGGCGACCCCGGACAAGCTTCGCATTCTGATTATCGACGACTATACCGATATTGCAGAAAGTCTGGCCATGTTGCTGCAGATAGAGGGCCATGAAGTTGAAACAGCGGACTGCGGTTTAAAGGGGCTAGAACAGGCACTGGCTTTTCGCCCTCAAGTTGTCCTGCTCGACATCGGCCTGCCTGATATCAGCGGCTACGAGGTTGCAAAACGCTTGCGCAGTCTGCCGGAAACCCGGCAAGCAGTCCTGATCGTGATGAGCGGGTACGGCAGCACAGAGTCTCTTGAAGCAACCAAGTCGGTCGACTTCGACCATTACCTGCTCAAACCCGTGAATGCCTCGAGTTTATCGTCCTTGCTGGCGACGGTAACGGCCAGCATGGCTTCTGTTGCAGCAACCCCCGATCCCTATAATCAGGATTTTCATAAAGGGTTGAATTCTGATTAGCTGGGCGCTCTTCATAACGGCTTTCTGAAGTAACGGCGCCTCTGAGCGGACTCATACGGTAAACGGCTGAGGAAAGCCTGAGCCAGGGCTCCTAAAAAGGGATGCCATTTTCTGGCGCCATCAGAATATCTTCAGCGTCTAAAGATGTCTGTCCAGAACGGTCATGGCCTCTTCACACTCTATTATCGATTTGTCACTCATTAAAATATAATTCGCCAAACCGATAATAGCCCGCCAATGCGACCAGATCGAGACAAATTTGTAGGCTGCAAAAAAGAGTTCGGCAATTTTCCTTTCCCTCTGCTCTTTGTCTTCCAGCAGGCACTCCAGATATTCATTGACCAGCGCCAGATCTGCAGAGCCCCCGTAATAATGCAGGGCATTCAGATCGACCAGGTAGGGATTAATCATTTCATCATCACGTTTGGCGATATACATGGCTTCGGCCAGCGGCCCCACCAGTAAGTTGATGATATCGGCTTCGAAGGCTCGTTCATACGCCAGTTTCTGGTCCGGATAAAAGCGCTCGGTTGCCTCGGCCGTTGACGAGGGCAAGGTATGAATCAGACGACCGCCATCGATTCTGGCCATGCCATTGGCGCAGTTTAATGCCAACTCCAAAGGCTGAGCCTGACTATTTTCAACTTTGGTAACAATCTGAAAAAAAACAGGAGGCAGCTGCCTCTGCTTATTGCCTAAATAAATCGCCGCCGCATGTCCCGCTTCATGAATGGCAGTCTGGACGCTCAATTCTTGATTGCTTATCTGAATACGGACTTGGGCTATTTCCTTACGTTTCATAATAAAACCTGTTTAAAAAAAATGCGGGCCAGCAAGCCTGCCCGCATCATAACGAGGAAGGATAAGTAACTCTGCTGCTTAGGTACAGTCAAGAGTCGGGCAAAGTCTAACGGCCGAAGCTAGCCTTGAAAATGTGTCATATTGCCGCGCGACAAAATGCCGCCGCAGTTGGCAAGGTAGTTGCTTTGTATACTTGGTTTGACCTTCCGAAACCCGCTTGCCATGCGGATTTTTGCCGGCAAGCATCCCTTGTTTTGGGTCAAATCACTCAGTCAAGCTGCGGCATTTCCCACAGTTTTTAAAGTGTAGTCTAAGAATGGCTTTAAATCAGCGATCCCCCGGACTTGAATGGCTTGCATGCAGGCTTAAAATAAAGAGCTCCAGAGTTCATCAACTTTTTTAATGATTTCCGGCTTCATCACGATAGGCCGCCCCCATTCCCGGTGGGTTTCGCCAGGCCATTTATTGGTGGCGTCAAAACCCACCTTGGAACCGAGGCCGGAAACCGGCGAGGCAAAATCCAGGTAATCGATCGGGGTGTTTTCCAGTATGGTTAAATCGCGGGCTGGGTCCATGCGCGTGGTCATGGCCCAGATGACATCTTCCCAGCTGCGCACGTTGACATCGTCATCGACGACAATGACAAACTTGGTATACATGAACTGGCGCAGGAATGACCAGGTACCGAGCATGACGCGTTTGGCATGACCGGCGTACTGCTTTTTCATGCTGATCACGGCCATGCGGTAAGAGCACCCTTCCGGCGGCAGGTAAAAATCGACGATTTCGGGGAATTGCTTTTGCAAAATCGGCACGAACACCTCGTTCAAGGCCACGCCCAGAATAGCCGGCTCATCGGGCGGACGCCCTGTGTAAGTACTGTGATAGATAGGCGCCTGACGCTGGGTGATGCGTTCAATCGTGAACACCGGAAATTCATCGACTTCGTTGTAATAACCGGTGTGATCGCCGAAGGGACCTTCGGGCGCGGTTTCGCCCGGATAGATAAAGCCTTCCAGCACTATTTCCGCGCTGGCCGGGACTTGCAGGTCATTGATCAGGCATTTGGCCACTTCGGTTTTACTGCCGCGTAAAAGCCCCGCAAAAGCGTATTCGGACAACGAGTCGGGAATCGGCGTGACGGCAGCCAGAATGGTGGCCGGATCGGCGCCTAAAGCAACGGCGACCGGAAAAGGCTGACCAGGATGCGCGGCCTGCCATTCTTTAAAATCCAGAGCACCGCCGCGATGCGCCAGCCAGCGCATGATGACCTTGTTTTTGCCGATAACCTGCTGGCGATAAATACCCAGATTCTGCCGCTCTTTATGCGGGCCTTTGGTGATCACCAGAGGCCAGGTGATTAAAGGACCCGCATCGTCCGGCCAACAGGTCTGGATAGGGTAATCGCCCAGATCGATTTCATCGCCCTCCCGCACCAGTTCCTGGCACGGCGGGGACTTGACCAGCTTGGGCGCCATATTCAGCACTTGCCTGAATACCGGCAGCTTGTCCATGGCGTCTTTCATGCCTTTGGGCGGCTCGGGTTCTTTCAAATACGCCAGTAGCTCGCCGATGCCGCGCAGCTCATCGACAGACGCCGCGCCCATGCCCATGGCGACACGGCGCGGCGTCCCGAAAAGATTGGCCAGGACGGGAATATTGGCGCCTTTCGGATTTTCAAACAGCAAGGCCGGGCCGCCCTGTTTCAGCGTGCGGTCACAAATTTCAGTCATTTCCAGATAGGGATCGACTTCAACAGTGACACGCTTTAGCTCACCCTGTTTTTCCAGTTGCTTTATAAAGTCGCGCAGATCCTTGTATTTCATGCGGCGATTCCGTTATGTCTGAGCAAGGCATCGATAGTCGGTTTGCGGCCGCGAAACTGGATAAATAATGCCATCGCATCCTGACTGCCGCCTTTTTCCAGGATATTGGTCATAAAGGCCTGGCCGGCTTCCCGGTTAAAAATACCTTTTTCTTCAAACAAGGAAAACGCATCGCTGGATAAGACTTCCGCCCATTTGTAGCTGTAATATCCGGCGGCATAGCCGCCCGCGAAAATATGCGAAAAACTGTGCGCAAAGCGGTTGAATTTCGGCGGCTCGACAACCGCCACCTGTCTTCTGACCTGTTCCAGCGTTTCGTAAATGCGGCCGCCTTTGTCCGGATCGTAATCGCGGTGAATTCTGAAATCAAACAGGCTGAATTCGAGCTGCCGCACCATGATCATGCCGGCCTGAAAGTTTTTCGCCGCCAGCATTTTCTGAAACAGCTCATCCGGTAAAGCTTCGCCGGTCTGATAATGCCCGGATATCAGCGCCAGCGCCTCCCGCTCCCAGCACCAGTTTTCCATGAACTGGCTGGGCAACTCGACGGCATCCCATTCCACACCGTTAATGCCGGAAACACCCAGATGATCGACCTGCGTCAGCAGGTGATGCAGGCCGTGGCCGAATTCGTGAAATAAGGTAGTGACCTCGTCATGGGTCAGCAAGGCCGGCTCATCGCCCGAGGGCGGCACGGGTTCCCTACCCGTTGCCGCACTTCCACCTTCCATGGCGATCGGTGGGGTAAAGTTGCAGGTCAGGTAGGCGACCGGTATTTGAATGTGATCACCGGATTTTTTGCGCCCCACACAGTCATCCATCCAGGCGCCGCCGCGTTTTTTGGCGCGGGCGTACAGGTCGGTATAAAACTGACCTCGCAGATGCCCGTCCTGGTCCTGTATCTGGAAAAAACGCACATCGGGATGCCAACTGTCGAAATCATGGATTTCGCTTATCTGCAAGCCATACAGTTTTTCAACAATGGCAAATAAACCGGGGAAGACCCGCGTGATCGGAAAATAGGCCTTCACGGCTTCCTGGGACAACTGATATTCATGCTGGCGCATTTTTTCCGAATAATAGCTCAAATCCCAGGACTGAAGGTCGCCGACGCCGTAGTGTTGGCGTGCAAATTCACGCAACTCCGCCAGATCCTTGCGTGCCTGGCGCCAGGATCGATCAGCCAGATCTTCCAGAAAAGACGTCACCTCTTCCGTATCGTTCGCCATTTTGGTGGCCAAGGATAGTTCGGCATAATTATTAAAACCCAGCAGGCGCGCTTTTTCATGACGCAGCGCCAGGGTTTTCTCCATGATTTCACTATTATCCCAGCGCCCGGCATGGGGGCCTTGATCAGAAGCGCGGGTAGCGAAAGCCTCATAATGTTCGCGGCGCAGCTCACGGTTGTCAGCATAGGTCATGACGGCAATATAGGAGGGAAATTGCAGCGTGATCAGCCAGCCTTCTTCCTGTTGACTTTCGGCCGCTTGCCTGGCCTGGGCCAGCGCCGAAGGCGGCAAACCCGCCAGGTCCTCTTCGTCCCGAATGAGTTTGCTCCAGGCGTTGGTCGCATCCATCAGGTTTTCTTCATACTTGCTGGCCAGGCGCGATAATTCCTGGCTGATTTCTTTGTAGCGCTGTTTTTTCTCGGCATCAAGATCGACACCGGATAATCTGAAATCCCTTAAGGCATTGTTGATGATTTTTTGCTGGGCCTGATCCAGCGTGGTAAATGCCTCGCTTTCGGCGATAGAGCGATAGGCGTTAAACAGTTTCTCGTTTTGCCCCATCTCGGTCGAATATTCGCTGAGTTTGGGCAGACAGGCATTATAAGCCTCGCGCAGTTCGTCGCTGCTGATCACCGAGTTCATGTGACTGACCGGAGACCAGGCTTTATTCAGCATATCTTCGGCGTTTTCAATCGGCTCGATCAGGTTTTCCCAGCTGTAATCGCTGGTCGCCTCAAGGTGCTGGTTGACCACGGCACGGGCGTTCGCCAACAGCTGATCGATCGCCGGCTCAATATGTTCGGGTTTGATTTGGGAAAACTGCGGGAGCGTGGAATTGCAAAGTAAGGGATTGTTCATGGTTGTCAGGACAGAATGCTCATGGCCGCATTAACGCGTTGTTGCGCTCTATGCAGCAGGTTCAGGGAAAAATCAGGGATTAGTTTACCGTTGTTCTATTTGGCATCGGCTGGGGCAGAATGGATATACGGCAGCTCTTTAAATTTAGCGGAGCCAGCATGACTGTGCAATTTGGCCTTACCTTTTGGCGGATTGGGTGATATGTCGTAAACATTATCCTCCCTGTTTATTGCCGTTGCTTGGCTTAACGCTCATTTTGGGCCACGATCGTCAAAAAACAGCGCTGTTTTTGAAAGAATATCGTGCCAGCTGCGCTGCTTTTTATCAAACAGAATCCACCAGAAACCCAATCCAAAAACAGCCCAGGAGACGATGGCAGTGACAAAGCGCAGCAAAGCCTGTTGCCAGCTGATGGGGGCGTGGTCAAGCGTCAGCACTTTTATTTTCCAGGCGCGCAAACCCAAAGTTTGACCGCCATGGGTCCAGAACCAGGCATAAAAGAAGAAGCTGATAACGAGCAGATAAACGGGATAAAAAACCTGACGGGAAGTGAATGCCTCGCCGTCATTAATCGGCAGCAGCAGCGCCGTTGCGACAAAAAAGAGGGCAATCAGCAGCAATAAATCATACAGTATCGCTGCCAGCCGGCGTAATAAACCAGGTCCGACCCTGGGGCCGTAACCTGGTTGCGGCGTACTTTCTTTGCCGTTCAGAACAATTAAATTTTGAATAAAGCTAATTTTTGACCAAAATACATGCACATCGCAACCAGTGCGCCCAGCATCGCCAGGGAGAATAAAAACGGCGGCTTATGGAACAGAAGAATTAAGAAATCTGTTACAAAAAGGCTGGTTATAAGGGGTTGGTCAATAAAGCCATTAAGAATCTTTTTGCACATAACAATTCCATCAAGCACACTAATAAAATGAATTAGTGCGAGTATTTAAATTAGGGTTGCCTGGTCTTTACCTGGTCATGCTCAACGCATAAAACAGGATAGCGTTTAAAAACGAAACAGAATTCTACTATATCCAAAAGGGGAAAGTAAAAGAAAGCTGATGATTGGGCTAAAATGTATGAAATGATATGATTGTTAAAACTCAAAAAACCAACAGGGATTACGATTATTTTAAATTTCTTTAAAAAACTTATTTCTTCGGCCATAAAAGAAGTCGAACCGGCTGCGCCGCAAGTCAGGGTTTATACGCGTTCTGAACACAACATTTCGCGCTCCCAAATCAGCGAAAATGCATTGAAGGTGTTGTATCGGTTGCAAAAGTCCGGCTTTGAGGCCTATCTGGTCGGCGGCTGCGTGCGTGATTTGCTGCTGGGCAGGGAGCCTAAGGATTTTGATGTGGTCACCAATGCCGATCCTGAACAAGTCAGACAGGTATTCCGCAATTGCCGATTGATTGGGCGCAGATTTCGTCTCGCACATGTACATTTCGGCAGGGAAATCATTGAAGTTGCGACCTTTCGTGGCGGCGGCAACGACGAACAAAACGACAAGCCTTTGTTGAATCAGGAAGGTCGTTTGTTGCGGGATAATGTTTACGGCACCATCGAAGAGGATGTCTGGCGCCGGGATTTTACCGTTAATGCGCTGTATTACAACATCAAGGACTTTTCGGTGGTCGATTACACCGGGGGCATGGCTGATCACAAATCCGGCACACTCCGGCTGATCGGGGATCCCGAAACCCGTTTTCGTGAAGACCCGGTGCGGATGCTGCGCGCGGTGCGCTTTGCCGTTAAGCTTGGCTTTAATCTGGATCCTGCCTGCGAACAAGCCATGCACCAGGTCGTGGACCTGTTGAGCAGCATTCCCTCCGCCCGTCTTTATGATGAAACATTAAAGCTGTTTTTATCCGGCTACGCCCTGCAAACGTTTGAAATGTTGCGGCACTACCGGCTGTTTCAGGTGCTGTTCCCGGAAACGGAAAACAGCCTGGCCGTTGAGGAGGAGGGATTTCCTCGCCTGTTTTTAATCAGGGCGCTGGAAAATTCAGATACCCGGATTGCCGAGGGCAAAACCGTTACCGCCTATTTTTTACTGGCTGCGTTTTTATGGGAGCCGGTTGTGATCCGGGCCAAGGCAAAACTGGCTGAAGGCGAGATCGAATACCTGGCTTACCAGGAAGCGATCAGTGAAGTCCTCTCCAGACAAGTCAGGACTACCGCACTGCCTCGGCATATCAGCACCGCCATGCGCGAGGTCTGGAGCCTGCAACCCAAGTTTAATGCGCGCATCGGCTCCAAACCCAGCCGCTTATTAATGCATCCTCGCTTCAGGGCGGCCTATGATTTCCTGTTGCTGCGTGCGGAAACCGGCGGCGCCGATCCGGAGCTGGCGGCGTGGTGGACTCGTTACCAGCACGCGGACGAAACGGAGCAAAGAAAAATGACCCGGCCGCCGCGCAGTGGCTCTAAAAAAACAGGGCGGAAAAAAAGCCATCGCAATAACGCCAAGCCTGCGACTTTCGTGGAAAAAGACGGCTAAAAGCGCCGATACTCATCGCCATGAATACATCAATAAAAAATCCGATCACGGCTTACATAGGCCTGGGCAGCAATCTCGCCGATCCCGCCGGCCAGATTAAAACAGCGCGCGCGGAAATTGCCGCTTTGGCGAATGTGCAAGAATTGGCCTTTTCCAGCTTGTATCATAGCCCGCCCATGGGGCCTCAGGACCAGCCTGATTATGTCAATGCGGTGATGGCGATTGGAACCACATTGCCGGCGCTGGATTTGCTGCACAGCCTGCAGCGCATCGAACACGAACAAGGCAGGGTAAGGACAGGTGAACGCTGGGGGGCCAGAACCCTGGATCTGGATATATTGCTCTACGGCGACCAGCAAATTGACGAACCCGAACTGATCGTGCCGCATGCGGGACTCGCCCAAAGAGCTTTTGTGCTGTACCCCTTGTTTGAAATTGCCCCGCAATTGCGAATTCCGGGCAAAGGCAAGCTTGTCGATCTGCTTGCGCAGTGTCCGCAGGCCGGATTAAAGCGGCTGGACTGACATGCATCAATACCCCTCGATACTGGCAACGAAACCGCTGTCCATCATCGATTTGACCGCCATGAAACAGCGTGGCGAAAAAATCAGTTGTTTAACGGCTTATGATGCCAGCTTTAGCGCATTGATCGACAGCGTAGGCGTTGACATGCTGCTGGTAGGTGACTCCCTGGGCATGGTGATACAGGGACATGACTCCACGCTGCCGGTTAACATGGACGCCATGGTTTATCACTGCCGATGCGTCAGCCAAGCCCGGCAGCGCGCATTTGTGCTGGCAGATCTGCCGTTCATGACCTACGCCAATCCGATAATGGCGGCGAAAAATGCTGCACGGCTGATGCAGGCCGGCGGCGCGCAGATGATCAAGCTGGAAGGGCCGCGGCTTGAAATTGTCCGTTTTCTGGTGGACCAGGGTGTGCCGGTGTGCGGCCATTTGGGCTTGTTGCCGCAATCCATTAATCAATTGGGTCACTATAAAGTGCAAGGCAGGGAGCGTGCAGAGGCCGACAGAATCATTGCCGACTCCCTGAAGCTGGAACAGGCGGGTGCGGGCATGCTGGTACTGGAATGTGTGCCGGCAACGCTGGCTAAAGACATCAGCTCCCAACTCAGCATTCCCGTTATCGGCATTGGCGCCGGCATAGCCTGCGACGGCCAGGTGCTGGTACTGTACGACATGCTCAATATCGGCCTCGGCAAAAGACCCCGTTTTTCCAAAAATTTTATGCAGGGAGCGGCGAGCCTGCAAGACGCAGTCATGGCCTATCATCAGGCCGTCAAGCAGTCACAGTTTCCAACCCCCGAACACAGTTTTTAAATTTCATGCGAACCCTTAAATTAGTCTCCGAATTGCGCAGCGTCGTCGGCGCCTGGCGCAGGGCCGGCGAAAGCATCGCCTTTGTTCCGACGATGGGCAATTTGCATGCCGGGCATTTGAAACTGGTCAACGAGGCCAGAAAAAAAGCCGATCGCGTAGTGGTCAGCATTTTTGTCAATCCCACTCAGTTCGGCCCTGGCGAAGATTATGAGACCTATCCCCGTACCGAGCGCGAAGATCAGGAAAAACTGGCCGCCGATACGGATGTATTATTCCTCCCGGACGTCTCCGAAATGTACGCGCCGGATGCCCGAACCGTAGTTCAGGTCACCGGCGTATCAGATGACTACTGTGGCGCTTCCCGTCCGGGCCATTTTAATGGTGTGGCCACCGTTGTCTGTAAATTATTCAACATGGTGCAACCGGATATCGCCTTTTTTGGTCAAAAAGATTTTCAACAGTTGACGGTCATCCGCGCCATGGTCCGCGATTTGAATGTGCCCGTCGAGATAATCGGGGTGGATACCGTTCGTGAAGCCAGCGGCCTGGCCATGAGCTCCCGCAACGGTTATTTGTCCGGACAAGAAAGACTGCTTGCGCCAAAACTGTACCAAATTTTATGCCATGCCCGGGATGCCGTACTGTCAAGAAATCAAGCGTACCCGGAAATAGAAGAGCAGGCGCTGAAGTTGCTGCGCGAAGCCGGATTTCAGCCGGATTATTTTGCTATTTGCCGCAGCAGCGATTTGGCAAAAGCCCGGCCAGAAGACAGCGAACTGGTGTTGCTGGTTGCTGCAAAATTGGGCAAAACCCGACTGATCGATAACATTCATTTTGCCTTACCGGCAACAAGCGATGCGCTTAAAAGAGACAATCCAGACAATCCCGGCCCGGTAAAAAGTTGATGCTTGACTGTAAATAATGGATAATGCCCGGTTCTTAAACGTATTTTTATTGTTTTAATTATGCAGACGACAATGCTTAAAGCGAAATTACACAGGGCCACGGTAACCCGTTCTGAATTGGGTTATGAAGGTTCGTGTGCTATCGATAGCAATTTTCTTGAGCTATCCGGAATCAGGGAATACGAGCAGATACAGATTTATAATATTAATAATGGCGCGCGTTTTACAACTTACGCCATTCGCGCCGAAGCGGGGTCGGGCATATTTTCAGTGAATGGCGCCGCCGCACGCCTGGCTTGTCCTGGCGACCTGATTATTGTCTGCGCTTATGCGCAATACGATCAAAAAGAACTGGTCGACTACAAGCCCACCCTGGTTTATTTCAATGAGAAAAACGAAGTTATCCGCTCTTCTGATTCGATTCCAGTACAGATAGCGGCGGCCTAAACCCACCGGCTCTTCGGCGCTTTATTATTAAACGCGCAAACAAATTCAGCTCATCGCGCCCGCACAGTTTTGATTCCGGAACTGCCGGGCGCCAGCACCGGGATTAGCGAATAATCCCGGTCGATTGCCCCGCCCTCTTCCTTCATTGTGCCTTCACCGCGCCGGTCACCTCAATTTCGTTGCACGCTATTAATAACTAAAGACCGCTTAGCCATCTAATAATTAAGAATTGCTGCCGATGAAACAGATTGAACGGGGCAAGCTTTCGCCTCCAGACAGGCATTATTTCTGGTAGTCTTCGTAATAGTCTTTTTGCACATCATAGATAAAACTGTCGTAGCCATCGCGCATGTCATACAAAAGCCCATACGAGGCTCTCTCGGTATCTCTGAAGCTTCGGTGAAGTCGGCTAAAAAAACCGACCGATTCCTCCCGACTCGGCAGCAGAGAAGCCTCCTGTTCCTGCACCGGTTTATGCCATGTGCAAGAGCAAAGATTCAGTGACAATAGCAGTAATGAAAAGGGGTAAAGGCGCATGACGAGTCTCCGGTGTTTCTTAGAAAGCAAGCAATAAAGGCGCCATTAATCCAACCCTCTATTCATGCCTTATAACCAGCTGATAGTTATAATATTATTCGCACCAGAAAGCGTCATTTTTTCGACAGGACGAGCTCATCATGATTGATTTTGCCGTGCAGACGGCATTGCATACCCGCCCTGTTCTCTGTATCCTGCACCCATGCAAATACATCTGATTACCATTGGAAATCGTATGCCGGCTTGGGTGCAGCAAGGCTACGATGAATATGCCAAACGCCTGCCCCGGGAATGCGAACTGACACTCAAAGAAATCGCCCCCGGCAAGCGCGGCAAAAACAGTGATGTAGCCCGAATTGTCAGAGATGAAGGCGATAGAATGTTGGCAGCAATTCCGCAAGGCGCGCACGTAGTCTCCCTGGACCTGCCGGGCAAACCCTGGACCACGCCGGAATTGGCGCAGGCAATGCAACGCTGGCTGGAGAGCGGGCAAAATATCGCGCTGCTGGTCGGCGGTCCGGAAGGGCTGGCGGAATCCGCCAAACAGGCGGCCCGGGAATCCTGGAGTTTGTCCCGACTGACGTTCCCCCACCCGTTGGTGCGCATTGTCGTTGCCGAGCAACTGTATCGCGCCTGGAGCATCCTACAGAACCACCCTTATCATCGTTAATGACGGTTCAGATCATCCTGGCCTCAACCTCGCCCAGACGCAAGGAACTGTTGGATCAAATCAAGGTCACTTATGCGGTTAATCCGGTTGATCTGGATGAAACGCCGCGGCTCAATGAAACGCCGTTGGCCTATGTTCGACGCCTGGCCGCAGAAAAATCGGCAGCCTGTATTGCGCAAATCGGCTCCGCTGCGACTCCGGTCCTAGCGGCCGATACCGCAGTCGTTTTGGGCAATCAGATTATGGGCAAGCCCAAAGACCAGGCCGACGCCTTGTCGATGCTGACTCAGTTGTCCGGCAAAACCCATCAGGTTTACACGGCGATTTCGCTACGGGGCCGCCATCACCATCAGGCTGTCAGCATTACCCAGGTGTCTTTCAGACCCTTGACGAAACTTGAGATGCTGGCTTATTGGCACAGCGGTGAACCGGTCGACAAAGCCGGCAGTTATGCGATTCAGGGGCTGGGCAGCGTATTTGTAGAATCGATCGAAGGCAGTTTTTCGGGCGTGGTTGGCTTGCCTTTGTTTGAGACCGCCGATCTTTTAGCTAAACAAGGGATAGATCTTTTTAAATGAGTGAAGAAATTTTAATCAACGTCACCCCGCCAGAAACGCGCGTCGCCGTCATTGAAAACGGTGTCCTGCAGGAATTGATCATAGAAAGAAGTCGGCAAATCGGCCTGGTCGGCAACATTTACAAGGGCGAAGTGTGCCGGGTTTTGCCGGGCATGCAGGCTGCGTTTATTGATATCGGCCTGCCCAAGGCGGCTTTTCTTCACATATCCGATTTATGCAGCAAGGATCTGGAAAAAAAACGCTCGGAAAATATCGAACATTATCTCCACGAGGGCCAGCATATTGTCGTGCAGGTCGTCAAAGATCCTATCGGCAGCAAAGGCGCCCGCCTGACGACGGAAATATCGATTCCATCGCGCTACCAGGTCTACATGCCTTATGCGAACAATTGCGGCGTATCCCAAAGGATTGAATGCGAAGCGGAACGAACCCGCTTAAAAGCCTGCCTCAATGCCTACCGGCAACAACATGAATGCGGCGGTTTTATTGCCAGAACCGCGGCCGAGTGTGTGGAAGAGGCGGTCTTGTTCTCGGACATGACTTTTTTGCTCAAGCTGTGGGAATCCATCTCGGAGAAGATTGCCGGCGCCAAAGCCAAAGAGTTTATCCACAAGGATCTGCCGCTCAGCGTCAGAACCTTGAGGGATTTGTACAAGGAGGGCATCGACCGTGTGCGCGTCGATTCCAAGGAAACCTATCACCGCCTGATTGAATTTGCCAAAGTGTTTGTGCCGGAAATCGTGCCGGTTATCGAACATTACACTGGCGAATGTCCGGTGTTTGATATTTATAATGTCGAAAGCGAAATTCAAAAGGCGCTGGAACGAAAGGTCAAACTGAAATCAGGCGGCCATCTGGTGTTTGACCAGACCGAAGCAATGACCACGGTTGATGTCAACACCGGCGGCTATGTGAGCGGAAAGAACCTGGAAGAGACGATCTTCAAAACCAACCTGGAAGCCGCGCAGACCATTTCACGACAGCTCAGGCTTCGTAATCTGGGTGGCATCATTATTATCGATTTTATCGATATGCAAAGTGACGACCATAAGAAACAGGTGCTGCAGGCGCTGGAACGCAATCTGGAAAAAGACCACGCCAAAACCAAAATCACCGAAGTCTCGGTGCTGGGCCTGGTTGAAATGACGCGCAAAAGAACCCGGGAAAGTCTGGAGCATATACTTTGCGAACCCTGCAAAGCTTGCGGCGGCCGTGGCGTATTAAAAACGGCGGAGTCCATGTGCCTGGAAATATTCCGCGAAATCATTCGCGAAGTCCGCCAATACAAGGTACAGAAACTCTTGGTTCTAGCCTCCAACGAGGTCGTGGAGATGCTGCTGGATGAGGAAGCGGCCATGCTTGCGGAATTGGAAGTGTTTCTGGGCGTACAGATCAAGTTCAGGGCAGAGGCCGAATATAATCAGGAGCAGTACGATGTGGTATTGCTTTAAGCAGCAAGTCGGCAAGCCGCGATTAATGCACCATGGACGGACAAAGCAATTTCAAGCTCGCCCAAGCTATAAATGGTAATTTTTTTTACCTTGCCCCTTTAACCTTGTACCTGTTTTAGTGATTCATCATATTACGCGGGCAACGCGTCATCTTATCTTTTGGAGCTTAATCGCGACTGCGCTCGGATTAACGGGCGTGCGCGTATTATTTTCCGGCATTGAAGACTATAAATCCAACCTGGCCAGCCTCATAGGAGAACAGTTGGGGGCCCCGGTCAGTATCGGCCGCTTGCGGGCAAAAATGCGCGGCTTTAATCCCGAACTCATCCTCAGCGATATCGATATTTCTTCCACGGCGCCGAATGAGCAGCCGGCCATTCAGCTGAATGAAATCCGCTTCGGCGTTAATATATTCGATATGCTGGTCCGCAGGGAGTTGCTGTCATCGTCCTGGGTGACGGTAGTGGGGGCCAAACTGACCATCACCCAAAAACCCGACGGCAGTTTTGCCATCGTCGGCCTGAAAGCCCGCGATGGCCAGCCTTTATGGTTGATGCAGGGCGGCAAATTCGAACTGTTGAAAAGCACCATCAGTTGGCAGAATGGCCAAACAAACAGCCTGCCGTCGCGCTTCGACGAGGTTGACCTGGCGATCATTAATGACAAGGACAGCGACCACCATCGCATTAATATGGTGTTGAAACTGCCGAAAAAATTGGGCAAGGCCATGACCGTCGCGATGGACTTTAACGGCAATGTGTTTGAACCGAACAGCCTGAAAGGCCGCATATTCGCCCAAGGGAGCCAGATAAGCCTGCGCGAGCTGGCAACAGCCGATTTTCCGATCGCGGTAGCCCTCACCTCCGGCACCGCGGATTTTAAAATATGGGCAGACTGGCAACAAACGCAGCTGATTGCCATTAGCGGCTCCGCCAAGCTTCAGAACCTGCATTTTAACCGAAAGGATAAGGCTTCGTTTCCGGTAAAACAGTTGCAGACCCAATTTCAGTGGGCCGCAAATGACCGCGAGTGGCGGCTGGATATAAAAGACTTTTTGCTGGAAACGGCGGCAAGCTCTCAAAAGCCCGGTAAAAAATGGCCCTCGGCCCTATTCAGCATTGCCGGCGAAACCGGCGATATCAATCAGCAGCACAAGATGGCGCTGTTTGTCGAGCGCCTGGATTTGAACGAAGCCTCAGATATCCTGCAGTTTTTTGCACCCTTAGCGGATGAACAGTCGAAAATGCTGGCAGACACCCGGCTGAAAGGCCGCCTGGAGCATTTTTTACTGTTTGCCGATCTGGATAAAAAGCAGTTTGCCGTAAACGGCAGATTCGCCGCTCTCGGCCTCGCGTCGTCACCCGCATTCCCCGGCTTGGAAAATCTAGCCGGACACATCAAAGGCAACGAACAACAAGGCACGGTTTGGCTGATGACTAAGAACGCCGCTCTCTCGATGCCTGAGCTGTTTCGCTCGACCTTGGCTATTAGTGAACTCAAAGGACCGGTGACCTGGCAACAAACTGCCGAGGACTGGCTGTTATCGAGTTCGCTGATTCACCTGGCTACGGCTGACTTTAAGACCCAAAGCCGTCTGCATGTATCACTGCCAAAAACGGGCGGCGAGCCTTTTCTGGATATTCAATCGTCATTTGCGGCTGACGATGCCAGCAAAACGAGCCGTTATCTGCCCACAGGCGCACTCAGCGTAGATGTTACGGACTGGCTGGATCACGCCTTTGTCAAAGGCCGCGTGAGCGCAGGCCGCATGTTGTTTTACGGCAAACCGGGCGATTTTCCGTTTACCCATGGCGAAGGGGTTTTTGAGGCCTTGTTTCATGCCGACGCTATGGAGCTGAACTATCATCCGGAATGGCCGCACTTGACCGGACTGGCCGGCGACGTGCTGTTTTTACCGGACAGCCTGCAGGTCAAAATACAGCAGGGCAAGGCCGGCAACATCACCCTGAAACAGGTCGAGGTCAGTAATCCGTCTCTGGAAAACAGCAACTATGTGCTGGTTAAAGGCGAACTGGGCGGCGAAATTATCCAGGCTTTGAATGTTATGCAGCATACGCCGCTTAATTCGCCCGTGAATTCCTTGTTAAACGTGATTACACCCGAAGGTGACACCCGGATTGCTTTGGACTTGAAAATCCCCCTCACCGAAGGCGTACCCGCCCAGGTAGAGGGTACGGCCCAACTTAGCAATGCCAGATTAACCGTGAAACCCCTGGATTTACAGGTAAACCGTATTACAGGGCCATTAAAGTTTAATGAACTGGGCGTTTATAGCGACGGCATTGAGGCGGTGACTTTAGGTGATGCCATCCAGATTGCCATTAAAACCACCCGCGAGATGACGAACGTTACCGTATCCGGTCATGCCGGCGTCAATGACCTAAAAACACAATTCAAATTACCCTGGTGGGACAGGGCGGAAGGCGTCGCCGATTATCAACTGCAACTGAATTTGCCTTTTGATGAGCGGACTCCCGAGCTTTTAGTGCAATCCGACCTGACTGGAATCACCCTGAATTTACCGGGGGCTCTAGCCAAAGCCCCCCAACAATCCAGGCCTCTGAGACTGAAGTTTGCGTTTACCGATCAAGCCCTGTTGCCGCTGGAATTAAATTATGACAACCAGCTGAAAGCGGCCATCAAATTTAACACCCAACAGCAAAGCCTTTATTCCGGACACATTCTGGTCGGCACGGGCGAGGTTAGGCAGACGGAAGTCGCCGGCCTGAAACTAGAAATCAATCGCGATCCATTGTCTTTGCAGGACTGGCTCGGTTTATCGGTCGCCGGGACAGCAGAAGACGGCAGCAGCGCACTGGACAATATCAGGGAAATCAGCATTCACAGCAAACGCGCCCTGTGGCAAAAAGCCGACATGGGCAAGATTGACCTGGACCTGATCCGCGCCGGCAACTATTGGACCGGCAATCTCAGCAGCGCCTTCGCCCAGGGAAAAGTCCAGCTGCCGTCTAATCTCAAAGGTCCTGAAAGAATCACCCTGGCTATGGATGTGCTGGATATTTCGACATTCAAGCAGTTAAGGGCCGAGGGCCCGACCTTAAGCCCGGGACGGCTGCCCTTGTTCAATATCAGCAGCCAGAAAACCTTGTGGCACAACGTTGATTTAGGCCAACTAACCATGGAGACCGAACGCATCGCGGAGGGCATCCGTTTTAAGCGTGTGGAGCTGAGCGGAGCAAACGAAAAACTCAGCTTCACCGGCGACTGGAAAGCGGGAGGCGAGACCTCTCAAACTCTGACCAAGGGGCGCCTGGAATCGGCGCATTTCGGTCGATTGCTGTCCAAATTGGGCATTAGCGACGACATGACAGAAACTCATGCCGTCCTGGATTTTTCGCTAAACTGGAACGGCTCTCCGCATCAGTTCTCGATCACCGGCTTGCAAGGCCAGGTAGACGTCAATCTGAAGAAGGGACGCATTTTAAGCATCGAGCCCGGATTTGGCCGGGTGCTGGGCATGCTGGCGATGGCCCAGTGGCTAAAACGCATCCAGTTTGATTTTAGCGATGTCTATGAAGAAGGCCTGACCTTTAACAGCATTAAGGGACGCTTTGATTTGTTAAACGGCGTGGCCTTAACGCAGAATTTAATAGTGGATGCCATACCTGCAAAAATCACCCTCACCGGCGACACCAATCTGGTTAAACACACGGTCGATCATCATGTCCATGTCGTACCTAAAAGTTCTGACGCCGTACCTATTGCTGGTACAATTATGGGCAAAATAGCTGCCTTGGTGGCAAGGTCTCTGACCGGTGAAGAACAGGAGGGCTTTTTCTTCGGCTCGGAGTATCGGGTGCTAGGCGATTGGGGCAGCGCGCAAATTATTCCGCTGCATGAAAACGATGGTTTGTTACAGAAGACCTGGAGCGGCATTACCGGCTTCCCCTGGTTAAAACAACCCAAAAACAATAATGAAGAGAGATAAGCATGAATAAATGTGCGGCCATTCAAATGGCATCGAGTCCCAGCATCAGTTCCAACTTGTTAGAAGCCGACAAGCTGATAGGCGAAGCGGCGAAGGCCGGGGCAAAACTGGTCGCATTGCCGGAGAATTTTGCTTTGATGGGCGAGCATGAGTCGGACAAGATCAAAGCCAAAGAGGTCGACGGCTCTGGGCCAATACAGAATTTTTTATCTTCGGTCGCAAAAAAATACGGGGTTTGGGTGGTCGGCGGCACCATTCCCATCGCCGGCGATGATGCCAATAAGGTTCGCGCAACCTGCCTGGTCTATGACGACAAGGGAGCGCGCGTGGCGCGTTACGATAAGGTCCATCTCTTCGATGTCAGCGTTCCGGGCACACAGGAAATTTATCGGGAGTCCGACTCCATCGAGGCGGGAGATACGCCATTGGTCATCGACACGCCTTTCGGCAAACTGGGCGTCGCGGTCTGCTATGATCTGCGCTTTCCCGAGTTTTTCCGCTCTATGGGTAAACAGGGCATGGAAATCCTGGTGATTCCTTCTGCATTTACCGCAGAAACCGGCGCCGCACACTGGGAGCTTTTATTGCGCGCACGCGCTGTAGAAAACCTCTGCTATGTGATAGCGCCGAATCAGGGCGGCTTTCATCTGAATGGGCGAAGAACCTTTGGCCACAGCATGATTATCGACCCCTGGGGCGTAGTGCTCGATTGCTATAAAACCGGCGGCGGCTTCGTATCTGCGGAAATCGATCTCGAACGTCTGGAAAAAGTGCGCAGCGCCTTTCCGGCGCTCAATCACCGCCGTTTTTTCTGCGCTTGAGTCATTGTTTAACATGAACGTAATTGTCAAAAAAAATCCGGCCGTCCTGATGCTGCTTGGCGCAGCGCTGGTTTCCTGCGCGACAGAGGATGACAGATATCGAAGCACCGAACTGCTCGAGCGGCCGCCAACGCTGATCGTTGACAGAAAGAATGAAAGCCTGAGTGTCGATGAGAGTGAGTCAACGGAAGCCGAACTGGGCGAGAAGGTGATCTTGTCCGAAGCCGAGCCGCTACGCATGACTATCAAACAGCCTTTTGCCGAAGCCTGGAACAGTGTCGCCGAGGCATTAAAGCAGCAGAAACTTACCGTCACCGATCGCAATCGGGAAAAGGGCCAATTTTATGTCGTCTATGAACCTAGCGGTTTTTTATCCAAATTGCTGGATTTTTCAGGCGCGGGTCTTAACGAGGCTAATTATATTCTGACTCTGGAAGATAAAGGTGACGAAACAGCGGTTACAGCTACCCTCATAGAGACTGATAATTCAAATGTCGAACCTGATGGTTATTACGCTCCGCCTGAGGATAATTCAAAGGCACTGCTGCAAGCCCTATATGACGCCCTGCAGAATGACTTGAAAGCAGACTGAGGTCGTCTTATGCTTGGTCAGAACGAGCGCGGCCGTTGAATTTCGTTCTCGTTCTAGAACCGCCTTCGCATCCTATTCATTATCAACCCTTACCCACACGTTATGACGGATCTACTTAATCTTGCAAGACAAGCCGTGCTCATGCCCTCCGGCATACAGGACCGCGATATTGAAACCATCATGAGCCGCCTGCTCAGCGTCTCGGTGGATGCCGCAGATATTTATTTTCAGTCCAGCCATTATGAATCCTGGGTCATGGAGGGCGGCATTATCAAAGAAGGCAGCCATAATATCGAACAGGGTGCCGGCGTGCGCGCCGTATCCGGTGAAAAAACCGGCTTCGCCTACAGCGACAAGATTGAACTGCCGGTACTGCTGGAGGCTGCCAATAATGTGAAGTCCATCATCCGGCAAGGCCAGGAAGCCCGTGTTGGATTAGCCAAAGCCGCCAGCTGGCCGCAGTACTACGCCCCGCTCAACCCGCTAAAGTCACTGAGCGACCAGCAGAAAATCGATTTATTGCGCAGAGTTGACAGCGAAACCCGCAAGCTGGACAGCCGCATAGAAGAAGTCATCGTCAGCCTGGTGGGCGTGCATGACAGCATCCTGGTCGCCAATCAGGACGGCTCCCTCGCGGCCGACGTGCGGCCCCTGGTGCGCATGAATGTGACCGTGATCGTGGAAGAAAACGGCCACCGTGAACAAGGCAGCATGGGCGGCGGCGCCCGCAGCGATTACAGCTGCTTTATCGAGCAGGACACCGCGCTGGAATATGGCAGGGAAGCGGTCCGACAGGCGCTGGTCAATCTGGAAGCGGTCGACGCGCCGGCAGGCAATATGACGGTCGTGCTGGGGCCGGGCTGGCCGGGCATTCTGCTGCACGAAGCGATTGGCCACGGCCTGGAAGGCGACTTCAACCGCAAGGGCACCTCCGCTTTCAGCGGCCGCGTGGGGGAGCGGGTCGCCTCTGATCTATGCACGGTCGTCGATGACGGCACCCTGCCCGGCCGGCGCGGCTCGCTCAGCATCGATGACGAAGGCACGCCCACGGAAAAAACCGTATTGATTGAAAACGGCATTTTGAAAGGTTACATGCAGGACAAGCTTAACGCCCGATTGATGGGCGTCAAACCTACCGGCAACGGCCGTCGCGAATCCTACGCACACACGCCGATGCCGCGCATGACCAACACCTACATGTTGCCCGGACCGCATAATCCCGAAGAAATCATCAAATCGGTCAAAAAAGGACTGTATGCGAAAAACTTTGGCGGCGGACAGGTCGATATCACGTCTGGCAAATTCGTCTTTTCCGCCAGCGAAGCCTATCTGATCGAAGACGGCAAGATCACCCGTCCGGTGAAAGGCGCAACCTTGATAGGCAACGGGCCGGATGTCCTCACCCGGGTGTCGATGGTCGGCACCGATCTGAAGCTGGATAGCGGCGTCGGCACCTGCGGCAAGGAAGGCCAGAGCGTACCGGTCGGCGTGGGTCAGCCCACACTGAAAATAGATGGACTAACCGTGGGCGGAACCAGCATTTAAGCCGCTGGTCTTCGCTGGCTTACTGCATCAAGGGCGTGATGATTTCCAGGATTTTCTCCCTGGAAAACTCGCCCGGCTGCCGATGTATGACCTGACCTTGCGGGTTAACAACGATGGTGAAAGGCACGGCATTAATAATATTGCCCAGTTGCTGGGATAATGCGATGCCTTTATCCTCGCCGATCAATATCGGGTAGTTGATATGAAGGGTCTTCAAATACTCGCTGACCGGCTCCTGTTCTTCTATCGCAATACCGACGAACTGCAGTCCTTTGTCGGCATATTGTTCCTGCAAGGCGATAAACTCAGGAATTTCTTTAAGGCAGGGGGGACACCAGGTGGCCCAGAAATTAATGATCAGAATTTTGCCCTTCCACTCCGAACTGCTGCGCTGAGCGCCCGAGATATCCGGCAGACTGAATTCGGCCAGTGCAGACGGCGTTGCGTCTAATGCTGGCGTTGACAATTGCCTGACGCCAACACCCGCCGCCAGGGCGATGGCCGCAACAATGAAAATCAGCATGACTTGCTTCATGACTGCACCCGCCGCAGGCTCTTGATAAACGTTTCGGCATCCTGGTAACCGATAACTCGATGGACTGGGTTTTCCTGTTGGCCGGCAGTAAAAAACAGAATGGCCGGCGGCCCGATCAGCTTGAATTTAGCCAGCAAGGCTTTATCTTCCTCCGAATTGCGCGTGACATCCGCCTGCAGCAAGACAAAATTCGCGAGCGCCTGTTTAACGGCAGGATCGGCAAAGGTATAAGCCTCCATTTCCTTGCAGGAAATGCACCAGTCTGCATAAAAGTCGAGCATGACTGCCTGCTTATTGGCATGCGCCTGCTCAATCCTGGCTTCCACCTCCGCCAGCGATGAGACTTTCGTAAAGCGTATGCCCTGCTCTTCCGCCTGCACCGGGCTGGCGCCAAATCCCTGCAGAGGCTTCAAAGGATTGCCGTTACCCATGCTTACGCCGATCAATAACAGCAAACCGTAGGCCAGCATCATGAGGCCGACGCCTTTCCACAGTTTGCGCCAGCCGGAGCTGTTAGGCGGCAGAGGATCAACGGCGCTGAGATAAATGGCCGGAACAATCAGCAGTATGGCCCACAACAGCATGATAACCGTCGCCGGTAAAATGCGGGACAGCATCCAGACCGCAACCGCCAGCATGATCACACCGAACACGGCTTTGGTGGAATTCAGCCAGCTCCCGGCTTTTGGCAGCAGCTTTCCGGCCGAAGCCCCCAATAACAGCAGCGGCGCGCCCATGCCCAGCCCCATCACGAACAGGGCGCTTCCGCCGAGCATGGCATCTCCGGTCTGGCCGATATAAATCAGCGCTCCCGCCAGCGGAGCGGCAACACAGGGGCCTACTATCAGCGAGGATAATGCTCCCATGATGGCCGCGCCGATTAGCGAGCCGTCCCGATGTTTTTCGCTGGAGTCATGCAGTTTGGCCCGCAGCGCATTGGGGATTTCGAGGTGGTAAAAGCCGAACATGGATAAGGCCAGCAGCACAAACACGGCGCTGAACAGACCGATAATCCAGGGCTGCTGGAAAGTCGTCTGCAGGTTGCTGCCGAACAGCGCCGCCAATATGCCAAATACCGTGTAGGTTGCGGCTGAAGCCAGCACATAACTGAGCGACAACATGAACGCCCGGGCCGTCGTGATGCCGCGATGCCCGACAATAATGCCCGATAAAATCGGGATCATTGGAAAAATGCAGGGGGTGACCGACAACAACAGTCCGAAGCCGAAAAAACTGAGCAGCGTCATCCAGAAAGTATCCTGCTGCAAGGATTGCACGATTTGGTCCTGTTCGGAAAGGGTCGAAGCCGGCGGCATGTTGACGCCGGCGGGCCTGGCTTTCACCGTCGTTTCAGGCAATTCAAGACTGATTTTTGAGTCCATCGGCGGATAGCAAACGCCCCGATCGGCGCAGCCCTGGTATTTCGCCTGCAGGGTAATGGTTTGCGCAGACACATTTGAGCGTAAAACGGACAAATCAAAGCTCAGTTCATTATGGAATATTTCAACCTGACCAAAGGCTTCATCGTGCTTGGGTGTACCGCGTGGAATGCTGTATCCGCCCAGCTGCACTCCGTCTGCATCGAGCAGTTCCAACTGTATTTTTTCCCGGTACAGATAATAGCCGTCCGCAATACGCCAGTTGAGTTTTAGCGTATCGGCATCGGAGACCGATGCGAAAAACTGGAACGCTTGTTCCGGCGGCAATAATTCGTCTTCAAACAACACCGTTTTCAAGCTTTGAACGCCCTTGACCAGCTGCCCGACCGGATCGACAGACGCGGCAACTACAGGCAGGCGGATGTCCAGCGTGGTCTTCTGTGGCGGATAGCAGATGCCCCGGTCGGTACAGCCATGATACTGCGCCAGCAGCTGCATGGAAGACGCGCCTTTGGTTTCGGTAATAGGCACGGAAGCCGTCAGCTTGTTGCGATAAGTTTCCACATCGCCGAAAAACTCATCATGCTTGATCTGGCCTGCTGGGAAAACAGCGTCTCCTAAGCGGACTTGCCCGGTTTTGGACTCGAAACGCATTTTGTCGCGGTACAGATAATAGCCATCGGCAATCTCCCAGGACACATCAATCTGATTGCCGGCAACGGCCAGGGCGGATATCTTGAAAGCCTGCTCTGGCGGTAATAAATCCTCTTCCCCCAAGGCAAAGGCCGATTGCTGAAGGATGGCTAAAAAACAGAGCAGAATTATTTTGAAGCGTGGCATAAGTCTATCCAATTCAGGTATTCGGGTAAGCCGTTTTCAATGGCAACGGCTATTATTTCGGGCAACTCGTATGGGTGGCTGGCGGTTATGGCCGATTCAACGGCGTCATAGTGATCTTTATTCGCTTTAATCAGCAGCAGATGTTCCTGCGCCGATTCAATCTGCCCTTGCCATGCATAAATGGACCTAATGCCGGGCAAAATATTCACACACGCGGCTAAATGGTTCGCGACCAGAAGGCGGGCTATTTTTTCTGCAGAGGCCTGATCGGGGCAGGTACACAGTATGATTTGATGGCAAACAGGCATTATTTCGGGGCACTAATTATAGAAGAACCGTGATATTATCCTAGAAATTAAACAATAATGCCCTTATATTGTAAGCATAACGTTTAATTGCATGAGTCAATCGATGAAAGTTTTCCAATTTATTTTTCTGTGTTTTCTGATTATCCCTTTTATAGAAATCTACTTGCTGATCCAGGTAGGCGGCATTATCGGCGCTTTCCCGACTATTTTTTTAGTGGTTTTTTCCGCCGTGCTCGGCGCCTGGCTGTTGCGTCAACAGGGTTTTGCAACTTGGCATCGGTTTCAGGCGAGCCTGGCACAAGGAACCATACCTGCTTATGAAATGATAGAAGGTCCCCTTTTACTGGTGGGCGGCGCATTATTATTAACGCCCGGGTTTGTGACCGACGTGATGGGATTTGCCTGTCTCATACCGCAATTGCGCACAAAAATAGCGCGATATGTGATTGAGCATCATCTTATTCAGGCGGGAGGACCGTTTCAGCAGGCGTCGCGTCCGGAAAAGGACGTACTGGAAGGCGAGTTTCGGAAGGAAGAATGAACCAGGTTCAAGGTTCAAGGTAGAATCTTGAACCTTGCTGGGCTGCCGGCTTAGCTGTTTGTTGACTCGCCGCCCGTTTCACAGGTATTTTTGCCAAACCCCGAATAGGCGGGACACCAGCCTGAATAACCCGTGGCAACCAAGATCAGACCTATGAGCAATAAGGCGATTTTGGCCGTAAAAATAGAGATAAAAAGCAGGACGGCGCCGGCGGCCATACGCTGTTTCTTTTCTTTTTCGCCAACGTTAAGTTCAAACTTCATCATGCGCTTATAATCAAAACTCATCTTAAAAACCCTTCTGTGTAGTTGCGGCAAATAACAATAGTTTGCCATTGAAAAATCTTCAGTAAATATACACAGCTCCAAAAAATGTGCAAGCGATAACACGTGGATATTACAAAAATCATAAACCCTTTAAACGATACCCAGCGTCTGGCCGTTTCTGCTCCTTCACAGGCCATGCTGGTTTTGGCCGGCGCCGGCAGCGGCAAGACCCGGGTCCTGGTGCACCGCATTGCCTGGCAGATCCAGGTGGAGGGATTGTCGCCCCACAGCATTCTGGCAGTCACCTTTACCAACAAGGCGGCCAAGGAAATGCGCGGCCGCATCGAGGATCTGCTGAAGATGTCTGCTCACTCCATGTGGATAGGCACTTTTCACGGACTCGCGCACCGCTTGCTGAGGCGGCACGCTAAACAAGCCCGGTTGCCGGAAACGTTTCAGGTGATGGACTCGTCAGATCAGCTAAGAGTCATCAAGCGCTTGCTGAACAGTCTCAATCTGGATGAGGCCAAGTGGCCGCCCAAGCAGGTGCAGTGGGCCATCAACGCGCAAAAGGATGAAGGCATACGGGCCCGGCACATGGCCGAGACAGGCGATATGTACCAGCGCCAGCTGCTGATCATTTACCGGGCTTACGAAGAACTGTGTGAGCGCTCCGGTCTGGTGGATTTCGCCGAACTGCTGCTGCGGGCGCACGAATTATTGCGCGATAACGCCGACGTCCTTGAGTTTTACCAGCAGCGCTTCCGGCAGGTGCATGTCGATGAGTTTCAGGACACCAACACCATACAATACGCCTGGCTGCGACTGCTGACCATGGATAGGGATAACCTGTTTGTGGTCGGCGACGACGACCAGTCCATCTATGGTTGGCGCGGCGCCAAAATCGAGAATATCTACAGCTTCCAAAAACATTACCCGAATCACCAAGTCGTCAAGCTGGAGCAGAATTACCGCTCGACCGGCAACATTCTCAAGGCCGCCAACGCCGTGATCGCCAACAATGAAGGCCGCATGAGCAAGGAGCTGTGGACCGATGCCGGCGAGGGCGACCTGATTTCTTTGTATGCAGCCTTTAACGAGCAGGACGAAGCCTATTTTGTCGTCGAACGCATCAGGGCCTGGGTGAATGAAGGCGGCGCGCGGAGTGATGTCGCCATTCTATATCGCTCCAATGCCCAGTCCCGGCAATTTGAGGAAAAACTGATGGCCACGGGCACGCCTTACCGGGTGTATGGCGGGCTGCGCTTTTTTGACCGGGCGGAAATTAAAAACGCCCTCGCCTATTTGCGCCTGATGTCCAACCGCCATGATGACGCTTCTTTTGAACGCGTGATTAACACGCCCACGCGCGGCATAGGCCCCAAAACCCTTGACGACATCCGCTTGCTGGCCCGCGACCGCAGTATTTCAATGTGGGCGGCGGCGATCATGCTGATCAATCAGGAGCGCCTCAGCGCGCGCGCTGCCAATGCCTTACGGGGCTTTTTAAATCTGATTCAGCAACTCGCCGAACAGGCGGACGGCCTGGAGCTTTATGAAAAGGTCAAGCTGGCGGTCGAGAAAAGCGGCCTGCTTGAGCTGTATAAAAATGACAAGGCCGAGAAAGGCGAGGAAAAAGTCGAAAACCTGGATGAGCTGGTTAACGCGGCGCGGTTATTTAATTTTACCGAAGACAATGAAGACCAGCTCGGCGAACTTGATCTGTTTCTGGCGCATGCGGCGCTGGAAGCCGGCGACATGCAGGCCGACGACTTTGAAGACTGCGTTCAGCTCATGACCCTGCATTCCGCCAAGGGCCTGGAATTCAAACTGGTGTTCCTGGTCGGCATGGAGGAAGGCTTGTTTCCATCGCAGCAGTCCGTCGATGATGCCGGCAGGCTGGAAGAAGAGCGTCGACTTTGTTATGTCGGCATGACCCGCGCCATGCAGCAATTGTATCTGACTTACGCCGAATCGCGGCGTTTATACGGCCGAGAGAGCTATCCCAGACCTTCGCGTTTTCTGCGCGAAATGCCGGAAGCCTGTATTCAGGAAGTCAGAATGCGGGCCAATGTCACGCGCCCGGTCAGCGCCCAACCGAAAGCCACCAGCATGCAAACGCAAGGCACGTATAAACTCGGACAGCGCGTCCGTCACGCCAAGTTTGGCGAAGGTGTGGTATTGCAAATGGAGGGCGAAGGCGCACAGGAAAAAGTGCAGATTAATTTTAAAGCGGCGGGACTTAAGTGGCTGATGCTGTCTTATGCGACGCTGGAAGTGCTGTAGGACTGGGCCTGTCGGCCTGGTTGGGTAAAAAATGCTGCACTCAGAGCTGAGTGCAGCATGGATTGCGCTAGCCTGCTAAATCAGGTTCAACCGTTATCACTTTCAGGGTGTTGGTGCCGCCCTGAACGCCGGTCAAGTCGCCTTTGGTGATAATGAATTTATCCCCGTCTTTCGCTTGGTGCCTTTTTCTCAATTCCGCAACAATACCCCGGTTCACTTCGGCATGATCCTGTGCTTCATGGGTAAAATAAAACGGGAACACGCCACGATACAAGGTGACTCTGCCCAGCGTTTTATGGCTGCTGCTGAAAGCGAAAATAGGAATGCCTGAGCTGATTCGGGACATCCATAAAGGTGTCGCGCCCGATTCCGTTAAAGCAGCGATACCATTGATCTTGGAATGGTTGGCCATATACATGGCGGACATCGCAATGGCTTCGTCGACACGCTGAAACTCAGTATCGAGACGGTGCCCGGAAACCCGGACGCTACGCTGCTTTTCAGCTTCCACACAGATGCGGTGCATGGCAGCCACAGCCTTCTCCGGGTATTTGCCGGATGCCGTTTCCGCCGACAGCATGATCGCGTCGGTGCCGTCATAAACCGCATTGGCCACGTCAAACACTTCCGCGCGGGTTGGAATCGGGTTGTCTATCATGGATTCCATCATCTGAGTCGCCGTAATCGCGACGCGGTTGAGGTCACGGGCACGCTTGATCATGTGCTTTTGCACGGCGGGCAAGTTGGCGTCACCGATTTCAACGCCGAGATCACCGCGAGCCACCATGACGCCGTCAGAAGCCAGAATGATTTCATCAATCACATCCAGCGCTTCGGCACGCTCAACCTTGGCGATAATGCCGGCATCACTGCCGGCTTCACGCAGCAGGCGGCGCGCTTCATGCAGATCATCCGCGCAGCGTGGAAAGGAGATCGCCACATAATCAGCGCCCATTTTGGCGATGGTTTTGATGTCTTCCTTGTCCTTGTCAGTTAAGGCCGCCGCAGAAAGGCCGCCGCCCAACAGGTTGATACCCTTGTTGTTGGACAGATCGCCGCCGACGATGACGGTGCAATTCACGCGCATGTTTTCAACATTGACCACATCCATCACGATACGGCCGTCATCCAATAACAGTCTGCTGCCGGGCTTGACTTCCAAGGCCAACGGTTCGTAAGTAATCCCGACCTGCGTGTTGTCGCCAGCATTCTCGTCAAGATTGATGTCCAGGGCAAATCTCTGGCCTTCGTTCAGAAACACCTTGGTGTCTTTAAAACGGGCAATACGAATTTTCGGACCTTGCAAATCGCCGAGAATACCGACCAGGCGGCCGGTTTTCTTGCTCAATTCGCGCACGGCGTTGGCTCTGTCGATATGGTCTTGAGCGGAGCCGTGCGAGAAATTCATTCGAACGACGTCGAGACCTGCATGAAACAAGCCTTCAAGCACGCCAGGCTTATCTGTGGCAGGACCCAGGGTCGCTAAAATTTTGGTTCTTCTTAACATTATGGGTTGGGGTCCTTTATTTTGCATTGACTAAAGCAATGGTGGTGTCCAGCATACGGTTTGAGAAGCCCCACTCGTTGTCATACCAGGACAGGACTTTTACGAAATTGCCGTTCATGACTTTGGTCAATGACGCTTCATAGATTGAGGAAGCCGGGTTGTGATTAAAATCAATCGAAACCAGCGGTTTTTCGTTGATCGCCAAGATGCCTTTTAACGGGCCCGCAGCGGCGGCTTTCAGGATATCGTCCACTTCAGCTTTGGTGGTATTTTTGGAAGCCTGGAAAGTCAGGTCAACCACAGAGACATTGATGGTAGGCACACGCATCGCAAAACCGTCCAGTTTGCCGTCCAGTTCAGGCAAAACCAGACCTACCGCTGCGGCGGCGCCGGTTTTTGTAGGAATCATGGATTGCGTGGCGGAACGTGCGCGGCGCAGATCGCTGTGATAAACGTCGGTCAGAACCTGATCATTGGTATAAGAGTGAATGGTGGTCATCAAGCCATTTTCAAGACCGATAGCATCATGCAGCGGCTTAACCAGAGGCGCCAGACAGTTGGTGGTGCAAGAAGCGTTTGAGATGACGGTGTCTGAGGCTTTCAGGGTATTGTGGTTGACACCGAATACGATGGTGGCGTCGACATCGTTACCGCCTGGTGCGGAAATAATGACTTTTTTGGCGCCGGCACTGATATGCGCAGAGGCTTTGGCCTTGCTGGTGAAGAAACCGGTACATTCATGGACGACATCGATGCCCAGCTCGCCCCAGGGTAATTTGGAAGGATCTCTTTCGGAGAACACTTTAATTCTGTCGCCATTAATAACGACGCAGTCGCCATCGACGGCTACTTCAAAAGGAAATTTTCCATGCACTGAGTCATATTGAGTCAGGTGAGCATTGGTTGCGGAATCGCCCAAATCATTGATTGCAACAATTTGAATTTCATTGGTACGGCCTGATTCGTACAAGGCGCGTACGATATTGCGTCCAATACGCCCATAACCATTGATTGCAACTTTAATTGGCATAGAATTTCTCCAGATTGATAAGGTGATAGTCAAAAACGGGTGGCCAGAACTGCCACAAGCTCCCACACTATACCAAAAAACGAGGTCATTCGTCCATTGAAGCCGGGAAAATGAGCGGCTTATTTTTTGCGCTGTTTGAGCGCAAAAAATGTCCAAAAATCATATTTCCGCAATCGATTGCCATATCAGCCCTTCTCGTCCGATGCCGCACCCCTTGAATCACTCCCCCTGATTCGCCTGCCGACCCACTGAAACCGGTGCTTTCCGCGGGAGATGACGCCATCAGGTGCTGCTTATTTTTAATGACTGATATGCTGGCGCACTGAATCTGCCAGACAAAGACGCAGTGACCACGAAGCTTTAAGATCCTTCGAAGATAAAAGCATGCGCGAAGTCGTATGCGATTAAAGTTTGCGCTCTTAGGGGCTATATGCGTTTAATCTGCGACAACATTTAAGCAAAAATCACGCGTTTAACCGGGCTTCTATTTTTTGCTTGTAGTTCAGGTAATGAATTGTTTGCAGCTGTTCCGGCTTGCTGATATGGAAAGCTGAAAGCGGCAGATCAATATCGGTAATATGAATCGGATAATCCAGCTTGCTGCGTCGAAATTGCATAACGTATTGATTGGCCGCATTAAAAATCTGGTTGCCGTAATCCAGCGACGAAAATTCCTGTTCATTGCAGTAAATGGTGTAAATCAAGCCGTTCTGTACGCTTTCGCCGGTGATGCGGACCGTTAATTCGGCACGGCTGGACGGCATTTTGAACTCTACCGGAAAGCATGAGAACACGCCTGCCGAGCTTTTCTGGATCTCGTAATATTCAATCGGCAAAAGATTTTCATGAAAATAGCGGCTCAGAACCGATTCCAGAAATACAGTATATTGGTTCAACAAAGGCGCTGGTTCGACCCTGAAATGTTGCTGATTGTATAAGGTCCCGCGCTCGTCAATGACATAGAGATTCACGCCGGCTTTGTTTTTCTGATAGAAAAGCTGGATTGCGCCCGGCTTGTTCAGGCTGTAAATCATAGGGATGGGAGTGTTTTCAAGGATGGCCGGATCAAAAAAGACCTGACTGAAACTCTCCTGGGGACTGGCCAATTCTCCAAGCAACAATTCTAAGGACGTTATTTCACGGAAACTCAGCCTCTCATCCTTGCTTTGAAAGACATAAAATGAGCTGCCGCCCGGCACGACATAACGAGGCATTCGGTTACTGTGCGTCTTGGCAAGCAACTTGATCAGCGCGCTAAAAACCGCCTGCACACGCAAGCGTATGCTTTTGGCGCGCACCGGGGTATGACAGACAATCGTCAAATCATCCTGCCTCGACGGCTTTCGGCCACCGTTAATGCTGTCGGCCAGACAATGAAACAAACCCTCCGCCCCCTGATACTGCTCCGTAGTGACCTCGCCCCAGCTGGACACTGAAACCCGGTCTATCGTCAGGATAAGGCATTGGCGATCGATGCCATAGCTTAACGCATCCGAACGCTCGCTCATGACATGCATGCCGTTTTCGCGTGCTTCGGGCTCCTCCAGGCCCAGATTGATAAATAGCATGGAGGCCAGCTGGCTTTTAGGGGTCCGATAAGCCTCCAGCGAGGTTTCTTCGGTAAAATAACGTTTTAAAAACTGGCTCAAACTGACCAAAATTGAATGCAATTCTGCTTCGCGGAACGTAAGCGATTTTGCGCTGAAATGGAGTTGCAGCTGCCTCTGGTAAAGCTCGTTGATGACCAGCCAGGCCAGCATTTCAATTAAGCTGCGGCATTTTTTAATCGGCTCATAATCGGCGGCGTTATTCATCTGAACCCGCGTCAGAAAGAGGGCCCATCCGGTCTTTCCGCCCGAAAACCGGCTTTCCACCAGAGATAATTCATTTTCTTTGGCATGCACAGCCTCGCGGGTGGTAATGATTTCAATTTTGCCCGGCTTTTTTTCCAGAAAAGCATGCAGTTTTCGGCCAATGAGTCTTATATCGTCAATGTTCCTGTCATTTTGTTTCACATGCTCAGAGGCAAAACCCATGATCATGCGAAAACAGTGCGTCAACTGCTGCAGAATAATCCCATGTTCTTTCGTGGCTTTTTGAATGCCCCAGAACTTCTCGCGCTTGAGGTCGGCAAGCATTCCCTCCGGCCATCCCCATAGCTGTGCGATCGTGTGGATATAGCGCTCCCTGAGCGCCTTGGTCCTGGCATCCATGGTATTGCCGGAAGCGCCCATGATCTTCAAGTAAAAGCATTGCCGGGCCAGAGCCAGCCTTCCGATACTACCGGCCTGTTGTAAATAGTTTTCTACTTTCCGATAAATCAGCAGATAAGGATCGAGATCGGAGGCGGCAAAATTGCCCTGGTAGATCGCCTGCTTAATATCCCGGCATAACCATTGTGTATTCGGATACTCGCTGGCATAGCATTCCATCAGCAGCAGTTTTAACAACGACTTGTGCGGCGCATGAATCGATTTATAAATATGCCAAAGGGTTGCACTGATGAACTCATCCGCTGGAACGGCATCGAGCCCGCCAAAATCAATGAGTTCATGCTCATTGATGAAACGGTTATCCTGCAGATGACTGACATAGCTCGTGTAATTGTGCTCCTCATGGGGAGGCACCAGCCACCAGGCGGGGCTTTTACCGGCGATATAAATAGCGGTGCGATAAAACTCTTCGAGGAGCAGATAATGTTGCGTTTTTCCACTGCTATCTGCGGAAATCGGCGTATCGTGACCGAGGCGGAATTGTTCGCTGTCCATCGGAAAGAAATGCACTTCCAAACCTAATGATGCCGCCCACGCCGCGATGGCCGCGGCTTTTTTCCGCAGCTCGTCCAACTCATCAGGCAACAACCCCGATTGATGGCAGAGCCAGATATCCATGTCGCTGGTTTTGGAGAAGGCAATGCTGCCGACGCTGCCCATCAGAAAAAGAGCTTCAATGGGATAATGTCCTAACGCGCGGGGCGTATAGCTGAAGTTTTTTGTAAACTGTCTGGCCGCCTTAATGGTCTCGTTATTCGGCCGGTACTCAGGAATTCCAGCCGGTGTCTCGGAAGAAATAAAGCCGGGCAACAAAGGAAAATTAATATGGAACAGCAAGGGCAATAACTCTAAAAACTGCCGCTGCCTGGGCTGCAAGAAATCCTGAACGCGCTGTTCGCGCATTTTGTGCAATTGCTTAAAGCGCTGTTTGATCGATTGAAGATCCTTGATACTGATGTCTTCGCCGGGAGAGCCTAAATGTATCGGAGGAAAGGAGTAGTGTTCGGTCACTGGAGGGGAGCCTTCAATTCATGCTAGATGAAGTATAGATCAAAGCCCGAAGCAATCGGATTCAGACCCGCACACGCGCCGCCAGCGGCATCCCTGCCGCGTTGGGTCGAAGAGCCGCTCTTAACTGGCTGCCGCCATGTTTTCCCGTGCCGTCTGGATCGCTTTTTTTACCGTTTCGGGCGCGGTGCCGCCGATGTGTTTGCGCGCCGCGACAGAGCCTTCCAGCGTCAATACATCGAAGACATCGTCGTCGATCATGGCCGAAAATCGTTGCAGTTCCGTCAGCGATAATTCGGACAGATCCCGGTTGCTTTCCAGACCCAAGCGCACGGCCAGGCCGACCACCTCATGGGCATCGCGAAACGCCATGCCCTTGCGCACCAGATAATCGGCCAGATCCGTCGCGGTCGCAAAGCCGCGCTTGGCCGAGTTGTACATGTTCTGTTTTTTGGCGCTGAGATGCGGCACCATGTCCGCAAAAGCGCGCAGGCAGTTGATCAAGGTGTCGGCAGTGTCGAACAAAGGTTCTTTGTCCTCCTGATTGTCCTTGTTGTAAGCCAGCGGCTGGCTTTTCATCAGCATCAGCAGCGACATCAAATGCCCTGCGACCCGGCCGGACTTGCCCCGCACCAGTTC
>Ga0208625_100024_pt1 | contig 36819 bp, 35 predicted proteins | sample LakWasMeta8_HOW4_2_FD_183858 | JGI IMG/M metagenome (GOLD analysis project Ga0208625, IMG submission 183858) | Freshwater sediment methanotrophic microbial communities from Lake Washington under simulated oxygen tension - Sediment Metagenome... | ecosystem: Environmental > Aquatic > Freshwater >... | reverse complement strand
TATCATGCAGGCGGCCATCGCTATAGCGGAGAACAGAAAAACAGGTTCGGCTTAGAGAAAAAGCAGCACTTCCTTGTGCCGCAGGGGGACATTAACAACCACATCAGAGAAAAAAGTTTAGCATTTCGAAAATAAGCACATCCGTGTGCTGCAGGGGGAGCTCTTTAACAACGGCTTATTTTTGGTCAGTGACCGTTACACAAAGATTGGTCGGTTTTTGGTCGGCACCCAGTATCGGTTTTAAGGTAAATGCGACAATCGATTCGACGCCGGCATCACCCAGGTCGGCTACCGGCACCTTTTCAGCACTGATCTCATTGCCTTTTACTTTCCATTTGTAATCGGCATCGAAAGCCTTATTTTTTCCGGAGTTCTCCAGATCGACTTCAAAATTGGCGCCGGGACAAGCCTGTCCGGGTGCTTTCAAATCCAGTACATGGGCATGAAATCCGCTCCCTACTTGCTCATACGAACTGTCGTCAATCGGCAGGTGCGTCACCAATACCAGGATATTATTGCCGCCGTCGGTTAAAGCCCCATAACCGAAAGCCCCGGATTTGCCGTCCATCGGGATGGGCGCCTGGGTCTTGATTTCCAGGTCCAGTGTTTTATTGCTTCCCTTGCCTTCCACCTCAACTTCCGTTTCCTTAATAATTAAGTAACCGGGGTGTTCTGCGGCCTGAACCGCCGTTGTTGTGATGAGCAGGCCGAGTGCTGCGGCCAACGTATTGATTTGGAATGTTTTCATGATCACTACCTCCTATCAAGGATGTTATTTAGTATCGATTCGATATAATAGTAACGCGGTAATCTGTTTCCCGCAAACTTTTTTTTCGCGTTCGACGGCTTTTTTGAATAGCCATGCTTCCGCGTTTGGGCGCGGTATTTGTGCTTAATCGCCGGTTTAACCCAGTACCCAATTTTCCCAATTAAGGCGTAACAGGGTTGTCATAATGGCGGCTTATACTGCCTGGTCATGAAGAAAGCCAAAATAAAAAAACATAAGCTTCTGCTGCGTCATCTGACGATTGATGATTACCATAATATCGCTGTTTTAATGGAGCATGTATATGGCAATTTGGGCGGCGCCTGGAAGAAAGACCAGTATGTTTCTCAAATTACCCGATTCCCCCAAGGACAAATTGTCATTGAAGATAATGGTCAATTAGTGGCGGCTGGCTTAACCATGATCGTTGATTATGCCCGCTTTGGCGATAACCATACCTACGCTCAAATTACCGGGGATGGATATTTAACGCATCATGACCCGTTGGGAGACACCTTGTATGGGGTTGATATTTTTGTCCATCCCAAGTACCGGGGCTTGCGCTTGGGCCGAAGATTGTACGATGCGCGCAAAGAGCTGTGCCGAAATCTGAATTTGCGTCGATTTATTGCCGGCGGGCGAATTCCGGGCTATGCCAAATATGCCGATCACTTAACGCCTGTGCGCTATATAGAAGAAGTCAAAAACCGGGAGATTTTCGATCCGGTGCTTTCATTTCAATTGGCTAACGGTTTCCATGTGCGCAAAGTATTAACCGGCTATCTTCCGGTAGATACGGATTCCAAGGGTTATGCGACTCTTTTGGAATGGGTTAATCTTGATTATGTTGAAAAAACACCCTCGATAGGTGGGCCAAAAAATATTATCCGTTTAGGCGTTGTGCAGTGGCAAATGAGAACCCTGACTAGCGTCGAAGAGTTACTGAAGCATGCCGAATTTTTTATTGATGCGGTAGCCGGTTATCAAGCTGACTTTGTGCTGTTTCCTGAATACATCAGCGCGCCGCTCATGGGCTTGTTTAATGATAAACATCCTCCCGACGCCATTCGTGCCTTGGCAGGTTTTAGCAGTGAAATCCGGAATGGTTTATTACAAATGGCCATGTCCTACAACATCAATATCATTGCAGGCTCTTTGCCGGAATATAGTGCTCATGAGCTTTATAATGTGTCTTGGCTACTCAGACGCGACGGTACTTTTGAAGCTCAATACAAAATTCACGTCACGATTGATGAGGTCAGCTGTTGGGGCGTGCAGGGCGGTGATGCGTTAAAAGTATTCGATACAGATTGCGGCAAGGTTGCCGTATTAATCTGTTACGACTCTGAATTCCCTGAGCTTGCCCGCCTGGCAACCATCCAGGGCGCGCAGATTATTTTTGTGCCGTTCTGGACCGATACCAAAAATGCCTACCAACGGGTACGCTATTGTTCGCAAGCCCGCGCCATTGAAAATGAATGTTTTGTGGCGATTACCGGCAGCGTCGGGAATTTGCCGTATGCTGAGAATATGGACATCCAATATGCACAAGCGGCCATTTTCAGCCCCAGTGATTTTTCATTCCCGCATGATGCCATACTAGCGGAAGCCACGCCGAATACGGAGATGACTCTGATTGCCGATGTTAATTTGGATTTGTTAAAGCAGGTGCGCACTCGCGGTGCCGCGCGCAATCTTGCAAATCGACGTAATGATCTGTATCGCTTGGAGTGGGTGTAAATGGGGTGATGTTTTCAGTATTGGCAATTATTTAACGCTAAAAACATTCACGCTTAATTTGCGAGCCTGCCTCTCGCCTGCTTTCATAATCCTGTCATAGACCGACTGTAAACTCCGGACTCATTTTCTTAACACTGATGAGTCACGCTTGACCAAAACCGCCATCAAATTCACAGTGCGACATTTTTCAGCGGCGATCGCCATAGTGGCAGTGGCCAGCATTGTCGGCATAAGTTCTGCCAGTCTTTATAGCGCCGGGCTAAATCAGCCTGAATACTTCAAGCTGGAAAGACTCTTTCCTACGGATACCTTTCCCTCGGTTAGCTTTGATGAAAGCATTATTGCTTCTCCTCTGCTGGATTTGTCACAACAAAAGCCGCGGGTGATTGTGCCCGCCTCAAATGGCATTATTGCCGCACTGGATGGTGAAACGGGTGCCTTGGACTGGCAAATCAATGCGCCGACGCCTGAAGGCCAGCAGGCTCAACTTATTTCAACGCCGGTGATAATAGGCAATAAGCTGGTTATTCTTTATCAATGTCTGAAAAAAGGTGTGCGCACCAGTCATCGTTTAGCGGTTATTGATCTTGTTAACAAACAGCTGGACGAAGAGTTTCCTGTGCTGGTGTTGTCTGCAGAAAAATCCGCAGCCGACGGATCTGGAACGGTAAGATTTAATCCGCCTACCGCCTTTTCGCATTCAGCGCTAAAACATGCGTACACACCAGGCTCTGAATTGGGTTACCTGTATGCCGCCTTTGGTAATGCTGGCGATGAACAGCCCTATCATGGCTGGCTTTTTGAAATTGACATGGATGCCTGGCACGTTTCCAGGCAAGAACCTGGGAATGAGAGCGCAAAACAGGCAATCACTAATGTGCTGTTGACAACGCCAGAGGCTGAATGTCCGGTAACACAAGCGTATGGCAATCAGGAAATGATTTGTGGCGGTGGAATTTGGACGCCTTCGGGTCTACAAATTTATCCGTCCGGGGATGAGTTTGAATTGTTTGTCCCCACAGGCAACGGACAAATTGATCTTGACCGGCAGGATTATGCCAATACGATCATGCGCTTAAAGCCGGGTCTGGAATTTGATGCCGGGTGCGATGCGAAGTTGTGTGCAAATTTTAATCCGGTCAATCCGGATAAGGCATGCATGGCATCCTGCAAGAATTTGTTCATTCCCCGTCTGCAGGAAACTGATGCTTCTTTAAAACCTGCGACGGGCGATTGTGACACCAAATCCTTCTGGGAATGTCTCGCCTGGATGGATTACGATTTGGGCTCCAGCGCGCCAGTTAAAGTCGACATGAAGAGCGGTCATGCTGTTCTGGTGCAGCCGAGCAAGGATGGCGGTGTCTATTTAATCGATGCCGAGCATCTGGGAACACAATATGATCGCCTGCAAATTGTTGATGTATGTGGAACCCAAACCGATGAATGCAGGTTTGGCTGGATGGGCATGATCGTCACTCAACCCGTGCTGACGGCTATTGATGACGATCCTGTTGTAGTCATTCCCACCTTTGTCGCTGATAAAACGCATCCAGCCGGACTGGTAGCGTTAAAGATTGTGCTGGAAGAAGGCCTTCCAAAATTCAAGCGTTTTTGGCAATTTCCCGATCCTTCAAGTCCTGAATCCGTCCAAACGTTCAGAAGTCATCCTTCGCTGCCTATCATTAACATGCAGGGAAAAAACGGTAATGCTATCGTCTGGACTGTAGACATTGGCAATAACGGTACGGTTTACGGAGTTCGCATAAAAGATGGTGCGCTGGTTGCCAAACAAACCTTGAAAGGAGCAGGGCGGCCACTTTCAGCTCCCATAATACACGGCAATATTCTTTATGTGGCCTCAATAATGCCGGGCACGAATAAAGCAATGATGGAGGCTTACCGTATTGATACAGAATGAGTAACTATTCAGCGCCTATCCAGTATGTAGAGTTCGGAGTCGCTCTGGATGAGCAATATCCGCTGTGGGAGCGACGCCTCGTCGTGACAGGCGGCTTCAAATCGCGACGAGGCCTCGCTCCCGCTGACGGTTCCCAATAGGCTGAATGGTCACCAAAATGATTGATCTTGCCCGGCCAAGCTTTCCTGTCATAAAAATTTCACGGAAATATCATCAAAGTGTCATCTTGCGTTAACGTGGCTTAATCACTATAGGCCTATTCAATAGTGATTGAGGGCTAACTGCCATGAACAAACGAACTATCAAAAGCGACTGGGTCAATATCTACAGCATCATGCATGCATCAGCAGCGATGATTTTTCTTGGCTTACTCGTAACCTGGGGTCTTGAACTCATGATGCATGAATTGTTCAGGCTAGGCTAGTTTCCGCCCCACCCTGTACTCGGTGGTGGCCGGCACCGTGTTTTGCGTTGGAAATCGCGGAACAGTTTATTGGCGTATGCCGCGCAACGTTTAGTCTGTTGTGTCTCTCGCATTCTTCTTGGGCTTGTGTGAATGCTTGATCAGCGCCGGGCAGAACCGGAGTTTATTTTTTCTAATCTCCCGATCACAGTCGGTTAACCGATGCCGGTAACATAAAACACAGCGATTTAGCCGGCGCTGATACCGACAATAAGCGCACTCCACGAGGTGTTCAAGTCGAACATACCGGGTTTTGTTTTTTATACAGCGCGCATTTTGTTCGACGGATAATGCAGCATAAAGATGTCGCGCTTGATTGATCAGGGTGTCATTATCCATTTCTATTTACCATCAAGTAATTATTCGTTCAGTTGCTGTACCTTACTACCATCATTCCGCACAATTAATCCTGATCATGGCCATGTTTTTTGTTGAGCCAGGTCATGGTAATCGATACAAATAAGCCAAACACGATGACGATGCTGTGTATCGAGAAGCCGGCATCAATCATCAGCGCATAAGCGCCAAGCATCAACAAGATGCTCAGATTTTCGTTGAAGTTTTGCACGGCGATGGAGTGCCCAGAGCCCATCAGTTGATGGCCGCGGTGTTGCAGCAATGCGTTCATCGGAATCAGAAAACTGCCGGCCAGGATACCGATCACTATCAGCATGAGCACGGCCAACCGCCAATCGGTCACCCAGACCATGCCCATGACGACGGCTCCCATGGCGATTCCCAAAGGCAATACATTCACGGCATGTTCCAATGGCACAGCCTTGGCGGCCACGATCGAACCGATGGCAAGACCTACCGCGACCACGGCAGTCAATTGGGTTGCCTGCTCCAGATCAAGTTTCAGCGCTGCCGCGGCCCAGGCGAGAATAATGAAACGCAAGCTCGTTCCCGCTCCCCAAAACAGAGAAGTGACCGCCAGCGAAACCTGCCCCAACGGATCTTTCCACAGCAGCAGAAATGTTCTCCAGAAATCCGCCAACAGGAATTCGGGCGATCGATTCGGCAAGGCGTGCTCAATGGGCAGCTTGGGGATATAACAATTGAGGATCGCGGCTATGAAATAAAGCCCCAGGATGACAAAAATTGCAAACTCGGGCGCGGTATCGATGCCGCCATTGAACTCAAGCCCGCCCAGTTGCTGGACAACGTGATCCTCGACGCGATGACCGATCAACAAGCCGCCAAAGATGGCGCCCAGAATGATGGCCGCAACGGTCAGACCTTCCATCCAGCCGTTGGCCCAAACCAGCTTATGGGCCGGTAGAATTTCGGTCAGAATGCCGTATTTAGCCGGCGAATACAGAGACGCGCCCAGTCCGACAAAGCCGTAGGCGATCAATGGATGCAAACCCAGCAACATGGCAGCGCAACCGGCTAATTTGATAGTGTTGCTGATGAACATGACCCGGCCCTTGGGCAGCGCATCGGAGAATGCGCCGACAAAGGGAGCGAGCGCGATAAAGGAGAAGACAAAGAATTGCTGCAGTACCGGAATTTGCCAGGAGGGCGCATCCAGGTTTTTCAGCAGCGCAATGGCTGCGAATAGCAGCGCGTTATCCGCCAGCGAAGAAAAAAACTGTGCCGCCAGAATGGTATTGAAACCGGGATTCAGTAGCGTGTTCGCCCTTTGCGGCTCAACGCAAGCCAAAGCCATGGTTCTAACGGTTTTGAAGGGGCGTTTGATTGGGGTCATAGGCTTGGCCATCTGTGAAGTTTCAAGTGCAGGCGTTGTTTAAAAAGTCAGTACCCTGTTCTGCTATTCATGAATGTTAACTTCCAGGGCTTCGTGACGGGCCATGGCTGTTGCCGTTTTGTGCCACTTGACCAGCTCCAGACTTCCGTTGAAGTGTTCCACGATGGCGGTGCAGCTTTCCACGAAATCACCCGTGTTGATATATAAAAAACCGTCTATGTTCTTGATTTCAGCGTGATGGATATGCCCGCAAATCACGCCATCCAGATTCTGGTCTCTAAGCGTGCTGACGATGCTCTCTTCATAATCGGAAATAAATTGAATCACGTTCTTGACCTTGAACTTGACGTAGGCGGCCAGGGAAAAATTAGATTGCAGGCCAAACCAGCCCCTGATGATGCGCAGAAAGCGATTGACCCCAATCAGAAAGTCATAGCCTTCACTGCCGAGCTTGGCCATCCACTTGTGGCATTTGGCGATGGTGTCGTATTCGTCGCCGTGGACAACCAGAAATTGCTTTCCGGTAAAAGAGGTATGCACATCTGAATTTTTGACGGTGATGTCGCCAAACACATAAGCATCGTATTGCCTGACATTTTCGTCGTGATTGCCGGGGATATAGATAACCTGGGTACCGTGCCGGGCTTTGCGCAGCACTTTTTGAATCACCGTATTATGGTCTCTGGGCCAGTACATTTTCTTGGACAGCGACCAAAAATCGATGATGTCGCCCACCAGGTACAGTTTTTCACTCTCGTTGTGCTTTAGAAAATCGAGCAAAACATCGGCCTGACATTGGGTGGAACCCAGATGCAAATCGGAGATCCAGATGGTTCGATAGGTATTATTCATAATCCAGTTTTTTTGATATTCAGGGTTCGAGTTTTCCAGGCCGGTCAAAAATATTGAAGTGTGTTAGCAGGGTCATGATCATGGATAAGTCATCCCGAAAAGCATTTTAGGGTCAGGAAACTTCATTTGCTGAGCAGGAAAAGCATAAGCATAAGCAAGCAAGGTTCACTTTGTTTCGATGTTAACAGGGGTAAATGAAAGTAATGTTACAAGCGGGCAAATCTGACATTCGCTGTCGGGCAGGGAAATGATGTCCTAACCCATGGAAAATGGCGGCGTTCCAGGAACGCGCAGAATCTTTGCATGATTCGGAAAAGTGCCATTATTTGTAACAGTCATTAAGCTGTCATAACGGGATTCAATAATACAGCCTGATTTTTTCAAAATTCAGGGCTGGTTATTATGTTGAATGAATATCAAAAATCCCGCCGTATCTTCATGAAAAACGCAGGTCTCGCTTTGAGTGCCGGTGTTGTTCCATCAATGGCCGGTTTAAGCGGCGTGCTGACTTCTCTGAATACCAAGGCAATAGCAGGCCCGCCCCGGTTGACGCACGGGATTCAGTTCGGCGATGTCCTGGCAGATCGAGCCATCATCTGGAGTCGAGCCGATCGCCCCGGCAGAATGCTGGTGGAGTATAGTTTCAATGCTGACTTTATCGATTCAACTGTGATAGAGGGTCCCTTGGCCTTCGATAGTACCGACTATACTGCCAGTGTCGATTTAACAGGTCTGCCGCCCGGCCGGGAGGTTTATGTCCGGGTTGTCTTTCAGGACCTCGATGACAGCAGAGCCTTGAGCAAGGCCGGTCTGGGGCATTTCCGCACAGCTCCGGACCGCGCACAACCCATCCGATTCCTCTGGTCAGGCGATACCTGTGGTCAGGGCTGGGGCATTAATCCGGACATAGGCGGGATGAGAATCTACGAAACCATGCGGTTAACCAATCCCGATTTCTTCATCCATTGCGGCGACAGTATTTACGCCGACTGCCCTATCCAGGAGTCCCAGAAAGTACATGAGACGGGCGAAATCTGGCGCAACATCGTCATTCCGGAAGTCGCCAAGGTGGCCGAGACTCTGGCGGAGTTCCGCGGTCGCTATAAATATAATTTGATGGACCACAATCTGCGCCGCTTCAATGCGGAAGTTCCGACCATCTGGCTATGGGATGATCACGAGATCACCAATAACTGGTCACCTTCCAAGGATCTGGACGGCGATGACCGCTATGCCGAAAAAAACATAGCCGAACTGGTGTCAGCAGGGACCATCGCCGCCAGGGAATATGCACCCATCCGTTATCACCCGGGGCGCGAAAGCCAGGGCATTTACCGCTTGTGCCCCTATGGGCCCTTGCTCGATGTTTTTGTTCTGGATATGCGCTCCTGTCGGGGGCCGAACAACTATAATCGCCAGGAGCAGCCCGACGTCGAGACCGCCTACTTGGGACGTGAGCAATTGGACTGGCTGAAAGCCGGCTTGAAAAACTCGACCGCGGTGTGGAAAGTGATTGCCGCCGACATGCCTATCGGTTTGCAGTCAGGCGATGGCTTCGACGAGCAGAATCGGCCTCGGTTTGAAAGCTTCGCTAACGGGAACGGCCCTGTCCTGGGGCGCGAGTTTGAAATGGCCGAATTGCTCTCTTTCGTCAAACAAGAACAAATCACCAACATGGTTTGGTTTACCGCCGATGTGCATTACTGCGCCGCGCATTATTACGACCCCGACAAAGCCCGGTTTAAAAATTTCGAACCGTTCTGGGAATTTGTTTCCGGTCCTTTGAATGCAGGCAGTTTCGGTCCCCATGAGCTAGATGATACGTTCGGACCGCAATTGGTATTTCAGAAAGCATCGCCCAGCCCCAACCTGTCGCCCTTGTTCGGGCTTCAGTTCTTCGGTCAGGTCGATATTGACAGTGAAAGCCTGGTGATGACGGTGGCACTAAAAAATATCGATGGCGACACCCTGTTTACACAGGAAATCCACTCTTCAATAAGCTGAGAAGGGCAGTGATACAAAAGTTAATCTGCAATCAGGGGATACGTCTTACGGTTGTCAGCGACTTTAGGTAGACGCAAAGCGGACTCTAGCCAAACCCACGGCTAGAGTCCTCCTGGGTGGAGTTCATGCGCTGCAGCGGCGCCCAATGATGCACGCCGATGCTTGCATGTCCGATTTATTCGGCGTCGTTGTCGGTAATCGTGATTTCGATCATCCGGTCATTGCCAGTGTCAGGATGCTGGATATTGACCCAGGCGCGGCGTTTATCTTGCGGGTCGAAGTACAAGCCGCTGAATTCCGATCCCAGTGTGCCATTGGATGCCCAGCGAGCCAAGCCTTCACCTTCGTCATTCAGGTCGCCATCCTTGTTCAGGTCTTTGGCGAACCAGATGTCATCGGAAACTCCGCCGGGCTGGTCTTCGATAATATAGATGTTGCCGTCGTGGTCGATAGCCAAATTGTCCGGGCTCGTCAGTGCATTGCCCACCGCATTGCCAGTGGCCAAGTCGGTGGTATTTCTATTGGCGAACACGGAAATCGTATTCGTTTGCAAATCCAGCCTATAGACCTCGTTGGTGGTTGTCGTAGCCATGTAGAGAAACTCTCTACCTTTGACGGTCTGGATTTGCAGGTCTTCAGGACGCTGGTAGTCGGTACCTTTGAATGCCGGCAGTTCAGTTGTATTGCGGGCATCGACCGACGTTACGCCGTTGGTATCGGTAATGGTCAGTGCACCGGGCAGACCCAGACCATCAGCATCAGTGAACGGAACCCACGCGTATTGGCCGGTGGCGTTCGGGGTGGTGCCATCGCCCACGCGCAACACATAGGTTGTACCGGCTGCGAAGTAGTCTGCGATGCCTGCCTTGACATGCGCAAGTTTGGCAGCCGGGGTATATTTATAAACACTGCCACCGTTCAATTCATCAATGAAATACATGTTGCCGGCTTTGTCGAACTGTATCCCTTCGTGCGAAACACGTGGAATCACGTTTTGGTGTACAAAATCAGCTCCATCGTTGCTGTCCGCAGTAACCGGTCCTGTAATGCCCGGTGCGTCGATCGGGTTCTTCAACTCGAACAAACGGCCGTAGGGGCTGGTAGAACCATCGGCAGCTGTGCTCCAGCTTTCCTCGGCTGTGATGAATGTTCCCCAAGGCGTCCAGAAAGAGGCGTCGAATGATTTGTGGCCGCCTGCGACGGGGCTAATCCACACTGTCTCGGTCTCTCCTGTGTTTATATGGTAACGCTGTACGCCGGCCTGTCCTGTTTCAAACACCGTAAACAGGAAGCGTTCATTTTGACGTCCGGTCTCATTGGCGGTGATCATGTCCCAATTGCCGGTATTGGGCTTGCTATCAGCGAGTTGGCTTTGACGGTCGGCAATCGACAACTGGCTAAAGTTCGGGCTACCCAACGTAATGGGCAAGGCTTCATCAATGGTTGGACCGGCAGGGCTTGCGAGCGGCGTGAAGTCTTCAAATCGGGTTCCGTCAGCGAAGACAGAAGTTCCTGTCAGCAACAAACCAATGGTTGTGGCGAGTTTCGTGCAAAGGAATTTGTTTTTCATGTTTTACCTTAAATTAGCCGCGAATGAAAAATACCCAATCCCTCGTATGTTGGGGAGAAGGTAAATAGCCAGCCTAGGCATTAAAAACAGACCACGGCTGGATTGCGGCCTAACTTAATCCATTAATGTTACGTGAATATTGCAGCCATAAATCAGGTAACACTTATGAACGTAGGTTTTGGGGGAGATTAGAGGCAGCCACTATGCTGATGCAATGAAGGCCGATTTTGTAAGCAGTTAGATCAAGTCAAGTCGCTCCGATTACGCTACGCTAATCGCACCTACGGCGCTGAATACTGGAAAAATTTGAAAGCCTTTTTACATCAACAGCACCAGTTCAATGACAATGGAGTGCTATCGGCCGCAATCGGCAAGAAATTTTTGCGTTAAATCAGCTGGCAGCGTGAGCATCGAATGTTTTTCATATCCGTTTATCATGAAATCGATATTATCCAGTTTAAAAACTAGCATTGAATATTATTGACAACTGAACTTGAAAAGTGAAACAAACTCCAATTTAGGGAATAGCTTATTCTTCATCAGCCATTTACAACTCCGGAGGTATCGTTATGGCACTGGCAACAGAAGTCAACACTGACGCGACAGGTGTCGTGATTCGCGGTTATGATCCAGTGGCGTATTTCACGGAAGGACGCCCTGTTTCCGGTCGCCCCGATCTTTACGCCGAATACGGCGGAGGAAAATATCTTTTCGCTACTCCAGAGAACCGCGATGCATTTAACACAAATCCGGAGGCATACGTGCCTCAATATGGAGGCTACTGTGCATTCGGTATCTCTATGGCAAAAAAGTTCGATATCGATCCGGCGTCTTGGAAAATTGTGGACAAAAAGCTTTATTTGAATCTCAATCCTGCGATCCTTGAGCAATGGTCTATAAATGCTCACGACTATATTCAGAAAGCGGAAAAGAATTGGCCGCAAGTCCGTACACGAGCAGCTTCCGAGCTCTAAACGTCAGTGTGCGTATTGAAAGGACAGAGTGCTTCCATCGCACCGTCTTGATCGGGTAATCGAGGCTCTTCCATGAACTTATTGTCAATCAATGTGGGACTTCCGCGCACAGTCGAGTGGCGTGGGAAAACAATCTATACGTCGATTTTTAAGGCGCCAGTCTCTGGCCGCATCCGAGTGACGATGCTAAACCTGGAAGGAGATCGACAATCGGATCTGTCCGTGCACGGTGGTCCGGAGAAGGCCGTCTATGCCTATCCTGGGGAACACTACGCGTTTTGGCGGGAGAAACTCCCTGAAATGGAGCTGTCCTGGGGCGCATTCGGAGAGAATTTCACAACAGAAGGTATGTTGGAGAGCGCCGTTTGTATTGGAGATCGTTTTCGCGTGGGCTCCGCAGAATTTGTCGTTACACAACCACGCATGCCTTGCTTCAAGCTGGGCATCCGCTTCGGGCGTGCAGATATGGTCAAACGCTTCCTGCATAGCGGATGTACAGGTTTCTACTTAGCTGTACTTCAGGAGGGCGAAGTCGCAGTTGGCGAGTCTTTGGAGTTGATCAGTCGGATCGAGCCGGCTGTCACAGTTGCAGAGGTCGTCAACTTGTATGCGGCAGACGCCGCAAATCAAGACCTTCTGCGTCGCGCAAGCGAGTTGTCCGCACTGCCCAAGGACTGGCGAGAGTACTTTCGCAAGCGACTGTGGGAGCCAGATGCTTGAGCAAGAGGTTAGCGAGCTGGCTAACGGCCATATCATTTGGGTCCAAACTACGCTGTGCTTCGTTGGCTTTAGGTCATACCGTTATACACAAATGTCGTCATACCCGCCGGGAAGCGGGTATCCAGCGCGGTAGGATGCGGTGAGGCACGAACCGCATCGTTCGAGTCATTCCCCTACCGCCATATCTGACAAATCGATGCCATTACCCCAATTTTCAGCATAAACCCCAGATATCACATAACGATGAAAGCTCGAGTGCGGCCAATCTTTAACGCATCGCACCCAACCATGCTTGACGGGATTCCAATGAATATAATCTATGTGTTGCCGATAATCTGTTTCATCTCGAATCAGGTGCTCCCAAAATCGCCGTTGCCATAAACCGCGTTCTCCCCGGTTTTCTCGACTTTTCGAAATCCTCTCGCCTTTTGCAATCTGTCGGGAAAAATGCGCCTTGATGAGTCCCCAGCGAGTAGAAAAATCTGAGTCCCCCTCCGGTAGGGTCCAGATGCAATGCAAATGATCCGGCAATATGACTACCGCATCAATCTTGAAGGGGTGTTTGCGTTTCACATTGGTAAACGCCGTCCTTAATACATCGACACGATCGGTCAATAGCTGTTTGCCACGACGCTCGGCCAAATTGACCGTAAAAAACCAAGTGGCTCCGGGATGTTGAATGCGGCGATATTCTGTCATCGATTACCTTTGTTCATTCACGTTTCTCGAACGATGCGGTTCGTACCTCACCGCATCCTACCGCGCTTGTTTTTGAACTTTAACGCCTCAGACAAGCCACCGCCTTCCGCAAACGCTGAAAAGCTATTTTCTTATATTAAAGTCAGATCCGTGATCACCGGGCTTGTCCAACAACTGGTTCAGATTGTGGTTCGCTTTGCTCACACAATCTAACCTTATTCGTTAGGCATGCGCGCGCGACTCAATTTCGATTTCTGGATAATACGCATAGCGAATGATAGCGCTTGGGCAGCGGACCCCGAAATGAACGTGAAGATCGAGGAGTAGCCGTGGCACTGCTTGCTTGTATTCGTTCAGCAGCCCAAGGTGTTCTTTCCGTGACATACCGGTAGTTATCGCTTTGCGATGCTGGAATCCGTCATCGCGTAGCTTCTTTAATTTAGAAAATGACGCCCAGGAGCGACCGGAAAGATCGAACGCATGCCCTGTCAGCTTCGCCGGCCACGTCTTCATTTTCGTTTCGAGACTTTCCCTGAGGGCGGCATCATCGCCTGGCACGCGGAACCGAGTCATGTATTGATGATTCATGAAAGCCTCAACTGCGGCGATTCCCGCGTTCACAGCGGCTAAGAAGCGCTCCCAACGACCGGATTCGATCGCGCTATCGAAATCTTCCTTGCTTATCTCGAAGGTGGCCCAATAGTCACTTTCGTTATAGACACCATCGCCAATAACCACAGGCTCGTACTCCCCTGTGATGTGATTGGGCCGTGAGACCGTCACTCCCTCGGCCGTCCATTGAGCACCGATGAGGTTCTCGTAGATCGGCACGCTCTGCGAAAAATCTCTGCAATGAGCAATAACACGTGAAAAGTCGCGCCCGTTCTGGGCATAGTGCGCCTTCACATCAGACACTGCACGAATGTGTCCGTGAATGTCGTTGTAGTGATTGCCATGGAATGCCATAGCCAAAATCATGTTGTAGGCGTTTCGCTCCGAAATTCGCTTCTTTGTTCTGAATGCCATACCGATGGGACTCGCTTATGCCTAATAAGTAATTATATGGGTCTGTTTATCATCCGGTTTAGGATGATAAACAGAAAGTTTTATCCCCGTTCATGTAACGCGGGGATACAGATAAGGGCTTCAAAAGCTGCGTATCATTTAGCATCCTTACTCATTCCGTCAAATCAAATGCCCATGAGTAGCCATAACCTGGCAGTGCCATTGAGGGCGCTCCGCAAAGGTTAGAGTCTGTGTCGCCTGGGTGCATTGGGAAAAGCTGGCTCAAATTATTGATAATGAAATCAATCAAGTAGCTCCGATTAGCGATAGCGTAATCGGAGGAATATTGCCATCTTACTTAAAGTGGTTATATTTTAATTGCAGAATACATAGCCTGAGTTGGCAACATGACATTGCCTCATGCCACTTGGTGTATTAACTAAATAATGGTTGTAATTGCTTGTGTTTTTTTGGCCGAATGTAACTTGGCCTGATGGCATAGGAATGTATCGGTACTGAAGAGCGGCTTGTTGGTTTGCGGATTGAATTCCACTATTTACTGCTTGAGCTACTGCGGCTGTCGCCTCTAAAGCTCGCGCCCAAGCTTCAGCTCTTTCTCTCCTAGATATATCAACCACTTTCAATGCTAGTTGGTAGTCGCCTTCCATTCCCTTTGTCTCGTTAACGATTGCAGGGCGTAATCCCTCACACCACTTCATATTTTCTTCTCGAGCGTCTGACCGAGAGTTGGAATAAATTGTTTTGTAGGTGTCATTATACAGTTGAGAATCAATCTCCATGACCGTTAATAGTTTTGAAGCCGCTTTCCGATAGTGAATATAATCCAAGTCATTTTCATTCAGAGCAAGACAGTCACCACTTAAAACATCGTAAGCAGCCATGTACTTGCCATACTGATCCCAGCCTTTGGCCTTTTGTAACGCACAGCCAGATGTTGCGATGATGGCTAAACAAAAAATGGTCAGGAAGCTGATTTTGGTTCCGTTCATCTGATACTCCTATGGTTGGTTTTTTAAAGCTAACGTAGAGCTAACCGGGCGCGGCACGGAAAGCTGAAAAAATAAAACCGCTTTGTATCCGCGCTCCGGATGAGCGCCATGTTAGAGGAGACCACGCTCAACCATGCGAAATTGGATTGCACCAGGGTGCACGTAATACCTTCCTTCAGAAATGCGTAGAGTGAAGTGGGTATAGTTCGGGCTATGCAGTGCACCGGTTTCTATCTCTGAATTTGAAAGAAAGCAACCAGTGGTAGCTGTATTTTCATTTGAAAAAAACTGCATAAAATCTTGGCGAGTAATGGTAATTCCATTGCCGAGCTCACCATCAATAATTGCATCAAGAAAACGATTGCGAAGGGTCATGTATTTGTCTCTAACAAGTAATTATATGGATCTGTTTATCATCCGATTTAGGAAGGTATACAGATAGTTTTATCCCCGTTCATGTATCGCGGGGCTACAGATAAGGATTTCAAAAGCGGCGTATCATCTAGCATCCTTACTCATTCCGTCAAATTAAATGTCCATGAGCAGGCATACCCAGGCAGTGTCATTGAGGGGCGCTCCGCAAAGGCTAGACTCTGTGCCGCCTGTGGGCATTGGGGAAAGCTGGCTCAGATTATTGATAATGAAATCAGATCGATGGCAAGCAGGCCATCATGCGCGACAGTAATGAAAATCCGGCTTGTGCGGCGGGGCATTCAAAAAGGAAAACAGGCATTTATAGGGGGGGAATGGCGCGCCCGAGAGGATTCGAACCTCTGACCTCAGCCTCCGGAGGGCTGCGCTCTATCCAGCTGAGCTACGGGCGCGTTGCAGGGGCGTATTCTAACCGATCATGAAGGCAATTACGACAACATTGTTTTCAAATGGGCAAGGCTGGCTTTGCCGCGTTCTTTGATCACTTCCGGTGCCAGTTGTTTCTTGTTGGTCCATTCCAGATCGGCTTCGGGCAATTCGCTTAAAAAGCGGCTGGGCTCGCATTCGGCGATTTCGCCGTAACGCTTGCGGTGTGTGCAGTAGCTGAAGGTCAGGCTGCGCTGGGCGCGGGTGATGCCGACATAGGCCAGGCGGCGTTCTTCCTCGATGTTGTCGGTTTCGATGCTGTTCTGGTGCGGCAGGATATTTTCTTCCATGCCGATCAGGAAAACATGCGGGAATTCCAGGCCCTTGGCGGCGTGCAGGGTCATTAAACTGACCTGGTCGTTGGCCTCTTCTTCCTGGCTCCGCTCCATGATGTCCATCAGCTGGATTTTGGCGACGATTTCGGCCAGCGGCTTTTCGCTGTTGCTGTCCTTGTCGGCGATGCGTTTGAGCCATTCCACCAGCTCAAAGACGTTGCTCATCTTGCGCTTGGCCGATTCCGGGGTTTTGCTGTTTTCCTGCAGCCATTGTTCATAGCCGATCTGATCGATCATCTGTTCGATGATGGTAAAGGTGTCGCCGCGCTCGATGCGGTCTGCGGTGTCGAGCACCCAGTTGCGGAACTTTTCCAGCCGGTGCGCGGCTTTATCGGAAAGCCGTTGCCCGAGGCCGAGTTCTGAGCAGGCGGCAAACAGGCTGATATGGCGCTCATTGGCGTAATCGCCGAGTTTTTCCAGCGTGGTCGGGCCGATTTCGCGCCGGGGCGTGTTGATGATGCGCAAAAACGCCGCGTCATCATTCTGATTAACAAACAGGCGCAGGTAGGCCAGGATGTCCTTGATTTCGGTATAGGCAAAAAACGAGGTGCTGCCGCTGATGAAATAGGGGATGTTGTTTTCCCGCAGGCCGCGCTCGAACAGGCGGGACTGATGGTTGCCGCGATACAGGATCGCATAGTCCTGATAGCTGCTGCCGGTCTTGAATTTATGATGGATGATTTCGGAGACGATCTGCTGGGCTTCGATGACTTCGTCTTTATGGCTTAAAACGCGCAGCGGATCGCCGTAGCCCAGTTCGCTCCAGAGCTTTTTTTCAAAGGCATGGGGATTGTTGGCGATGAGCTGGTTGGCGACTTTAAGGATGCGTCCGCTGGAGCGGTAATTCTGCTCCAGCTTGATGACCTGCAGACGGCTGTAGTCTTTTTGCAATTGCGCCAGATTCTCCGGTTGCGCGCCGCGCCAGGCATAAATGGACTGGTCGTCATCGCCGACCACGGTAAAGCGGCCCAGGCTGCCGGCGATTAAGCGGACCAGCTGGTATTGGGTGATATTGGTATCCTGGTATTCATCCACCAGCAAATAGCGGATCTTGTTTTGCCATTTTTCCAGAATGTTCGGATGTTGTTGAAACAGCAATACCGGCAGCAGGATCAAGTCGTCAAAATCGACGGCGTTGTAGGCCTTCAGGCTGCGGGTATAGTCCGTGTACAGCGTGGCGGCCGGATACTGTTCGGTCGTCGCCGTTGAGAGGGCCTGTTCCGGGGTAACGAAGGCGTTTTTCCATTGCCCGATCTGCCAGGAATAGCGGTCGGCATTGTCAATGTCGCAATTTTTGACCGTACTGTGGCTGATCAGGTTGCGCAGCAGGGCATGTTTGTCCTGTTCGTCAAACAGGGTCAATCCGGCCTTGTAGCCCAGGGTTTTATGCTCCGCACGCAGGATATCCAGTCCCAGGGAATGAAAGGTCGAAACCCGCAGGCCCCGGATTTGCTTGTCATCCAGCAGTTTGGAGACGCGGCTTTTCATTTCCCGCGCGGCCTTGTTGGTAAAGGTGACCGCGGCGATATTGCGCGCGGGCGTGCCTTGTTTAACCAGATAGGCAATTTTTTCGGTAATCACCCGGGTCTTGCCGCTGCCGGCGCCGGCCAGCACTAACAAGGGGTGGTCTATCGCTTTAACGGCGGCTTGTTGTTGGGGATTTAGTTTGGTCATTAATACGGTAACAATAAAAAAACTGACGCTGAAAGGGCTTGGCAGCCCGTTTTGTTAAGCATTAATTACGTGCTGTGAGGCGCATTTCGCCATTCGCTTGCGTCATGTTGAAACGTTGCAGAATATTCATGCCCAGCAACGGCTGCTTCAGGTTGGGCACGATGGTCGCGAGCGCATCTTTGATCACGAAATGGCCAATTTTTAGTTTTGTAATGGTGGTCGTGCAGGCTCGGGTTGCGCCGTTAGCGGTGTCCATGGCAATGGTGTTCTTGCAGGAAATGCCCGCACTGTCAGCAATCGTATTGGGCAAGGACACAACGGAGGCGCCGGTATCAACTACGAAGGTGAGGCCCTTATCGTTGACGGAGCCGTCCAGCAAATAATGCCCGCTGTCGCTTTGTTTGATGATGAGCTCCTGGCGCGGTTTTTTCTCCGGTTCCGGGGCCGGCAGTTGCGCTTTGAGCTTGGGCGTCCATGAAGTCACGGCATCCGCATTTTCTGTGCAGGCCGACTTCTGGTAAATAATGTCGCCTTGCTGATTCTTGCATTTGTAGATCATTGCATCGCCCCAGGCGCTCATGCTGAGCGTGATCAGGCCTATAGAGAACAGCGGTAAGATATTTTTTTGCATGATATTCCCTTTGTTGATTATGGCACGGTGATGAGGGCGATTTTTAAAGGCTTGCCGTTGGCCTGACAGGGTTCGACGGGGATCGGCGCGAACGGCTTTTTTGCCTTAAGGCTAGTTTGGTTTCGGCGGCATGTCGAGCCGGGTCCCGGCAAGCAGCGCTGATTTAGCGCCGGATGCCGGGCCAGTGTCGTTTAGGCTTTCGGCAAGGTCACGCCGGTCTGTCCCTGATATTTGCCGCCCCGGTCTTTATAGGAGGTTTCGCACACTTCATCGCTACCCAGGAACAGCATTTGCGCGACGCCTTCATTGGCATAGATCTTTGCCGGCAAGGTGGTGGTGTTGGAAAATTCCAGTGTCACATGGCCTTCCCATTCGGGCTCCAGCGGCGTGACGTTGACAATGATCCCGCAGCGGGCATAGGTGGATTTGCCCAGGCAAATGGTCAGGACATCGCGCGGAATGCGGAAATACTCGACCGTGCGCGCCAGCGCAAAGGAGTTGGGCGGAATAATGCAGACATCCGACTTCACGTCGACAAAGCTGTTGGAGTCGAAGTCTTTAGGATCAACGATGGCCGAATTGATATTCGTGAAAATCTTGAATTCATCGGAACAGCGGACATCGTAGCCGTAGCTGGAGGTGCCGTAGGATATGACCCGGCCATGCCCGGCATCCCTGACCTGGCCGCTTTCAAACGGCTCAATCATGCCGTGCTGTTCCGCCATGCGGCGTATCCATTTGTCCGATTTAATGCTCATGAAATGTTAAATACTCTTTAGATATTAAAAGGCTAATTTTCACATGGGTGGGGTTTGGGTGCAAGGAGCAAGGTGCAAGGTGCAAGGTGCAAGGAGCAAGGTGCAAGGTGCAAGGTTCAAGGTTCAAGGTTCAAGGTTCAAGGTTCAAGGTTCAAGGTTCAAGGTTCAAGGTTCAAGGTTCAAGGTTCAAGGTTCAAGGGACAAGGGACAAGGGACAAGGGGGGATTTTGCCTTGTATCCTGAGCCTTGCACCTTGCACCTTGAACCTGTTTTTCTTTAAGTGTTCTGCACGACGATATTGGGGAAACGGCTGCTGAAATCCTTGGCGGCCAGGGCCAGTTTTGCCGCGGCTTTGCGAGCGATTTCCCTGTAGATTTGCGCCGGGCGTCCGTCGGGGTCGGCCGCAACGGTCGGCCGGCCGCTATCGGCAAATTTGCGGATATTGATATCCAGCGGCAGCGAGCCCAGAAATTCGATATGGTTTTTCTCGGCCATGGCCCTGCCGCCGCCCTCGCCGAAAATGGCTTCTTCGTGGCCGCAGTTGCTGCAAATATGCATGCTCATGTTTTCAACCAGGCCCAGCACCGGCACATTGACTTTCTGGAACATGCCCAAGCCGCGCTGGGCGTCGATCAGGGCAATATCCTGCGGCGTCGTGACGATAATCGCGCCGCTGACCGGAATCTGCTGCGCCAGCGTCAATTGGATGTCGCCGGTGCCGGGCGGCAAATCGATGATCAGGTAATCCAGGTCTTCCCAGTTGGTATCTTTAAGCAATTGCTGCAGGGCATTCGTGACCATGGGGCCACGCCAGATCATGGGCTGGTCGGCATCGATCAGGTAGCCGATGGAGTTGGTCTGCACGCCGAAGGAAACCTTGGGCGTCATGGTTTTGCCGTCGACACTGGCCGGGAAGCCTGACAGTCCGAGCATGGTCGGAATGCTGGGGCCGTAAATATCGGCATCGAGAATGCCGACATTGGCGCCTTCTGCGGTCAAAGCCAGCGCCAGATTGACGGCCGTCGTCGATTTGCCGACGCCGCCCTTGCCGGAGGCCACGGCGATAATATTTTTGACATTGGGCAGTGGCTTCAATGCCTGCTGCACGGCATGGGAAATGATTTTTACCGTGACTTCAACGCTGACGGCGCCGATACCGGGCAGTTTTTTCAGGTGCTGCTCGACGGCTTCTTTCAATTCGGCGATATAGCTTCTGGCCGGATAGCCCAGCTCCAGTTTCACGCTGACATCAGAGCCTTCTGTGGCTATCGCCTTGACCGATTTTGCAGAAACCAGATCGGTGCCATTGTTGGGATCGATAAATGTTTTCAGTTGATTTTCAATATCAACCTTTTCGATGCTTGCCATGAATGCTCCTGTAATTTAAGGGGAAGGGGAGAACAAAGCTCGGTTAATAACCAAGTGTTTTAGTATGGATTAGCGGGCATTTTACAGATTTTGCCATATAATGCATTTTTTAGAGCGCTATATTCTTTAGATACGTCTGTTTTATGCCATAATATGCGGCTCTTTTGACCTTCGAACTGCTTGCTATTTTACCCTATGTCGGATAGAAAAATTCTCGTCACCAGCGCTTTACCCTACGCCAACGGCCCCATTCATTTAGGGCATCTGGTCGAATATATTCAAACGGATATCTGGGTGCGCTTCCAGAAACAGCGCGGCAACGCATGTTATTACGTGTGCGCGGATGATACCCACGGCACGCCGATCATGCTCAGAGCCGATCGGGAAGGCATCAGTCCGGAGCAGCTCATCGCCCGGGTCGGGAAGGAGCATTTGGCTGATTTTACCGAATTCGGCGTTGCTTTCGATAATTATCACAGCACCCATTCCGAAGAAAACAAAGAGCTTTCGGCGCTGATCTACAAGCGGTTGTGCGAAGGCGGCCATATCAGCTCGCGCACCATCACGCAGGCTTACGATCCGGTCAAAAACATGTTTTTGCCCGACCGCTTTATTAAAGGTGAGTGCCCCAAGTGCGGCGCCGCCGATCAATACGGCGACAGTTGCGAGGCGTGCGGGGCGACCTATGCGCCGACCGAATTGAAGAACGCGGTTTCCGTGGTGTCCGGCGAAAAGCCGATCGAAAAAGATTCCCTGCATTACTTCTTCAATCTTACCGACTTCAGCAGCATGCTCGAAGCCTGGACGCAGGCAGGACACTTGCAGCCCGAGGTGCGCAACAAAATGGCCGAATGGCTGGAAGGCGGCTTGCAGCACTGGGACATCAGCCGCGATGCGCCTTATTTCGGTTTTGAAATTCCGGATGCGCCCGGCAAATACTTTTATGTCTGGCTGGATGCGCCGATCGGCTACATGGCCAGCTTTAAAAACCTGTGCGATAAGCAGGGCCTGGATTTTGACGAGTTCTGGGCCAAAGACAGCGAAGCCGAGCTGTATCACTTTATCGGCAAGGACATCATTTATTTCCATGCCCTGTTCTGGCCTGCCATGCTGCATGGCGCAGATCTTCGAACCCCCAGCGCGATCTTTGCGCACGGATTCTTGACCGTGAACGGTGAAAAAATGTCCAAGTCGCGCGGCACCTTTATTACCGCAAGGACCTATCTGGAGCACTTGAATCCGGAATACCTGCGCTATTATTTTGCCGCCAAACTGAGCGCCGGCGTCGACGACATCGACCTGAGCTTTGACGATTTCACCCAGCGCGTCAATTCCGATCTGGTGGGCAAAGTGGTCAATATCGCCAGCCGCTGCAGCGGTTTCATCACCAAGCGTTTTGCCGGCGAATTGTCCGGGCATTGCTCAGAGCAGGCCTTGTTTCAGGAATTTATCGCCGCCAATGCGCACATCGCCGAATGCTATGAAACGCGCGAGTTCGGCAAGGCCATGCGCGAAATCATGGCCCTGGCCGACAAGGCCAACCAGTATATCGACGAGAAAAAACCCTGGCTGATCGCCAAGGAAGATGGCAAAGATGCCGAGTTGCATGAAGTCTGTTCGATGGGCATTAACCTGTTCCGCCTGCTGGCCGCATATTTAAAACCGGTCATTCCTGCGCTGGCCGCCAATGCGGAAAGCTTTTTGAACATTGGCAGCCAGGCCTGGCCCGATCAGGCCCAGCCCCTGGTCAGTCATAGCATCCATGAGTTCAAGCCTTTGATGACCCGGGTCGAAGCCGACAAAATTGCTGCGATTGTCGAGGCATCGAAAGAAAACCTGGAAAAAACCGCCGCCACGCCTAAGGCCAAGACCTCTGAGCCGATTGCCGAAACCATCGAATTTGACGATTTTGCCAAAATCGATCTGCGCATAGCCCGGATCGTCAAGGCGGCGCATGTGGAAGGCGCCGAAAAATTGCTGCAGCTGACCGTCGATATCGGCGACGAAACCCGCAACATTTTCGCCGGCATCAAATCCGCTTATGCGCCGGAAGACCTGGAAGGCAAATTAACCGTGGTGGTCGCCAATCTGGCGCCGCGCAAAATGCGCTTCGGCGTGTCCGAAGGCATGGTCCTGGCGGCAGGCCCCGGCGGCAAGGATTTGTGGGTCTTGAGTCCGGATGACGGCGCCCAGCCGGGCATGCGGGTTAAATAATCCAGACTGCACGTTTTAGCAGGAGCTCATCGGCAACGGCATTTGGCGCCATCGTTGCCCTGCCTACAGCCCTGTAGGCAGGGCAGTGATGGCGGCAGGCGAGCCCGTTCGAATGTTTCAAATCAAGGCAGATGTTTTTCAACCTGATCTGCGGTGTTTCCAATAAATGAAAGAATACCTCATCATTCTTGTCAGTACGATACTGGTCAATAACTTCGTACTGGTTAAGTTTCTCGGCCTGTGTCCGTTCATGGGCGTGTCCCGCAAACTGGAAACGGCCCTGGGCATGGGCCTGGCGACAACCTTTGTGCTGACGCTGTCATCGGTCTGCAGCTATCTGGTCAATCACTATCTGCTGATGCCGCTGGAGCTGGATTATTTGCGCACCATTGCGTTCATTGTCGTGATCGCCTTCGTCGTGCAATTCACCGAAATGGTCGTGCATAAAACCAGCCCCTTGCTGTATCAGGTCCTGGGCATTTTCCTGCCGCTGATTACGACCAATTGCGCGGTGCTGGGCGTGGCGCTGCTGAATGTGCAGGCGCAGCACGGCTTCATGCAATCCGCACTGTACGGTTTCGGCGCGGCCGTCGGCTTTTCTCTGGTGCTGACGCTGTTTGCCAGTCTGCGCGAAAGGATCGATGCCGCCGATGTGCCCGTGCCTTTTAAAGGCAATGCGGTCGCGCTGATCACCGCGGGCCTGATGTCGATGGCGTTCATGGGTTTTGGCGGATTGGTGAAAGGCTGATGTTACTGGTTTGTCTCTTGTTTGCCGTTTTTGGCTTGATTCTCGGCTATGCCGCCATTCGATTCAGGGTTGAAGGCAATCCGGTCGTGGACCGCATCAACGCCCTGCTGCCGCAGACGCAGTGCGGACAGTGCGGTTTTCCCGGCTGCCGGCCTTATGCCGAAGCCATTGCCGCCGGCAACGCCGATATCAATCAGTGTCCGCCGGGCGGCGCCGAGGGCGTTGTTGCCCTGGCCGACCTGCTGGGCGTGGAAGCCAAGCCGCTGAACGAAGAATTCGGCGCGCCGAAACCCAAAAGCGTCGCGCTGATTAACGAGAACGACTGCATCGGCTGCGTCAAATGCATACAGGCCTGCCCGGTCGATGCGATTGTCGGCGCGCCCAAACAGATGCACACCGTGATCATCGCCGAGTGCACCGGTTGCGAGCTTTGCGTCGCGCCGTGTCCGGTCAACTGCATCACCATGGAGCCCTTGAGCACCACCATCAACAACTGGCGCTGGCCGGAACCGGAGCGTTACCATGGTTAATGCCTGGCCTTTTCGCGGCGGCGTGCATCTGCCGGGCTACAAACAACTGTCGATGCAAGCGCCGATCGGCACGGCGGCCTTGCCAGCCGAGCTTATTTATCCCCTGCAGTTGCGTCCCGGCGTTAACGCCCGAGCCGTGGTCCAGGCCGGCGAGCGTGTATTGCGCGGGCAAGTCATTGCCGATTCCGATCATGTCCTGGGCACGCCGCTGCATGCGGCCAGTTCCGGCGTGATCCGCGGCATAGAAAACCGATCGGTGCCGCATCCTTCCGGCTTGCCGGCGCCCTGCCTGATTCTGGATACCGACGGCCAGGATGAGGAATGGCATTATCCATCCAATGCCGATTATCGCCGGCTTGAGCCGGAAGCCATCCGCGGCATGATTCGCCAGGCCGGCATTGTGGGTTTGGGCGGGGCCGCGTTTCCGACCTCGGTCAAGCTGTCGCCCGGCCCCGAGCGCCGTATCGATACCCTGATCATCAACGGCGCCGAGTGCGAGCCTTATATCACCTGTGATGACTGCCTGATCCAGGCTGCGCCGGAACAGCTGATCGCCGGCGCACAGATTCTGATGTACGCCCTGGGCATCTGGCGCTGCACCATCGCCATTGAAGACACGATGCCGGAAGCCGTCGCGGCGGTGCAAAAAGCCCTGGCTGCCCAGCATGACCGGCGCATTGACGTGGTCGCCGTGCCGACGGTTTATCCTACCGGCGGCGAAAGGCAATTAATCAGCGTGGTGACTGGCAAGGAAACCCCGAGCGGCGGCATTCCGGCCGATGTTGGTGTCGTGTGCCAGAATGTAGGTACCGCCGTGGCCGTTTATCAGGCCGTTTGCGCGGGCAAACCGCTGACCGAGCGCATCATTACGGTCACCGGGCACGGCGTCGCGCAGCCGCAAAACCTGCGGGTGCGCATCGGGACGCCGATCAAGGACCTGATCAGGCAGTGCGGCGGCTACACTTCGCAAGTCGAGCGTCTGATCATGGGCGGCCCGATGATGGGCTTTGCCCTCCCTGATGACGAGATGCCGGTGATCAAGGCCAGCAACTGCATTCTGGCCGCGAGCCGCGACGAAGTCCGTACCGAAAAGCAGGCCTCGCCCTGCATTCGTTGCGGGGATTGCGCCAATGCCTGTCCGGTCGGGCTATTGCCTCAGCAGCTTTACTGGTACAGCCGTTCCGAAAATGTCGAGCGCTGTCAGGATTTTCATCTGGCGGACTGCATAGAATGCGGCTGCTGCGACATTGTTTGCCCCAGCCATATTCCATTGGTGCAGCATTTCCGTTTTGCCAAGGGCAAGCTGGCCGCCAAGGCAGAGACAGCCGCGCAGGCCGAGCAGGCAAAGCGGCGCTTTGAACTGCGCAACATCCGCAAGGAAAAAGAGAACGCCGAAAAAGCTGCGCGTGCGCGCCAGAAAAAAGAGGCTTTGGCGAAAATCAAATCGGCAACGACTACCACCAGCGGGAGCGACCCTTCATGAAGTTTCCAACCTCGGCTGCGCCTTATATCAAGCCGCAAAACAGTGTCAACCGGGTCATGCAGCAAGTGCTGATAGCGCTGGTGCCGGGCATGCTCGCCCTGTCCTGGAGTTTCGGCATCGGCGTGTTTGTCAATATCGTACTGGCCACCGGCACCGCGCTGGCCGCCGAAGCGGCCGTGCTGCTCTTAAGACGCCGGCCGGTCATGGCCACGCTGCAGGATTTGAGCGCCGTGGTCACGGCGGTGCTGCTGGCGCTGGCGCTGCCCGTTATCGCGCCCTGGTGGATAGCGGTGATCGGCGCTTTTTTTGCCGTGGTGATCGCCAAGCATGTTTACGGCGGGCTGGGTTATAACCCGTTCAATCCGGCGATGGCGGGCTATGTCCTGCTGCTGATATCGTTTCCCAAACAGATGACGGCCTGGCTGACGCCGGATGCGATAGCGGCCGCGAGTTTGAGCTTTACCGAAACCTTCAGGCTGATCTTTCTCGAACAGCTGCCGGCGGGTCTGGATCACGACGCGATCACCATGGCCACGCCGCTGGATACGGCCAAGACGCAACTGGGCCTGCACAAAACCCTCACCGAGATTCACGAGAGCCCGGTCTTTGGCTTGCTCGCGGGCAAGGGCTGGGATTTTGTGGCGCTGGCCTATCTGGCCGGCGGCTTGTGGCTGGTCAGGCATAAAGTGATCGGCTGGCAGATTCCGGCCGGCCTGCTGGCCGGTCTGATGATCTTTGCCGGCATGGCTTATATGATCGACAGCACCCGGTTTGCCTCGCCGCTGTTTCATGTGTTTGCCGGCGCCACCCTGCTGGGCGCATTTTTTATCGCCACGGACCCCGTTACCGCCGCGACTTCGAGCACAGGCCGGATCGTCTACGGCCTGTTTATCGGCGCCCTGATCTATATTATCCGGGTCTGGGGCGGCTATCCCGATGCCGTCGCCTTTGCGGTATTGTTGGCCAATCTGGCGGTGCCGACCATCGATTACTACACCCGTCCGCGGATATTCGGTCAACGTTCATGAGTACCTCTTTAAGCCAACCTGTTTCCGCCGCGCGCATGCTGGGCTTGTTCTCGCTGATAGGCATAGGCTTGGTGACCCTGGTTTTTTATATCACCAGCCATAAGATCGAGCAAAATGAACATGACGAGCTGTTGCGCAGCCTGAAGTTCATCATGCCCGCCGAACTCTATGACAACGACCTGGTCGGCGATACATTGCAGGTGACCGACAGCCGTCTGGGCGGCGCGCAGCCAGTGCTCATTTATCGCGCCCGGAAAAATGCGCAACCGGTGGCGGCCGTAATCGCATCATCTGCGCCGGACGGCTATAACGGCGCCATCAAGCTGCTGGTGGCGATCATGGCCGACGGCCGATTGGCCGGGGTCCGGGTGGTCAGCCATAAGGAAACGCCGGGCTTGGGCGACGGCATCGAGGCCCAGCGTTCGAACTGGATTCTCGCGTTTGCAGGCAAATCGCTGGAGCAGCCGGAGCTTAAGCAATGGGCCGTCAAGCGCGACGGCGGCGTATTCGACCAGTTCACCGGCGCCACCATTACGCCGCGCGCGGTCGTCAATGCAGTAAAAAATTCACTACTATATTTTCAGCAGCACAGAGACACTATTTTCGCAAACAGCGCCGGTTGATGGTGCGGGCGGCCCCCGCAAGCTTCAGGCAGGGGCTGCTGTTTTGTGTTTGTATTCACACAGGTCGGCAATAATGCAGTCCGGGCAGCGGGGCTTTCTGGCCATGCAGGTATAACGGCCATGCAGTATCAGCAAATGATGCGCGTCTTTCTTGTGATTTTTGGGCACCCATTTATCCAGCTTTTGTTCGACTTCCAGCACGTTTTTGCCGGGCGCGATGCGGGTGCGGTTGGCAACCCTGAAAATATGCGTATCGACTGCAATGGCAGGATGACCGAACGCGGTATTCAGGATCACATTCGCGGTTTTTCGGCCCACCCCGGCCAGATCTTCGAGTTCGGACCGGGTCTGCGGCACCTGCCCCCCATGTTTGTCCAGCAGCTGCCGGCACAGGCTGATGATGTTGGCGGCCTTGCTGTTAAACAGGCCGATGGTTTTGATGTACTCTTTCAGGCCCTGTTCGCCCAAGGCCAGGATCGCTTCGGGCGTATTGGCCACGGGAAACAGCCGGGCGGTGGCCTTGTTGACGCCTTTGTCGGTTGCCTGCGCGGATAAGACGACCGCAATCAACAGCTCAAACGAACTGCTATAGTTCAGTTCCGTGGTTGGCTCAGGTTGGGCGGCGGCCAGGCGGTCAAATATCGCCTGTCGTTTGCTGGCGTTCATCGGCCGGTTTTAGCATCGATGACATTTTTTACAGCCAGCAACAAGCCCAGACCGATAAAGGCGCCGGGCGGCAAAATAGCCAGTAACAGCCCTGAATAATCGTCAATGACGTTGATCTGCCAGTCTTTGGCGCCTTCGCCGAACAGCAAGTCGGCCTGCGTAAACAGCGTGCCGGAGCCGATCAGCTCGCGCATTCCCCCCAGCAGCACCAGGGCCAGGGTAAAGCCCAGGCCCATGGCCAGGCCGTCCAGCACCGCTTTGTCGACATCGTTTTTTGAGGCATAGGCTTCGGCGCGGCCGATGATGGCGCAGTTGGTGACGATTAACGGAATGAAAATGCCCAGGATTTTATACAGCTCATAAAACCAGGCATTCATGATCAGTTCAATGGCGGTGACGACGCAGGCAATCACCAGCACGAATATCGGCAAGCGGATTTCCTGCATCACATAAGGCCGCAGTCTCGACACGATGCCGTTCGAACAAACCAGGGTGGCCGTGGTGGCCAGGCCCAGGCCCAGGCTGTTGACAACGGTGTTGCTGACCGCAAGCAGGGGACACAGGCCCAGCAAGGCGACAAAAGCCTGATTGTTGTGCCAGAGACCGTCTTTAATGATTTTGCGATATTCGGGAGTGATCATATTAATAAGGTTGAATGATGAAACTTTTTGGGGCGTAATTATCGGGCATACGGCGCTTTTTGTGGATTTTTTTACGGTTATTTCTTCCAAAGCCGGCGTAAGTTCAGGGTAAATAATTTCCGTAACTCTTCCAGCACCAGCACCATCGAGGCCACGCCGACAGCAATCAGGCAATCGGTTTGATTGAGCGAGGTGGTGCGAAAGACGGCTTGGGCGGGAGGCCAGTATATGGCGAGGGTTTGCAGCAGCACCACGCCGAAAATGGCCAGCCAGAGCAAACGGTTGGAAAAAAACTGCCGGTTGAATGCGGTATTTTTTTCGGCCCGGGCATTAAATACATTGAAGACCTGAAACAGCACAAATGTGGTAAAGGCCAGCGTGACCGCATGATGGCGATCTCCGGTTTGCAAGCCGTAGTATAAAACACCCAGGGTCCCGGCGGCCATGGTCAAGCCGTAGCTAAACAGGTTGCCCAGACGTCGCCAGGACAGTATGCGTGCGTTCGGGTTGCGCGGAGCCTCAGACATGCCTCCTGGGCGCGCCGGATCTATCCCCAGAGCCATGGCCGGCGGACCGTCCATAATGATGTTGACCCATAATAATTGCACCGCGGTAAACGGAACCGGCATGGCCAGCAGGGGCGCCAGCGCTACCGTCAGAATCGCGCCGATATTGGTAGAAAGCTGGAAACGCACAAATTTGAGCATGTTTTCGTAAATGCCCCGTCCTTCCTTAACCGCTTTGACGATGGTCGCAAAATTATCATCGGTCAGCACCATGGCCGCAGCTTCGCGTGCGACATCGGTGCCGGCAAGCCCCATGGCGACGCCGATATCGGCGTTTTTGAGGGCGGGGGCGTCGTTGACGCCGTCACCGGTCATGGCCACGACATGCCCAGAGGCTTTTAAGGCCTTGATGATCAGAACCTTCTGCTCGGGCGCCGCGCGAGCAAATACGGCAATGTCATTGATGCGCGCGGCGAGTTCCTGTTCGGTCAGTTGATCGAGTTCAGCTCCTTCAATGATCTGCCCTGACAAACCCAGTTCTTCGGCAATGGCCGTAGCGGTCGCTTTCTGGTCGCCAGTAATCATTTTGACGGCGATGCCCGCCTTTTGACACAGCCTGATGGCATCACGGGCCTCGGGCCTGGGGGGGTCCATCAGACCCACTAAGCCGACAAAAGTCAGCTGCCTGATATGCTGAAACAAATCTGCCTGCGCGTCGAAAGTAATGGCCGGCAGGGTGCGCACGGCCAGGCCCAGCACCCGCAGCCCGCGACTGGCCAGCGCGCCGTTTTCGGCCAGGATGGGCTGCCGGTCAATGGCCGAGGCGGCGTTCTGCGCGTCCAGCAGGGTATCGCACAGATCAAGCAGCACTTCCGGCGCGCCCTTGACGCACACTTGGATGCTATCGCCGGAACGATGAAAAGTCGCCATGAACTTATGCTGGGCATCAAAAGGGATTTCGGCGACGCGCGGCAGACCGGCAAGCGCGGCTTGGTGATTCGTGCCGCCTTTTACAGCAAGCACCAGCAAGGCGCCTTCCATCGGGTCGCCCACTACCCGGCTATCGCGCAGTTGGCTGTTATTGCACAAAGCCAGCGGGTTCAGCAAGGCCTCAAAGTTTACTGCCGAGTGGTCTTCGTCGTCGGACAGAATGTTGCCGGCAACACTGTAGCCCTCGCCGCTCACTCGATAGCGTCGGCCCTGATAAAACAAAGACCTTGCCGTCATCTGATTGACCGTGAGGGTGCCGGTTTTGTCGGTGCAGATACAGGTGGTACAGCCCAGTGTCTCCACCGCCGCCAAACGTTTAATGATCGCGCGCTGCCTGGCCATGCGGTGCATCCCCAGCGCCAGCGTTACGGTCACCACGGCCGGTAAACCTTCCGGTATCGCGGCAACCGCCAGGGCAATCGAAGTGAAGGCTGTCTGCAGCAGCGGCTCGCCCCGCCATAGAGCGCTGGCGAAAAGAACCGAAATGATGCTTACCGCAATCACGGCCAGCCGTTTCCCCAAGCTGTCCAGCTGAATTTGCAGGGGGGTGTCGTTATGTTCTGCATCGGCTAACAGCCCTGCCAATTTTCCGATTTCGGTCTGCATGCCGGTCGCCGTGACGACCATTTCCGCTCGCCCCCGTGTCACGGCATTGTTCATGAACAGCATATTGCTGCGCTCGGCGACGGCCAATTGCCGGTCAGGCAGCGCGGCGGCTTGCTTGGCAACCGGGGTCGACTCACCGGTTAAAGCCGATTCATCGACTTCAAGGTTATGCGCAAGGATGATGCGGCCATCTGCCGGGATTTTATCGCCCGCTTCCAGTATCACAATATCACCCGGGGCCAATTGTTCGGCCGGCACGGCGCTGTTATGACTGTCGCGGCGCGCTTTTGCCTGTAACGCGAGCATCTGTTTTAGGGCCGCCAACGATTTTTCAGCCTTGAATTCCTGAGAAAACCCCAGCAAGGCATTGATCATGACGACAATCAGAATAACGATGCCGTCTGTAATATCGCCGATAAAGGCGGACAGCGCCGCGGCCAGGATCAGGATGACAATCAGGAGGCTTTTGAACTGGGAGGCCAGCAACAGCCAGGCCGGACGAGGCGGTTTTTCGGCAAGACGGTTGGGGCCGTAATAATTAAGCCTTTGCGCGGCGGCGGTTTGACTCAGTCCTTCCGATGGGCTGGAATCGAGTATCAATAAGGCTTGTTCGGCGGACAATGTATGCCATGGCCGGAAGATAAGCTGATCGGGCGCTGCCCCGTGGCTTGCCCTTAACGCCTGATTACGCCGTTGCAGCACTATCAGCAGGGCCAATGACAATACAAACAACAAAGCGAATAGGATCATGCCCATTAAGGCGTTTTCTGTGGATAAATCAATCAAAAATGACATATCACTTCGATCTCCGCTAGCGGCTGCAAGTTGTTGGAACGGCTCTCAAGCATAAGCTAATATCATTTCACCAGTCTTCAGATTATAGTCAGGTGTAAGTGCATTCTTAATAACGAACGTAATGACTGGCTTACACATCGTTCGGCATTTGAGCGGATTGCCGGTTATACGGAAACCGAGGCCTTTGGCTGTAATTGCCGATATTTACAAGATTAAGACTTAGGACCGCCGGAAATTGCCAGCATTCATAATGCCATCGCCGCTGGCGAGTATTGTCTGGTTATGCTGCGCGATTACCGCAAGGACAGCCCATTGTTTTGGAATGAACTGATCCTGTCTCCCATCCGTGCCGATGATGGGGATCTGACTCATTATATCGGTATGCAGCGGGATGTCACCGGGCGCATGGAATTAATGCGGCCATTGCAGAAGCAGGAAGAAGACTTGCAATACGATAATCATCGCCCAGAGCAACCGTTATAGCCTCACCCTGTTTATGGCGGCAAGGACTGCCATAACAGTTATCCAGCGCGCCGGCCGTTAAACTTTAAAGGTCGCCGCGGGTCCTAATTGCGAAGTTTGTAAAATAGGCAAAGTGAGGGCAGCCGTTATGAATGAGCATTTAAAACTGGTGAGAGCATTTCATGAAAGCAGCAATCTGCCGCAGGCAGAACACGGGAACCCGAAACGGCTGTCCGACATGGATATTATTCTGCGCCAGGCCTTGTTAATGGATGCCGGCAGCAAGACCTTGACTGCGCTTAAAGCAGGCGACATGGTTGCCATATTGGCGGGTCTTGCGGAGCTTGCCTATTATGCCCTCGGCGCCATTGCCATGCAGGGCAAAGATGTTATTGAAGAGCCTGTCTTATGGCGCCATGATGGCTTTGTCTTGTCGGTCATGCAGCTGTTAAGCGACAAGATCAATCGGTGTTCCGCCGGGGAAGTTGAGCATTATTCAGAAGTCTATTGCCTGTGTGCGCATTTAGCTAAAAACTTTATCAACGCCGATTTTGATAAGGCCCTGCGCATGTTGCACAAGAACAATATGGCCAGGCTGAATGAGGGGCTTAAAAGCCGGCCCGAAAAACTGCCGAAAACGCCGGATTTGAGCGAGTGTCTTTTTGAATGAGGCGAATGGGCCGGCGTTATTATTCATTCGAAGGCCAGTAATCCGGGCTAAACTAATGCCCCACACAGCCTTCGTTTAATCGCCGAGATGAAAAAAATTATTCTGCTGCCGCTTGCTTTGCTTTTTCTTATGGTTGCCACGGATGTATTTGCTGCAGTCCGATGCGGGCGCAAGATCGTCCAAATCGGAGCGCATAGATCGGAAGTGCTGCAAAAATGCGGCGAACCGGAATATGCGGATGAGCGTCTGGGCATAAGCGGCAACCGTTTACGCCATCCACGCGGCACGCTTGAAATCGAGCGATACGAGACGGTGGTCATCGAAGAATGGATTTATAATTTTGGCCCGAGAAAATTCAAACAACTGCTAATATTTGAAAACGGCATTCTGACAGAAGTTTACGATCTCAATTACGGCGATTGACTGCTCTTTACGCCTGTTCGACAGATTTCTCAGAGGCGGAATCACGCAAGCAGTGCCGCCAGTAAGGGTTTTAACAGATGCTGCTGCCTCTGCCGCGTCAGCCGGTTGGCGAGAATGATGTTTTTTAATTCAGCCAAAGCCTGCGTAAAAACATCATTGACCACCAGATAATCAAACTCATCATAGTGACTGATTTCAGTAACGGCATCGCGCATTCGGCGCGCAATGGTTTGCTCATCATCCTGGCCCCGGTTTCTTAAGCGCTGCTGCAAAATCGCGGTTGACGGCGGCAAAATAAAAATCGACAGGCTATCCGGACGCAGTTTTTTAATCTGCTGAGCCCCTTGCCAGTCGATTTCAAGGATCACATCCAGGCCCTGATCCAGATTTTTTTGCACGGTACGTTGCGCTGTACCATAGAAATTGTCGAAAACCTGGGCATGTTCAAGAAAGGCCTGCTGCTCGAGCATGGCCTGAAATTCGGCAACCGAGACAAAATAATAATCCTGGCCTTGGATTTCGCCCGGGCGCATAGGGCGCGTGGTATGGGAGATGGATACAGTCAGTTGCTCCACATCGGCAATCAGCTGTCTGACCAGACTGGTCTTGCCGGCGCCGGAGGGCGCGGAAATAATATAAAGTTTGCCGTTATTCAATGTTCTGCACCTGTTCACGCATTTGTTCAATCAGTACTTTCAGTTCTATGGCTATCTGGGTCATTTCCTTGTCCGCAGACTTAGAGCCTAAGGTATTGGCTTCACGGTTTAATTCCTGCATTAAAAAATCGAGGCGTCTGCCGATGGGGTCTTGTTGCTTCAGCACTCTCGAGACTTCGCTGATGTGCGTGTCCAGTCGGTCGAGTTCTTCAGTGATGTCTAGTTTTTGCGCCAAAAAAACAAGCTCTTGTTCCAGACGATCAAAATCGGGTTCGGCAACCAGTTCGCTGATTCGTTCTTTGAGTTTACTGCGGATCAGTGACAGGACTTCCGGCATCCGCTTACCGGCTTGGATGACGAACGCCTGCATTTTACGGCAACGATCCTCAATCAGCTGGCCGAGTTGGGCGCCTTCTCTTTCACGCACCAGCAGCAATTGTTCCAGCGTCTGGTTGACCAGGCTTACGATGCCCTGATGGAGCAGTTCCCTGTCGGTTTCGGGCTCTTGCTGAATGCCGGGGAAGGCCAGTACATCCAATGCAGAAAATGATAACGACGCCTGCATCACTTGTTCGATTTCATGAGTCGCAGCGAGTAATGAGTTGACGGCATTCATGTTGACGCTAAAGCTTTGCCCTTCTTTGGCCTGCTTTTTATAGCTGATCAGGCATTCGACCTTGCCGCGTTTTATCGAGGCTGCAATGGCCGAGCGGATATCGGCTTCGGCAAAGCGCAGGCGGTCAGGCAGCTTTAAAGTGATGTCGCAGTAGCGATGATTGACCGTTCGCATTTCGCACTGAAGGGTCAGGTTACCGATTTCCGTTTCACTGCCGGCAAATGCGGTCATACTTCTAATCATTTTTTCACCTATAATTGAGACAATTTAGACCGACAAGCTTTAATAATGGCCGAATATTACGACCCCGAAACCTACCCCAAGGAATGGAACTACCTGCAATCCGGCACTATTATAGACCACTACATGATCGAGCGGGAATTGGCGCACGGCGGCTTTAGCTCGGTTTATCTGGCGCGGCAGGTTGCCGATCAGGTTCAGGTTGCTATCAAGGAATATCTCCCGCGCAAGCTCGCCCACCGAACCTGGAACAATATCGTTATCGCCAACAGCGACCAAACCCAGGCTTTGTTTCGTCGGGGCAGGGTCCTGTTTTTTGAGGAAGCCAAGGTACTGGCCACCTTAAAGCACCCCAATATTGTCGAAGTCATCAATTTTTTTGAAGCCAATTCCACGGTCTATATGGTGATGACCTACGATTATGGCATTACCCTCGATAAAGTTCTTAACAGAAAAATCATTCCGGTGAGTGAGGATTTTTTATTGACGGTGTTTAAGTCCTTGCTGGCTGGCGTGGGCCATATCCATAGCCATCATTTTGTACATCTTGATATTAAACCGGCCAATATTCTGATACGCCCGGGCAATGACGCCCTGTTGCTGGATTTCGGCGCCATCCAGAGTTTTCCAAATGTGCGCCTGAGCAAGCAAAGCAAGGTCGTGACCAAGGGTTTTTCGCCCATCGAGCAGCATGAGCAGAACGCGCCCCTAGGACCCTGGACGGATATTTATGCGATAGGCGCCAGCATGCGCGCCTGTCTTGACTGCAAGGCGCCGATGGCTTCGACGGAGCGCGTACAAAAAGATACCTTGATTCCTGCGGTGAAAGCCTTTAAAGGCAAATTCCCAGAGCCTTTGTTAAAAGCGATCGACTGGGCCATGGAATTGCAGCCGGGTAATCGTCCCCAATCGGTTGAGCAGATGCTGGAAGCGCTGGGCGGCAGCTGATTTTTTCGTAATTTGAAGACCGGACAGGCCCCCTCTCAGGTATACTGTTCAGTTTTTATTTAGCGGGACACATCATGAGACCTAGCGGACGCAATCCGGACCAACTGAGAGATATTAAATTCACCTGCGGCTTTACCAAACATGCGGAAGGCTCTGTTCTGGTTGAATTTGGCGATACCCGGGTGCTGTGTACGGCCAGCGTCGACAACCAGGTCCCCCGTTTCCTTAAAGGCAAGGGCGAAGGCTGGATCACCGCGGAATACGGCATGCTGCCGCGCTCGACGCATAGCCGCATGGGGCGTGAAGCCAGCCACGGCAAACAGGGCGGAAGGACGATGGAAATTCAGCGCTTGATAGGTCGCTCCTTACGGGCAGCTGTCGATATGAAAGCCCTCGGCGAAAATACCATCGTTATCGACTGCGATGTCTTGCAGGCCGATGGCGGCACCCGCACCGCTTCCATTACCGGCGGTTTTGTAGCCTTATCGTTAGCCGTGCAAAAAATGCTGAAACGCAAACAAATCAAGACCAACCCGATTCATGGGCAGGTGGCTTCGGTGTCTGTCGGTATTTATGACGGTGTGCCTGTGTTGGATCTGGATTATGCCGAGGACAGCAATGCGGAAACCGATATGAATGTCGTGATGAATGATGCCGGCGCCTTTATTGAGGTTCAGGGCACCGCCGAAGGCCACGCATTCAGAAAAGAAGAACTCGACGCCATGTTGGAACTGGCTGGATTTGGCATTAAGCAGTTGCTGGAAAAACAACAGGCGGCTTTGGAGAGTGGATTATAAGGGGCAAGGTGCAAGGTGCAAGGTGCAAGGTGAATACGGCTTGCATCAACGCCAACAATAATTTTTAGCCTTTAGCCTTTAGCCTTTAGCCTTTAGCCTTTAGCCTTTAGCCTTTAGCCTT
>Ga0208625_100020_pt1 | contig 39645 bp, 59 predicted proteins | sample LakWasMeta8_HOW4_2_FD_183858 | JGI IMG/M metagenome (GOLD analysis project Ga0208625, IMG submission 183858) | Freshwater sediment methanotrophic microbial communities from Lake Washington under simulated oxygen tension - Sediment Metagenome... | ecosystem: Environmental > Aquatic > Freshwater >... | reverse complement strand
ATTTTGAAGAAATTGAATCAGTATTTCGTCAGCTTAAAACAGGCGAAATTACTGAGGCTAAAGACCCAAGAAACGGCCAATGGGTGCTCGTTTATAAAAAAGCAGACGGCACTATCTGCTACCTGCTAAAAGTAGCTACAGAGTGGGTTAATTTCTTTGCAGAGCTGGCAACGCACTACATTCCAGACTACAACGACCAGCCCATGTGCAAGCTGCTTACCAAGCTACGCATAGGGCAATCACTCGATATGCAAACCGTGCTAGACGCTGAAAAAGTGCTCGATATACAGCGCAAGTTATACCTGATGGCAGACACAAAAGTGTACAACGCCATCGGCTCAAAAGTGGTTGATGATTTCTATGAATATGACGAACGAGGCACAGAGGTGGCAGCATGAAAACCGTAAAAATAAGCACATGTGAAGCTAGGGTAATGCAGGCGCTCAGAGCTGGCCCTATGAATACATCAGAGCTTTTAGACAGATTCCCTGGTGGACTTCGGATAGCAAGACTAACAAAGCTTGGTTATGTAGAAAATGATGCTACAGGTTACAAACTAACAGAGCTTGGTCGCAGCCTGTGCCCATCAAGACGATCTATTGAAAAAGCTGCTTACCTGCCACCAGCTAACGCCTCAGCATCAATGCCAGTAAAACAGATTTCCACAAAACCAACCATAAAAGTAGAGGCCGCTATGCCAGCACATACCAATGTAGCAAAACAGATCCGCGACATCATTACTGAGTGCCCTGGCATTGAGCATAAGGCGCTGATTGCAAAAATCACCAACGATTCGGCAGATTTTGATGCAACTACAAAAGCGGCAAACATGATCAGCTACGTTATCAAGCAGGGTGGCTTCAAAAAATGCGATTCCCACCTGGTTAGCACACTTGAAAAAGTAAAACTCTATTTCACGGATGAAGCCTACTTGAAGCGCAATGATAACGCTCAACAACATTTGACAACAAAGATACCAACGCTTGAGCAGCACTACAAAGCACAAACGACAACTGAAAAGAAAGAAAAACCAATGAATACAAAAGCGGTACCGGCACAATCACCACAACAACCAGTGATATCAATCTCGTTTGCTATCCAGCTGCCAGAAATGCCGAATCAGTTAAAGCTGGTAGGCCTTAAAAAATCAAACCTTGAAGAGGCGCTTGCATCAGGAGATAGCTACACCGTAGATGTTGCAACACTCGATGAAAACGCAGTGGATGCTTTATGCGCTCAGTGGGCAGAAAAGTTCAAAGCCCATGTTCAGGCAAGAAGAAATGCTGACTAACAGAATGCCGCAGGTCGGTGACGTGATTAAAGAATTGCACAGCACACTGCCACTACTAGTTAAACGAGCTTATGAGCGCGATGAAGGTGGAACGGGGTTTATTTGCGTACCGTACAACCCAGACAACAATCCGCATTATGGTAAGGACGATCTGTATTACCACCCTTTTGAGTTGGTGAATGGAATGATTAGAAGCCTTTATCCATATACACCCGGAACGAATGGTTGGGGATATTGCAATGGTGGGCTTAATGGAGATGGTTACATGTACCTAGTGATCACACAGGCAGCCTTACAAGGTAGTTTGTTTTAACCATGAAATACAAATGCCCAAATTGCGGCTGTACTGAGCCATACAAGATGATGTTTTGCAGGTTATGTAAGCAGTATATTTAATTCAACAAGGAGAAAGTAATGAAACAAATCACACAACCAGAACTAAATGAAAACGAGATCTACGCCGGCGCAATTATCAACCCGGATGGTACCGGCCATCACGTTATTTTGCTCGATGGCGATCATGATGACGCTGACTGGCAATCAGCCATGGATTGGGCGAAAGAACAAGGTGGCGATCTTCCAAACCGCGTAGAAACCGCATTGTTATTCAACCAATTAAAAGACCGATTCAAGCCAGAATGGTACTGGACGAATGAGCAGCACGCCTCTGGTTCCGGTTGTGCCTGGTACCAGGACTTCTTCCGCGGCAGCCAGTACGACACTCATAAGGACGATGAGCTCCGCGCTAGAGCCGTCCGCAGATTAGATATTTAATCATTTAGTTATTTTTTTATTTTGGAGCTATCAATGATCACCTTAGAAGTCATCGAAGAAAAGCAGGCTGAAATCTCAACAATGATTTCAGCATTTAAAAAACAGTCACAGCAAGTCGAATATGTTTTTCCAGAAACGCAGATCACACTTGCACCAGGTGAACACTATGCCGGTTTGATTTTAGGTAAAGACGGTGAATCAAGCTATCACCTGATTTTGTTGCCAGGTGAACAAGAAGAGATCAACTGGAAAGATGCTTTGGCATGGGCGGTAGAGCAAGGCGGAGAACTGCCAAACAGACGCGAACAAGCGCTGCTCTACGCCAACCTGAAAGAAGAGTTTAAAGAGTCTTGGTATTGGTCAAATACGCAGCACGCCTCTAGTTCGGATTATGCCTGGTACCAGGACTTCAGCTACGGCTACCAGGACCTCACTCATGAGGACGATGAGCTCCGCGCTAGAGCCGTCCGCAGATTGTCAGTGATTCAGTAATTTAATTATTTTTTTTATTCAGCATGGCTATCCACACCAACTTGCCTATTTATAAAGTCGCTTACGACCTACTGGACGTAATCACGGACTTATCAAAAAACATGCCGCGAGACTTTAAACAAAGTATCGGCGGCAAGTTACGCGATGAGTGCGTAGAGATCGTAGTACTTATATTTAGAACCAATGTATCGCAGGATAAGGCAGCACACCTGATATCACTTGTAGAACGCTTACAGGTATCAGAACTGCTGTTAAGACTGTCACGCGATAAACGTCTGATATCAACCGGCCAGTACGCAAAGGCTATTGAATTGACCGGCAGCATTGGCAAGCAAGCAAATGGCTGGCGCCGTTCCGCTTCGTCTGTTTCATAATGGTTAAGGCTAATATGACTGTACGAAATATTAATCTGGTTTTGCCGCTGTCTCAAAAGGACACCGCCATGCGCATCATGGAGACCGCTGATAGCAATCAGAACGTGTCCAGCGCAGTTACTCCGCTGATCGGCAACGACCTTCGGCAGAGCGACGTAGATAGCAAGACACAACGCAGCACGCCTCTAATTCAAATTATGCCTGGTACCAGAACTTCAACAACGGCAACCAGAACAACAATCATAAGAACAATGAGCTCCGCGCTAGAGCCGTCCGCAGATCATACCGTGCGCCACCATGTTGGATCATTTTTATGAAAATAGAACAATTAGATATGTTTGAATCGGAATTGAATTCAAATCAAAGCCCTAGCCCCATGATATGGGTACGTGAAACTTTTATGCAACACCAATCAAGAAAGAGAGGCGCTTTACTATACTGGCTAGAAGTAACCCGCATTCATGCGAAGCCAGGCGAAATATTTATAGATAAATGCGCAAGTAACGGAGCATGGGTTGACTCATGGTTAATTCCAATGACAAGAGCCGGACTTCTTGAAGATTTAGGCGGGATGGCTGCTGTATGGTAACCCCACCATTTAATTTTACTGAGCTGGTGCAAGCCTATCTGGATTGCAGGAAAAACAAACGCAACACATCAAGCGCCCTTGCATTTGAACAAAACCTTGAGCAGAACTTAATCAAGCTATACGATGAGCTGCAGGATTGCACCTACCAACCAGGGAAATCAATATGCTTTGTGATCACCAGACCAAAGCCACGCGAAGTGTGGGCGGCAGACTTTAGAGATCGCATTGTGCATCATCTGTTTTACAACCGCATATCACCACGCTTTTATGCTTCATTCATTGCTGATAGTTGCGCATGCATACCAGGTCGCGGCACATTATACGCAGCCAAACGCCTTGAATCTAAAATACGCAGCGCCACAGAAAACTGGAGCAAGCCATGCCATTATTTAAAATGCGATCTTGCCAACTTCTTTGTAGCCATCGATAAGAATGTTTTACGTGAGCAAGTAGCAAAGAAAATAACAGAACCATATTGGTTATGGCTTTCTGACTTGATCCTGTTTCACGATCCACGCTTGAATTATGAATTGCGAGGAAACGCGGATCTGTTAAATCTGGTACCAGCTCATAAGCGTCTAGTTAACCAATCAAGCAGCCTTGGTTTGCCGATTGGCAACCTGTCATCACAGTTCTTTGCCAACATCTACCTGAATGCGCTGGACCAGTTTATCAAGCACCAGATCGGCGCTAAATACTATATACGATATGTCGATGACTTTGTGCTGCTGCATGAGTCGCCACAATGGCTAAATAACGCGCTGGACAGAATCAATAAATTTTTACCAAGCAAGCTCAATGCAAAACTTAACCCTACAAAAACAATCCTGCAACCGGTAAATCGTGGTGTTGACTTCGTTGGCCAAGTAATCAAGCCTTGGTACAGATACACACGTAAGCGCACAGTAAATGAAGCAGTCAGCCAGATAAGAAAAGCCCCGGCATCAAAACTATTTGAAATGGCAAACAGTTATTTTGGATTGCTTGGTCAAGCAGATAAAAGCCACAACGATAGAGCAATGCTGGCAAATGAACTTAGATGCAAGGGTTACAGCGTCAATTTTAATCTAACAAAAACGTATAGAATAAAAGAGACTTCTAGTGTTTAAGTATGTGACTATCGCTAAGTTTTGCAATGAAACTGGTTACACAGAGGATGCTGTTCGTACTAAAATCCGTGATGGCGTCTGGCTTGAAAATAAAGTATGGGTAAAAGCCCAAGACAATAGAATATTAATGAGCGTTGAGGGGTTTAACGAATGGGTAGAGATGGGAGTGGTGTCCGCAAGGCGTCAGAAACGAGCTACGAACTCGCCTTTACCTATCAGGGCGTCAGGTGCCGCGAAAGAATCAAGCTCAAGCCCAGCCCCGCTAATGATCGCCGCGTAGCGAATCATCTGGGTGCTATTCTTGATTCTATTGAAAAAGGCACATTCAATTACAGCGTAACATTCCCAGAATCAAAGCGCCGTTTCTTATTCATAGAAACCCCAGGCGAAGCAATCACCATTGAATGCTATCTTGATGAATGGCTGGAAGCTCAAGAAAAGCAACTCAAGTCATCTACTTACAACGACTATAGAAAAACAATTAATCACCTACTGATCCCACAGTTTAAAGGCAAGCTACTCTCTGAAATAAAGCGGGTAGATGTTAAAAACTGGGTTAAAGAAATGGGCTGCAGCAATAAGCGCATATCAAACATACTGAGCGTATTTAGAAAAGCACTGCAGGATGCCGTTGAAGATGAACTGATAGAAACAAATCCATTGTATGGCTGGAGCTACGAGAACAAAGAAGCTCCAAAAAAAGAAAGTGACGTACAGCCATTTAGCCAGGAAGAGCAATCTGCAATATTAAGCGTGCTCGATGGCCAAGCAAAAAACATGATGCAATTCTTTTTTTGGACAGGGCTGCGCACCAGTGAGCTGGTCGCACTTGATTGGACTGATATAGATTGGAAGCGTGGCAGCATATTTGTTACTAAGGCTATGACGCAGGCATCAAAGAACATTGCTGAGATTCCAAAAACAAATGCCGGCAATCGTGAAATTAAAATACTGGCTCCGGCCATGCAAGCTTTGCTAGATCAAAAGCAATATACCTACCTTAAAAATGCAGAGATATTTCAAAACCCACGTACAGCAGAGCGCTGGACGGGTGATCAGGCAATTAGAAAAAATATCTGGGTCAGTGCTTTGAAACTTGCAAAAGTTAGATACAGACGTCCTTATCAAACAAGGCACACCTACGCCAGCATGATGCTGACAGCTGGTGAATCTATCGCCTGGTTAGCGCAACAGATAGGTCATTCTGATTGGGGGATGTTGAGAAAAGTTTACGCAAAATACATCAGCGATTCTATTCCGGAAGCTGGCAATAAAGCCGTTGAAATGTTCAGTGAAAATGCTGTCAAAAAAGCTGTCATTAAAGTGGAAAATCAGCCCTAATCCACCCCAAATATTGTCATTTAAATGACAGCTTTCACCTAGACATAAAACACGTAACTAACTGATTTATATTACTTTTTACTACTTTAAAAATGGTGGAGCAGGCGGGAATCGAACCTACGTTACTCTAAGCCAGTTGTCTAGTTTAGCAAAAAACATCCGAAAAGCATAGATTAAATTATGATAAATAAATTAAATGGTATAAGAAAAGTATCGCAAACTTCTGTAGAGATCACCTTTATGTTTAATGGTGAAAGGTGCAGAGAAAGAATGAAAATATCTTTTGGTGATGATTGGCAGGCAGTATCAAAACAATTTCGAGATAGGATATTAAGCGAGATTGAAAGCGGAACGTTTAATTATTCAAAAACATTCCCACGATCCATTAAATCATATTCTCTATCAGGAAAGAAGGTTCCAAGTAATTTTAGACAAACTTTCATTCGCTGCTATGCCTGTGGGAAAGAGTTTGTTGCAAAGCCTCACCAAATTAAGAGAAGTAAGGAAGGAAACGTATATTGTTCCAAAAATTGTCTTTCACATAGAAATTCTTGCTATAACTATCAGGCGGTTCCTGATTGGTGCTATACCTTACTTGCTGAATGCAAAAAAAGAGCTTCAAGAAAAAATGTTGAATATGCGCTAGATAAAGACTTTATGATTCATTTACTAAGGCGTAGCGGTTGGAAGTGTGAAGTGTCCGGCATCCCGTTTGAATTTGGCATCAAAGAAAATAAGGGATATAACCTACCATACCATCCAAGTTTAGATAGGATAGATTCATCTAAAGGATATACCCCAGACAATATCAGAATAGTATGTTTGGCGGCTAATATAGCTATGAACGCATGGGGCGATCAAGTGCTATTAAGGCTGGCGCAGGGGGTAGTTGACACTATAGGAAAAGAATAAGCATTCCCTACTCCTGAATTTTGAACAAAATAATAAGGAATCAAACTCCCGTCCTAAACGAGGAATCAAACTACTCACTGCACACACACATTTTACCTTTAAGCGTGTCTATTTTGTCAATTAATGCATTATGTTTTACTGAATTGCTGTTGCAGGTCTCGAAGTTTTCTGCGGCGTTTGTAAGGACTTGTTCAACTGTGGCGACAATGGCTGCATTTTCTGCGGTCTCTCCATCAGGCTTGGTTCTATCACTATCGGCACCTGTGATCGCGGCGTTCCACAGTTGCAAAGAGTCATGAGTAAAGCAAATGCGATCATCAGCCTGATCACGTATTTTGTGGTAAATGTCTCTGTATACAATTTTTATCTCCTGTTCTTTATCTTGCTTGGTTTCAATGATTTTTTCGGCTTGCGTATTGAGCGTTTGGCTGGTTTTTAAGTCACGGTCCATAGCACGGGCTATACCAGCATCAGTTTTCCAGCCGTGCACGGTCCAACCGCCAACAAATGCCCCCAGCACAAGCATGGCAATCAGCCCCGCCTTAATGTTTGCGCTTAGGCCTGATATGAAACTAATTGGATTGAACATATAAAGAGCCCTCCAGCGGCATCATGCCATCACGAATCCACAAAGCCACATCAAAGCCAGGGCATATCTTTGTCCACTCATTACGCTCAATTTTGCCGTTACCATTCAAATCAGGGGAGTAATCGCGGTGGCCTTTAATACTGATGCCAACATCCTTAAATGACTGCAACATAGAGTCTGCTGTCATAATGGTGCGACCTAGTATCTTGCTTGCTATGTTAATTAAGCATTCACGTAGCGCCATCCATTGTGCGCGGCTGAATTTATCGGTGCCAATCATACAAATGCCGATTGATTTGGCATTGCTGCCCTGGACATGTGCGCCGATCTCTTCAAGTCCACGCCCGGCCTTAATCGTTCCATCAAACTCAATAACGAAGTGATAGCCAACGTGTTTAAGTTCCGGGTTTAAATTTCGCGCAGCTTGCCTGTCTCGCTTGAATCCACGCGCTTTGTGCATAGCATCGATGTCAGCAATGGTAAATGCTTTACCGTTTGGCGTAGCGGCACAGTGAATCACGATTGAATTTATTGCGCGCTTCATCCGCCCACCCTTCCTTTCAGGTGATCAGCGCATCGCCTGCCGCCAGTAATTCTATAAACCATGCGTGGCCATAAACCCAAAGCTACTGCAGCAATCAATATTAAAATACCAACATTAGCTTCATGGTGTAATGCAAGTAATATCACATATAAGCCACTTGCCCCGGCAAACATATATTTTCCAAACCGGCACAATCTATCGCCCTTATGCATATCAGCAGCAGCCGAGATGCTTTCAAGAAAACAATAAAAACCAAGAACAAAAACAAGAACATTTACCAACAAAACAAGATAGTTAATCAGCATGATTAAGCCCCTACCTTACCGAATAAACGTTTAACCGCATCTTTAAACAAATCAAGCACGAGCTGATGAAAATACACCACCACAAATCCTACAATTGCAGCCACACTAAGCTTTGAATATTCTGGCCATACCGTAAAAGCAATAGGAATCAAATAAGCTGCAGCAACTGTACCTATAGTGACCAGTAAAATACTTTTCTTAAAACTGGTAGCTTCAAGTAGAGCCGTGCCAATCCATGTGCCCACAAACGCAGCTATAAGCGCATTGGGTTCAATGCCCCACATAATGGCTATAAATGTTGAAATAATGCCGCCGGTCATTGGCGCGACTACTGCATGTGTTACTGGATCTGGCATGGTTCTACCCTTCTTATTGATTTTTAGGCGTAAAAAAAGCCGCGATTTGCAGCCTATCTACTTTTTAACAAATACAATTATTTTATTTATTGTCTATATACCACTCCCAGTATTGTGGGGTTGTAAACAAATACCCACTGCAGTTTTGCACACCAAATTCCTCGCCACTTTCAGCAAACGGGAATCGTTCCTGTATAATTCCAACGCCTCTGGCCATCCAGAGTTCAATAGCGTATGAATTGAAGTTTTTATACGATTGATAGTAAGCACCATTTGCACTTAACGGCGGTATATCACACCGTATGGGTGAACCAGTAGGTGCTTTTGTTCCGTGATACATAACTAAATGGATAACATCATTATATGTTTGCCCATTACCTTCTCCCCATACATTATTTGAACGTCCGTATTTCGGTGTGAATGTTGGTAAAACCTCAATATATCCAGACTTGTTATATGCTTGATACCCGCTATTTGCGTATGCTGACCCTGGCGTATTTTGTCTCCACACGTTCATTTCTTTGATAGCTGGCAATAGTGTTATTCCACCAGGTGGGGCCCATGCTAAACCAGTGGCAACACCTGCTGCGCTCTTATACCCTAGTGCAATCTTCGGCGTGCAAGTTCCATCTGAATACCAATCACCCACCTCAGTAACACTTAGATCATCGCCCATATATAAAACTGCATATGTTGCCGTACACCATGCACCATTTTTCCAGTACTCCTTTTTCCACATATAGTGGTAGCCCGTTTTATTCAGATTGAAGTAATTTTGATACAAGTTATCTAAACCTGCATTATTAGCCTGTAACGTGTATTTACTTTGTGCACTGCCGTCAGTTTTAGTTAAATATACGGTATTTGATGCAGGAAAATATTCACGTAAATCTACTGCTTGTGCGGATAGTGAAAATAAAAGTAAAAAAGCTACTATGAATTTAAACATATTGAGATCCTGAAAATACCGCGCCCGCCACATTACCTGGGAAGTAATTAGCACCACCGGCTTGAGTTTCAATAAGAGAAAGTGCAGTTGCTGTATAACGAGTACCAGTAGCAGCTCCAGAAAATGTTGAAGAAAAACAATTGATAAGTCCCATATCCGTGCATAACGCAAACGCACTACTAAAAGCAGGCGTGCCCGTTACCGTCACTGTCAAACCTGATAATGACAACAATCCAGCCGCGGTAACTTGAAAATGATTCGGTGCCGCGCCAACTATTGAATAGTTTTGAGACATAAACACATTGCCGCGGTTAGTTGCTTGAATGTGCGAACTGGCACAAGCACCAAATATCAACCCAGCTCCACCTCGAATTTGCCCCTGGAAAACAGAACTTAAACCTGATCCACTTGTGGTAGTCTGCAACCGCATATTTTGCACAGTAAAAAAAGCATTGTAAGTAGACGAGAAGCAATTTGCATTTGTTGTGCTTATGATCACATTACCTGGCGTTCCGGCGTTGCCATTAAATACAATGGATGCTATTGATGCCTGCCCCACTGGAATACTCTGCGCATTTACACCACTAGTGTATGTACCATCTGCAACTTGAATAGTGACGGTATTACCATTCAAATCATAGTTATTAAATAGATTGTCCCAAGCCTTCTGCAAGGTGAGAAAAGGTGTTCCAACGGTTAATCCATCATTTGAATCAGAGCCAGTAGTTGCTACATAAAAAGTTATTGCTGCGGCTAATTTTTTCTTTGAAGGAATTAAGGCTAAGAAACTTAATGCAGTTGTACCAATGGTTACTATGCCGTCTGTGGCTAGTTGCCAGTTAGTGTTGCCGTTAATAGCACCTTCTTCAACTGGAATAATCGAGCCGCTATTAAGCTTATAACCATTGTCCGCATCTTCTGCACGTGTTGCTGGCACAGCTGCACCATTCCAGATATAAATACCGCGACTAGCCAAAGTCGCATTGTCTTTTTCTAAGAATCTATCGCCTACCACCATTGCAATACCGTCGATATTTGCACCTGGTGCAGCCAAGTTAATAGCAACAGTTGAGGCTACGCGCACACTGGACTTATAATCACCTCCATTGGCAATACTTTTAATTGCATCGCGTAATTGCGTTAGCGTATTAATGTTTGGTGTAAAACCAGCCTCTAGAATCACAGCTCTAATTTCTTCACCTACTGCATGAAACCACCAAGCACCCGGCTCAGTTGCATTTTGTGCGGATAGCGGGTTTCCGTTAGTTGGGTAACCGCCTGAAGGTGATGCCGGTACTGTTGGTGGAGATGCAATAGCATCCGATTCCCATTTTCTATTGTCCATAATGGCTCCTATTAAGAATATGCAAATTGCACATGGGTATGTGCAGGTTTTAATCTTGTGATTACGCACTCAAGTGCGGTATTGCCCCAGCTGGCAAGTGGTTCATTTACGCGGCCTGATACCGTAAATTTTCGTACGGTGTCCTGCGCGGCATTCACGCGCCATACGTAGGCCCAGTCGCTATCGTTCAACACTTCATTCACGCGCGAGGTGACTCTGAATCGTTTAAACTCTTCAATGGTGATGGTGTAGCCAAGCTTTGCTGCCAGCGCAATGAAGAATGCTTTGCTTTGCCCGCCAAGATTGGTAAGTTTTGAAACTAACAGCTCACGGCGTAATGCAATGGTTGGCGGTATGCCAGTGCATAAATCCGGCAGGCCTGCCACGCGCTCCCAATCTGTAAGTAATTCATTGGTATTCCGTGGGTCAGCTTCATTTACCAGCGCATCAATCCGTGCATCTACTTTTGCAAACTCTTCAGCAAATGCAGTGAGCATCTTGGTGAGTACCGCATCAGCTTCACGGCTCCATGCTGGTCCTTGTGGCAGCAATGTTTGCAGTTGCTGTAAATAATCATCAGTGGTCAGCGCCATATCAGCTCCAGGTAATTGCGCCAAATGTAGTCATATTGCCTGTGATATTAGTAACATCAGCAACCGGCGCGGTTAATACATAATTGGTTTCACCAGCTGCAATAGAGATGGCTTCACGGATATGGCTCAAAAGAATCGTGCCAGCCGGTTCAGATTCACCTGTAATCAAGTCGCGTAATTCGGCTTCAATGGCGGCTTTTACTGCTGCCGTGTTCGGTGTTGCTGCAATTGTGAAATCAAGCGGCACCGCAACCGGAGCAACTACGGTAAGGTTTGCAGTTACCGGTCGACGCGCTTCAATGTAGTCATAAACTGTGGTGACTTCACCAGCGTCCGGGATAATGCTGGCATCACCATCACGGACAAATCGCACTGTGACAGTACCAAGCCCAAGCTCCATTGGATAAACCCATGCGCGCGTTACGCCTGCAACCTCAAGCGCCCAGTTCACATAGTCATAATCAGCACCGCCATGTGGTGGCTGCTGAATACGCGCAAGCAAGCGTGCCCGCAATTTAACGTCGTCTTCCTGATCTGCCCCACCGGCAATCCCGTTAGCGTCTACCGTTGCTGTGCTGGTAATACCAGTGATAGGTGTAGTGAGTGATAGCAGGCTGCCAGCCACCAGATTGGTGTTAGCACCACTGCTTAATGCCGTTACTGCCACCAGTGAGGTGCCAGCTACAATGGTTGCATCAGCATCTGTACTGTATTCAATACCTGTTGCTGAAACAAATAAACTGCCAGCCGGCACCAGCGTGGTATTAACACCTGTAATTGTGATGCTACCAACTGCAGGCGTTGCTGCAATGCGTGGCGTTGTTAGCCAGATACCTGCCCAGCGGTCTAAATACTCGCTGGTTGCTGTGTCATAAATCACGTTCTGTGCAATAAATTGCAAATGGCCGTGCAGCTCATGTGATGCACCGGCAAGTTCTTTGCCGTAAACTTCAGCATCAGATCTGCGTAATTGCTCAAAGCTCAAGCGCGAAAATATGCCATCACGAATGCGTGTGATTAAATCGCTTAATGTAGGTCTGCTAAACGGCACGTATGTACTCCCAGGCGTTATCAAATCTCAAGACAGCTTGCGAGCCATCCACTCTGTAAATCGTGCATTGCAAGGCCAGCCCATCATTGCCATAGCGCTCGGCTATTACATCCACCTTGCTGGCAACCCCATCATCAATCAGCCATTGCAAGGCTTCCTGTGCGTACTCGCGCGCACGGTTGAATGTAGATGGCAGAATCTTTTCGCGTGATAGCAGCCAAAGGCGCGATCCGATCTTGTCATTTACTTGAGGTGGCTCAGCAGCATCACCCCAGTAACCCATCTTCTGGCCTTCAATGATGTCGTCTGCATTTGCGCGCCGCCATGTAAACAAGCTGATAATCACAGCGCGGTTTAATGATTCTTCCTGGCTTAAATCTGTAGATTCAATGCCGTTAATTACTATTTTTGCGTCTATGGCCAGCATTGGTTTCGCCCATAAAAAACCCGCCGAAGCGGGTTTGTAAGTTTTTTAAATTAAGGTGACTCAAGGAATTTCGGGAGGCGAAATCGCGTGAGGCGTTCCAGCCACTTCGCCAATTTGCCAGGTATTGATTCTGTCTGGCAACCATTGCTGCCCATGGCCGTTCACATCAAACACGAAGCTGTCAGTCGCATGAATCTTGATGTTCTTGCCGCGCAACTCAATATCAAGCGGCGTTTCAACCAATACCTTATCGCGCATAAGGTGAACCTTTTGTCCTTGGTCATCATGCAGGGCAACTTCGCCATCCTCAAGTGCAGTCAATCTAAAGCGTCTGTCAGCGACTACAATCGCCACGCCGTGGCTACGGTCACCGTTAAAAAACAGAGTAACAGCCTCAGCACCAGAATGCGCCTTGCTGGTATAACCGTAAGGCTCAAAATGCTCGATACTTTCTTTGGCTTCATCACCACGCAGCTTGAGCTGCAAGGTTTGCATCTTGCTGGCAGAGTTCACCAATACTACTGTCGCACGCAAAGCCATATTGCTGATCGCGCGGTTAAGCGGTGCCAGCATTCTGCTGAATAATCTTGTTGTCATTTAACATCCACCCAGGCATCGCCAGAACTTTTACCTGATTTTTTGGCGCTTTCTTTTTTTGTAGTTTCCGGGCTTGGTATGTAACCTTCCTTTGGCGCCACTCTTAAACTGCAAGTGGTGCCACTACTGCCAATACGATATGAAACCTCAACAATCAGCAGATCACCATCAAAGCCGATCACTGGGTCATTGACATGCACCATTTGATTAGGCAGCCAAAGCGCGCCATTCTGTTGCCGCCAGCCTTGCACCGTATAAGTTGTTTCAAGCGCTTTAGAATGACGGTACACACGCTCATATTTAACGCGCTGCTGGCAATCCAATGCTGTTGCGTTGCCTGTCTGCTGCACAATTAAATTGCGGTAGCGCGTCACCGTGCTATCTTTAATGCTGGCAACCACACCAGCTACAGCATCGGCATAATCTTCATCATTACCGGCACGCTGGCCCTTACTGGTATATTCACTGAATACATCTTTATAATCCAAAGCGGTTTCAGCGTTTAGTATGTTTTTTCCATACTCAAGTGAGGTAACTGCTTTGCCACCACTGGCAGCATTAATAAATACCAGCTCACCATTTGCATTGTCGGTTGAAAGCAACTGTCTTATTGCCAGCAATCTTCCAATGGATTCAAATGCGGTTTCGCCAGTATCAATCTGGTGATCACTGATTGATGTACCAGTATCGATTTCAGTCAGCACTTTGATGCCATACGGCGCAGCAAGGTCACTGGCAATACGTTCAATTTTTACGCCACGCCACTGGCCTGTTTTATGTGTTGCGCTGCAGTCGATTAAATCAGCCGTTTTACTTCGGCCTGTTACACCAACACTCAAACTCTTTGGTCCGTAACTGATCGGTGTTGCATCAACGTAGCCAGTCAGCATTTTATCGTTGCCAATAAATACCTCACACACATCACCGGCTTTTACGCGGCGCGGTATGTCGGTCGCGCCCGGCCATGTGCGCGTGATGCCTAGTTTAAAATCACGCGCTTGGCGCTCGATGCCTGCAGTGATTTCAACATCCAGCCAGCCACCAAAATCTATGCCGTTAACACGCAGCTTTACTTCTTCAGTCATGCGCTCAATACCTTGATTGTGTCAGCCGGCACAAAGCCCGGGTGACGCACTTTGTTGCGCTCGATAATCTCACCATCGCGGCCAGTGTCTTCATATAAATCGTAAGCAAGCACCAATGCTGGCATCACCTCTTTTGGGGTAATGTTTTTGAGTCTTGCAGCGCCTTGCGTGCGTGCTGTAATATCCGCATACGTTTTGCTTCGTAGTGTTTTTAATGCCAGGTAAGTTTCATCGTTTGCGGTTTCAATTTCAGCGTCTATCGTTGCCAGCAATTCGTTTTTTATAACAATGGCATCGTCATATACTGGCAAAGGCATTGCTGCCACCATGCCTGCTGATTGCGTTATTAATGCCTGACGTATCATTGTATTGATCGCGTTTTTATTTTTAACCATGCGCGCACGTGTAGGTGTGTTATCACCAACATATGTCTGACTAAATAAGCTAGTTAAGCGCAATGTTGTCAGCGAATTGAGCATATTAATTGCATTAATATCACCAAGGCCGCTAATCTGTGACAGCACCGCATTGCCCTTAGCAAAAATTCCAAAAAAGCGCGTAGCAAGCTGCCCAGGTGTGCGAATTAAATCTGCTAGATCATCACTCAGTAAACTTAGTGGATTACTTAATACAACTCCAGCACTTGTTAAAGCGCCATCAATCGATGTAAGCCCCTCGTTAAATTCCGTGATCGCATCTGTCACGGCAAATTCAGGCAGACTATCTACACTAAAGTTTTCTGTGAAGTCATCAATAGCGTTAGTTTCAAGTGCATCAGCAGCCAGCAAGCTCTGTGTACTGGTGGCATTTACAGCAGCTGGATAAGCAAGCTCACCGGATTCAATAAAGCTGATCTGAAAGCTGCACATTCCGCCATCACGGAATGAATGACTCACGCGCACATCAGTTACAGCGACCACCATGCGGCCGTAATACGGATGCACCAGCTCACCAGACCCTGCTTTTTCAAACGCGGCCAGTAGCGCATCGCGTTTAGTCATGTAATCTTCACCAATGACAAATGCCGTAAGGTTACGCTCACGCGCTTTGCGACCTAAGTCTTCAGCATACGGCATATCACGTTGCGGATATTCATGCACCTCAACACGTCGACCAAAGGTTGCATCGTCTGATTCAACCTCAAACGGCACATTGCGAAAGCTCGCTTTTTGTAATTGATCACGCCAGCTCATTTAAAACCCCGCTACCATACGGCGATAACCAACATCTGCATTCATAAACACACCGCTTTGATTTGTTTTGCCCACATCGACACGTGTGCCAGGTGGCGCATTCTCAAACTTCACGGTCATTTCGCCATTTAGTTTTGTTTGATTGTTTCCAACCAGGTTGGATTTATTACGTGCAGCATCGGCGTATTGCTTGCTAGAGGTAAATAAGCCGGTTGGATTTTGATAAGCGCTTTTTCTATCAACATTCTTATCAGGTCCTTTGCCATTTGCAGCCAAAGCTGCAGCTGCAGTATCGTTGCCAAAGAACGCTAATGTCTGTGCAATTGTTTCGCCAATTTGATTTTTGAATTTTTCACTGAGCAACGAATCGTTGATCCATCCGCCAATTGCATAACCAACACCAAACGCAGCTGTCATAAGGCCTGCATTATTTTTCATCATGTTCAACGTTCCGGTTAGGCCAGCTGCAGATTTTTTTGTAAATGCATCTGATACAGCAGTACCGGCATTATTTGCATCTACCTTTAATCCCTTAAACGCGAGACGCATCCGCCAAATTGCGCCAACAATAGACATTATTGCTGCTATTGGCCCGGCAGCCCACGCCAAACCGAGACCATAAATAAGCGTTTTAACGCCGCCAATGGCATTGATAAAATCACGAATGTCAGCAACCGTAGCTTGAATGCCCTTGAAGGTTTCTACCCAGTTGACTTGCTTTATTGCATTAGCAACCTCAGTGATTGCACCTGCAATTTGTGATTGCAAAAATTCTTGGTTTTCACTGATCCACTTGCTCATTGAATCAATAATAGGCTGAATCACTGGCACCATTTTAGCCAGGGCATTGGTCAGCGTATTCTTAGTTTTAGTGCCAAGGGCAGTGACTGAATCGCCCATGTTGTCCAGGTCGGTAATGGCCTGTTTGTTGACAATATCTTTCATGGCCTGCTCTAGCGAAATGCTGCCATCTGCCAGACCATTTAAAAGCGGGATCATTTTAGTGCCGCTTTTACCCCACAATTCCATTGCCATGCGCGTTTGAATCGCAGGGTTTTTGTTTCTTGCAAAGCCTGCAGCAAGCTCTGGTAATACATCGGTTAAACCTACCAACTCACCTTTGGCATTTTTAAGCGGAATACCTAACTTTTTCATGAGTCCGGCAAAGTTTTTATCCGCGCCGCTTGAGCCTTCGGCAACACCTTTATTGAACTTGGTAAAAGCCATTTCAGCGTCTTCAGCCGTGCCACCTACCAAGCCAAGCATGTTGGCCATTGCCTGGTAGCCTTCTACACTAGCACCGGTTCTGTCTGCAGCATCCTGAATGCTGCCTGCATAGTCCATCGCCGCTTGTGTTGCGCGAATAGCGCCAAACGTTACCGCACTGAATGAGAGGAAAGCAGGCACACCGATTTTACGCATGAGCTCACCACCGGCATTGCCAATATCACGCAATGATTTATGCATGATCTTGATAGACTTGCCGATTTGCGTAGTGGTCGGGGTGATTTTATCAACCGCGGTCAGTATCGCTTTAAGCTGGAATTTATCCGCCATCGCCTGGACCTTCTCTCAATTTATAAATACGCTCAGCCTGAGCGTCGTAAAGTTCTAATTTTGTAAGCGGCATTTCAAACATGTAGTCAGGTGACATGCGCCAAAAATATGCCAGCTCAAACACCCGATCTACAAAATCACCTACGCTGCCGCTTCTACCCCGAAAAAACTGAGTACTACCCCTGCCAATGCACTCAAATCACCAGCACTCATCTGATCAATTGAACTTGGTGGCACAGCAGCCAGGCGCGAAACATACTTGCCTACGGTTTTAACCTGAATCTGCAACGCCTGATCGTCGCCGTTCATCAGTACGATGTAAGGAAAACCCAATTCCTGTACATCCTTGCCGGTTGGTTCACGCAGCTCAAGCTCGGTTACATCAACGCCGTGCGCGGTGATTGCTTTAGCTAAAGTTACCTTCATGCCCAGATCCCTTTAATGCCATTGAACTCAACTTCAAGTTCGCCGCTATCTGATTTATAAGCTACTTCACCCACTACAAATGCACCGCTGAGTGTGTAAACAGAGCCGTTAATAAACTCTACGGTCACGGTGATGTCGGTTGATTCATCCAGCTTTTCACGCGGGAAGTCAGGACCAACGATAAACGTGCCTTTAACGTATGGAACACGGGCTGTTTCTTTCAAGCCAGCTACACCACTTTGACCCATCACCACTTCACGCTGCACTGACAGCAACGGCACTTCAATGCCGTTGTCGCCTTTTAGTTCTAACTGAGAGCCATCTACTTTCACGTAGCAGGTACCTGCTACTTTAGGAGCTGATGCCATGTTGATTCCTTTCGAGATTCAGCTATCAAGGATTCCTTGACAGCTGATGATTTGATTAAAATTAATATTGCAGACGGAATTGCGCCAGCACTGCAAATACGCGCAGCTGGTTCACCAGATCAGGCGGGTACAGCACATTCAGGCGGTTAGGGTCATTTGCATCACGCTCTACAATCAGGTTTGCCGCAAAGGCTTTTGCGTTTTCAACAATGCCTTGCTCTTCAAGCTCTGCGTACTCGCTCAAGATTTCGCCACGGACTACGCTTGGTGTGACGATGGCCTGACCTGCACCAAAGCGGGTACCATCGTTTGCGAGTTTGTGGCGTGGGTATTTTTGAGTAACCACGTAACGCAAGCGGCGTAAAACATGCGCCAGCGTGTGCAGGGTTTCACTGTCCAGATAAGATGGGTCAGCCTGATTCCATGCGTTCTTTTGGTAGGTGGTAATCGCACGCTCTACACGCTGTGCGCTGCCGCCAACATAGCTGGTTGCAATGCCACTGTTAAGCAATGTGCCGCGCTCAGTTTGAATAAAGCGGCCTGATGCAGACGCAGGCAAGATGCCAATCAGTTCACCGGTCTGGGTTGGTCGTGCCGGGTCAGCGGCAATAAATACGGCATTGCGTGCACCATAAGCAGATGCGTATTCCCATGATGGATTAGGCACGCCGGTTTCATAGCCTGCAATTGAGGCGTGCTGGTCGTTACGCGCTAAACCTAGTGATACCAGGTTAGAGAACGTATCTGCTTTGGCTGAGTAAACGTGGCCATAAATCTGGCGGTTATAAGCCCAGCGGCCTGTAGTGTCATTCATCAAGGTTTTGAATGCATCAAGCGAGGTACTGTCTGTGTATGGGTGAATGATAAAGTCATACTCTTCATCGCCTAGTGCAGCCAGTGCCGTAGTCAACACTGAAACACCAGTACCTGCTGTTGTTTGTGCAAAAGCCACCGTGATGCCTGCCGGTGTTTTTTCACCACCGGCAAGGCCACGATAGTTAAGCCGGTAATCAACATCATTACCGATTGCGCCTTTATGGCGACAAGTGCATGTCACTACGCCCAGCGCAGCCGTGGCAGTAACAGGCAGGTCAACTGCTGCTGTAATCGCGGCAGCAATCGCAGCAGCAATAATGGTTGGTGTATCTGCAGACACCACTGCAACTTGCAGTTTTTGTCCGGCAATGTACAGGTTAAGCGTGCCACTTTCTGTCGCATTACCTGTGACGGTGATCGTATCAACCGCTGCAACCCCGGCACCAAGATCATCAAGCAGCAGCATCCATACTTCGCCGGTTGAATCATTGGCGCGATAGATTTCATGCATGCGCGCTGCAATTGAGCCTACACCAGCAAGCTCTTTTGCTTCATCAGTGCGTGATACCAGCATTGGTGTATTAGCATCACCGATACCGGCTGCAGTCTTTTGGCCAACAATCAGCGTGCGCAGGTTTTGTGAAAAATAGCCAGCTTGAGAGTTGTCCACTTCCGCATAGAAAAGCGGGACTCGCAAATTGGCAGGAGTGGTATTGAATGACACAGTCATATTGCCTCCGGGCATAAAAAAGCCACCCTAAGGTGGCTGGCTTGTTTAAAACTTAATTAATCTTGCTTTGGTTTTACTGCTTTTTTTGTGACTACTTCAACATCGCCATCATTAATACGGCGCTGCCAGTACATATCGTTCACATCGACCTCACTGCCGCTTTCAGGCAAAAAGCCACCGCGTACCGGGTCTGGGATATGTTTGTTGTTAATCGGTTTAATAAACATGGTTATTCCTTATTGTGGCACTTCAATTGTAAGCACAGCATCAATGGTGCCATCCGGTCCCGTATCATCAGCTGCAACTCGGTTAGGGTCAAACGGCTGAATCATATCTACATTGAGATTCATGTCAGTAAATTCTGGTAATGCCGCGTTCTTAATTGCCTGGTAAGTATCAGCCTCGGTGAACTCGGTTTCACAGGCGTATTCAAACTGGTAATACATGCGTGCTCGGTCAATATCCAACAACTGCCCGCCTTCGTATTCAATTGGACCATGCTCTGCGTCTGGAGACCATGAAAGCAACGCCGCATTCAGCACGTTACGTATAGGCTGTGTTTGCGCTACGCTACTATTGCCAAGTTCATCAGCTGTGTTGCTTAAAACAACGATCACCGCAAAACCATCACGAACGATCTGTGAATAGCCATTTTCTGAGCTATTCGGCTGAGCCGTATCGTCCAGCGGAATTACATATGCGCTTGGCATGGCAAGTTTTGCATCTGGCTCAAGCTTTGCAAACTCAGCAGCTCCGGCAATACGCCCTGCAAATGTCGCATTGGTGCGTGTTTTTAATGCTTCAACAATGGCAACGATCATAATTATCTCGGTTTTAATGCGCCTTCAAGCGCATTTAATATTGCCACTCGCGAAACCTCACGACGTGCATCTAATGAATCTGTCATAAAGTTTTTACGCGGTGCCAGGTTGTTTTTTGTGCTGCCATAATGCAGAAAGGCTGGGTAGAAATCCTTCATTTCAGCCGTTTTTTGTGGCGCAATTCGTACAAGAAAACCAGACTTTGCAACCTTGACTTTAATAGATCGCATCAGGCTACCTGTTCGCCTGGCGGGATAATCACCAACACTATTAAGAATCCGTTTTGAAACTAGCTTTCTTGCCAGTTTTTGAACAGCACGGCCTTCAATGCGTAATGCGCTGCGTATTTTCTTTTTATCAAAGTCAATCCGGCTAAAGCCTTCAATCGTGGCATTAACTTCAAACATTACCCAGGCACTCCGCTTCAATCATCGTAAACTGACGCGCGCCTTCCAGATCGCTGACGCGGCGCACGCGGTAGCGCGTGCTGTTGGTTTCAATCACATGGTTTGCGGTAATATCCTGCTCATTTACCAATCCAGTGCGGCGCACAATAAATCGGTCTGTGACATCTTCACCCACTTGTTTTGTGCCAAAGAATATTGCACCACCTACCGGCTGGTGTTTTGCCCATACCGTTGCAACTGTAGTGAAATTCTGCGTAATTGCAGCGCCCATTGCAGGAATGTCAGACTGCGATTTAATAACAATACGGCGGTCAAGTTCGCCTGCTGCAGGTAAACTCATAGCCGCCATATCCTGTATCTATCAAGCAACCCAGAAAAGAAGTCATGCGGCAAAGTGGTAATTGCCGCTTCAACCCCGGCTTCACGATTTCTATACCAAACGCCAACTGCCAATTTAATCCAGTTTTTAATACTTGCCGGCACACTAGCCGCATCTGCATAACCTGCTGTGTAGCGAATGCGCACTGCATTGGCAACATCAGCAGTTGCAGGCCATGATCCATTAGCAGGCAAAAGCCAACCAGGCTCACTGTCTTTATCCAAAACGTACTGATCAGGCGCCAAAGAAACCTCAAGCAAAGTATCTGCAGAGACATATTTAATGCTGGTAATAGCAATGATCGATGGATATAAAAGCTCGATATCGTTATCGCTAGGGAACGCATCAAGCACAAGTTCCCAAGTTTGAGGCATGATTGATCGACCTAAAATATGTTCACATTGTTCGCGCGCAGAAGTGACAAAACCATCGATCAGATCGTCATCATCATTGTGGTCAACTCGCAAATGGACTTTCGCTGTAAGCGTATCTATTGGCTCTGTTGTCGGCGCTGTAATTGATCGTGTGGTCATGATTGCCTTTTACTGATTGAAGCTGCTGCAGGCCTTGAGCCATATTGTGTACTATTAAACCTGCCGCTACGCGCTGCAAATTTAGAAATGCGATACATATTTGCATTAAAAAAAACATTCTGGTTTTCAAACAGGTTTGGCAGCAAAGTATTTCGCGCCTTTACTTCAAATGAAAAAAACGTGTTGTTATTTACAAATAAACCAGGTGAAATCTTGTAAATGATTCGAGAATCAAAAAATTGATTGATATTTTCATGCAGCGGTACAGATATAGCTTGCTGCGATGATTCTGCAAATATCACCCAACCCGTATTATTCCCCGCGTCGGTTGAATACTCAGCGTAAAACCCTGCGGCTGGCGTTGCGGCGCTATCCTTAACGCTTAAATAGCTAACAATAATTGTCATGCCGCCACCTTATCCAATCCGAACCGCTGGCCTGCCACGCTAGACCGGATTGAAACCAAGTTGCCCGGCGTACCGTTCAAGCTAAAATTCTCAACTTGCGTTGTCACGTTAGCCGGGAATACCACCGCGCACGGCACAACCGTATTGGTCATATCCTTAAAACGGTTCGCGCCGGTCAGGTTCAAATCGCCTGCACCGCCCTGATTAAGCTTAGGCCATGAAAAGCCACCACCTGCAAAAGTTTTACTTGCAGCGCTATCCATGCTGATTGACCCCGTACCCTCGGTCGTCAGATTGCTACCGGATGCCGTGAACGTTGCGCCAGCTATGTGAAGTTCGCCAGTTGCGCCAGTGTCTAAGTGACGAGCCAGTGCGCCAGTAGTTGCCCATAAGCCAGCGTTCAAGTCGTTGTCGTTCAGGTCTATCGTTCCGGCTGTGTGCGTGAATGTGCGCGTCACGCCTTGCGTTAGGTTGTCGGCTAGTTGCAGGGTGCCAGCGCCTGATTTGGTAATTGGGTTATCAAGTGTCTTGCCATTCGTAGTTACGGTTTGCGTGCCTGATGACTTTGCAAAAACTGTTGTAAATGCAGAGCTACCATAAGTTAGACCAGAAGAAAGAACGGCATTCCCATAAATAACTATCGCGTGAGCAGCCGCCGCTACATTACCTGAAAATCCAGTGTAGTTATAGTTATTTACACTTCCGCGAATATCAACAATATCCGTCCCAGCTGTAATATTTGCATTTATAACATTACTTTCAGTTGCGCCCGCTGCGTTCCCGATGAAAATTGACCTAGTACCTGTAGCTCCACTATAGGTAAAATTTACTGTTGGAGTTCCTGTATAACTAAATCCTGTTTGTGTTGCGGCATTCCAAATGCTTGCGTTATTGCCCGTCAAATTAATACTACCAGTACCAAATGCAATTGCACGAATATTGCTATTGTTTGAGCTGAATGTAAGCGCGGTTAAGTCATTATCATTCAAATCCAACGCCCCGCTAGTCAGCGTAAATGCGCCGGACGTTGTCAAAGCGTCTTGCAGTTGGAGTGTGCCGGTTGCGTTGTTAATTGTTATTGGATAAGTTATTGTTTTACCGGCGCTTGTAATAGCTTGAGTAGCACCTTGTCCACAAAAGGTATTCGCTTGTGCACCACTTATTGTTATCGCAGATGAATATGTTAAATTTCCATAGAAATTTGTTGATGTAAAAGCAAATGTCATAGGTAAAGTTCTTGTAGAAAAAGAAACAGTTCCTAGATTCCATGATGCCGATGACGAAATGGTGCCACCACTACTAACGCCTGCATTTTCAAATACTGCCGTATCTTGCGCCAATGGAAAATTATTAACGTTTGGTACTCCACCACTGGTTGTCGCCCACGCAACCGCTTCAAAAGCATTACTAGCAGTAGCTAAATTCCAATAAACCGTCTTACCAGCATCAAAAGTAATGTTTGAGTTCCCCAAACAATTACCCAACCGAGTGCCAGCCCATGTACCACTTGCGCCAGCCGCCACAATGTCACGTAAATCCACATCAGCCAGTGCCGCAATGGCGTTAGCTGTAATCGTGCGTGGCGTACCCACCACATCGCTGAACATGAACATTCTGCGAATGGTGGTGTTAGCTGTGCCGAGTGTTAGTGTGCCGTTGACGGTTTGGTTTGCGCCTACGCTGATATTGCGTAATCCTGTTGCCGCTGGGCTTGTAAACGTCAGGTTGTTAAATGTATTTGCGCCGGTGAATGATACTGTGCCAGAGCCTGTGTTCGTCCACGTCACATTGTTATAGGTCAACCCGCCACCATTCAGACCGGTGTTGGAGTTGCCCATATTGATTAGGGACGTGCCAGCATCAAACGTAATATTCGACGCTACTAAGCCAGACGCCGCGCCTAAAAACCCAGAAACGACTATCGTTGAAGACCCTAAATAAATGGCCCGCGTAAGTTGTGCGCCAGAAATATACGAAAATGATCCCGTAAGAGTAACGTTAAAATTTGCAGTTCTGAGTATTCCAGCCTGCATAGCAATTGTTACAGTCGTGAGCGCACTTCCTAAACTCCACTCGCCACCCACGCCATTAAAACGAAGCTCATTGCCACCGCCAGAGCTAATAAGCGATATGCCATTAGTGGTGATCGTTTTCCCGGTAGTTGTAGCCCTTAGATCAATCTTTGCCCCACTTACCCCGGTCCATGTACTGCTAGACGTATTCAGCAACATAGAGCCGTAAATACTAAGTATTGAAGTAGCCACCAAAGAGAAAGCCGCTACGCCACTAGCAGGTGCGGAAACAGTAATGTCGTTGCACACGGCATTGGTGCCGACCGTGACTGTGTAGCCTGCCGCACCAGAGTTGATGTCAAAGAACACGTCATCGGCTAAAGTCGGCGCACTTGCACCGCCAGCACCGCCAGACGTAGCAGACCAGTTGGCTGTATTGGATGCATCCCATGTGCCAGTGCCGCCGCGCCAGTACCTATTAGCCATTTACGCCACCGTGACTAGCAATAACCGCTTCAATTGTAATTAAAGGTACATCTGCGTAGGTATTGTCATATCCAAGTCTGTACTCGGCTAATAACAAATCTTCTTTAACCTCATAAATACGCACATCAAACAATGTTTCAGAGGTAACAATATCATCCAAAGATTGAATGCTGATTTCTGTACCGTCGTTACAAATAAAATGCGGAGCGTGCAAATCTGCATTGCGATTAGTATTTAAGTGATTGACTACATCAAATACCTGTGGTGCAGTCACTACCGCATACCAATTATCAAAACGCTGTTGCTTAATAACCTCGATTTGCGCATCAGTCAACCCGTGATCGTCAGGCAAAACGATTGCATCTTTTAGCGTGTAGCCGTTTTGTGATATTTCAAAGTTGATTGTGACTATTGCCATATTTATTACAGTGCAAAAATTCCGCTAGCGTTCCATGCTGTTAAAACGTCACCCCCGTTTGGCGTAATTGGCAAGCCAGTAATGCCAGTGTCCAAATATGCAACCAGCGGGCTTGTGGCGGGCGTGCCGGTATCTATGTAGATCAGCACAGCCTCAGCGGTCGGGCCTGTTGTGTTAACAAACGTTACGTCGTCACCTGCAAACACACCGTCAACAAAAGTTTTGTTTGCAATCGCCTGAGGCGTACCAACAACCGCGGCCTGAGCGGCGCTGTAAAACTGGTCAGCGGCGCTATATGCGTAAACCGCTGTGTCAACTAGTGCCGCTTTTACGGTTTGCCCGTCCAAGTCGTTGTTAGCGGTAAATTGCAGTAATTGCTCTTTCCACTTTGGATATAAAGCGTTTGCCATGGATTACCTCGTTTGAGCATTATTTTTAAATCTACAAACACAAAAGCCCTCTTTTGAGGGCTTTTTAATTTGAAGACTAAATCGCTAGTTATTTGCTGGCTGCTGCAAGTTCCGCTGCTGCAAGTTCCGCTGCTGCAAGTTCCGCTGCTGCAAGTTCCGCTGCTGCAAGTTCCGCTGCTGCAAGTTCCGCTGCTGCAAGTTCCGCGGATTGTTTAGCCTCTACAACAACGCCTTCACCAACAATATCAACAGGTGTTTTTTCCAGTGATTTGCAATAAGCAACTGCGCCTTTATCACCATCAACTAAACCTGACTTTTCATGTGCATTAATAATTGCTGTTTCACCTGAAACCAAATCGTTTGGTGATAGCAGGAGATCGCCGTCATGAAAAGAAACCAGTACACGGGCTAATTTTTTTGCCATGATTTATTCCTTGAGTTAAAAATAAAGAAAGGCGCCTATGTAAGAAACAATGGCGCCTTTTTTATTAAGTTGCTGAGTGTTGGTAGAGTTTTACGCCATTCACATCTGGCAAGTTGCCGCCAGCGCGCGCCCAGGCTAAGAAACCAAACTGACCTTTTTTGATAAATGCAGAATCATCAAACTTGAACAGTGTGAGATCCATTGCATCACGAATAAGGTAGGTTGATAAATCACCAAAAGCGATTGATTTGGCATTGGCCGCAGGCGTTGGCATGTAGTTGTTAATTTCAACTTCATAGCCCATGAGCAAATCTGGCGTACCCTTGCCGATGCCGGCATCATATGATGGTGTCCAGATTGGACGGCCGGCCGTATCTTTCAATTTACGCAAAGTACGGCGAACCGCTTGACCAAACATAAACTTAGGCGACATACCATCCAGGTATGCCACATCCATCGCATCTACCAGATCAACCAAATCGTCATAAATGACGGTTAAGGTTTGGCCTGTAGTGCCGGTTTTACCCACACCAGATGCGGTAACAATACCGTTTGGTTGGCCAGAACCTGTACCTACAGTAAACATGCGGTTTTGAATACGGCCTACACGCTCACCCAAACGCTTGAACACGAGGGCCTGCACATCGATGTTGCTATCTTGCAGCAACTCGATAGGTACGGTAACGACTTTTGAGCCAAACTTGTAGACATTTAACCCAACTGTACCAAACGTAATGTCAGCGTCTGTTGCTGTTGTGTTTTGCGCGATGATCTCGCCCTCTTCAGCTGTGCCGTCTGTTGTTGGCCACGTCATATCAACACCAGTGGTAGTGCGAATTTGCTGTGAAACACGACGCATTGCACCAAAATCTTTAATCGTTTCAATTAAAGAAGAAGCAATCTCCGTGTCTACCGTATAGCCACCCTCAGAACCAGTGGTTGTGCTCATGGTGTTTTGAATCAGCATGAACTCTTCTGTACTGATCTGTTTTGACTGTTTACGCAAGAAGATATTCAACGCTTTTTCTGCTTCAGTTTGCTCTGTTTTTGATTTGCGCGGCGCATCGCTAAAATTGCGATCAACTGCATCATCGAGCATCTTTTGAGTTGCTTCGATTTGGCTATTCACCAATTCAATCTGGTCGCTGATACCATCAAACTTGGCTTGGTCTTCTTTAGACCAAACCTTGTCACCTTGATTAGCCAATAAATTATTGGCTTCTTTACTGAGAGCTTGTTTTTGCTCCCGCAATGCTTGAATGCTCATGCTAATTCCTTTCGAGTGGTTGAGCGGACATAAAAAAACCCGCTAAAAGCGGGCTTTGGTCACAAACGCAGGAGCGTTAAGTGATTTCTAACAATTGCAAACGGCGTTGGTTGTTTGCAATCTGGTTCTTTGCTTGTTCTAAAACGGATGGCTCTTCGGGCGCCGGTGGTTCTGTTAAGGCTTTTGGTGCATTGACGAAGGCTGATAGATTCCAGTTTTTAGATTTTGCGTTGGCATTATCAGCAGTCCCGGTATAAACCGTGTCTACAAAGCCATAATCTGCGGCCTCTTTTGCGGTAAACCATGTCTCGGCATCCATCCAGCTAACAATCTGCTCGGTGGTCTGGTTGGTTTTTTTTGCATAGTCTGCAATGATCGTTTGATCTACTTTATCTAGCAGGCTGGCAGTGGCAGTGAGCTCGTGTTTATTGCCATAAGCAAGCGTCCAGGCGTTGTGGATCATATAAAACCCCTGCTCTGCAATCTCAACACTTTTGGCAGCGCTAGCAATACGAGTAGCAGCACTGGCAGCGTAACCATCAATGTGGGCAAGTACGTTACCATGCTGTTTGATCATGGTGGCCATAGCTTCAGCTTCAAACACATCTCCGCCAGGGGAATTAATGCGCAGATGAACGGTTTTGCCAGTATGCGCCATGAGTTCTTTGTTAAAGTCTGCAGCACTCACACCCCAGTAAGCATCAATCACGTCATATAGGTACATGGTTGGCTCATTAGTATCTGCGTTAACAACCAACACGCTTGGTTCTGGACGGTTGATGTTGTCTTTAATTAGTTGCAGGAGTTTTTTGCTCATTGGAGGTGCCTTTCGGAATATAAAGTTCGTCACCGCCAGACATAGGCGGTAAATTTTTAATACGGCGGACTTCATTGATCGTCCTCCAACCCGGGCCTTGTGACCCACCGACAGATTGACGCAGCGCTTCGCCTTCGGCTTTTATATCCGCCTGTAAAAATCCCTCAAAAATGAACTCGAGAAATTCGCCATCCTGACGGACTAGCTTGCGGTTCATTTCTTGCTGCCATAAATTAGCGCGTGGCGCTAAATGGAATGTGACGAATCCTTGCTTGATTTCACTTACGCCACTGCCCCAGCTGGAGGTGGTTTCCTGTGCGCCAATTAAAACAGGTGGAACGCCACATGCGCGCGCGATATCGATCACTGAATATTTAATGCTTTCCAGCAGCTGCGCATCAATTGCGCTCATACTGAGCGCGTGCATTTTCAAGCCTTCAGTCAAGATCATTGGGCGTCCAGCATTTACCGGGCCCGCATAACGGCTGTCGTATAAATCTCTGAAGGCATCAATCTGGCCGGAATCCATGCGTTTTTCTGTTTCAAACAGGTGCTTGGGTGACGCGCCGTTCTCGTAAAAATTACGGCTAAACTCGTTGGCAGCGAGCGCAATGCCAATTGAGTTGTAAGCGTCATACTGTATTGCAGAGAGGCTTTTAATGCCGTCAAAGCCATTGCCTGTCATGTGTAAAACATCATCAGCTGAGCGTGCATAAGGCTTTGTTTTGCCATCAGTGCTATACATGTAAACCAGATCGTTACCTTGCAGCTCAACACGTGTGCGGTCTGGGTGCCACGGCAATAAACCTATAGGATTGCCACGTCTATCGCGCAGAATTTCTGTGTAGGCATCGCCGCGCAAAATGTTGCAGCGCTCCCACCACTGATACATGGCGGCAGAAGTCCAGTTGCCAACCGGGCTGATATTTAACATGCGTGAAAATATGCTGTCAGAAACGCGCTCACGGGTACCATCATCTTTAATTCTAAAATGGTGGATGGGCAATGATGACATTGCGTTGCCGCGTATCGTAATCGATGCGCCAACAGCACTCAGGCGCTGTGCAGAATTTGCAGTGACTGAAGTTTTACCACCAATCCCGAATAGCTCAAGCACTTGCGGGTTGCTGCTGTTAATTAGCCCACTATCTGCATTGCTAATGCCGTGATTTGCACGTGCAGCTTCACGCTCACGCTTCCAGTTAGTCAAAATAACACTGCTTTTTTGACTGACTTTCTCAGCATCGTACCAGGTTGATTGTGCGTTCATAATGTCCTTACAAGGCGACGAAGCCCTGCTCGATTGAATTGCTATGTGTTTCACCTAACATTGCACGACCATGTGCAACAATCAGTGCAATTGCAGCGTCAATTTTCTTTTCGGCGCTTTGTTTGCGAGGAAACCAGTTTTCGTTATGGTCTGGTTTAACTTCAACGTTGCTCATCATCCACACAAATGCCGGGTTGCCATCATGGTGAAAGCGTCCATCATCAATCAGGGCGGCGATGTCTTTCATCGGTTCGCTTAAATACTTCACGTTCATGGGGATATCAATGACGGTATAGCCAAGCTCTTGTAGATTAGGGGCCATCTCACGCGCGCCCCATGCATCCATGGCGATTTCTTCAATCTTTACTTTTTCAGCAACTTCTACCGTCTCTTGTTCAATTTGTGAAAGAGAGATCATGTTGCCGGGAGTTTGCGTTAAATGACCTTGCAACACCCAGCCGCGATAATGCGCATTTTCTGGCTTTTCAACCGCAGCTTCAGGCAAATAATTTTTACTGAATACGTAGTAATGTTTTTTCCCGTCAATTGTTTTTACAAATTCAAATACGGTTGATGCAATGTCTACCTTACTAGCCAAGTCGTTACCAATGTAGCAAGACTCACCCACAAACTGCTCTAATTGCAACGTAGAGTCACCGCAATTTTGTAAATTCTCTAAGTTAAAAGCCGGCGACGCACTCGCCACCCACACATTAAGGTGCTTGGTTTTGAATGTGGACTGCTTACGTGGATCCGCCAAAGCTTCTTGTAACGCAGCGAGAAGAAACTCCGCGCTAACTGAGATATCATAGTTTGGGTTTGCTTTGCGTAGCGCTTCTTCACTTGTCCAGTCATCATCCGCATCAATCGTAAATATGATGCCGAAGCGGCGGTCGTTTTCTTCCAAACCTTCCAATATTTTTTGCAGCTGCACCTGGTGTTGGTAGCATGGCCCGCCAATATTCACGCCCGCCGTGGTAATCACCAGCAAGATGGGCTGTGATCGCGCGCCCATTCCGGTAGCTCCAGTCTCGTACATGTCATTTGTGACATGTTCATGGTATTCATCCACGATCCAGCATGACGGTGATGCGCCATCACCTGGTTTGCCGATGACTGGCTCAAAGCGACTGTTGGTATCAACGATCGCCAGGTTTGATTTATTAGGTATAACCCCATAGTAAGACCTGAATGCCGGCGTTGCGGCGGCCATGAGTTGTGCCGGCCTGAAAACCTCGAACGCCTGATCTTTACTGGTAGCACCAGAGTAAACTTCAGCGCCAAATTCACCATCAGCAGCCAGCATATAGTTGCCAATAACTGCTGCGATCGTGGATTTCGCGTTTTTACGTGGAACAAATAAATCGATTTGCCTGAATCTGCGCTTGCCGGTAGCCTTAACTATCCAGCCAAACCCAACAGCCAGGACAAAAACTTCCCACTCTTCAAGCGTAATAAGCTGTCTTTGTGCTGCCCAGTCACCCTTGATATGTGGCATTTTTTCTGCAAAAGCACAAATACGCTGTGCGGGCAGAAAGGTTTTGCCATTAATATCAATTAATTCAGGGTTGAAAACGTAAGGATAACCCTTACTTTCGGCCTTTTTAAGGTCATCCAGGTGACGTTTACATGCAAGGCGGTGCCATTTACATGAAATAATCTTGCCATCAACAACATCATGAGCGTACTGTGTGGCTCGCGCCCCAAAGTCTTTACTCATATAGCGCTAAATCCTTTTTCATCATCTGAGCTAGCATCGGGAAAAAGCGGTTGCTGCAAATGATTACTTGGTGTAACGCGGCTACGTGAACTTGGCGACATGCCAAAATTACTCAAGAATTTATCTACGTTATGACGTGCTTTATTGGCAATTACCCAGTATGGTGAGTAAATAATATTGCCGTTGGTAGTGACTTCAGTCATTCCATCACCGCCGATGTATTCATTACCAGCTGCTTCCGCTTCTTCACGTTTAATTGCAGCACGCTCCATGTTTCTTTTCAGCATTTTTTCTGCATAAACCAGCTCAGCCCAGCTTTGTACGTATAAGCACAAGGCCGCACGGTCTAGTTTTGAGATCAATCCATAGCGTTTCAGCTCTTCAGTGACACGCTTCCATTCTTTTTTTGCTTCCGGCAATAGATGCGCCGGGCACCCTGGTATCTCTACTTCAGGCTGCAAAGAATCCATCAGTTGGTGCAGAGGTTTTTTGCTGGGATTGCCAGTCAGATAGTGCACATTGGCTGGCGTTGGTTTTGGTCCTGGTTTCATTGTTGGTTCCCCGCATGGGGATATAATCGCCATGTATTTTCATCTGCTCAGTCAGGGCATAAAAAAAGCCGACATCGAGATTCCGATATCGGCTTAATAAACGACCCGTCAATGAGCGCTGCTCAGGGTAGTATTCTATAAAAACGGCTAGCGACTAATTCAACCCGTAATGAAATCGGGAGAAAACCACTCGGTGCCAAGCTAATCGTTATGCGTTTTTACAGACGTCTGCACAAAAATACTTACCAAAAGGCATCCATACCCCTGTACTGGACACCCCCCCCTCCCTCCTAATTCCCGCACGTAAAAATCTGGCTAGGCATACGGTCTAGAGCACAAAAGCCATAGACTTTTGACCACCCCTACCCCATACCTCTAAAGCCACCATCTTCTTTTGCGGTCTTGCGGTCGTGACATTCTTTAGCCATTGCTTGCCAGTTGTTGCGATTCCAAAACAAATTCATATCACCACGATGTGGAATGATATGGTCAACAACAGTCGCTGGCTTTAATTGCTTCACACCTTCTAAACAGTCAGGACATTGGCACAATGGGTGCGCTCTTAAGAAACCTTTACTTACTTGCTGCCAACGATAACCATAACCACGCTTAGCTGATGACTCTCGCCTTGCTTCTACTTGCTTTTGTTTTAGTTTTGCATGATCGGTACAATATGCGCCTGATGATGTTAATAACCTACACCCAGGATTCTTGCAAGGTTTTGGAGCTGCTATCGGCATAATATTCACATGGCTGCAAAGCCTCGAAAGATAACAAAAAACCCGCAAGCGGTTAAGCAATTGCGGGTTTTTTAGATACAGCTATAAACAGAATATCTGAATATTACTTTTAATCGGCAAACGCTGTCAACACATTTTTAAAAATAAAATTAAACCCCATCTCAAACCTCCATTGAAAAGAAACGTTTATCAGACCAACCCACCTCAACATCAACCACCGGCAATGCAAACCCGCACGCCAGATCATTCAGATAACCAAGCAACTCATGGTGCGCCATATCCAGCCTTGAATCATAGGTACGAATACTGATACCGCATCGCTTAGCCTTTTGTTCTTTCGTGCCAATTGTTGTATAACACTGCATCAACACATCCTTACGCTCTGGCAACAACACACAGATTGCCTTATCTACCTCAACGCAGCGCGCATCCATCTCAGGGCACCACTCACCACCACCAGGATTAATCACGAAAGCAGACTTCTTCGGATAACCAAGACCACCATCAAGCTTGCGAAGCCTCCAGTTAGCCCATTGAATCAATCTATTCGTCACATAGGTATCAAGCGCCATATCAATCCTTCAGTTTAAAAAATTTACATTTACTGCCAATACGCGGCACATCCTTGTTTGTTGCTTTTCTTGCATCGCCACAAACCACCCTACCCAGCAAATGCGTATGGCTATCACACGCAGTACAACCCATCTCATGCAACTGCTTACGCTCCACCACATCAGCAGGATTACCATAACAATGCACCGGCAACGCCCGACTATTCATTTGCGCCCCTTCTTAGCAACAGCATCAACACGCTTGCACTCCAGAAAACTGGCTGGAAACTCCTTCATGGCTTGAGGCTTCACGCCAAAAGTAACAACCTTGCCATCTACCAACTCTTCAGCATAAATCGCCGGCCTACCCTTCAAAGCCTGCCTGATTTGAGCATTCACCAAGTCAGTACCAAACACCTCACGTAATTCATCAATCGCTTGTGCTGTTGCTGGCATAGAATCTCTCAGGCTTGCCATCAGGCGGCCTCTCTCATTCCAACGCCCAAAGCAGCGCGTAACCGGTTGCGGTAATCATTCATGCTCTCACCGGCCCTGGCATCAATGCCAACCTCACGCCCTTTGGCAATTACGCCTTCATCCGTCATCAGCCAGCTGTTGTCGGTCTTTGGTTTTAGTTCATTGCGGATAATCGCATCAAGGTAACCGGCAGCAATCTTTTCAGGCCATGGCTTGTTCTGTCGGGCAAGTTGCACGCACTGGTCAATCAGGTCGTCAGAGATTTTGTCTGTAACCCATTTGCATAAAATTGGGTTAATGCTGGTGACTGCAACGTTCAATTTAATCAAACGACACGCAAGCAATCCCTCGGGTCTCGCTGGTTGGTTTTTAGATGAAGCTTCTCGCGCACGCGGTGATGTTTCTTGATGGTTGTATTTGGTTAGATCTTGTTGGTGTGACACAGCTATGTCACCCTTTATTGCATCATTTGTCACCCTTTCTATCGGATTTGTCACCCTTTCTGCATCATTTGTCACCCTTTTTTCATCTTTTACAAAGGGTGACAAATTGTCACCCTTTATCCAATTTGGACTAATGCAATATTCATTGGCAATACCGCGTCCAGAATTGCCATTTTGAACCTTAATCAACCAGCCTATTTTCACAAACTTCTGCATTAATCTGATCACCGTACGCTCACTTATTAACGTCTTTTGAGCCAACCTCTCATTGCCAGGGTAAACACTTGAGCCATCATCATGTGCATGGTCAGCAATAGCCAAAGCAAGCACTCTCTCATTCCCGCCATAAGGGAATCTTTCAAACACCAAACTCATCATTTTTACCGACATAATTCACTCACTTTTATATTCAAAAACCCTATTTTTTCGCGGAAAATGCCCGCCGAATTTCCGTTATTTTTTTCCTTATTCATAAGCATTCCTAAAGTTCTCAAAGCGCATCAAATGCGGTATGAAGGTAGAACGAACAGTACCGATTGGCCCATTACGCTGCTTAGCAATAATGATCTCAGCAGTGCCCTTATCTGGCGTATCAGGGTGATACACTTCATCACGGTAGATAAAGAAAATGTTGTCCGCATCTTGCTCCAAGCCGCCGCTATCACGCAGATCACTCATGACAGGACGCTTATTCGGACGCTGCTCAAGGCCTCGGTTTAACTGTGATAGTGCGATAATCGGAATATGCAGCTCTTTTGCCAGCAGCTTCAAAGCCCGTGAAATCTCTGCCATTTCATTCGCTCGGGAATCATTGCCGCTAGTAGCAATCAGTCCGATGTAGTCAATGACAATCAGGTGCAGCTCACCCTTTAACTCACGATGCAAACGCCTTGCACGCGCCCGAATGTCATTCACATTCAGCGTGCTCTCTTCATCCAGGTAAATGCCGGTATCTTTCAGGTCATGCACGGCCTTGGTGATTAAAGACCATTCATCATCATTCACACGGCCTATGCTCACGCGCTGTGCAGGCAACCGAGCAACACTGGATAACAAACGCATCCCCAGCTGGTTATTAATCATTTCAAGGCTGAATACAGCAGCATTCTTACCCTGTTGTAGCGCCACGTTCTCAACAATGTTCAGCGCCAGTGAAGTCTTACCCATACTCGGGCGCGCAGCGATAATATTCAGTTCACCAGGCTGCATGCCTGTGGTTTTGTTATCCAGATCATCAATTCCAGTGCGTAGCCCGGTTACATCATCTTTGCTCTCGCGCATGTACATTTCATCAATGCGATCCACCACGCCAGAAATCACCTGGTTGATGTGCTGCATGGTGTTATTGGCACGATTCAAGCTGTCGCCTACTGTCATCCAGCGGCTTTGTGCAAAGTCCAGCAAGTCCCTTGCTGTCATGCCGTTACGCCTATTAATTTTGTCGGAAATTTCGGCGGAAATTGCGCCCATTTTGCGCATCAAAGAGTAATCACGCACGATCTCTGCATAGCGCAGCACGTTGGCAGTGCTAGGTGTGTTTTGAATCATGTTCACCAGATACATCAGGCCGCCAGCATCTTCAAGCAGCTTGTGGCTATCCAGAAACTCACCCACCGTCACCACATCCACAGGTTTTGAAGCATCTAGCAGCTGACTGATCGCACGGAAAATCATGCGGTGCTCACGTGGATAAAAATCAAACTCAGTGATTACACCAACAACCTTGTCATACGCGGTGTTATCAATAAAAATGCCGCCAAGCACGCTCTGTTCAGCATCTTCAGAATAAAGCGGCTTTATTTCGTCAAGTGAATGATTATCCATTTAACCCACCAAAGCTATGTACGCCACCGTACTGATAAAGTTTGTTAATAAGCCCATTGTTTAAACTGGGTAAATATTTGCCCAGAATTAAAAATGAAATAAATAATTTAAAGGCAAACACATTCATTAGCGCACCACTCGTTTAACAGCAGATTTAAACTCAAGAAGCTTTGCTATCACATCATCCACTTCGTTTGAAATCTCAGAAAACTCACGGTTTGTAATATCGCCATCAGCATATGATTTTTGAAAAGCAGCTGAAACCTCACCAAGCTCCTTCATTGCGCCCATAAAGACATCAAGCAGCGCCATATCGCTCTCAGGCAACTCAGGCATCTGCACAACAACTGAATGTGCTTTCGTGGCAAAATACTCAGCCACATCAAAATTCTTGTTCGCAAAATCCACCATCATTTCAAACTCTTCAATGTTCAAATGGTGTGATTCACTGTTCGGGTTAAGCTTGTTGCGCAATACAACATCACCCTTACCCATCAGGCTGGCTAACCCTGCAACAGAACCCACAAATTCATGTGCGATCCGATAAGCCAAATGCTTAATTGTCAACGTTCATTCTCCCGATAAAAAACGTATTTTTACTTAATAATCAAATAGATACTGCATTCAACGACAACCGATTAACGCAAAAAAAGCCCCTAGCAGCGTGACACTACCAGGGGCAAACGGGGAGATTGAAATGCTAGTACATATAACTGTTGAGCAACGCCAGAACAGTCAACTGGTAAAACACGGTAAGCAGGAGCGCAGATCATGCAACGCTCCGCAAATTCTCTTTAGAAATTTCAGGCCAAATTGTTTCCCAATCATCAGGCCGGAGATCTTTGCGAGAAACCTCACCATTAGTTGCAATCTCAATAGCAACGCACTTGTCAATTGGCACCGGCCTGAAGTCGTCTTCGACTTTATCTTTTGCCCAACGACAAATATCTGGAGCATGAGAATTGATAGCTTTTGCCAGCAAGGCAGCGTTCCCGCGCTTTATTAATAAATATTCTTTAAGTTTCATAGCTACATATTAGCTAATCGCTAATACAAAGTAAATAGCTAATCACTAATTAACAACATTAGCAAAATGCTATTAAATGGAGTCGATATGAAAAATATAGATGAAATACGCAGAAATAGGCTTGAAGACCTGGTTAATGAAACAAAATCCAAGTCTCTGGAAGAGGTTGCAGAAATTGCTGGCACTTCATCTGCTTATTTAAGCCAAATAAGAAACCAACTTCCAGATTCAAAAACCGGTAGACCTAAAAAAATGGGTGACCAAGTCGCAGAGAAGTTAAGATCAGCATTCAACAAGCCCTCTGGTTGGATGGATGCAGATATTTCTACAAAAGAAGAGATAACGCTTGCAAACAATGATGAATACCCAGCTATTAAGCGCGTTAACTTAAAGCTCTCAGCCGGGATTGTAGGTTTTGGAATTGACTATGATGTGGAAGATAGAACGCCTATCGTAATGCAGCGCGAATGGTTCAAATCACGAGGATTTAAACCAGAAAACCTGATTGCAACCAAAGTAAAGGGGGACAGCATGCAGCCAGGGCTTTACGACGGAGACACTGTCGTTATCAACACCGCAGAGCATACCCCTGTTGATGGCCATGTATATGCAATTAATTATGAGGGTGAAATGCTCATAAAGCGCATGGTCAGAGACACCGGAGTGTGGTGGCTTTCGTCCGACAATCAAGATCAAAGAAAACACCCAAGAAAAGAATGCAATAGCGACCTATGCATCATTATTGGGAAAGTTGTACATAAGCAAAGCGAAGTAATTTAAAGGCGGCGAAAATGAACGAAGAAGAAAGCAATGGTGCAGCTGTGCTGTCAATAATCATCGGCGCAGCGGCATGGTGGATTCTAGACTTTAAATCAGGCATTGTCGCCACGGTTATCGCATACATCATTATCTGGGCGCGTGTAAGTAAAGCTAAAAATATCGAATCCAACAGCAACCCAGGCACAACAGCACCTAAAAACTATTGGATGAAAATAGAGGATTTTTACGATAACACTGTAGATATAAAATCAGATGCAGGAGGCTACATGGATATGTTCAGGTTTGAAGCGGCTGGAGAATCAAACTACCAGGGCGCATTAAATAAACTCATACCTGAAGAAGAAAAACAAAAAGAAAAACATAAGGTTTATTACGTTGCGAAGCTGGAACTGGAAGATGACAACGAGTACGACAAAAACGCCATAGCTATTGAAATAAAAGGCATGAAAGTAGGCTACGTTCCAAAAGAAGAAAACAAAGCATTAAGCAAGAAACTCAAGGCCATCAGCCAACACAAACAATCATTCAGCTGCATGGCGGTTATTACAGGCGGAGCAGGAAAGCACTACGGAGTATGGCTTGATATTTAGTTGCTTACTATAAAATCCCTCAAACAACCGCCATTCGGCGGTTTTTTTACGTCCAAATTTTATAGAAAAAATCATTGCTTGAATAAATAATACAGCATTATTAGCGATTAGCTATTGACAATAGATTAGCTAATCGCTAATAATGGCAACTCGTAATGCAGGAATGTTGCCATGCAAGTAGCTCAAACCGACCTAGAAAACGCATTTAAAGCCAGCAAATTACCGCTGATGGGCTACACGTTTGAAGCTGCAATCAGTAATCAAGCACTGGCAATCTGTTTAAAACACCTGGCACAGCGCAAAACACCGCAGCCAAAGCCAGTACGTGAATACTGGTTTAATAAAATCTAGGAGATTGAAATGAATATACAGATTTCAGAACATGCGCCAGTGCGCACCATTCAACACATGATTGACGAAGCTAAATCGCTTGGACTGCGTGTTGTTCACCGCCCTGATTCAATAAAAAGCAACGTAGTCAGCATGCGTGAAGCAGCTGACCAACGCCGCCAGCAAATGTGCGTAAGCCCAGAGGCTGCTTAATATGACCCAGCGTGCCAGCAACTTCATCTATGACGCGCTGCGTGTTGCTGTAGGCATTCTGTGCATTGTAAGCATCGCATACGCACTATGCGACTCACTTAATATCGGAGTTTTCCAATGATTAAGCTATTAAAACGCATCAAATTAACGCGCCACTATTACAAAAATCGTGGCTATAACTTAAAAACAGCATGGGATTTAGCGGGGTGGACACTATGAGTTTTAATCCAGAACAATTTAATACATCAACAATTCTTTTAAATAGCTCAATAGTAAGAACGTCTGTATGGATTAAAGATTACACAACAAAAAAAGTAGAAGATCAGGTTTATTCTGTTTTTGTCATTGAAAGCGGCTCTGCAAGAATGCAAGAAAACCTTTCAGCCGAAGATGCGCAAGCAATGATTAATATACTGAGCCAACATATCGACCACATCAAGCAAGCAGAGCTTGAACTAATTGCCATTAATTCCAAGGCTGCAGCATGATCACCGCCCTGCTCATTTTTGCCAGCACATTTACCCTGGTATTCGCACTAGGTTTTCAGAGCCTGAATGTAAATAACGGCCACTACAAAGCCGCGTTTTTTACCAGCTTTGCTATTGGCCTTGCAAACTTGGTGCTATTCAAAACTGTACCGCAAGCTGACATGCTGGATATTGCCGCCTACCTGATTGCTGGACCATTTGCAATCACTGCCAGTATGAAAGCACATGACTGGTGGCACAAATGAGCAAGCCGCGCAAAAAATACAAACCAAAGCCATGCGGCAGCACACGCAACATTCGTCTTATTGCCATGAAAGAGGATTTTGAAGAAATTGAATCAGTATTTCGTCAGCTTAAAACAGGCGAAATTACTGAGGCTAAAGACCCAAGAAACGGCCAATGGGTGCTCGTTTATAAAAAAGCAGACGGCACTATCTGCTACCTGCT
>Ga0208625_100018_pt1 | contig 41056 bp, 28 predicted proteins | sample LakWasMeta8_HOW4_2_FD_183858 | JGI IMG/M metagenome (GOLD analysis project Ga0208625, IMG submission 183858) | Freshwater sediment methanotrophic microbial communities from Lake Washington under simulated oxygen tension - Sediment Metagenome... | ecosystem: Environmental > Aquatic > Freshwater >... | reverse complement strand
GGACTTCGGCAAAACTATGTCAAGCTACGGATAAAGCATCTCGGCTCAAACCCAGTCGCGCTCAATCTCTCAGGCAATAAAGATCAACAAGCTACACATAGTTTGCAACTACACATAGGGGTCGTAAGAGGCCGATCAGCTCACCGAATCGCGTCAATTCTGGATGGACTGGAGCCTGGCTTTCATTCTCAATCAATGTGAGCCCGAAGAAATCGATTGCAAGCTCATGCGGATAAATGCAAGCTCAGTTGCAGATAATGTGAGTCCGACCGTGATTTCATTTGCAGTTATTTTGAGCCCAAAATCGCGTTAAATGCAAGCCCGACCAGTTTCAAACACGATCCGTTACACTTAGCTATTGCCGTTTAATAAGCCTGCACGCCGAATTTCAGCAACAATCTCGGCAAAATATCGTCAAGATTGAGCACTTCGTTGTCCGTCAGCTCAATCAGGTTGAAATTGTATTTCTTATAAATAGCCCGCTTTTCCTCTTTTCGAGCCAGGTATTTTTCATCGTTTTCATACCCCCAGAACTCGATGTAAACTTTACCGGTAGGGATATAAAAATCGCAGTACACCTCTTCTTCGATCGGCAGTTTGCGTTCGTAGGCGTGGACGATTTCGGCCATGTATAGCCAGTTGTCGATCAGCATTTCGGCTTTCGATCGGACAAAGTGGCCGTCGGTCGTACGGTGCGTCGCCTCGAACTTGTGCCGGAAGCTATCCATCTTGTCGCTGTCGGTTTTGGGCTTTTCGACGCCTTTCACGTTGTCGACGCTGTCTTTCAGCGCTTTGACGTTCAGTATTTTTTCCGGCCAGCGGACATAAGGAATGCCGGACCGCGAATCCTCGCCCTGCTGCGCGCCAAGCTTGACGCCCTGGTCGGTGATCAACCAGCCTTTCAAGCCTTTCTTGATCCAGCCAAGCTCCGACAGGATGTAATTCATCTTATTGGCCGACAAATCGAAGTGTTTGCCGATCGTGGTAGCGGTAATAAGCTTGTCGTTCGAAGCATTCAATTTCGGCTCTGTGGTTTCGGCGTGGACAAAATCTACATCTTCAGGCCATGCCGCATACTGCCCGTATTTGCCGTTCAAATGCATACCGCCCAGGCGCTCGCCGGCTTCGGTCAACACCCACTGATCATTTTCTTTCTTGAGCAAGCCCAGTTCATTCAGCTGGGCGAACAATTCGTTCGGAACCATGCCGCGCTGTTTGGCTAACTGGGTAGTCGAAAGTTTGTTGATCTCTGTCATCCTCGCGTTTCCTTATTATCTGTCGGTTAGCAATCTTAGTTAATTCAATCAATCAGGTGATGTAATCTTTATGGGTGAGGCCGCTGTATTTGGCGGCTTTCAGGTCAATGAATTGTTCTGTGTGACTGCATGAGAACTCGGCGCCTTTCCGGTAATGCGAGCATCCCCAGAATTGGCCGTAAGGCCCTTTTCTAAAGGACATCTTGCCTCCACATTTTGGGCAAACCGGCTCGACGTAATCGCAGCGCTTGTTCTCGCAAACCCGGAATCGGCCTGTTTCGCGCAAACCGCCGCCGCACCATTGGCAGGCCGATTCGGTATGCGTGCATAGAGGATACTGAGTGCATCCGAAAAAGCTGCCGTACTGGCTGTCCCTGGGCACCATGTAGCCTGTCCCGCATGCGCGGCACGGAATGTCGGCCATCTTGTCTTGAAAGCCCTCGCCTGTAAATTCGTCGACGCGAATATCGTAGCGTCGATCAACCAGCTCCCGGACGAAAACGGATGCTTTCTCGGCATCGCAAACCAGATAAACATGGTGCCGGGCTCGGGTCAGCGCCACATAGAACAAGCGCCGCTCTTCGGCATGAGCGAAGGCTTCCGCCGGCGGCAATAGCAGTTCCAATACAGGATGCGTCGATTTTTCCGATGGAAAGCCGTTCTTGCCCTTTTCCAGACCCAACACAATGACATAATCGGCTTCCTTGCCCTTCGAGGCATGCACCGACATGAATTGCAGCTTCAGATTAGGATATTGGCGTCTCCACTGGGTCAAGTCCGGTTTTCTAAAATTAAACCGTGCCAGTATCAACACGCTGGCATTTTCCAATGCTTTGCCGCTGATCGCCGATAGCGCCGCATTCAAACCGACCTGGTCGCTGTTGGTCTTGATCAGCGAAACGGCCGCTTGCTCGATGACGGCGTGGCTGCGGATCTGTTTTGCGATTTGCGTCGGATTTTGCGTGACAAACCGCGACGCCACGTCCCCGATTTTGTTATTGAAGCGAAAAGTCCGGTCCAGAATGCTGATGGCGGTATCGCCAAAGTTCTCCTCGAATTCCTTGGTGATAGTGACATCGCTACCGGTGAAGCGGTAAATCGACTGCCAATCGTCGCCGACGCAAAACAAGCCGCTGTCGGGGTTTTGGTTCAGCAATCCCTTGACCAGCCGCGCGCGGTTTGAAGATATGTCCTGAAACTCGTCGACCAGAATATAGCTGTACGGCGACCGGTACTGTCCGGCCTCCACGTATTCGATCGCCCGGCCGATCATGTCGTCAAAGTCGATCGTCCCTGCATCGCGCAAATGCTGCTGATAAGCCTCATAAACCGGCTCGAACAGAAATGCCGCCGCGCGCATCCGGTCGCGGTCCTCATGCTGTTGGCCCAAAGAAACCAGGCGCTTGATATAGAGGCCTGCGGCTTTGAACAGTCCGAGCATTTGTGCCAACAATTGGCTAAGCTGAGACACCTGTCCGAACTGGTTCAGTTGCCGAAGCAATTCGTTGCTGGGCAACGGCTGAAACGCCACCCCCGCTTCTTTTAGCTGCTGCTCGAGCGATTGCGTCAATACGCCTTGCTGCTTCTGGTAACTGTAGGTTTCTATCAAGCGAGTCTTATGTTTCTCATGCAATTCCCGTTTCCATGCCATTCCGGCCAGATAGTTTTGCTGATCGATGAAAGGCGGCGTTTTATTATGTTCGTTGACGGCGAAATGCTCGATATAAATGCCGTAATCGGGTAGGTAGAAATCCGGCTGGTACACGCGGTAATCCGGCCCCGAGGTGTTCACTTGGTAATTGGCTTCGTATTGATAAGCGATGCCTTGCCGATACAGGAAATTGGCAATCTCGCACTCCTCATAGCTTTTCACCAGTTCGCCCTGTAGCGTACGAATTTCGTTTTCCAGAATGTAATTGTTGTATTCGCCAAGGCTTTTGAACTCGAAAGCGCTTCGGTACGGAAAGCTGTAATACAGAAAGTAAGCCACCACCCGAGACTTGTACTGTTCGTCCTGCAACAAGCATTGAACTTGCTGGTCGACGAACCGAGCGCGTAAATGCTCGTCTTCGGCCATTTTGTCGATCGCCGGCGCCGCGCCTTCGACTTGGGCGATGATCTGCTTGCCGAGACTGTGAAAGGTTTTCACGGTCAGCGTCTCGATGCCGAGTTTTGACTTTATGCGTTCGTCCATTTCCTCGGCCGCCTTGCGCGCGAACGCCAACATCAAGATTTGTTCCGGCTTGGCGTGCCCCGCTTTGATCAAATAGCCGGCCCGCCCGATCATTGTGCTGGTCTTGCCGGTGCCGGCTCCGGCCAGTACCAGATTGTGCTGTTCGTCGATCACGCAGGCCAGGCGCTGGTTGGCTGTCAACGGATTGCTTTCCACGCCGTCGAAAAAATCCTTAAATGTCTCGATTTGCCGCGCGACATAGGATTCGTTCAATCGCTCTATCGCATCGTAACCGTGATTCATCAGCGGCCGGATAAATTCCAGATCCTGAATCATATCAGTAGGCAAAAAACACTGCATATCTTTGCGTTCTATCCCTTTGGCCAAGTTTCCATAGGACTGCAGCCATTGCCTAGCCACCGCTTTTCGAATATAGCGATTTCCGGAAAACAAAACGCGCGCTTGCCTGGAAGCGGCTTGTATTCCCGGAACCATGCGCTGGAAAAATTCTGACAGGTAACGCCTGGCTGTTTGATTCAAGCCGGCTTGCAAGCTCTGGGACTGCTTTTTGCGGATTCCGCCGATACGGGTAATTTCGCCGTTTTCGAGATGAATCGCCAAGACGTCCCAAAAAAAGCCGGGCTCTAAAGCGATGCCTTTGCCAATGGACAGATAGGAGATTCGTTGCTGTGATTTGCCTCTATTCAGCAGAACGCCATCCTTCGCTAAAGAAAAAGAGTCATAATCGGAATGCGCGGCAAACAAAGCGGCCAGCCGGCCGATGCGGTAATTTAACGGAAAAGTTGATGTTTTTTTCAAGGACAGTTCCTTTGATCGCATTTGCCTTTATCGGCTGCAGTCCGAGAGCGCTATCAAACGCCTTGCAATTGCCACGAAAACTGCATAGTTGCATTGGAGAATCTTCTAATCAGCGGCGATGAGAGGCGCCGGATCGAACCGGACCATGCAGGCAAGCGGAGCGCATACAACCGTTCCCATTGGAAATAATCGCTAATAACTCTCGAAGTATAGCAGGCTTCAAAACATCCCTTTCATCATACTCGAAGTTAGCATCTTTTCCTCTTCAGAAAAGCCCAACTCCACCGCGGCATCCCTAGACCTAAGCCATACCTGCACCGCTATTTCTCCCAGGATTGCAGTCATATTCAGGCATTCCCGCAATTCCTCCGCCTTGGCGTAATGCAGCCGAACCTTGTCTTCGCTCCAAATCGCCGAATCGAAGCATCCTTACCATATAAATCCTACCGGGTTACCTTCACTTTCCGAAGGTGGTTTGATCAGGTCGCCGCTCTGAATATCCATCCGATCCGCCCCGCTTCTCCGACTGGCCGCACAAGCAATTGCTCGCATCAAGATGATTTTGATTTGCCGAGGACTAAAGTTAGACAACTCTATCAATACGGACTTGCTCAATGCCGGGCTGAAAAGCTCAGCTACGCCATGCTGCTCCAAGAGAGTCCGATAAATCGATTGAGTGACTGACTGATGGTGATCGCCGACAATCGACTGAATATGCAAAACCACAAACCGGGACAACAGCGGCGCTGAAATCCGCTCCAAATTGTTAGCGGTGGCGACATATAACACCTGACTGGCGTCGCATGGGATATCCAATGCTTCATCGACAAAGGTTCGCGCAGCATCAGGCTCGAGCAACGTATATAAAGCGCCGAGGGGATCGTGTTTTGCAGTCGAACTGGTTTTATCGAGCTCATCCAGCACCAAAATCGGGTTGGCTGCTTGACCGTCCCGAAGCAGGTCGACGACGCAGCCTGTTTTCGCTTCGCTCCAGGATGAACTCATGCCGGACAGGACAAAGGATGCCGTCGTGGCTCCCATATCCATGGTTCGGCATTTGACATCCAATAATTTGGCGACCTCACGCACTACCGCGGTTTTGCCAACACCTGGCGGACCGGCCAGCAGAACCGGAGGGAACCGCATATGTCGACCGCCCGTTCGAATACGCGCAAGATTGGCGAAATGCGCCATGAAATCCAAAAATTCACCGCAATTGGGGTATCGTTTTTTCAGCTCACAAATCTCCCCGACGAAACGTTCAGGAATAGGCTTTAACGCCCTACGACCTATATCCCCTTTCAAATCAAACTTTTTCAAGATCGATTTCATGCCTTTTTCCGATGTCTCCAGTGCTTCATAGCGCGCACGTAGCGCTGCCATATCAAAAACTTGAAGCGAATGGTTATCCAATTCCGGCGATGCATTCATAAAACTGATAACCTCCAAATCGGCCGCAAAGTCATCGAAAACTGACAAGTCATCGCCGTCATCAGATTGATTGGTGGCGTCAACTACAGGTCCTGTAACCTCAGCGGAGCGACGTTGTCGAATTTTATCCAAGCGTTCCGATAAACGATGACCAGTCTGAGTGGGTAACGCGAATCCTGAGCCGCTACCACGAAATTTTTTGCTGGAAGCCATAAAACCCTCTATTTGTCTATATGAGAGATATATTAAGGCGAAGTTACTTTTTTGTAAACAGCGCTGAACAAAACTTGGGTTTAAAAATTAATTACAAATGGATTCAGCGAGGCAAAGGAGCCTATACACACCCATACGGCCTACTTCAGTGCCTGAATGGCCAGGCGCGCGGCCAAAGGGATTGGGTCAGCTGGACTGAGAATGGTTGTAACGAGACTGAGCTCATCTGCGTTCAAACGAATAAAACCCCAGGTTGATGGCAGAGGTTGTTCTATGTGGGCTGACGAACCGGAGAGGAATTTTTTATCAGCGTTGTTGTCATCGGCAGCGCTGATAACCCATAAGCGTTGGTTTTTGAAATTGTGGGTCAAAATCTGAACAGGCAGAACCGAATCCATTATTATGACCACCGGATCGACCGCGATGATTTCGCCTCCCTCATCAGAAACGATCAAAACGGCATCGCACGGCGCCGGCGGTCTCGTTTTGATTAATGTTGCCGTCGATTTGAATGGGTAACCCATTGTGGACGCAGCTGTTTGCGCCAGTAGCTTTAATGCATAAATCTTGAGCACAACGGCCCGGTGCTTAGGCAGGGTTTTATCGACGACCGGCCTTTTTACCCCCCGTCCGCGAGCGGAAGTCCCCACAGGAAGTGCGTCGCGGTATCCCTGCCAGATTTTGAGTAAATCAAGCCGCTTTAATTTAATTTGATAAATATCTGCCAAAATAACATCCACGGCCGGTTTAGGTGCAACCCGGCCGATTTTTTCTGCGAGCTCCAGAGCCTCGGCACTTATACCGGCAGGAATGTCGGATGCCGTGTTTACCGTTGCCCACGGTCCGATTTGCTGTTCGATGGCAAATGCGGCGGCATTCAGGTAGCGCCATAACGTGGAAATTTGGATTCCCTCCTTTGCCGCCTTTTTTTTCAACCAGTCACTAAAGCTCGAAGAATCCTGTTTCCATGTTTCATTGCGGCGAGTCTCGATCAGCAAACAGGCCTGCTGGCGCCAATCAAAGTTTCGTAGTTTTGCCATAAGGATGAAATAAAATTAGTACTTTCTTCTAAAGAATATCAGAATCGATAATTCAGCGGCTTTGTTGCATACATGGACGCCCACGGTTTGCTAAGCAATTAATAATGATGTCTCATAGGAAAAGTTTGCAGCCATACATCCGGATTTATTGAGACTAGAGTCTCGATCCCTGATGGAATCCGCTAACCCATGCCCCATCATAAACACGATCTCTAAGATCGATGCAACAAACGGAGTCACCGAGTCACGGTCTTACCTATTTTGCCATCACTTCCTAATCGCCTACTACGCAATCGGTAGGTGGGTGTTTTTTTAACCTCGCTGTTTATTTCGGCATCACGCTACCATTTTGGCTGTGGCCTGGTAGGTTCTGTCTTTGGCCAGTAGCGCCCAAATAATCCGATACCTATCGCCGCGTTTGCTGATGCCCAACAAAGTGGATTTACCCCCACTCGAATGCTGTTTGGGGACTAAGCCCAACCAGGCAGCCAATTGACGGGCATTCCCCACGGTAGCTACCACCGCACTGGCTGTGATGGGCCCAATCCCTGGAATGGCTTCAAGTTTGAGGCTGGCGTCGTTAGCCTTGTGCCATTGTTTAATTTGTAATTCTAATTCATCGACCTGACGATCCAGTTCTTTGAGATGATCATTCAGGCGTTGTAATAATTGCCTTAGGTTAGGGGGAATCCCGTTTTCGGCATTTTTCCAGAATATCAGGTAGTCGTTTGGAAATCGAACGGATACCCTCCTGTAGCAGCACAATCCCAAATTCAAAAAGGAACCCACGGATTTGGTTGGGCTGGGCTGTTCTGGTTTTTACAAAGCCTTGACGCGCTCGATGGATAGATAAAATATCGACTAATAGGGGCGAACCGCATATTGGGTCGCGCCACGGCTTCACAGATGGCTTCGGCATCGGCGGCGTCATTCTTATTGGTTTTAACGTAAGGCTTGACGAATTGGGGTGCCATCAATTTCACGGTATGCCCATATCGCTCGAACAACCGTGCCCAGTAGTGCGCACTAGCGCAGGCTTCCATGCCAATCAAGCAAGGCTCAAGATTGGCAAAGAACATGGCCATTTGAGGTCGTCGAAACGACTGACGTAAGAGCACTTTGCCATGAACATCAATGCTATGAAGCTGAAAAACGTCTTTCGCTAAATCAATGCCTACTACTGTTACAGTCATAATCAACGCTCCTATCAAATCTGGTGGTTTGTGTCACCACTCTGACAGTTAAATGCCATTGAGAGAAAGAGTGCGTCCATTCAATTATAAATAAAGATTGACGTGTTGATTTAACTGGAAAACGTCATTTCTTGACGACAAAAATAATCCATGTAAATCAATTGCTTACTGATTTACGTAACAAAGCCTAAAACATCGTCAAATCCTACTAACTGACAATCTCTATCTTATTGCCTTCAGGGCATACTCTGTTTTATCAGCTGGAAAAACAGTGCTGAATGGTGGAAAAAATTGAAGACCGTTTTACAAAGCAGCAGCCACGTTGAGTGCATTATGAATTGCTCTCAGATAAATATGTGCTCGCTTTACCATGAGAAGAAATAAACAACCCCTTAATAGCCCTAGTTGCCGCCACATGGAAGAGTGCACGTTCATTCTCATCGCGTAAGCGGGCTTCTGTCGGATCTTGTGTTTCGGTACTGATTTTCAATGGCACAACACCCTCATTAATACCAGCCATTAAAACCACTTTAAATTCCAATCCTTTTACACGATGCATCGTCGCCAAGCGAATACCCGGCAAATTTCTGTTATCCGATTGTTGCCTTGACAATTTTCGGGTTTCGATTCCCAGCTGTTGTAATTGAGATCCATATTCATCGACTAAATGATTGGTTCGAGCAACCAAACAAATATCTTGCGAGAGCAAGCCATTTTCAATTAATGCTTCAATTTTCTCTCTTATCCACTTAGCTTCTTCACTAATGGAATTAAAGTGCTTAATTTCTGGAAAGTCCCCATGCATCAGCGATCGATAATCGGTCAATGTATCCTGAGCATCATCCATGTCATCAATAGTAATTCCTTCTAAGACTTGTGTAGAGAAACGTCGAATTTCTTCGGTGGTTCGGTAATTGATTTTCAGTTTTTTGCCTCGCCCCCGAATGTTAATCCCGCATTTGCCTAAAACGGCTTTACGCTGATAAATCCGTTGGTGCCCATCACCCACGATGAAAAGGTCGTCTGGTTCCTCTGGAACCAATCGGCGCAGTAAGGTAAGCATCTCTGGCCCAAAATCCTGCCCTTCATCAACCACAATTGACCGATAACGCCTAATATTCGCCCCCGAATCCAGCATGGACATAATATCGAAGGCCGCATCTTCAATCGTGGTCAGCTTTCTTTGTGTCAATTGGATACGCATTTCTTCGAAAACTGGCCAAATATCGCCCCGCTGTTTTCTGGTTAGCGGTACCCCACGCCCCATACGGCTCGTGGTTAAGTAAGCCTGACGCGACCGAACGAACTGCGGCAGAATGACCCTTTCCCATTCTTCTCTATAAAAGCTTGTCGGTAATCCTAAGCTGGGCGAAATTAAACCCTCTGCCAAAGACCAACATTTTTCATATTCACTGTCTTTGCCATTTGGATAAGCAATTCGGAAGTCATATTCTTGCTGCTTCAAAAAATCCACTATCCAGGCGTCGATGTGTTGAACATCAATGCGCCGCAGTTCCTGTGCCGTACAAATCTTGCGTAAACTCTCCTGAATATCGACGGCTAAATTACTGGTAAAGGTTGTAAACAAAATCCTATCATTCGTTTCGGACGTTTGTGCAGCCAACCATTTAGCACGGTGCATCGCAACGACCGTTTTACCAGTGCCTGCACCGCCGAGCACGCGAACCGGCCCGGACCAATGACGGTCGATGAGTCTGCGCTGAGAGGGATGCAGAAAAACCCGCCATTTTTCCAACGGCGCCTCCAGCATTTCCAATAACTCCATTTCGTCGGCCACGACATAGAATCGTCGCCGCGATGCGTCCTGATTGAGCGCTTCGGCAAAATCCTCAGTATCAACCGTTGTCGATTTTTTCGCAGCGTAATCGGTTAATATTTCGTCCACCGATGTCCCTGCCGCCAACAGATATAGCGCTTCGAAGGCTTCTACGGGCAGCGACTTTTCAATCGCCTCCAATGCCTCGGCACTGGTCAAGCTTTGGATTCTTGCTAAATCATCCGAAGGGACTCCCAAACTCAATAATGTCTCGTCCGATAAATCAAACAGACGATTTTCCTGCGCAGCCTGAGTTTCAAACTTGATCGGTTCGATCTCCGGTTGATTGCCTTGCAGTATCTCGACTAATTGCAAAGCGCCCGTCTGCGGGTGGATGTCGCAGCGGTGACTACGCGCCCAATCATAGGCATCATCATGCTTATCGACCCACAAAAGAATGTAAACGTTGCCTTGCGCCGGTTTCAGCACAATGCCCCGATAATCCTGATCGATTCGAACCGAACGAAAGTTCAAGTCTCGTGCATCGTTGATTTTTTCGTAATTGATGCCGCTCGCCATCGGGTTGTAACGAAACTTTGCGACAAACTCCATCACCTTTTTTTGTTTGGCTTTCGGAATTTGCGCAAACGATTCCAGAAATCCATCTCCAATCGCTATTTTTATATTTTCCACTTATCACTCCTGGTTCGTTAGCAAAGTCAACAATCGATCCATCCAATCCGGGCTTTGAACGCTAATCATTACCCATCCTGGTATGTTAGGGAGTTCACCAATATTTTCCATCATTAGCGCTATGGAACGGTTAGGCCAACCCAATTCAGCCGTCGCCACGACTTGCGAATCCAGATACAGATCGAGACCGACTTCCGGGCAATCAACATCTGCGGCAACCAATTGTTCCAATGCAAACTGGTCGATCTGACACAAGTCAAAAACCTCTTGCCAGCGTTCATCGATGGTTTGCAGTGCAGCCGATTTTTTCAGTTGCTTCGACGATGGCCAGCCTTCAAGCAAATTCTCATACATTTGCAGGGCAACACCAGTTCGAGTCGCCACCGTAAAATAGGGGGCAAATTGCAGCACATTGACCGCATGCCAAAAGCCGCGCCAGATCTTTTCAAATTCCTTGGTTTGTACAGCCGCGGTGTCATCGAGAGTGACAGAAACTCCCACCTCTTGCATCAGGCGTTGTTTCGAAACCAATGAAGCAGTTGGCAAATAAACGGCAATATCGACGGGAGACGCTCCGGTTTGAATTCCGTCCAGCAGACCGCCAAATGCCATTGCTTCATCTTGATTCTGCATCCATTGCCAAATAGTCCCTGGAACAATCGACTTCAGCCCCATTGTCGTATCATCCCAAAGCCGTGCTTTCAAGGAAGGCAAATGAAGCCAACTGATCGCGTTACAAAGCGAGATTTGCTGGAGCTGTTCCCGTGTCTGTGCCGGGTTCTGCAAAAAAGCCAGCAAAAGCTTAAACGGCCCGGCCGTCAGAGCATCGTCAAGTTTCGCCACTTTTTGCCACTCAAATCGCTCCGCTAATTTATCGTACTGCGCCAACATCACGGATTGGCGCGACTTCAAAAGATAATCGTTGATAACGGAATTGGGCTGCTGACCAATCTGCGGTATGTCCTGCCACCCCAGGCTCCATACGCGCCGGCCTGAGCGCATGACCGCCAAGCGTTTTCGAGTATCATCGGTCTGAATATTAAAATGCGGACCGAATCCATCCAAGTACAAGGCCCACTCCCCAAACGCGGCCAAATCGTTTTCCCTGACCGGGCGCAGAATAAAATCCGGGATGGTTTGTAATAAAACGTCTTGTGACGGCCCAAGTTTGGCCTGAGGCTCAAGTACCCACACTTGATCAACGCCGTCTTCTCTTCGCGCATGAATCCAATAGCCAGGTTTGCCATTAACCGTCTTTTTGGTCATTCCGACAGATTTGGACAAGGCACTGACAAATAATGCCTCCAAAGGGCTACCCAGCGCGCTGTTCATGTCGATTTCGCTTAATTGCTCGACTGGCTGCAATTGATCGCGCAAAGCCAGAATTCGCTCCAACAATTCGAGCGCTGCTTTTCTCGAAATCGCGGCCATCTTGCGGCTATCTCGGTAGGCCAGAATACAATGGTAACAACCGTCCTGATCAGTCTGATCCGCACATGAACACCCCATCAACAGATCATGAGCCTGCTCCAACAATCCCATCAGATTACCGGGTGTGCGCATCAATTCTTTCAAATAGCCGGTTCCACCCGGCACACGGTCATAGATAACCAGATACTGCCGAGGAGAATGGCCATTCGCACCGCCTTCCGACATCTCGGTAATTTCCAGGTGCTGCACGTTGCCACGGAAATACTGACGCAATCCCATGTTCAATGCGGCAATGAACGATGTTCTTCGTACCTCGGACTGCGCGACATCGGCCAGCGGCAACAAAATACGTATCGCTTCGGAATTCAGCTCCCTATACAGATAAAGACTGCTGATCCAGTCAGATTCGCTAATTTGTGCCCCCGGCTTCGATAAAGGGCAATCCAAGGTATGTGCATATTGGCCCTTACGCAAACGTTGGCGCCGGACCATACCGCAATGCCGGCAAATGACGAAGCCTTTGCGCGCATCGCTTCTCCCGGCGACATGAAACGTTTCGGCTGCATCGCCTGGTTCGCCGAAATTGATTTCCCGAAAACGCGCATTTCGCAAATACTCGAATCCAAACGGCAGCTCGTCACCCGCAATTCGATAGCCGCCCTGCAATGACTCAGGTGGCACATCCACAAGCAATTGCCGTTGATAAAACACCGGCTCGCGTTGATCATTGTCGTCGCCGATACGGTCATTGCGCGCATCCGCTCTGGCATAGACTTGCCGTAGCTTAAGCAGCGTGCGTTTTTGACCGGTATCAGCCCATTGCGCGTTGCCGCAGCGCGGACATACGCCATGCGGATCGCCGCTTTCTTCCAGATTTTCGTTGTAATGACACGAAGGACATAAACGCCAAGTTTGTGGTTTGGAAAGTTTTAGATCGACTTGTTCAATGTTTAATTGATGTTCGGCCGCATAAAAACGAGCTTCAGGCACCAATTCGCCCAGCGCGGCTTGAGCGGAGCGCTGAAACGAGAAACTCAAGGCTTCGTACCGTTTGCGCTCATCGCCTTCATCGCGTGTTTCCTTGCGGCGAAGAATAACCGAATTCAACGTGACGCCTTCCTCCGGAAAGGCATAATTGGGCAATAAGCCCTCATCGGTGAAAAAATTCAGCGTCAATCGCCGATTGATACTGCCGACCAATGCCAGCAATGCTCCTCTTTCACTCCTGGAATCGGCCAACAATTGATCTCGGGCCTCATCTGCGGGCTGCGCTTCCAATTGCGCAATACGTTTTTTCAATTCATCGGCGCGGCCTCTGACGGACTGACGGGTTTGCGCAAGCTCGTTCAGCCGATTCAAGATACGCCATCCCAAAGCCCCTTCGGTTTTACTGCCCAACAAAAACTGTTCGATATGCCCGGTACCCTCGGCGTCCAAATCGGGAAACAGTGCTAAAAATCGATCGATGATCGAAAGGCCGTGCTCATCTACAAATTTAAGTAAATTGTGCGGAAAGCCATCCAGCCTTCCGGCTTCGACCGTATCCAGCACCATCTGCAAGGTGCCAGGAATAGCAGACATATCGACACCGGTAGCCACCCAACGGTCAAAACAAAATGCGATCAACTGTCTTTCCAACACAGCCATCGCTTTCAGAAAAACACCGGGCGGAGAAATCTGCCCAGCCAACATTTCTTTCGGGCTGGTATAAAAATAAAGATCATGCTGATGCCCCGTTGCGATCGTGACAGCCAACGCATTGCCATCGCGGCGCCCCGCTCGTCCGATGCGTTGCAGATAATTAGCCTGAGCCGGCGGCACCGAACAGAGCAACACCGTCGACAAGTCGCCGATATTAATCCCCATTTCCAGCGTTGGCGTAGCGGAAAGCAGATTAATATCCCAAGTATTTCCGCCATTGATAAACGAGGCTTCAATGGCGTGGCGTTTCTCTCCGTCCAGCAAACCGGTATGTTCGCTGGGAACCAATCGCCGAGGCCACGCGCGATAATGCCCGGACCGCGCCTGCATCGGCGCCGGCTGGTAATGACCGAAACACCCTTGCCGCAGGCATTTCATGCCAATCAGCCAATGCAATTGCCGGCTTGGCGTCGGCAAGCGATGCTGACAGTCCTTGCAGGCGACATCGAGCATTTGCGTGGTCACCTGCCACAACGACGGATTCAAGCCCCAAACCATCTGTTGCCGAACCGGCATGGCATGTAACCAACCATCCTTTTCCAGAACATCAAGCGTGATCGTGTACGCTTGTTGATACTCTGCCGAAGCCAGGGGTTGATCGGCCGCCAGACATTTGTTGAACCAATCTCGATACCAAGAACCTTGACTCAGCAAATTTTCAAAATTGCCGGAGACCTGATCCATGCTAAGCATCGCCGGCGGCCGGTTGCCAAATCCATAACCCGGCATGAACGGCAATCGGGTCAGCAAAAACTCCTTGCCGCCTTCCTTGACGTAAGTCTCCAACTCCTTCGTATAAAATGCGCCCTTTTGTCGAAGCCGCGTCAACATACCCAACAGAAAATAGCGAACATCATCGACAGGCACATCAGTAAGCATGCCCAGTTCTTCTCGTAATCGACGTGTCAGATGGTCGCAACTGTTCTGCAAGCGATCGTTATCCGGCACCACGGTTGCAACCGCAGAGCGTTCGAGCGTCCGCCCGATCCGACAACGCAGCCCGAATTCGCTGATTACCTCCCAAGACAGACGCTTGGAAACCAAGTTGGCCACATCGCTGCCGCTTGGGATTTTGCCGGTCGCCTTCAATTCCTGATAACCCTGCAACCATTCCATGTTCGGCGCGATAAAGGTGCCGACGAAGGCTTCATCGCTAACCGACTGCTGCCGCCGCCAGTAATTCGGAAACTCTTGCGACAAACGGGGTAACGACAGTTCTTCACCTTGGCTACGAATATATCTAGCCAAAGCATTGCGCAGCGTTTGCGAATACGTTCTCGCGCCAAAAAAGCCGGCCCGATGCGCCGCATCCTGAACCGAATCGGAAAACGCGATTAGCTTGTAATCGTCATTGAAAGACGAACCGAACAACTCTCCGATCATCACACTGGACAGGCTTGCCGCGCGGGAACCGATTACCGACAGCGACTCATGCCCACTGCAACAGGGACAATCCGCCGAAACCACGGTTCTATTGATGCCGTTCCTCTGAACCGGTTTGCGAATGTCCGGCGCCCAAAGCGCGATGCGTTCCCCTTCACAGCCTGTACAGACATTGCCGCCTCTCAATGGCGTCAATTGATGGCAACGAACACAAAGCCAGACCTTCTCGTTGTCGGGTCTTCCGCGTTCCGAGTCCAGCGGAAACAATAAGGTCGCATCCGGTTTTTGCGCGAACCAAGATTGATAAAACCCCTGCAAATCGGGCTTTACCCTCCGTTCACCTTCGACAACGACAGCGCCCCAGGCTACGGCATGACATTCCCGGCAGTGCAGGAGCGGCAAATGTAACGGATCGGCCAAATTGCGAAGATCATCGGCATGCGTCAGTTCAGGACTTTCACTCACGCTGGCTACCATACGTCTGAGCTCGCGTAACCAAAGCTGAACCCTGACCTGCAAAAAAGGCTCGACATCATCCTTCGTCACAGGTCGTTTTAAATCATGATCCGGATTTTTCCAGCGTCGTGCGGCCGAAATCAAAGCCGCCAAGCTATCGATCAATGTTTCGGCCTCGCTCTGATCTGGGAGACGCAGGCGCTGTTGCCATTCGTTCGACAACTCTCCGGCATCACACAAAACATGAGATTGTCTGAGCAACTCCTGAAACGCGGTCAGCCTTAGCAATTGCTCGCCCAACATCACGGAAGCTTTGATTCGGGTGGATTCGTCAGCGGCATCAAAAGCCAGCGACTGACCCAACCACAACTCCGCGGCGCGGCGCAAATAAACGCCCAATTCCGATTCGCCGGGACGCAATTCGGCCTGTGACTCGACAGGCCAACGCGCAATGACATCCTGATTGGATCTATGACGGTTCAAATATTCATCAACCGATAAACGATCCTCAAGCACAATGGCATCGTCATCAAAGGGCGTGGAGAATACCTGTTCGGCATAGTCCTTAAGATCGGCGACAGCCGACGCATCACCGATGGTGGCCGAAGTTCCCACGCATGCCATTTCATCGCCGGCGCTTAATTTGTCACGCAAGCGTCGGATTAAACAAGCCAAATCGGTGCCCTGCGCACCGTCGAAGGTATGCAGTTCGTCGACGACCAGATAACGCAAAACGCCCGGCGTATTGAATTGCCACAAACGCTGATCCTGCGGTCGCATCAGCAAAAAGTCCAACATCTTGTAGTTGGTCAGCAAAATATCCGGAGGATTGTCGCGCAAGGTTTCCCGATGTGTAATCACTTGTTCCGGCGTCATCCCTCGATTGTTCGAGCCATCTTCGCCAGTAAACAGGCCGACGCTCAATTTGATGTCGAGCTTGCTGCATTCCTTCGCAAAACGCCGCGCCTGATCGGTCGCCAGCGCATTCATCGGATAAATGATGATCGCCTTGATACCTGAATGCCGATGAAACAGACAATAATCCAGTATCGGATACATGAAGCACTCGGTCTTGCCCGAGCCGGTGCCGGTGGCGACAATCGTCGAACGCGCACCGCTGCCGGACAAACGCCTAAACGCCCGAACCTGGTGTTGATAGGGTGTAAAGGCGATCGAATAATGCGTAAACGGCAACGGCTCGCCGGTTTCGGCGGTTCGGTAAGGGAGCTTGACTTCCAGCCAGGGCCCTTTAGCTAAATTGCCGTCTTTGTCGAGAAAGTCGTCGATCAAGGTGCGGCAGGCGTCGCGCCTAAACCCGTGTGTGGTAACCGGAAAAGTCGTCCGCAGAAATGTTTGTAAGCCCTCGGTGATCTGGCGGGCGACTAAGATAGGTAACATAGTGTCCAAATTCTATTATGCTCGAAATCCGCCATCGCAATACCAATCGCTCTGAGATAAACCTTGATACATCGCTGTTTTCCAAGAATTTCTATGGGTATTAAATTCAGACACGAACTTTTCTTTGAGATATTCACGGACAGCTTCAGCATTGTTGCTTTTATAAAAAAAAGAGAGCAACATTTTCAAGGTTGATAACTCTTCAGCAGCTTCGACTGAAAAACGTTTTGATAAACCAAAATCAATAAAATGGGTTAAAACCCTTTGTTGTGAAATTTGGTCCCAGCTTTCGGGCGGCTTTACAAAAAAAATAATCGATACAGGGGACGTTTCTATTACATTAGAAAACAGCCACTGTTCTGAAATGAAAGATCGGTGATCGTAATACGGGTGTAACACTTGATCTTCCGCTCTTGAAGCCGTTTTTGTTTTTTTTGCTCCAGAATTGCAGTCCCTACAGGCAGGAACTAAGTTAACGGGTAAAACCGAAAAACAAGGAAATTTTGATTTAGGTAGATAGTGATCGAGCGTCGATGCATGACCGAAACCACAAAAAGGACATTTTCCATTAGGCGCGGAGTTTAGCAATTCATCATATATTCGGCGTGCAGGCTTTTTAAGTACTGCCATTTGTTGCGAATAAAGGTCTTTTAATTCTTTTTTATTGACGTTACCAACTACTAAATCGGAATCTTCACAGTTTATCTCTGGAATTGTGTAGAGTGAAGAATTCTTGGCTTTATCATCGTAATCATCACTTAATTCGACGATATATGCATCAATGTCTGATAAACGCGATCTTAAGTCTCCATTTTGAATGCCACTAACGCAAGTAGAATATACGAATTTAACATCGAGCTCTGGTTTTTTAATTGCTCTCATTAATCATTTTCCTTAACGTCCTTCGTAGCAATGAGTGCTCTCAAAATAGCTCGTCCCTCGAAACCTAACTGATTGTCAAACTCTGCCAAAATTTCTTCATAGCTCTTTCCTGGCTCAACGGAATCAAGTAGTAACTCATGAAAACCTGATTTTGATACTTCAAGACCAAATACCTCACGCGTCAAAACACCAACGTTTTCTCCAAATGTTTCCGCTTCTGGCCTTTCGGTTTGACCATCTAATCCGGTTCTTCGCAATTTCCAAACACAAGATTTCGGTACTTCTTGAAGAACTACAGGGGAATGAGTGGCAATAATAGCTACTGCATTACGATTTATAAGCAAATCCGATAACGCCCGAGTAAATGCCGATAATAACGGGGGGTGTAGATGACTTTCCGGTTCATCTAGAAGAACCAGAGTTTTTTCTTCTACTGTTTCGACTAGTCTAGTCATTGTCAATAAAACAATTGCGTGACCAGAGCTCATTCTTTTATATAAAGACTCAGCAAGATTTTGTGGATATTCTTCCTCTGCAAGCCTCATTAGTTCCATATAAGAAAAATTAGAATCAGATTCTAATTTTGAAATAGCTCGAAGCCATAATTCCTTTTTCTTTTGTAAGCTAAAACATGACCCAAGGCTACATATGAAATCTTCACATAGCTCTGTAGGTTCTTTTAGTTTCGTTTTTTGACTTCCGTTTTCCTCAAAAATATTTTTTAAGCCTATATAAAAGTAGCAGGTTCCTTTATTCCTGTCGTGTTGTTCTAAAGGAGGGATGAACGGATCAAAAGCGCTAAACGCAACAGAAACTACACTGCTAAAGTATTCATCAGATATTGCTTTGTTAGCTAGATACCAAGATGAGATATCATAAAATAGACCTCTGTCTTCTTGCTGGTTTTCACCAAACAACACTGCTTTTACCATGTTGTTTAATAACGTTGTTTTTCCGACGCCATTCCTTCCAATTAGTATATGTATGTTCGTGGGTGGCTTTGAATTTGGTGTAACATGAAAATCAATTTCTATTCCCGTATTTAATTCGCTCTTGGCTCTTTTGTAAGAAAAGAGAAATTCAGTCAATATAGCACCACCTGACAATATTCGTTTATATTGGCCATGAATTGCAGACCAACTTATACTTCGCATCAATGAAGTTTTAAAAACCTCTTCCTGTTCAACTGCAGAAAGCAAATTATCATCATACGCCACGTCACGCATCGCTACTAATAAGGCGTCTGTAAATTCTTGGGATAAGAGTTCTTTGATTTTTTTATAGTATTCGGCATCCTGTCCAAGTGAGAAAAAATTTTCATCTAATCGCTTAAATACATCGGGAATAGAATCATGAGTGGCGCTTTGAGGTTGTCCGAAATAACCTATTTTTACATTACCAATTTCATGGGTTTCACCATTTTCATCGCAGAGTGCCAAATCAAATAGCGTTTTAAAACTATAGTCATCCCAATTATCTACGCGCAAATATACGGTATTACTTTGACCTGGTGACGGAAAATATTTGCCTCTTGGTATTTTTTGAAAGCTTAAAGTCATTAGCTATAAACCTTCTTATTCTGCTGTGCTGTTATCTAATTGAAAAAACTCCCAAGCGATTCGGTAGTCCTCTTCGCGGTTGGGTTTGAAGAAGGGGGCGACGTAGGTGATGGTGCGTTCGGTGGGGCGGCCGGGGAGCGTGTCGTCCAGGAAGGTTTTGCTGACTTGGCCGGACTTCATATCGGCAATGTCTTCCCAGCCGAGGGCGATGGCTTCTTCGTTGCGGTCATCGTTTTGGATGCCGTAACGGATGTCTTCGTTGAGATCGGATTTACGGGCTTTGCGCGGCAGGCCGACGCCGACTAGGCCTTTGCTTGGGGTAAAGACGATGCGGCCGTTTTGGTCGTACCAAGTGTCGGCTTCGTATTGTCGCATCACCGGGAACTGAACGCGGTAGATGGTCAGTAGTTCTTCCAGGGTCATGCCTAAGGCTTGAGCGACCAGTACGTCGATTTCCAGCAGGGCTTGGCGGCGGGCATAGTCGGTGCGCAGCGCGCAGTTGCGTTGCCATTGGGGGGTGAGATTGGCGAAGAAATTCTGTGGAAGAATTTTAGAGCCAGGATGATCACTGCCAGGTAATATTGACCAAATTTGTTGTTTAAAATCGGAGCACCAAAAGAGTTCCCAAAATGATGAGTACAGTGAGCTTAGACTAATAAGTGCAAGATAGCGAATTGAAGCCAGAGGGATATCTATTATTGGAAATGCCCCCATCCCCTCCCTATAGAGATCGCTTTTTCCAGTGCTTTTAAGATAAAAGTCAAATGGTAATGACGCGGCACAGGAAGCAAAACTTAATCCGGCCTTTTGATCACGAAACACTGTCGCAAGACATGTGCTGAGAGATGCAACCTTGGCTGGTATTATTGTGGATATGAAAGTTCTTTCTCCAGATTTACTTAACTGACGACGATGCACAACTCTAAAATAATCAGTAATTAATCTAGGCTCTAATTCGCCTGGCTCGACCCAATTAACCTTTGGAGTTTTTGCCAGATATTCATCTTTTGTGCAAGCAGGAAAATAATTGCTACGAGGGAGGTAATTATCAGGTAAATTTTCCAAATCAATATTGTCATAAGCACGATGAGTGCTACATTCTTCTCGTGGTGTTTGAAAGTAGGGGTTTGCAACAAAAAAGTGAGGACCCGAAAGTATCCACTCACTCACATCGATAGGAAAACAAGTACTACGTTTAATTGTGCCATCTTGTTGAGCGCCTGTCTCATTCCAATGTTGAGAAGGGAAATATTCACCCTCTAAATCACTCAATCGTTTTGGGTAACTGGCAAATCGTTCGAGAACCGTGAATAACTGGAGCGCATGTAATTTTGGCAGCCTTGCCTGAAGTTCTTGTGTTCCTGGTTCGTCATACAACTGTGCAAATAAAACAAGTTCTTTCTCACGAATGGTAATTGCTCTATCTGGATGGCCTTCTGTATTCCATTCGTCAAATTCATTTTTTATTCCTCCAATCAATTTACCATTAGATGGCTGGAAACATCTGTCTATACTTAAAGGAGTAAATAAGTTGCTTATGTTCGTAAAGTTAACTACGCTCTTCTTTTTTCCAAAAATATTGATACCGTATTCTCTTGTATTCCCAATTTCAAATAGCTTCTTTTCATTTATAAAATGAAAGTGTGTATTTAACCTCAAATACACTTCTTCTCTGAGAATGCCGCCATTTGGATCATCATAAATACCCTCCGGGTGAAGAAACCCGATTACTCCTCTAGTTGAGCCATTAGTCCAGGCGATCGGTAAAAAACATTTGTATAAATTCGTCTGCATTCCCTTCAGTCTGGGATAATTGCCAACAGCATTCAGAAAGTTCTGTATTCCCTCAGATTCTTCGTATTCTGATCGCCAAGCTGCTTCTAGTTCCGGAATATGATGAAAAGTGTCATCCCTTAAATCTGCCATCTGCTTAGCGCTATAGCTTTTCAGTACAAAACGCGGCTCAAAGTCTCCAAGTAATTCACCGCTGTTCCATACGACTTTAAGCCAAGGCGGGTTCCCCAAAAACAAGTCAAAGCCGCCATTACTGGCAAACACATCGGCAAAGGCTAAATTCCAATGAAAGAAACGGCGTTGCTGGGCGATGTCGTCGGCCCGTTTCAGGCGCGGTGAGGCTTTGAACAGTTTGCTCAAGTTGACCACGCCGAAGCGATTAACAAATTGCACCGCTTCCTGCTGCGGTTGGGTTTCAGCAAATAAATCGCTTTGCACATCGATGGGATCGGCGGCGATGGTATCGCCGAGCAACAGGGTTTCCAGGTCAAACAGCCATTCCTCGCGGCTGGGCAGATCGTCGGCGGCATGAATCGGCCAGAACCATAAGGCGCACCAGTAATCCATCACCAGTTTCAGGCGGCGGTAGGCGCTGGTATTTTCCAGACCTTTGGCTTCCAGTTCCTGGGCTAACACTTGGTCCTTGAAATTCAGCGGGGTGCGGTTGCCGGTTTGCTGGTAGCCGTAAATCTGATACGGATCGGTAGTGCGTTTGCGCTGCTTGGCCAGTGAGTCGGCGTGTTCCTGCCAGAGTTCTTCCAACTTGGTGCTGAGTTTTTCCAGGCGCTCGAGTTTGGTTTTATTGAATGGCTGGGTGAAGGCTTTGCGCCACGTGCTGATGGCTTTGATATGCTCGGGATAAAGGGCTTTGACTTCTTTATCTCCGTAATTGGCCATGCCGCTGTCCGGCAACAGAAAATGCCAGATTTGCCCGGATTGGCGCGGCGTGGCCATGGGTACGGCTTTGGGCGCTTGGTTGAGCCAGCAGGCATCGTCGCCGGATTTGCGGTTGAGTTGGTCGCTGCTAAACACTTCCCGGCGCGCGCCGATCAAGGAATTGCCGCAATACAGTTGCAAGCCAAACCAGGGCACGAAACGGTCTTTGGACAAGGCGTTGAGCCACAGCGAGACTTCGGCCAGTTCCACGGCGACCGGGTTCAAGTCGATGCCGAATACGCAGTTGTCGGCCAGATACATTTTGACCTGTTGCAGTTCGTCTTTGTATTGGTGCTGCGGGATGCGTTCGTTCAATGCCGACTGCATCAGCTCCAGGTATTTTTCCGCGAGTTGGTTGATGGCTTCGTTCAAGAACGCAGCTGAGCCCATGGCCGGCTCGCAGATTTTTAAGGACAGCAGTTTTTCAGCGCGGGCGCGATCATCCGGCAGCGGATCGAGCTGTTCTTTGAATAATTCTTTGAGGGCGTATTTGACAAGGCTGCGAGTCAATACCTCCGGCGTGTAGTACGACGCGGATTTTTGTCGGTCGCGGCCGGCCAGGCGGTAAATGAAGCTGCCTTTTTTGTGCAAGCGCAGGATTTTCTCGCCGCGCTCGTTGCGATCGTAAACCCGTTCGTTGTCGGCGTAGTCATCCAATGCCTCGCGGGTAACAAAATAACCGGTATCGAGATCGTCGGGATCGGTATCGGCTTTTTTGACCTCGTACAAATCGTCCTGGGCGAAAAAGCCACGATAGGACAACAACGCCTCGTACACCGCACCCAGTTGGTTGATGCCGAGCTGGGCATAGGAAATCCGCCCGCGCCGACGCTTGCCCTTGGCAGGCCGGCTAAGTGACATTAATTGAATGATGCGTTGCAGGATGTGGTTGGGAAAGACGACTTTATCGAGTAATGCGGTGCGGTTAGGATCGAACAAGTGCGATTTGAGCGGCGCCAGTTCGAAAGCATCTCGTCCGGTTTGAGCGAAGGCAAAGACATTCTCCATGCGCACATCTTCGGTGCCCTCCCCGACCAAGCGAAACAGCATCTGAATCGAATGATGCAAATAGCGGCCATTGCGTTCCGCCTCGCTGGTCAACGGCATCAATTCCAAATCGCGCAAGGCTTCCAGCGAATAGCCTTTCAGGTAAACATCGGAATCGGTCGGCGCATAGCCCAAATCCGGGCGGGCTTCGATATAAAACAAAAACAGCAGCCGGTACATGTAGCGCAGACACTGCAACGACAATTCCGACGGATCGAGCGCGCTTTTGCCGGTGAAAATGCCTTTCTTATCGATACGCGCCTGCTCGATCAATTGCTGCGCGGCTTCGTTACCGAGCAATTCGATACATTCGCGCAAGGCATATTTGAGATCTTCGGAGACGCCATAAGCGTGCTTGTGGGCGTTTTCGTCCAGCGTATCGAGCAAGCTTTGGCCCTGGGCATCGAGCAGCGATTCTTTATGCAGCAATACCGAGACGGCTTTCAGGGTGTCGATTTCGCGGTGGCTGAACAGCTCTTTCCAGTCGAAGCGCAGCAAGCGGTGTTGGGCAAACTTGGCGCGATCCAGCAGCAGCCATTGAAACGGGCTGACCAGAAGCACCCAGCGCGGCGGTCGGGTTTGGGTAAATACGGCGGTGGACAGCAGCTTTTGCCAGTCCGGCGCGTCGGTTCCGGTCAATGTTTTGGCGACCGGAATAGTGTTCACGCTGGTCAGTTGCGCCGTATGGATGCGCAAGCTCAAGGGATCGGCGTCGAATTCGTCGCCTTCGTCGAGCGCTTGCGCTTCGAGCACCCATAATAAGGGCTCGCCCTGTGGCGTGCGCAATTCGCCGAGCAAGGGCAATTCGAGGTCGTCGTTGCCGCCGAGCGGTTGGCGTGTAGCTTGATAAGGTAAATCGAAGATGTTCAGCAATTGCCTAATCAAGGCACGCCCTTTGGCGAGTCGTTCACTCGGCGGCTGAGGGCGTTGAATACCGTCCAGTTGGTTGAGCGCCTCCCGCCAGTGCGCATTCAGACGGTTGTAGGGCGCACGATAACCGGGTTCCTTAAGGTTTTGCTCGCGGGCGGTTTCGCGGGATTCACTTTCTTGATTGGCCCAGGCTTCCAGTACACCGCGCACGTCGCCGGTAAAAATTTCCGACAGATAGTGCTGGCTGTAGAACTCGTTTTCGTTGGTGATGCCGATCCAGTTCACGCTTTATTTTTCCAAAGACTCAATGATAGGCTCCACCCAATCGGGCGCCGTTTGATAGGTTTTTATAATTTTACCGTTGCTGGCACGCAAAATCAGCGCCGCTTCCGCACCATCTACCGAGTTGTCGTAGAGGTAAAGCCGATCGACCCAAGGCGCAATCAGCGCGCATTGGGCGATCGACCGGAAATAACGGTTGATGATTTTGGGAATGGGAACATCGTGTCCGCCTTGCATGACGCGCCGTGCGACACGGGAAGCATTGATCGCAGGGTCGGCGGTGGCGACGAAAAATACCCTAATGAAAAAACCTTGTTGATGCGCACGCAGTAAAAAATCCACTTTGTCCGGCGCGGAAAACACGGTTTCAAACGCCAGGCTGCGACGCTCGTGTAAACAACTTTCCCGGCGCTCCTCCCCCAGCTTTGCTGCTTTTAGAATCGCATCCGGCGAATTCCAGTCGCCGAATTCATCGCGAGCGATAAAATCGGGGTTGATATACTCGCAGCCGGCAAACCATTCGTGGGCAAGACCACGCTCGGTCACGGTGGTTTTTCCCGAACCATTGGGACCGGCGACGACCAACAGCCTCGGTTTTTGCAAATCGGCTTCGGTCATTTTGATACTTGATGACGGGCCCGTACTTGGGCAACTTCGTCTAAAAGGCGTTGCCGCATCATGGCGTCGGACATTTTTTTGCGTTCCATCGCTAAATTAAGCGCTTCACTCATGACGAGATGCAGTTCGGCATCGGTCGGCTCTGTCTCGGGCGCCATGAGGTCGCGGTCATCGGCTTGGGGTTGCATGATCTGACTCCTAAAATGAAAGATGGGATTCTACTGCGCGGCCTGTCCGGTAAATAGCGCAGCGACTTGAATAAATGGCTCTTCTTCGGTGGTTTGCGTATTTTCCAACCAGGCAAGATGATCTTGAAAAACGCGCTCGATATGCGACAGACGGTCTTCGCGGCGGTGTTTTTTAATCGCTTCGGGTTGATCGCTGCCGCCAAAATCGATTTCGAGCTGCTCGACGTGGCGGCTTTTCAGTTCGTTCAGATTCTCCGACAATTTTTTGAGACGCTGACTGAGATTTGCCTGTTTTTCTTGTCGTAAGACTTGCAATGTTTTTTTTGCCGGAGGAATCGCCAAGGCAAGCAGCTTTTGCAATACCGCTGTATCTCCAACTTCACCGCGATTGGCCAATTTGCCGGGCTGGAGTTGAAGTTTATCAAGAACGGCTTCAAGCGAGTGAATGCCGATAACGGTTTGCTCCTGAAACTCGACGCCTAGCCAGTCATGCACCACAATATGGCCGCGTTTATTCGGAAAACCGCCGTAAATCAACACCATGTGCTGCTGCGCCTGTAAACTGCCCAGGCGCAGGATCGGCGCGGTATGGCGGCCGAAAGCATTCAGAGCTCGATCAGCCAGCCATTCCATCACGGGATGCTGTTCCCAGAGATATTGAATGTCGGGCCAAGGACTGTCTTCTTCCCGGCAGCGCTTGAGTTCGTCATAGATGCGCTGCTTATTGCTGGACAAGATGAAGCGGTCATTGTCGGGCCGCACTTCGCTGGGCAAATAGCGCAGTCTCTGCACCAAATCATTCGGCGCGGTTATGCGCAGCAGGTCGCCTTCGATATCGGCTTGCAGATCGACGCCGCTGTCGCGCAGCCATCTTAAGGCTTGGTCGGCATAATCAAGGTCCTGCGGGTATAGCCTGGGACTTTGTTTCAGGACTTGTGCAAAATCGGTGCTGGGCGGGCTGTCCGGAGTGAAATGTCCTAACAGGTCACTGGATGACTCGGTATCGCCGAGTAAGTCGGCAAAAATGTCGGAAATATCGTCATCGTCTTTTTTATCCTGCTCGATAACGATAGCGGTTAAGGCTTCTTCTTCCTCAGGGTTGAATTTGCCCATAAACTCGGAAGGGTCTCCGATATTTTTTCCCGCCTGGCTGTCTTTTTCGATCAGAATTTCCAGGACGCGCAGGTCGCCGCGGACGTGAGTATTCTCCGACTTGGTCAACAGATAACGAATTTGCGGTTGCCGATGCTGCCCGTAGCGATCGATCCGGCCATTACGTTGCTGAAAGACCATCAGCGACCAAGGAATGTCGAAATGGATCATTCGATGGGACATATGGTGCAGGTTGATGCCTTCGGAAGCGACATCAGAACACAATAGCAAGCGCACCTGACTATCGAGTTTGTTGAATTGTTCGACCGCATCCATCAGGTCCTTATCCCGCATGTCGCCACGCAGCGATGAGATTTGTTGGTGTTTTAAGCAGAGAGCATCCGGCAAATGCTTCTCTAGGAAGTCGAGCGTAATTAAACTTTCCGTAAAGATAACCAGGCGGTCGTCGGCATGTTTGGGGCTCCAGCCCAAGCTTTTTGAACCGTCAGATCGCAGCAGTTCTACCAAGCATTGGTATTTACTGAACTGATTGGGTTTGATGGCTTGAATGGCTAATCTCAAACCTTCCAGCGTGCTGATGTCAGCCAAAATGTCATCGTTTTGATCTCTGGATTTTAGCCGCTTCAGACGGTTTTCAATGGTCGATAAACAGGCTGCCGGACTGGAAAATAGCGCTTTTTCAAGTACGGTGCGAAATAGTTGCCCGGCTCCTGGCCCGTCCAAGGTATGAAATTTGGCAGTGATCAGTTGGTCGTAGGCGGCTTCTTCGACGCTGCTCGCTGGGGTGCGAACGGTATCGATTTCCCGTTCCGGGAAATTTTGTTTCAGTTGCTCGCGAACATCTTTTTTGAAACGACGGATGACCAAACCTTTATCACGGAAATCTTCTTGGGAATAATCACGAGGGTTGGCAATAGCCGTGGGATCGAGCATGTTCATCAGACTGGCAAAACTGGTCGCTTTACCGTCATGCGGCGTGGCGGACAGCATGATCAGTGTGTCGGAACGTGTAGCCAACAACTTGGCGAGTTTGGCGCGTTGGGAGTTGGCGCTACGTTCCGCGACGTTGTGCGCTTCATCGATAATGATGATGTCCCAATAGGCTTTTTCCAGATGATGCCGGTATTCGATGTCCTGCTTGAGGGTGTCGATGGAGATGATGGAACGGTCAAAATAATGGAACGGGTTGTGATTGGCCGGTATGCGATTCCGGACCCGTTGCAATCCGACCGAATCCAGGCGAACGAGCGGAATCGAAAAACGATTCCAGAACTCCTGCTGAAACTGGGCCAGCATCGATTTTACCGCCAATACCAGGATGCGCTTGCCGCGGCCGCGAGCGATCAATTCGCTGACCAGAATGCCCGCTTCGAGCGTTTTACCCAAGCCGACCGAATCGGCGATCAAAATTCGTTGGCGGGGCTGGCTTAACGCTTGTAGAGCAGGATCAAGCTGAAAAGGCAATTGATCCATCGCAGCGCGTTGGGCGATATGGATAAATTCGTCGGTGGGCGGAGTCTTCCGCAGCAATGTATCCAAATAGAGCAGGCTGGCTCGAAAATTAGGCGTCAGGTCGTCCACCAGCTGCGTGGTCTCCGGGTCGAGAATGCGGATGCCGGGACCATGCGCCTCCTCCAACTTGGTAAGAAACAGGCTTTCACGGCCGCGCACGATCTCCGACAGCCCTTCGCATGTCAGAAGATAGCCCCCATCGGAGGAGTGATCAACCCGCTTGATGCGCCATTCAGCATCTCGCGCTTCTATACGTAAACCTGATGCAAATTGTTGATGCGTGGCCAAGCGTGATCCGTCCCTATTATTTTGGTTAAGTGGCTTCCAGAACAGTTTAGGAATTATAGAATAAAGTCAGCTTGCTATCTTCCTTTTATTGTGAGTTGCCGATCCATATCTCGATACAACAAAAAATTTTCAACCCATAGCATAATGCCTAAATGTTTTTTGGAGACCTGGCACCTGACGGCAGCTTGGGTCTATTTTTTGACATGCATAATTTTCACTCTGTTTATGGACTAAAGAGAATCTCTAAAAATATAAAACTCCCAAAATTCTAGCCGTTCGTCGCCATCAAAATTGGCTTTTTGGCATAAATTTATGTTTTTTCGTATTTTTTACAAGGCTTTTAGCCCTCACCTCAGCCCAAGAAGCCTACCTTCTGACGCCACAACGCCCGAACTCGCCTTGGTCATGTTTACCGAACTCCTCCGCGCGATCGGACGCGCGCTATTACCGCCCAAAAACAACGCGTTCCGCCAATCCTCGGGATTCAAAAAAACCGCCCAATAAGTGGCAATTGGATAAAAGCAAACGGAGGCGAGAGGCTTAATTCAACAGCATTGAACTCCCCCTGCCCTCATTCGTCGCTTCGTCGCCAAACTGCCCGACCCGGATCCCTTGTGGTGCATGGGTTGGCGACGGGCCGTCTGGTGCGTCGAGTATCTTCCGGGATTTTTTTATACTGATTCCCCCGAGGGCAACCCTTGATCAAAACACCCTCTTTTCCTTATTTTTGAGGTAACTCCCCCCGAAGCGTCGGGGCCCGGTCCAGCCCGTCGCCACCACGCTACAACTGACGCCATGATATCCTTGGTTTTACTGAGCCGGCGTCGAGTCGTCGGATGCGTCGAGTGTTTGGCGAGACTTTTTTATTGCCCGGCGGCTATCGACTGATAGCGAGGGAGGGTGGGGGCAGCAGTTTTAGAAAAAATGAAAAATAAAATTCTGCCGCACATCAAACTGGCTAGTTTTCAGAACCTTTCAATGATTCTGTTTTACCTGCATCGCTATTTTCAATTCATAAGTATTATTAGTTGTCAGTGTATCATCGTTGACCATTCACTTTTCCAATAAACGCCTTGTAAAAAGTTCGCACGTATTAGCTTCTGCTGCCTCCAGTAAAGACGACACCAGTACAATATCCTATACCAGCTAGCTTATTGCTAAGCGCTTAACAAACTAATATGTTTATAGCTCATGTTTTCATTAATTATGAGATGCGACACACGCGCAGGCTCTGTCTCTTTGCGCTCCGGAAGCTGAACCCAGTGCTATACATCGGTATCGACCTTTTCACATCCCTATTCCCTTCCGGGCTTTACCTGCGCGAGGCTGGTTGAGCCGTTGCACCCGCTCCACATCCTCTTGTTGGGCCTTGACTTTAAAGCCCCCGTTACCGGCTGACCGACGGCCATAATGTTCGGCCGCAGTATCGGTACTACGGTGACCCATTAAGGCAGCAATCTGCTCGAGTGCTAAACCGTTGAATTTGGCATCAGCCGCAAATTGATGGCGTGCCGAGTACAGACTGATAAATTGCTTGCGGCGCGGCCAGAGTGCCCGCGTGGCTTCAAAAAGGCAGGCACGGCAGCAATCGTAATAGCGCTCAAATCCGGGCTTGCCTGTTCTTTCTAAATCAAGATTCGCCTGTTGCACATTCACAAGATGCTGCCGGATCATAGACAATGCCTGATGCTCGAGTCCTGATAATAAAATCACTCGGGTTTGCCCATGCGCCCGCCCATTCGTGGCTTTCGCATTTTGTACAATCAGCTCATCATCCTTCGTCAGCGAAGCCATTTGCCATTCGCACGGGCGCAGCCCGGTCCAGATCCCTGCCATCAGCCACATCAGAGTCGCCTCGCCATGGCGAGAAGGATGTTCCTCAAAAAACTTCACCAAGCGCAGCAGATCTTGATCGGAAAGTTTTTTTTGTTTTTGCGCCGAAGTTTTCCTCTTCTGAGGTCGGCTTTGCGGAGGTGAACTTTGCTGCAAACGAATGATCGCCTCTATAAAATCCTCTCGGCTTTGGGCATCGGCTTGGATCGCCTCAGTAAAGACAAAAACCAGTACCGCTCGGTATTGGCGCCAGGTCGATCGGCTGTAAAACTCGCGCTGGTCGATTAACCACTGCGCGACTTGCGGAGCGGTCAGGGCTATCCCTCCGCAGTCATTTTCTGCACGGCGGATCAGCTGCAGCGCCCGGGCAGTATACCGGTTTTGCGTGTCGACGGTTTGCATTACTCCTATGACTCCCCCTGTTACTGAAGAAATGAGCCGCTTTGCGGCCTCCGCCTGCCCTTCCCTGCGGGCCTGCCGTGCCTATCGAGTCAGAGCTCTGTTATTCAGGGACAACCTGGCCTTCACTCGCTTGAACAGTTTCAAACTGTTTACGACTGTTTGAAACTGTAAGTCACTGTTTAAAACAATTTGAAACAGTTTTAAACCCTGGCAAACCATCTCTATCTGCAGTAAGTAACAGCTCAACTTTATTTGTCTTTTGGCGAAGTCTGTAGCTGCTGTTTTATCGCTTCAATTTCGCTGTTCAACCTATTCAAAATGACGTACTCCTCCGCGATTCCTTCAAGCTGTGCAACCTGTCGCTCGCTCAGCTCGGGCAATAAAGCCAACACTTTTTCAAAGCGTGACGGAATCACAGGTGAGGCTTCGCGAGACACGGACTCTCTTTGGTGAACACTGTCCTGACCGAAGAATAACCAATTCAAATTCACTTTATGTGAATTCGCCAGATGAATTACTTTCTCATAAGGTATCGATTCTCTTTTTTTCAGATTTGCATAGGCGCTATTTGAAAGTCCTAGCTTTTCCGCCAACTTACCATCATTACTGACGCCCAAAGCAGCCTTCAAACGGCCCATCACCGCCTCAAAGAGGTGTTCACTTTTCATGATCTACAACAGCAATATATTAACATAATATGAATTTTTAGTTCGCATAGTGTAAACAATTTGGCGATGACACGGACATTTTTTCTATTCCGAATGAGATGGCGCACGCCTTTCTTGCACAGACTTTCTCTCATAATTAACATATTGTGTAAATTTACTTTCTGAACGCGAGAAAATAACTTACATTTTGTGAAATACATGTTACAATTACACGAAAGATGAAGCATCATTTCATCAGTCGTTAACTCTCAAAGGAATCCTCATGCATCAGCGCCAAATCCGTCATTCCCAAAAGGCCTTCTCCCGCTTGAGCGCTCGAAAATACGGGAACTGCCTCGCGTATGTCATCGAGCATCAAGACCTTATCCAGCCTATGCGCGAGCTCTGCTTCTCGCTGGATGAGATTGCCCAACACTTCGGGATGAGCACTAGCTCGCTGCGTGCGGCGTTGAAACAGATCAAAGAAGCGAAATCACCCGCGAAAACCATGCCCCCTCCGGAGTTCACGCCACCCAATGCCGTGTGTTTGATGTATCCCCGTCCCGAGCCGAGCGAGCGGCTTAAGCAGTGGATGCGCAACATTCACCGAGCGAACTCTCATGAAGACTGCCAGTGATTTTCAGGCTGCCGCAGCCACTATGATCGACTCCTTGTCTGTGTCTTCTTTGACCACGCTATTAAATCAGAGTAAAGCCAAACCACGGGAAATCGATCGGGTCGCAGAGCATCTTACCGAGATTTTGGCCGCCAGAGAGCAGAAAATCACTTGGGATGCGATAGCGGCGGCCTTGAATATGAACCGGGGGACGCTGATCAACGGGGTCAAAGCCTTGACCGCCTCACCCCCGCCGCATCGCCGACCTACCCTAACCCAGGCGATGGCTACGCTTGTCCCCACGAGCTCAATGCCGTCGACGGCGCCTACACGGCCGGTAGCAGAAACAAGACAAGATTTATTCCTTCATGCCCCTTCCGAAGCAGCCACGGAAGAAGCTCGACCTTCGCCGGTCAGCCCCACCGGTATTACTCCTTTGGGACGAGCCAAGCTCGAAAAATTTAATCTTTAAATCACTCTGATCCAGGAGAACTCAATGACAAAATCGCACGAAGACATCGCCACACCCTGCTCCTCTCCCGAAACCGCAGCTTTCCGGAAAACCTTGATCGTCAGCGGCGGCAACAAAGGTGGAGTCGGTAAATCGTTAGTCGCGACCACCATAGCGAGCCTATTGCTCGCCCGGAGCCAGCCCATCACACTCATCGAAGCGGATCCAACGAATCCGGACATTGCTCGCCGTTTTGCACATCATGCCCCGGTACTGCTCGCGGACGTCGGCGATCGCGACGGCTGGATAGCCTTACTGGATGCGCTCGAGGCGGTGACCACCCCCTATATCGTAGTGTCGCTCCCAGCCGGTACCAATGAAATCGACGCCATTCAGCACCTATTGAGGCGCACCCTTGCCACACTAGACATCGATTTACATCTCCTGTTTTCGATGTCCAGGCAACACGACTCTCTCGAGCTGATCGGCAAAAGCCTGACCCAGGGTCTGGCTTCATTTGCTCAACAGGCCGTCGCTATCAAAAATGGCTTTTTCGGGCGGGAGGAGCAGTTCGATCGCTGGAATACCTCGAAATATCGTAAGCAATGGCTAAATCAAGGTTTTGCTGAAGCTTTTCTTCCTGAGCTGAATCACCGTATTATCGATTTTCTAGAATCGCATCCACAACCCTTACATCATTTGGCCTCAGCGGGATTGTCCACGGCATTGCGTCTGGATTTGGAAGACTGGCTTAACGCGGCCCAGATGAGCCTAATGTCTATCGGAATCGAAGGCACCGGGCTTAGGGAGGTGGCATGAATACTCAATCGCAACCTAGTTTTCTTCAATCCAAACTAGATACGATGCTGAACAAAACTGTGGCAGCTCCCTCTCCAACCGAGTACACGTTTCCACCTGACTCGCCTGCGCCGCCAACATATGCTAGGCCCGTAGAAAAGAACTCAACGGCGGCAAAGGAACCAGTCTCTGCCGCCGTTAAGACATCCCGCCGGGATCGATTTTTGGATAAACTTCCTGCCGCACAGCAGGTGGAGATCTTAAAATGGGCGGAACAGCATCAGATTAAACCAGATGAAACACTCTGGCTTCTCGTAGACCTGATGGGCTATACAAAGTTCATGACCGAGACCTTACCGAGCCAGATGCGTTCAGCCGGGCAACAAGCAGTCGAGGCAATCGCCCAGCAACGTCGCGCCGAGGCCGATGCGTTTTCGATTAACGCCCAGAAAGCGCTGACTCAGATGCTAACTCAGATTACGGCACGAGTTGCAACGGCCTCAGAAAACATCACTGAAGTAAAATTGCGGAAAAAGTTGTGGTGCCACGGCTTATGGGTGGCGAGCGGAATCTCAGTGTTATCAGGGATGTGTTTTGTGTTCGGCTACACCTTTGGTCGCGTTCATCTGCCTTGGATAGAACAGTATAGTAATAATGAGTGGCTTCGAATTGCACAAGTCGTTTTAGGCTTGCCCATCGGTTACCTGATCATACCAATAATTCTGACAGCGGCTGGCCTCGTACTTATAGATCAGATAGCGAAATGGCGTGAACAAAGACACGGGTGGTAGCAGCAACATCACTATTGGGCCTGAAATCCATGCTTTTCAAAATATTATCTATGTAAAAGAGGTGAAAAATTGATCAGATTTATCTCTGTACACAACAAAAATTTAAATCCCAGGTTCCCAATCATATTTTGAGAGCCATGATTTCTGGATTTTTCCCGCTGACCGTGACCATTTCCGGAGAGAAGAAAAACAGCACCAACAGCCTGATCCTTTCTTCAATTGCCTGGCGTCTTTGTAACAGACTATTGGCCAGATAATCCAGGCCATAGCGGAACAAACTTTGATCCGGTCGCCCATGCTTTTTCGTTTTCAAGGGGACCGCCTGTTGTTTCCACTCCCCCGTCTTATTTTCCCAGCGCCGGCTATACACTTACAGCGGCTGCGGGAAACGGTTGTTGTCCGTCAGAATCAGCAGTTCACCACTGTCCAGCTTCATGCCGCTGAGCCAGACCCATTGCTGACCGATGCTGCGCCTTTTTCTCAGCGCGCTGCTTGCGCCCGCGTTCAGGTCGGCGAACGCCGACCGGACAGAGCGCTCACCTCCTTGGCACGCCGTCAGCAACTGGTTTTCCTTCATCCTGATCAGATAAGGAATGTCATGGGCGCTTAACCACTGCGACCATTGATCGCCAATAAACTCGCGGTCGCCCAGCACGCCCAAAATACCCCGTCGCCCAAAACGCGCAATAAAACGTTGCAGTAAGGCGATGCGCTGGAGTTGCCCTGTTTGTTCAGCACCAGCCAATACACAGGAATCGCTGCGCCTTTGTAGACGATGCCCAGGGTCAGAATGTTGAGGTTCTTTTCGCCCCACCTCCAGTTCGTGCGGTCCAGCGTCAGATAGTATGACTTCTCCTGAAAATTAAACAGCTGCATGATAAGGCGCACCACCGCAATATAACCTTACTGCTGGCCAAAATTGCTAGGGTTATTGCTTGAGTTTTTATTAGCTACTTGCTCTCTGTACACGACAAAAAACATAAAAGCTTTTTAAGTCATTGATTTTGCATTTCCATGTCTAAAGCGTGATCTTTTAAATCAATGAGTTACGTTGCCGCGAAAAATTTTGTCGTGCACAGAAAGCTACTTGTTAGGATGAGGGAGGAAAGGGAGGATAAATATAGGTTTTATAAAGTTTTCTTTATAAATGTTTATATAGAGAAAATATTAAAAACGATAAAATCCTCCCTATCCTCCCTAATTACCATTCCTTGGCGTATCTATAGTCGTCTGTGTAAGCCGAGTCGTTTGCGGATAGTGATTCTTTTATAGTTATACCTATCCAAACCATTTTTCCGCATGACTTACGACTATCCAGCCCACGATCCGCCAGTCTACGGCCTAGTGATATATTGCTGTTGGGTCTTAATCCATTGGCAATGCACCAGTTTTTATAACTGGTATACATATCAGACGATGACGTTTCGTACATTTGCCCAAGCTCACAACACTCGCTGATCCACCTGCCAGTAATATCATGTTCCTGCTGGTATTCCTTTGTTGCGTCCTTTATCACATCCGGAACATCTGAGAGACCATGCTTTTGCCATTCAATGCAACCTTCAACCATCCATGCTAAGATATGCTCAGACTCTCCCTTGAGCTTGTCTAAAAGATTTTGGTCTACATCTTGTTCGGTGAATTGACGAGTAAATGGGATAAGCCTCACTCGACGCCATACTCCATAATCATTGCCTTTGATTATTGGTTTGTGATTCCCTGATACCATGAGTTTGAATTGGGGGGTGAACTGTACCGGGTTTTGGTGCAGTTTCCGTGTTGTTATAGTGTCGTTTCCTGTAATGGCTTTTATTTTTGCTTCGGCAAGCGCTACACCTTGCTCGGTTTCAGAAGTGATAGCTAGTCTAGCCCCTATCAAATCGGCTAGGTCTGGACTTGCAGCGCCTGCCTGCCGCTTCGACTCGGTGAACGTATCTATGTCTGCTGCTCTGGCATAGTCACCCATGAGATAACGCAGCATCTCAGATAACACGCCTTTCCCGTTACTTCCTAATCCGTAGCAAAAAACAAAAATTTGTTCATTAGTTGACCCAGTTAGCAGATAACCACACCATCGCTTAAACCAATCGATCAATTCAGAGTTGTCATTAAAAATCTGATGAATGAATTGATTCCATAGCTGAGCTTTTGCAGCATTACCCAAGCTTTTTGAGTTTACTGATTTAGTGATAAGGTCTGACTGCTGCGCCGGACGGTCTTTCCCCATCTTTAGATCGATCACCATGCGTCCATTATCCAGGCCAATTTTGAATAAATCGGCATCTATCATAGCCATTGATAGACGTATACTTTCACTGTTACTAAGCAATGCTACTGACGCTTGAATAGTACGTAATTTCTGGCTAGTACGAGACCATTTATAAAAATGCACTGATTCCGCAAGATGGAGTGTTCCTTCACTGTACACCTGTGCTGGTAATTCAGTCGCCAACCTATTAATAATCGCTCCATCTAAGTCCCATACCCACGAGTCATCTCGCCAATGTATCCATGCTCTAGCATCGTATACATAACGGATATTTTCGCCGTAAGCATCAATTAACCGCATAGCATTACCTAGCTCGGATAGTGGTCGCGTGTTAGACGTCCCATCTCTTGCATCCATACCGGGTAATGATGTGGGAGAAGATGTAGATAGCGACGGTACGCGCTGTGCTGCCTGCATTTGTCTTCCATCAACAATTTGGTGCGCTGCTTTAGCATTTTTGACTCGCTCTTGTATAAAAAATCGCTGTTTATGCCTTGTTATGTCTGGGTTCCATGCGAGAGCCTTATCCCAATCGCCACCATGTTCTAGCATTCGGAAACAATCAAAGGCATCATGGGCATAGCCATCGTTTAACACATCGCCTCCATGAGAATAGATGCGCTCGATACCATCCGAGCAGTTCCGCATGATGACTGCGCCTGGGGCTTTGGACTCACTTCCTGGTCTGATGAATCTACCGAGGCCTTTTTGTATATAGCCGTTGCGAGCTAATATATCCTGCAAGCTAAATGCCTGGTTAAATTCCCTAATAGGGTTACGTGAGTGGGGAATCGTTTCGCCTTTCTGTGGGCGCTGTGGTGCGATGCTCGGCGTTGTTTGCTTAACATCTAACACCGAAGTAAAACAAGGCTTCCATTTATCCCAATTGACCAACATGTCCAGCAAAACGGGTGGGGCTTCGGGAATCTTTGCCGGGTTGCCTATGAATTGATAATTGCCGCCTTCGGGATGCTGGCCTATTACGACATCTTGGCAGTTCCCAGACCTCAACTCAAAGATAACCTTTCCCTCATGCTTGAATTGTCGCAAGCCAGCGCCACCAAAGCCAGTCGGTAATTTAAACAACAATTTGCCGCGGTTCGCCTTCGGGCTTTTGACTTCAACCCTCTGCTCATTTTCTAGCCACTCTAAAAGCTGTAAATCGGTTAAATCTTTGAATATCCGCAGCGCCAACTCTACATTGTCCAAATCAAGCGCCAGGGTGTTAGAGGCGCCGTGATGTAAGCCAAAATTGTAGCTGTCCATGCCGAAGAAATCGTCAGCATTTGTACTATAGCCATTCGGATTCTCGGCTGTTCTTGGTCGGTTCCAGCCAGGCGTCTTAGGCGCTTTGGTTGGCTTTCCGTTATCTGGTGGTATAGGGACTAGCGAAAGCTTCGCTTGGCACAATGCCCTAACAAATTCTACTCTATTCATTGATAAATAATCCCTTATGCTTATTTCATAGTCCATCGACACTCCGAGTCGATGTATCCAATAAGTTAGGAGTCAGTACTAGATGATTACTGACTTCAGTTTTACACAAGTCAATCTCAGCTTATTCTGCTGCTCTGCATAAGCGCCTAACAAAAAGTTAACCGGCATTGTTTGCCGGTCAGATCCGCAAACAAAGGCATACAAGATCACTAATACCTGTTGATTTATTGCCAAGCGCTTAAGCACTAGCCTTTGTAAGTAGGTCCAAGGTTTCTTATTGTCCGGCTGACTTGATCAACTGACGAATGTCTTCAACGCGCCAGGCTACGGAGCGTCGGGATAGCTTGACGCTTGGTGGAAACCTTCCGGACCTAACTCCGTTAAGCCATGTGGTCCGGCCCACGGGTATAAGAGGAGGAATGCCGCGCTTGCGGTCGCCAATTATTTGGAAAATACGGACGAAGCCGGTAGACGGAAGAGAAGAAGAGTTGGTCATGCGCTGAACCTCCAGGATTTTTCAATAATTAGTGATTACTGTGCTTAATCTTTCTTAACGATTTAAGGAAGAGAAAAACCAGTAAGTATTATTGTAGCGATTCGCGTTAAAAATGCAAAAGCTTTTGATTTTTAAGGAAAAAATGTATACTATAGTATCTACGGTAACATACTCTAAAATTTAAATAGCTGAAAAATAAAAAATATTATTTTTAGGAGCTTGCGGCATTTGTTGCCGACATGGAGAGGTGGCCCCAAACCTTTGACCACCACCACAATCATCGATTTTAAAGTGGAATCCTTGCCGATGATTACGCTGCCATTTTGACCGGTGGCAACATGCCAGTATAAGCCTGGTAAGGTGTTTTTCGATTCAGGCTGGAATGGGGCCAGGATCGATTGTACCAATCCACATATTGCATGATCGAGGCTCTCGCCTGAGCGACCGAATCATAAGCGTGTAGATAAATACACTCATATTTCACCGATCGCCACACGCGTTCGACGAAGACATTATCGCGCCACGCACCCCGGCCGTCCATGCTCAGCCGGCAACCGTTTTCCAGCACCGTATCGACAAACACCTTGGCAGTAAATTGACTCCCCTGGTCCGTATTGACGATCTCGGGTGTGCCGTACCACCTGAACGCGTCCTGAAGCACATCCACGGCATGGCAGGCTTCCAGGGTAATCGCCAGTTTGGCCGCCAAGACTTTGCGACTGGCCCAATCCACCACGGCCGTCAGGTAAGCAAAACCTTTGGCGAGACGAATATAGGTCGTATCCAGTGCCCAAACCTGATTGGCACGATGGATCGCCATGCCGCGCAGCAAGTAAGGATAGATTTCATGTCCCGGCTGCTTCTTACTGGTGTTGGGCTTGCAATACAGCGCATCAATACCCATCCGCTGCATCAGGGTTTTGACATGCTTGCGACCCACCGCGATGCCTTGTTCATGCAATTGATCGCGCAACATTCTGGCCCCCCATGAACGGGTGTTTCAAATGCAGCTCATCCAGTCGCCGCATCACATCCAAATCACACTCCGACACGGGTTTGGGCAAATAATAGACGCTGCCCCGGCTAATATTGAGCAAGTCGGCCTGAGGGCTGATCGACAGTTTCGAATGACGGTCTATCATCGCTTTGCGCGCAGCAATCCCGCCTTGTTGAGCGCGCCTTCTAAAAAATCATTCTCCAACGTCAACTGCCCGATCTTGGCATGTAACGCCTGCAAATCGACAGCGGGCGACGCCGATTCCGTCGATTTGCCAAAGACCTCGGCTGCCCGTTCTGTCAGCTGCCGTTTCCAGTCGGTAATCTGGTTCGGGTGAACTTCGAATTCCTGAGCCAGTTGCGCCAGAGTTTTATCCCCTGCCAGCGCCGCCATGGCAACTTTGGCTTTGAAAGCCGGTGAATGTTTTCTTCTCGTTTTGAGTGACATCTTCTGCTCCGTTTTATCGTCCTTCTGGACATTCAAAAGTAGCAGGTATTCCACTTAACCAGCTGTTCAATTTTTCGGCATCACCTCTCTGTCGGACGGCTACCGGGAGTCGAAGACATCCTGGCTGAGCGTAGCGCAGGATTTGCAGGCTCGCGATTTACAGGACACGCCCAAACTCGCCATCGGCGATGGTGCCCTGGGCTTTTGGGCAGCGATCAATGAAACCAGGCCCGCGACCCGCCAGCAACGTTGCTGGGTGCATAAGACAGCCAATGTCTTGGCACAGTTGCCTGACTCTTCTCCAAGGCAAAGCCAAAGCGGGACTCAAGAGCATCTGGATGGCCGAGACAAAGGCCGGTGCGGAAAAAGCCTGGCCGGTTTCCAGCGTGATTTTGCAGCCAAATACCCCAAGGCGGTTAACCTGCTGGAGAAGAACCGTGAAGCGCTGTTGGCGTTTTATGACTTCCCGGCGGAACACTGGATACACATCCGCACTACCAATCCGATCGAATCCAGCTTTGCCACGATTCGCCACCGGACGACCCGCACCAAGAACTGTGTATCGCGGAATACCTTGTTGGTACTGGTCTTCCAACTGGCGCTGACGGCCGAAAAGGGCTGGCGTAGGATACGGGGTTTGAAGCAATTGCCGGACGTGGTTAACGGCATCCGATTTCAGGATGGCATTGCCGTCATCAGGGAACCCGAGGTAGCCGAAGAAATACAGCAGATCGCGCCTGATTCAAAGTTGGCGCACACCAGATTTGACTATTTCTCTTATTCCAACGCTTGTGGGCGTTACGGTATTGTAGAAGTTAATATAGCAGATGAGTTCGGTATGGGGGGGGGGACGCGGAGCCTGAAGATGCGAAGGATATACCACCCATCCATAAGAGCCTGGAGAGCATATTGACCTTACTATAGGTTTGAGGCCGATTGACGCGGGTAAATTTCTGGCCGATGTCTTGTTGCTGGCAAGCTTTGACAAAAGCGTCGGGGCCTTTGAACTTCTTGCCATTGTCGGAGTAGGTGCAAACAGTTTAATAAGGGTATTGCGTGATCATCTTTCTGTGAGAAATAACACAGGGTCGCCGGGCAGAATGTCGGCATAGCGCTCTATGGAGAAGCTCTCGATGGCTACAAACAAATATTCGCGCTTGGTCGAGCGACTGTCCTTTCAAGAGGGGTATCGATTGATGTCAAGATGGACCGAGCAGTATAGATAGTGTTTGTTTAACGCTTCGCTTTTTGTTTGAGTCGGCCCTAGATAGATTGATCTAAGCGCTTGATGTCATAACGGAGACTCTTCAAGCAATGATGGCGGTTGTTACGAGTGGTAAACTCTTGAGCCTGTGACCACTTAAGGACTTGATAAATCGTGGACCCGCTGACTGAAAAGCTCTCCGGAATTGGGTGACGTCCCATAAGCGAGCTTGAATTTGCGGTTCTGTAACGTTAAACAGGTGTATTTATATAGGTTCATGAACAGTAATCCTGAACATTGTAAACAATGCCAGAAACTCCCTGACATCTGGTCTTTATGAAATCATGACCTACTTAAATCAAGCAAATAAAAACCGTAGCCCAAACCGTAGCCCAAAAACTCAAAATTCTATAAATTTAAAATTTTTGGTTTTATATGCCTTTATAAGCCATTGATTTTATTGGTCGGGACGAGAGGATTTGAACCTCCGACCCCTTGCACCCCATGCAAGTGCGCTACCAAACTGCGCTACGCCCCGATGATTTGACAATTGCCCTGGCTGAGCGCCATCGCAATTCAGAAAGAAAAAACTATATACGGCTTTTGAGAAAAGTC
>Ga0208625_100016_pt1 | contig 42670 bp, 31 predicted proteins | sample LakWasMeta8_HOW4_2_FD_183858 | JGI IMG/M metagenome (GOLD analysis project Ga0208625, IMG submission 183858) | Freshwater sediment methanotrophic microbial communities from Lake Washington under simulated oxygen tension - Sediment Metagenome... | ecosystem: Environmental > Aquatic > Freshwater >... | reverse complement strand
TACAACTCCTGCCGTAACCGGCATTGCCCCAAGTGTCAGGCCAGCGCGGCCAAGCGTTGGCTCGAAGCCCGGCAGACCGATCTGTTGCCGGTGGAGTATTACCATGTGGTGTTTACCTTGCCGGCACCCATCAGCGCCATCGCCTATTACAATAAGACCGTCATCTACGGTCTGCTGTTTGAGGTCGCCGCCGAAACCTTGCGCACCATCGCTGCCGATCCCAAACATCTAGGCGCACAGATCGGAGCCACCCTGGTGCTGCATACCTGGGGTTCGGCGTTGACCCATCATCCCCATGTGCACGGTATCGTCCCCGGTGGTGGTTTATCCTTGGACGGCGAGCGCTGGGTCAGTTGCAAGCCGGGTTTCTTTTTATCGGTACGCGTGCTGTCGCGCTTGTTTCGGCGGCGTTTTCTGGAAGCACTGAGCAAGGCACATACTGCCGGACAATTGCAGTTCTTCGGTGAGTATGCCCCTCTATCCGATGCGACGGCCTTTGCCAACTGGCTCTCGCCACTGCGCAAGTGCGAATGGGTGGTTTACGCGAAACGCCCGTTTGCCGGCCCCAAAGCTGTATTGGCCTATCTGTCGCGTTATACCCACCGGGTAGCCATCGCCAATTCACGCCTGATGGCCTTGGATGAACACGGCGTCACGTTTCGCTGGAAAGATTACCGCGCCAAGGGCAAAACACGCCATAAAACCATGTCGCTCAGCGCGGACGAGTTCATCCGGCGCTTTCTGCTGCATGTGCTGCCCAGCGGCTTTCATCGCATCCGGCATTATGGGTTCCTCTCCAATGCCGGGCGTCGTGACCATCTTGCGCGGGTGCGCGAACTGCTAAAGGTTGCACCGGCCTATGCGGAACCCAAGGATGCTATGGCCGAACCATCAGACAAGGCAGCCCAGCCAACTTTCATTTGCCCAGACTGCGGGGCTGCAATGATCATCGTTGAAATTTTGGCGCGCAAACCGCTCATTCGCGCGCCGCCTCCACCGGGAGGCACGCCATGATCAAGCGCATTTGGCAAACGCCAAACCCTCTGCCACGGCTTCATCGGCTAGAATCGATACGGAAAACCTTGGCCGGTTGCCGGAAAATCTCTGATTCTGGGACTTTGGTGCAACAAAAAAACCGCTCCAGAGACCTCAAGCCGAGGCTGATGAGCTATGCCATCACTCAACAGATAGGCTTGTAAGCCACATTAAAGGCAGCCCCATCATTCAAATCCCCATAGACTGTCGCCGATCCTAACTCCCCGCGGTGTAGCCCGCGGTTTCCTCCCTCGAGGCTTGTCCGATGCCTGCCCCAAGTGTTGTCGCAGCTTGCAGTCTGACGGTTAAGGGCAGGCATCTGACAACCCTTAACAAGACAAGAAAACCCGACAATTACAATTGACGATTGAATGACTGGTCAAATCAGTAAAGCAGTCTTTCACAACGTTTGCCAACATGCCTTGAACTGTATTGTTTTTTACCATAGTGACGGATGGGCGAAGCAATTCTTTGGAGTCAATTGAGTTTGCTCCTCAACTAGCAAAATTTCCCGTCAGAGAATACCAAAACACAGGCGAAACAGGCGTTGAAAAATGTCGATGCGCAATGAGATCAAGCGCAACAAGTCCTGTCTTGGCAGCAGGCGAATCAAAAAATACTTTTCCAAATTCAGATTCACACACTATATTCATCTGTTTTCGATATTCTTTTGCAGTAGGAGGCAAATGGATTGGTGCTTCAGTCGCACCTGATTCAAATTGAGCTGGCTGAAAATAGAGATATTGATACAGGTCTTTTTCAGGATGCCAGAGTTGGATACACACCTTAGGGTATTTATCTTTAGCATTTTTCGCTAACAACTCGTAAAGCTCATCCATCCCCATAATAACGCTCCAGCCTGCGATAGTTGCCAGCATCCAAGACATTTCCATCATACGATCCGTTGCTTGCCCACCTAGCCAGCCGCCTTCTTCTACCAAATCATCCAAAGAGTCTGTGGCAATGGGGACATATTTCTTTGCTCTGTAGGCATAATCGACATTCCAAAAGAGTTTTCGTAACCACTCTTTGGCAGCATCTTGGCGCCCCGTACCCAATAATGCAAGCATAGCCAAAGTGACGACCTGGCTATGCCGGTCAAGACATGGTGAACTGGATACGCCGTTGTTTTGCAGCAATGTAGCTAAAGCATCAGTCACTACAGCGGCATTGCTTTGCCAGTAGTTTTTTTCCTCCTCATTCGCCTGAGGGCGCAAGGCTTGATATGAGAGCAAACCAATGCTTGCCAAGATACCTATGTGCTCGAAAGCGATCAGAGAAGATTCAACACCATTAGATGCGTATCGAGTCAAACTGTTCTCTACTTGGCAGTGCGACTGAATCCTTACGAAGTAATGCGACGCAAAACGGTAATAGCCCAACCACATCGTGCTGAAAGGCCCTGCAATGGCGTCTTTTTTGTTTTTTTCATCCGCCAGTTGAATTCTATGCCATGACCACAATATGGCACGTTCTACTGCAAAAAGACCTTGGCGAGAATCGCCATCATCGCGTAGCGTCCAGTGTGCAAACGCCTGAGCTGACAGATTGACGATTCGTAAGGCTTTCAACAAGACTTTTCCTGTCTTGGGTTTCTCAGTCAACTGTCCTTTATCGTTCAAATCCAAGGTGCGCATAAACAAACGATGCAAATCTTGTCTGTCATACTCGCTATCGCCGGATAATGCCAACGCACGCCTTAAATCGCGTCGATCTTCGTCAAGAAAAATATGTTCATCTAAGAGGTATTTTTCGATCAAGACAGCGATAGCATCCGCTCCCCAAAACTCAATTTTTGCTTTGTCTTGGTTGTCACTGACAAAACCGCTCCAACTAGCTTGTACGGTTTGTTTTAACTCGCCGCCCGTGGCAACAACTATGCGGATACTACGATTTTTATCCTGAGGTTCAAGTTGCGATTTTAAATAGACATCAAAAATCTCATTGATGCTTGGACGTACGGATTGTATGCCACTATCCCAATCATTTCGTCCAATGTCTCCTTGTTTAACCACCAAAAGAAGTAACTCATCTCCCCCTGTTTCTGCGTTTTTACCCCTGGCTGCGATGTCTACTCCATATTGTCGATTACCCATTTGCGGACGTGCGACAGGAACATATCCCATTTCCAGTAACAGGTCTGGCAATAAACGATCAAGCTCATCTCGCTCTTTGAGGGTGCGCAGGTACTCGGAGATGACCAGTTTCACTCATCACCTCTTTTGGCAAGTCTAAAGCCTAATCGTGTGATTTCGTCGTTAAGTGGGTCAATAACAGATTGTGCTGGCAAGGTGACAGAAAATGAGTGCGAAGCAAGGCGATTGACCTCACTAATTTTGCCAGCATAAATTGAAAAATTACCCGATCCTGCTTTAAGAGGGACTTTTGTGAAGAATTGTTGGAATATGGATTGCTCGTTAGCTTTTTCTCCTGTCTCTCGTTGTTCTTTTGCCCTTTTTAGCGCAATTGTATGCCGTATACGCATGGGAATAGGTGGATACAATTCGTTTCTAATTGGCAGTTGCTTGATCGTATCGGCATAAGAAAGTAGTTCTGCTTGCGTTGTTTGTAATAATTTTTCCACCTCGGGCGTAGCGTTGCTCAATTTCTCCCGAATCGCTTCCAGCGTGGCATGTGGGTAATTTCGCCCTATCTCCTTCACCAACAACGCATGTACCCAGTGAAAGGTTCTCTGTTTTGCATTTTTTGTCTCTAGCAATGAAAAAGTTAGCGCAAGCAAAGGCTCTTCATAAAATATCCAGCCCAATAAACGCCGTCCAATATATTTGAAGTCCTCATCGATTAAGGTGTCGATAATATCTTGAGAAAAAACAGGTTGCTTGATGCCATGAACCCATAAATGACTAATCAAATCACTAAAAGCGGAACCCAGTATCTGCTCATCAGAAACTAGCCAGCGTGTAATTAACTCGGATAATAGAGGTTTATTTACTAACGCCATCACACTTTGGTTAAAGCATGAGATCAAGCTTTCATCCTCTATTCTATTGATGGGATGTTTGAGAATCCAAGTCGTTAAACAGTCATATATATGTTGATCGTGGGTGCCGTTTTTGATTAATTGTGAAAGCACATAGTCAAAATCATGTGTATATTCAACATTTAAATCGGTCAATGCATAGAGTATATCGGTCAGATTCTGGTGCTCTTTGACAATTGCGAGATTCATAAAAACGAAGTTGCCCAGCAACTGCAATGCTGCTTGGTTGTTTGGTTTAGCATGAGCTAATAGTTCAGCAACTAATTCAGGCTGAGATGCGGCTGTATTAGATAAGGCCTTCAAAGCCTGGAGGCTGATATTTGAATCCGAATGATGAGCCATTGTCTTCAAGGTTTCCTGAGCACGGTTCTTTAAGTCCGGCTCTTTTTCCAAATGATAAGACATTCGTCCCAGCACCCACAACGCAGTTGCTGAAATGTCGATGCAATCAGAGCCAGCATCATTCAGTGCAAGCTCAGTGGCTTCAATAGCTTGGCCTGCCATTGCCATACCCATTAAAGCTGCACGGTACAAATTCTTGTTTGCATCTGCCATGTTTTCTCGGACAAGTGCATACAATTCTTTGGCATACAGAGGATGTGCCGATAAATAATCGCTCACCTGATTGAAAAAAATGTCGGCTGCAAAATCGCCTAAGGTTTTTGAGTGCTGAGCGGCTGCTAAATCCGCTAAATCATTCATACTCACATCGCTGAGAAACGGTAAAGCATTGCCGATATTTCTCAAAAGATTAAAAACGTTGCAAGCATCTGAATTGGCGATAGCTTCTATCGCGACATGTAAAACATTCAGCTTTTCGGACATCAATCCCAAGAATCGTCCGCTGGCGAAATCTGTATGACCAATTTCGAGAGTCCATAATCGGTGTGCTTCATCAATAATTTTTTGTGCATCCGATGATAAATCTAAATCCTCGAACTTGCGGAAACTATGCACGGCCGAGCAGTGATTTCTCGCCATTATTGATGCGAATATTAATTCATTATCTTTGATGTAAAAAAGTTCACCAATATGTTGAGGTGAATTGGGAAAGGGAGTTAATATCTCAATCGTGAGACTTTGGGAATGCTGGCAATGAAGTTCAGATGCAAGCCGTGCAACTTCTATGGTAATTTCTTCAAGTAGAGAGCTAAATAATCTGGGCATTATGGTATTTATATTGTCACTCTACTTGCAGGCACCTTTAGAAGTGGGTTCGTCGTAACACGTATACAACAATCTATGCCCACACCGTGCAAAGCGTCGCCAGCAAGCAGACTAAAAGTGCGTTGGAGAGATAGTATCTTATTCTTTGCACACAGGAATCGCGATATCCGATCAATGATTTCAGGTTGTTGGCAACTAAAAACTCAGAACCGCCGTCCAACGTCCACTTTAAGAGGCGAAGCGTAACGGAGTCCGCTGCAACTCCAAGTTAGGAGACAACAAACTCACTCTTATGGTTGAATGTTGCGTTATGAAACATAATATGTGGCGCGACTGCTTTGATTGCTGCCTCGATACCGGCTTTCTTGGACTCTGGATATTTGTAGCCAAAGATTACTGAAGTGACTGCTAACTCTGGAACTTTAAAGAGATGAATATTGGCAGGCAGGATGTCGTCGGCAGCCGATTGCATTCGCACCATACGCCACTCTCGCTCATAGGACCACCTGTTGGTTTTAGTAAAGAAAAGCTCCTTTGGAATATCGATCTTTCCTGGTTCTACGAATACCTGCGGACGAGTATCAGAGTATTGGACAGGCATTAACTCACCACACGTCTTTGGATCATCTTTTCTTGGTTTAAAGAAGTCGCTTTCGCTGTCGAAACCGACAACGTATCCTTGATGGCTATTTGCATAGTGAGCCCACATCAATTCGTTGTCAGGAGTTTCACTTAAAGACAGAATAGCAATATTTCTGTTTGTCACCTTCATGGTTTTGTCAAAAATGCGCTTAACCCAGACGTCATTGTTGTCGTTATAATCTTGTTCAATTTGCTCCGACGCGCTAATGCAGCGGCGTAATGCTTCTTCAGGCGTCATTGTCGGATGTTCAGTCAATAGATGTAGATAGCCGCTCTCGAAGTTTCGCTGGATGACGTTACTGAGGTATCCGCGCGGGTCTTTGATGTGGATTTCGGGGACGCACTCGCGAGGATCATTCAACTCAGCTGGAGGCGTAAACCGCAGTTTGAAGTTAGACAAGAAATCTTCGTGGCTCATGTACTTGTATAGCTGCACTTGCTTTAACTCCTAATAAGTAATTAGATGGTTTCTGTATATCATCCGTGATCGCCTTATCCTTGGCAATAGATTTAGCGACTATCCCGTAAACGCAAACTGTTTATCTAATGATCGTCCGTTATCAGGCACTAACCAGCCGAACAAGAAAATCAAATAAAGGCCTGCAAGGGGGCGCTCGCAGCACGTAACGACTGTCCGGTTTAAGGAAGCGTAAAATCATAGCCGACAGGCAGTTATGGGTCGGTCACCGTCCCAGGGCGATTGCATGAACAGTGTTTGCTAATATAGGTAGCTACAAAAGCCTCTTTTTATGCCGTCCATTGCCTTAAGCGAAGATTATTCTGCGCAGAATTTGTAGAAAATACGGGTTAATCTTGCAGAAATTTATGTTCTCTCGTCCAGGCTATATTAGCGAATTCTGTTCATGCAATTGCCCTGGTCACCGTCCGTTCCTGAATTTTCGCGTTGGTAACATGACAATACAGTTCCTCAACCAACTGTTAGGAGTATGTCATAAACCAAGAAAATCAAATCGTAAAAAATGTTCCATGGAACAAAGGTAAGTTGATTGATCAGCTTCTTACATGCCGCAATTGAGATCAACCCAGCGATTCGGATGCGGCCGTACGTTTAACCAAAACGATGGCCTTTACCATGGTACAATTATTTGATGCGCTTTACGATTCGGCGGCTTCTTGCCAAAACTAATCTGTACATGAGCGACTTTTAGGGCCAAGAGCGTGTTAAATCCGGGTCCATGAGACTCGGTAAACATCAACCCGTTTGAGCTTAAATTGTAAATGAAAAAGAACAAGAAAAATAAAAATCTTTGGCTGAAAGAATCAGAGATTGCAGTTGGCGATTTGTATTTCACCACGGCAAATCAATATCGCGCGGTCCTGGCAATGAAAGGCGATTTTTTAATCTATGCGCCAAGCTTGGAAGGAATGGAGTCTTTGAGTCCAGACTCAAAAATGCCATTCGATAATTCTCCGTTTAAGAAATGCCAAATCGCTACCTTTGCTCAAAAGGAATACCAAACATTTGAATGGCATAGTGTTACAGCAATCAAGCATCAATTAAATAACACGCAACTCGCCGAAGCCATCGCTCAATGTAATGCGAAGGCCGCGATTGAAGCCCTGTTAGCCGAATAAAAGTTTAGAGCAGTTCAACGGCAGACTTTCCAACTGGTTTTTTGTTTATGGAAAACCGTTTGAAAATTAACACCCTTTAACTGATGGTCTCTATAAACCGTTATTGTCCTTTGATTCTGACAGAGCAGGTTCGGCCAATTAGCGTCATTCAAAGCTTTGAACGTATGGCTTCAGTAAATCCAAAAGCAGTCGTTTAACCTGTTGTTAGACAGCGGGTCCACTTAGAGGCACGGACTCTGTTACGGTTACCTTAACTAGCCTACCGCCTCCCTTCTCAGAGATTCGCTTTGCGAAATTCGCTTGAAGTTTGGGGTCTTCGTATAGCTGAAAAAAATATGCCCTAGAAGCTAATACCAAGTCAGCGTATAGGTCCTCTGCGTTCAGATATCGCGATCCTTCTATATCTACCAAGTGCATTCTTGAGTGATGGCAGCCAATCTGAAAGGGCATTGGATTGAATGCATGAACCATTAAGTTGCGGAACTGCCACATGTCTGCGGCGATCGTGTGATAGGGCATTGAGAAAAAAACCTTGATGAAATCTTGAAATCTTTCTCCAGTTCCTTTTTGTGGCTGAAACAGTCCTGCAAGGCATTCTATGGCGGTTAGGAGCGAGATGAACGCCAGCATCATCCCTTCTTCATTTAGGAGTCTTGGGATGACCCCCAAATAGTACTGATCAAAGTGCTGTCGAAACTCGACGGCAACGACAGACAGTTCGTCCGGTTCAATCATGGGAATTTTCCGCTGTAAGTTAGGGAATTAAATAGTTAACCGTATATCTACTGGCAAATGCTCTTCTACACGATAATTTCTTGATCAACATATGGCTTTCCTTTCCGTATATTATCGGTAATAGCTAATAATAGCCGGTAATGATTAAATTGCTGCCATTGAATCAGATGGAACGATCGACCGTAAGTGGCCGTTATGCATAGCTATGCATAACGGCCAGTTGCGGACATTCGATTTACATTTTATGCAATAATTCGACGAACAAATCTTCAATATTTGCGGTAGGGCAACATGGCAAATCGAGAGACAAGTCTCATAGAGTGCAATCAACGAATCGTCGATATACTTCGCAAGGAGCTTCATCCAGCGCTTAATGGGTTTCGACGATCTAAGAAGAGTTTACATGACTATGTGCTTAGGTCGCTCCTACAGAGCCCTGCTAATACTAAATTGTACACTGCACGATGCCAGCGTGCCTGCGATGCAATACTGGATATATGGAGCTGTTATGGAGCAGAAGTTGAGAATTCCGTTAGAGAAAGCAAATCTCTTAAGTACGTCTTGCCCGCGCCGTGGACTTTTCCTGAGATGGCATCACGAATGGGGTGTTACACGGACCTAATACTAGTACCAGACCAGACTCGCCATATGATGGCCATAGCCAGTGTAACAGTTGATAATCTCTCCGAGTATCTAGTTAACTACTTACCTGAATCCGTGCTCACTTTATGAAAACTCTTTGTAAAACATATGGATAGACGAAAATTGCATTCACCCAAAATGATTCTCAATTGGAATATAACTATTTGAAATACATGGGAAACATGAAAACAGAGCACGGATTCAGGTACTTAGGCATTCTCCAAGGCGCTTCTCTTCTCTGTCCCCAAGATCAAGAGCCTATTGCAGTTCTAGTACCGGAGAAAGAAAGTAGGTGGATCAATCCTGATTTAAGCTCGAGAGTTGCTTGCAGAATACTTTCGGAGATTACAGGAATCGTCTTTAGCGGTCCAAAGGATGCGCAATTATTTCTCTTGAAGTGCGGAAGCCTTTCGGGTCTGGCCAGATAGATTCGTAATCCAACATCTATCCCTTCTTTCAATCAACCATATCACCAAGATCGACCTCTCGATGGGTGGGTAAATTTTTCCCAATACTTTTTTGGGACGCATGGACAACTCATAGATACCCCGAATGCCGATGCTTTATGGTACTGTCTCGACTACTGCTCAGGACAGTCTCTAGGTTTGCAGCACTTGGCAAGTAAATTTGAAGCCGAGATTGCTCTAGATCAGCATCTTTACGAATTCACTTCTGCGGCGAACCGTACGGCTGGAACAGATTTTAAAGGTTCAAGCGATTCCACTTTAGTAGCATCCTTACTGACTGATGAGCTATCGTGGCTTGGCAAAGTGCCCATCAATAAGCTGCTACTTCTACGCAAGTATCATACAGTGTCAGAGCTGCGTCAGATTTTTACTGCATCTCTGCGACGATTGAGCGCGGCTAAGTCCACTCAGCCCACCGAAGTGGCTCAGGCAATTTGCAGGGAGCTAGAGGATGAATTCCGGATTCACCGGCGCAAATTGGAGAATTTGAAGCAACAGCAACGAAAAGAACGCCTTTTGGAGTGGTCTGGCCTTATGGTTTCAGGCGTCTTAGCAGCGACAGCTTTGATATGGCCCCTAGCAGGTCTTGCTGGGAGTCTCATCGGAGGATCGGCGGCATTGTCACTTTGGAGAAGCGAAATGACTTTCAAGGAAGAGTCTGAAAATATTACGCGCTCATCAATCGGCGTGCTTTTTCAGGCATCAGAGAAAAGAATATCTCGGCACCAGTTGCGGTGATTGGTAAGTGCTTAACAAAAAGTCAGCTTGTATAAATCACCAAATTCTTCGCCAATTTCATCGATGGCCTGTTCCAATTCGTCCGGCGTATACAGCTTAAATTGGAGCCATTCGTACTTCATCTTGTGCCAAAGTAGCTCAATCCGGTTCAGCTCGGGACTATAAGGCGGCAGGAAATAAAATCGCATTCCTTTTTCGCCCAAGAGATCCCAATAAGGTTTGAGTTTCTTCGCCGTGTGAATGGAGGCATTGTCCAAAATCACGACCAAAGGCTTGCTAACACGTTCCAGCATGGCCATCAAAAACGCAAAGAACCATAACCCATTGACACTCTGCCACAATTTCGCCATGACCAATTTACCTGACGACAGCAGGGCGCCGATCACATTCAGTCGCTGCCCCCGTTTTGCCGTAATGGCATGGGTTTCGCCGCTTTTGGTCCAGGCCGAACGGTTCGGTGGTTGCGGTGCAAACCCGGCTTCGTCGACATAAGCCAATTCGATAGTGCCGGCTTGCGCTTGGGCAATGAGATCATCTATGTCGCTTTGGGCTTGCGCGAAGCGCTCGGGATCACGCTTTTTTTTAAACTATAGCGCGTCCGTTTCCACACATACCCCATCCGTTTCAGTTCGTTACGCAAGGTTCCGGCACTGATGCCAACACCACAATCGGTTTTCAAACGATTGACCAAGGCCCGACTGGTTAACGGTTCGGCGTCGATCCATTCCCTTAACCGCACGCGGTGTTCATCACTCAACTTGCTCGGCGCGCCGCTGCGCGGTTGATCGGGGAAGCTGGCGAAACCTTTTTTGAACCATTTGCGCCGTCGTTCTCGTATCGTCTCCGCCAGCACACCTTGCTTTTCCGCCACTTCGAACGTCGAATGCCCCACGGCAAGCAGTAGAATCGTTGCTGCCCGCTCTCGTTCTCGCCAGCCGCTACCTTTCTTGATCAGGTTTTGTAACAACTCTCGCTCGGTTTCGGTCACTTCAACGCGGACAACTCGCATTTCCTTCCTTGGCTATCTTGGTAAATTCTTAAATTTTATATACAAGCCGACTTATTGTTAAGCGCTTACTGTGTTACAGTTGATTGTATGTCCATGGTCGTTAGTGTGCCTAACACAGCTCTCCAGCCGAAACCCATCGCTTTTCTCTACACCCAAAACGGTCGGCTGATCTTTAACCTTTATCACGGTTCAAAAATAAATATTCGACCGTTAGCTTTGGGTCGGATTTTGCTGGTCGGCTGCCCATTAAATTTACTCATTATCAATGGCCGCTTTTGAGTAATTTCAAGTGGTTGGTTTGTATCGTAATCAGAAAACTGGTGCAAAGATTATTGACGTGACGCGCTCAGCCTTGTTTTATTTCATCAGTTCGCGTGAATTGCACTGACGTTTGTCGTTATCATAGCTGGATGCACAGATAAATCCCGTGGAACTTTAGAGCCGTTTGTTGATTGGCACCCAATATCTCAATCTGGTATCTTTGTGTTTGGCTTAGCTGCTTATAGTTTCTCATACGCTTTCTCGTCTTTGGTCGGATTAAAAAAAGCCTGAAACTATATCAGCTAGCCTTCTTCAAGTCCGAGCGTATCGATTGCACTTATGACTTGAATTCGGGTTGTATGCAGGGCAATTGCATGAACAGAATTCGCTAATATAGCCTGGACGAGAGAACATAAATTTCTGCAAGATTAACCCGTATTTTCTACAAATTCTGCGCAGAATAATCTTCGCTTAAGGCAATGGACGGCATAAAAAGAGGCTTTTGTAGCTACCTATATTAGCAAACACTGTTCATGCAATCGCCCTGGGGTTGTATGAATTCGCGGGAGATGAATGTTAGATATAGAAAACTTTAAAGCAGAAATTGAAGTGCGTTTAAAAGATGCGCCTCAAGATAAGTGCGTAGTATTTGCAGTGCGTTCGGCAATGCGAGTGTTGCCAGTCTTGGCAGTACAAAAAAAAGCAAAACTTACTACTGGGAAAAGAGAGCCATTTTGGTTTTGGCAAACAGAATACAAAAACAAACATTTATTGGCAATCTTAATGGTTTATAGTTGTGGTGTTGAGTGTGTCTTAACGGAAAAATACAACACCTATACCAATGTCTTCGTCGATGCTTTCAATGCCGCTAATGCTGCTGCATCTGGGTTCGCCTTCGCCATGGATGTCTATGCCTACTCCGCCGCCTATGCAGCCTCAGCCTACGCCTCCTCAGCCTATGCCCACGCCTCCGCCTACGCAGCCTATGCCTCCGCAGTTTCCGCCTCTATTATTCAAGAAATACGACAGGATTTAGCAACATTAGAGAAAAAAACAGCTAAGGAGTTATTCCGACAACCGTTATGGTCAAAAGCTATTCCTGCAGATTGGCAACAATGTATAGCTGACTTCAAAACCGATATGGTAAGTTTGAATGCAGGTTTTGAAGTATGGATAGATCAGTACGAAGATTATTTGCAAGGTAAGCAGATAGATATTGAATTACTCAAACAATGGAATAGCATTCCTACCGAAATTCAGGAACAAGGCGTAGTCAAAGTTAATGCCTATCTTAAAAGTTTGCTACAAAAAAACACCACCCAACCTTTAAACCGCGTCCGCGCTATTTTTATCGGCTACGGCGAAGCGGGCAAAACTTCGTTAATCCGTGCCTTACATGACGAAGAGGTGGTTAAAGGCAAAGAAGACATGACACCAGGGATTGATATTTGTGACTGGAAAGTGCCGGATACAGACATTCAGGCGCATTTTTGGGATTTTGGCGGGCAAGTCGTGTTTTATTCCACGCATAAATTCTTTTTGAGGTCATCCTGTGTCTATATTATCGTCATTAACGCTCGCGCCGATATTAACAGCAGCGAGCAGGCGGAATATTGGCTAGAGCATGTTAAAGTCTTCGGCGATTCTGCGCCGGTTTTATTGGTTGGCAATAAAGTCGATGAATCACAAATCCATCTGCAAATGCAGACTTTAAGCCAAAAATATCCGAACATTAAAGGCTTTTATCCGCTGTCCTGTACCCACGCAAAAACCAGCCATCGCTATCAATTTGAAAGTTTTAAACAAGCATTAGCCAAGGAATTACAAGCCGTCGGCCTTCATCAAGTACTGTTTAGCCCAGCGCAAGCCAAAATTTTAGACGAATTAGGGCAAACCTCACCAGATCATGCCTTTTTAAGTGAGAGTGAGTTTAATCAACTCTGTGATAAACATGGCATTAGTAACGAAGGCGAGTTGAACCGTGATTGGCTAGTGGATATTTTCGACAAATTGGGTGTGATGCTGCATTTTGAGGAATTAAAAACCTTTCATAATGCGTATATGCTGAATCCGCGCTGGTTGACGCATGGGGTTTATACCTTGATGAATGCCAAACAAGCGCGGTTAAACGACAAAGACATGGTCAGAATTTTAGCGAATACGCCCGTTAAGGACGAATACCAGCATTTATTAAGCTACCCGCCGGACAAATGCCTGTTTATCAGCAAAGTCATGCAACGTTTTAAGCTCTGTTATCCGTTACCGAATGAAGCTAACACGCTGCTAATTCCGGCATTATTGAATGATGAGTTGCCTAGCTATCCGCCCGAAGTGCAAGACAGCGACACGTTACGCTTTGAATTTGCCTTTACCGGCTTTTTACCGCGCAATCTGATTGGCGAGTTTATGGTCAGTCGCCATAAAGAAATCAAAGATGGCTGGCAAAGCCAGCGCGGAGCAGTGTTTGCCAGTAAAAGTTTACAGGCACAAGCTTTAGTTGAAGCCGATTACCATCGTCGCTTGTTGGTCATGCAGTTGTACGGCATACATTCCAGAGAGTATCTGACTATTTTGTATGATGCCATGCTGACGGTTTTTGGAGAACTGGATTTGGATTATCGGGAATGGGTCAATTTGCCGATCTCAGCCTGCCTTGATAAAAAAGATAAAAAAAGATTAAGGTTTAACAGAAAAGTTGAAAAAGCCCCCTATAAGCAGCTTTTAGCCTGTGCCAAAAAACAACAGTTTGTTTATATTGCAGAGTCAGGGTTAAGCTATGATGTAGGTAAGGTTTTAGACGGTATTCTGACGAAAGCCGAACAAGCTAAACATGGGATTACTAATAATTTTTATAACAGTAGTCCTATTTTAAGTCAAAAAAGCGAGGTTGATATGAGCGAAACAACAGGAGATAAAACCGTGACAACGATTAATCAAAATGTAACCAACAGCACTGTACATGGCTCTGTAATAGCCGCTGAAACGATTGAAAACAGCTTTAACAACTTGCAAGCATCGAAAGCGGATAATAAAGTTAAAGCCTTGTTAGAACAGTTATTAATTGAAATCAAAGATTTAAACAATAAAGTGCCGCCAGTACAAACGCAGGCAGTAGAAAATATAGCAAAACGAGCTGATACTTTGATAACCGAAAGCAAAAGCGAAAACCCCGACACAGCATGGTATCAATTAAGTTTAAAAGGCATTAAAGACGCGGCAATAACTTTAAAAGAGATTGGTGAGCCCGTGTTAAAAATCGCCACGGAACTTAGCAGCTTATTATTAGGATAGGATGCGCCTCGTTCAATCAATACAAAAGCATTGAAATCCTTTTTTAATCATCTATTCCCTTTACAGCGAAAGACTGCTCACTTTATTTCTAATGCAATCTATTGATTTATTTGTAAAATGCATGTTTTTGATAGTGGGCGATCTTTGAACGGAAAGGGAGTAAGATAAACATCATGTTAGTCATAAAAAAGAAGCACAATTTAAACAACCGCAAGGGGAGTGTGTGAATAGCGTGTCCACAGTCAGTAGCAGACTCGCTTAAATCTGATTGACCGTTTGGGTCGGTTTTACTCCCTCAACTAGGGTCGAGCACAATCGGCTATGGGCCGCCGTTCGGAGACGTCTTCACAAACTTGGACGGATCGGCTACAGCTTGACGAAACCCTAGCAGTTCCTTGATGTCGATAAAAGCTAGGAACGGGATCATAGCATCACTATAGCAATCATTTCACTCTCGTTCATTGGATTTTTTATTGCCAGCAGATAAGCTTGGTTTAGTGCTGGTAAGAAGTATTAAAAAATAAAGTCCTCATAGGAAAGCATCGCCGATGCACTGATTTACCTGCCTGATAATGATATTTCTTTCACTCGCGACGGCGGTTGCGAGTCCGCAAAAGGAGGCCAGAACCATGCAGGATTTCCGTATACGAGAGGCTATCGAGCTGATGGCCGGATTTGCAGAACGCACGGGGCTGAGCTCCGAATGTACTCAGCAGCGCTACTTGTGGACGGACGCCTTTGCGGTCTGCAACTTTCTCGGCCTGTCACGTGCGACCGGGGAAAAGCATTACACGGCACTGGCTCTGCGCCTGGTTGACCGTGTTCATCACACGCTTGGGCGACATCGTGATGACGATTCGCGCACGGGATGGATCAGCGGGCTGAGCGAACGCGAGGGGGAGGGCCACCCGACCCGTGGCGGGCTTCGGATCGGCAAAGAGTTCCCCGAGCGCAGGCCCAATCAGGCCTTCGACGAGCGGCTGGAGTGGGACCGGGACGGCCAGTACTTCCACTACCTGACCAAATGGATGAACGCGCTCGACCAAGTGGCGCGTTCGACGGGAAGGCCCCAATTCAATATCTGGGCGCGTGAACTCGCCGAGACCGCGCACCATGCTTTCACCTACGTCCCACTGGCAGGTGGCCCACGACGGATGTACTGGAAGATGAGTATCGATCTCAAACGTCCGCTTGTCTCCTCCATGGGACAGCACGATCCGCTGGACGGATACATCACCTACGTTCAGCTTCGCTCCACTGCCGCCAGGCTCCCGCGAGCGGGCGGTGACCCCAAGCTCAATGACGAGACCCGTCAGATTCAGGCCATGATTGTAACGGATGAGTTAGGGACAGCCGATCCGCTCGGGATTGGAGGCCTGCTAATGGACGCCTACCGCGTGGAGCAGTTACTGCGGCAAGGGGGGATGATGGACCCGCATCTTCTTGAAACCCTGCTCGCGACCTCGATCGCAGGCCTGAAATATTATGCGGCAAGCGGCGAACTGCAACTATCGGCGGAGCATCGGCTGGCCTTTCGCGAACTCGGCCTAGCCATCGGGTTGCATGCGGTACGACTGATGGGAGAAGCGGCCAACCGAGATCCGACTCAATCTCCCATGACGGATGGCGTGCGTTTACGACTGCGTGAGTTGATGCAGTACGTGCCCGTTGGAGAAAGGATCGAATCTTTCTGGCGCGACCCTGCACACAGACGATCCCTGACCTGGTCCGAGCATCGAGACATTAATGAAGTGATGTTGGCAACCAGCCTGGTGCCCGAGGGATTCCTTGTTCTACCGCCAACCGATTTAAGCCGCCCCCATCGCGGTGGCCAGTGAAACGCGACATAATAAGGTAAAGCCCATTAATGGAGAATGGTAGAGAAGAGAAAATGTCTACCTTAGATCGGCGGTAAATTTATCAATCATGCTCTGGCTCAGAGCGCTGAAAAATTTGCTCGAATTTTTCCATCAACTATTAGACGCCTTTTGCAGTGGTAATCCTTCAATCAGTGTTGAAATTTCGAAATGATTGTCCCCCTCTTACCTTCTTCAAACAACCGAAATGCCGAAGCCAAGGTCTTTCTGGTCACCGGCGCGACCGGCGCTATTGGTAAAGCCATTGCCCGGCAACTGGCTGCTACCCCGGATTCCGAGGTAGTGCTGGTATGCCGCAATCAAGATAAGGCCAAACAGGCGGTTAGGGAAATCGTCGATTCGACTGGAAATTCCAGGGTGTGTTATGAGATTGCCGACTTGAGCAGACAGGATGACATCCGTGGACTGGTGGCGCGCTGGACAGGTCCCCTGCACGTTTTGATCAACAATGCCGCCTGCACGCCGCGCACCCGTCAGGAGACGCCCGAGGGCATCGAAATGCAGTTTGCCACCAATGTGCTGGGTTATTTTTGGTTAATCGATGAATTCACGGCGATTTTAAAAGCGTCTGCACCCGCGCGTGTCGTCAATGTCGCCAGCTACTGGGCCGGCGGCCTGGATTTAAACGATTTGGAATTTGTCCGCCGACGCTACGATAACGACACCGCCTACCGTCAGTCCAAACAGGCCGACCGCATGCTGAGCGTTGCCTTTGCAGAAAAGCTTGAATCTTACCACATCAGCGTCAATGCCTGTCATCCCGGTGACGTCCATTCGACTTTAAGCCATAATCTGGGATTCGGCGGTCACGAAACGCCAGATCAGGGGGCTGCGACTCCCGTCTGGCTGGCGACCCATCCCATTGGCCAGCAATTTACCGGACGCTATTATGAGCACAGGTGCGAATCCAACTGCACTTTCAGCCGCGACAGGCAGGCGGTGCACGCCCTTTATGATCAATGCGCCAATTACTCAAACGGCGATTGAGAGCGCTTCGTCTTCATTCTTGACAACGGCTAGAAGGATTAAGGATTCTTCCCTTGCCGCCGATGCGTCCGAACGTCGTTTCGACGATCCACTGGACGACAAGCCCGGCCTCAACGACGTTTAGCCCTACGGCTTGCTCAAAAATTGAGCTGCACTACCTGTAAAAATTAGCAAGACGGCAATAGTCGAGAGAGTTAGTCTCAGCCATCCGCGGGGCGGATCAATGGCGCCTGCCGTCGTAAGGACAATTAACCCGCTCATGCTCATGGTTGTGGGCCAATCGAAAGGAGCCCCTTTCTGCCAGTTCTGGATGTGTAGAATAAGCGCGAAAATAGCAAGGCCAGAGGCAAAAGCGAACACGGTACGCGTCAAAGCCGATGATTGGGCCATTCCGGTTAATCCGTTATTTGAATTGAAATTTTTCCATTTTACCTGTTATCCAGAAGCCGCAACCGTTTTCTTTTTGAGCCAACATCGCCATGTCTTCGATCATCTGACGCATAGGCAAATGATCGATTGATGCGGAGATGACGATTTCGGAAGTGGAAGCGCCCTGAGTCATAGCGCGATCAATTGCTGGCTGTTTGCTGTCGGCTATTTCCAATGCCAATATCGGGCATTGTCCGTGTTTGATGGCGGCGATCACCAAGTCTTTGATGAAAACGGAGGATTCTATGTGCTTTTGGGACTCGCCAATGAAGGTGATGGAACCCGGTGTCAGGCTCTTCAGAACCGGGTCTTGAAGCGCCGCCCTGGACTGCCTACCAGTGCTTTGAAACGATGCACTCCGCGTTGAGTGAAATATTTGAAAATTTGGGTGGCAAATACCGGGTTAATTTTTCATAGGTACTTAAAACCATAAAAATTTGCAGTTCAGGACGCCGGAAAGCACCTCGTAAAGAACTTAGCTAAAGCTTCCTCTGTGTTCAACGCAGGAAATAACTCGAAGTGCTCAGGGTTGTCTTGCAAATATTCTTGTAAACTGGTGAGGTGGTTAAAAAATCGGTTACCTCTCGTGTTAAGAGCTTGAGTCGACACGTTATTATTTTTCCCAATCTGTTCGCCGATGGCTTTAATGTTTGGCTTTCGTAAATTAAGCCGCTGCTGCCAATGAGAAAAGTGATCGAATGAAATCAAATCTTTGACGGTAATGATTCCTAATTTTTTTAGCTTATCAAGTCCTACATATCGATACTCCAAATGGACACAAGAATATCTATCGTCCCAACGAAATTTTTTATTGTCATACATCAAGAACCGTATTTTATCTCGCTTTGGGCTGTAATACTGTGTGCCATGACCATCTGTATCGTATTCTCGAGTTAAACCCTGCTCAGCATCTTCGCCATTATGAATGTGATGATAAAAATTATTGCTATCGTTGGCATTTCGTTTATGGACGAGATGCTTATTAAAGAATAGGTTGGCATTTTCAGCATTTGACATTTTCTTGCTGTAAAAATCTAGCGCTAATTCGATATAATTGAATTTATAGTCGCCTGAGGATTGGCAGATGTTGTGCAACAGTTCCAGAGCTTTTTCATCTAGCTGAAACAACTCAACCTTTTGGGATAGGTGAATATGACCCTCAAGCGTGCAAGGTCGAGTGAGCATATTTTTTTCAGCTAAATCCACTAGTTTGTTTATGTCATCAACCGATGCTCTGGAATCAAAATACACTGTAAGCCTGTCAATATAAAATTTTGTTTTCAGACCGTGATTTTCAGCCAGGGAGATTAGAGATCGCAAAAGTTCATTTTTCATATTAATTTGATCATTCATTCGAATATTTTTTAATAAATTATCATTACCAATGATCACTAAGGAAGGTTCTTTATTCGCAGATGAATAACAAGGGAACTTACAGCTGGATTTGGCATACTTAGACACTACGCAGTGCTGTTTATGCCATAGGGCTCGTATCACTGTATTATTAATAATACATACACAAATACAGCTAATACCTCAGAAATGATAGAAATTCCCGTAAAAATGAGCATTTTTTAAGAAATTACACCAAAACCAAAATCAACCCTTTCACTATAAACAGTAGAAGTTACCTGATGAGACCCAAACTAGTGGAATGCAAGGTAGTCACTAAAATGGCAACTTTGTCCATTTTTCAAACAATGACAATTTCTGCCAAAACAGTGCATTCCTTACGTTTGCCTCTCTTTACCTAGCAATCAAATCTAGCCATGATGATTAAGACATCAAACTCCATAACATCCGACTAAAGCTACTAGGCACATTCACGAAGATCTCATATTGCCACAGTTAACGTTATCTTCAAGCATAAACATAACTTTACAGTATTCATGGCTAAGCACTATTTAAGCGCTTAACAAAAAACTCTTTTGTATTTTTGAGCGAAAGTTGAGCGAATATCGAGCCTAGTCAATTTACAACGCTTGCAATTTATCGCTAGCTTTTAATTCCTGCAACAGTCTTGTATGCGGGGTAATAAACGATGAACAGTTTTCAAATACTTTATCGTGCCTACCCTTGTCATAATAAACCATACTCCCCGGCGTATTCATCAAATAGAGAGCCTTTTCATGCCTAGTACAGGCAACGTAAAGCAACCTTTTTTCTGCTAATTTAGCTTTATCTGTCTTAGCATAATGGATTGGAAGAAGACCATCTACACAATGTATGACGAAGACATATTTCCATTCTTTGCCTTTAGCGCCGTTAATCGTGCTCAAATGGACGCCTCCCTCGGTATTTTTGAGTTTGAGCTTTTTAATAGATAAATCATTCCAACTGGAGAATTGTCGTATTTTAATTTTGAGTTCCGTTAGATCTCGCATTAGCAAGTTCAAATTGAGTTTTTGGTATTTTCTTCTCAATACCATCCTCAAAGCATCCATTAAATAAGCTACCGATTTCTCTAGTTCCTCTGATTGCTGAGCCTGGGCAATTAAATCCCTAAACTCCAAGATACGTCGGTATTTAGGTGATTCTTTAGCTGTTTCACCTGGTCCCGATTTAATACGACTACGGACACCAACAGCTTTCCAGCCTGTCTGAGGCAACCTATCGGAGATTCTGCTGATTTCGTCCTTATCTAGCCCTAATCGCTTGAGCCATATACCCAAATTACGATGATGTTTCTCCGGAAGATCCCAAGCTTCACCATCACTATTAGCTCTTAACCACGCTGCCATTCGTAGCATATTTCTCAAGCTTTGCACATGATGGGTAGTTGGAGTTCTATAAGTTTCCTGGGCGGCTATGTCGTGATGCTTTAGAGCGATAAATAAGTCGCTTAATAAACGTTTTGTCCGGCCCAAGCAAACGATTTCTTCAAGACGAACACTTTCCTGATCAATCAGTTTTTTGATTTCTTGGGCGATAAACTGGGCTTGCTCTACCGTGCTCCGACAATGAACCAATTTTCCTTGTAGGCCTTTCAAGTCGCTTACTAAGGGACCACCGGGGTAAATCTCTTCACCTATCGCGTTAATGAACGGTAAGGAAGCGGCTGGAATACGTTGAGTCTTGCTCAACGTGAATGCTTTTGGCCTTAATGCAGTTTTGATGGCATCCCAATTTCCAGCATCAGCCCCTCGGAATTCGTAGATATTCTGCTTAGGGTCACCAACCATTACCGAGGTTTCAATATTTTTGGCCAGTTCGATCAACATTTTTGTTTGTAGCATGTTGGTATCTTGCAACTCGTCCACTAACAAGTAACGGTATTTGCGAGCAGCCTGTTTGACATACATTTTTCCTTCTTCACTCATCAATAGCCTTACCATGTCTTCAAAGTCCAAGCGATTTTGGGATTGCTTTTGCTGTTTATACAGATTCAACACTTTTTTGACTAACAGGTTATTTGATTCAGTGCTGGTACCCTGTGGACTAGTAAGAACATTTTTCATCAGCACTTTTCTATTTTCGCCATGACGTTTTGCTATTTTGGCTGCGCGGTTAAGCATCATCTTAGTGTTGGTAATAACCGATGGAGTTTTGTCAAAACCAAAATCTAGGTAGTGCTGACGGATGATTTCGTAACCAAAGGCTTCGTAAGTCATAATCTTTACTTGATTTAACGTCAGCAATGCGCCGCCGTGTTTCATACGATAGCGCATTAAACGCTCTGTCATTTCGCTACATGCCGCCTTACTGAAACTTAAGACCAGGATTTCATCCGGATTAGCACCTAGGTTGAGAATACAGTTAATGATGTATTCCAATAAGGTCGTCGTTTTTCCACAGCCGGCTCCCGCCGTGATCAAACCGACACCGCCATTGTGCTTCATAATTATTGCTTGCTCTTTAGTTAATTTGATGGCCATGGCAGTGTTTTCCCCAATCCAGTACTTTAATTATCTACGCCAGAGCTTGTTATTAAATTCCTGCGCATTGAGTAAATGGCTTATAGTTGCGAGTTAATCTCCTTTTTTATTTCAAAAGATAGGCGTTTCAAAAATACTTCTTTCCTACCAGATTTAAATCCTTGTTCTTGAAAATAGTCGACCAGGTTACCCACAATTTTCTTTGAAACCAGGTTGGCAGCAAAATCAGCGGCTGCTTGCTTATGCGATGATTTGAGTATTACTTTTGAGCTTTTAATGAAAGACTCAATGTCTGATTTCTTAAGCTTGTAGGGATCAGCCGATTTGAGAATTTTTTGAGCAACCCTTTTTTGTATCGGTTCTTTGATTTTGGAATTGCAAATAGGTCTGATGACGCCTTCTTTCAAAAACTGGTTGCCCAACTGAGGCAAATATTCTTTTTGGTATTCAACCGCTCGATGAATCCTGCCCATTTGGCTGTCGCTGGGAAGGTCAGGATTGTTATCAGTGCACTCTTTCAAGCTCTTGTAGCCCAACTTCTTCCAAAGCTGTTGGTCGACAAAGGCATGGATCGCACCGAGATCATCTCTATTTTTCTCAATGTGATCCATCAGATCGGATACAGTGTCACGAGTCCATTTTGATTTTTTAGAATCATTGCTATTGCTGTTTTTGGGTTTCATGGCGCTCACCTCAGAAAAAATTTTCAAAATATCAGTTGCCTATGAGCTTGCTATCTTTAAAAGCGCGCATAGGCAACCTAAATGCTTTGGAGGCACTTTAGGTATTCAAACTAATTTTACACTTCCTATTTCGAATTGCAACTTCTATTTTTGAGACTTACCTAAAGCTAGCATTTGCCTTATTTGCAAAATGTGACCCTTTAATGATTCAAATGTTAAGTGTACCGGCGGTTGGCAATGTTAGACTAATAGAACAAAAAAATTTTACAACTATATGATTATATCAAGATATAGTTTTTCAATGTTGCTTAGCGAAGAACGATTAAGACCCATCTGCGTATGGCTAGCGCATGCAGGCGCACTACCACAATAATTTGAAAGGGACGCTGGCGAAGGTTAAGATATGGATCTGCTTGAACAGAGAGGCATTATCAATGCAGTTGATTGTTTTTTAAAGTAAAAATATTGCAATGCATTGATTAAAAAGAAAATAAATATTTTTCCTGCTAAGATGTTAGCTGATTTTTATCAAAAAATTAGAAATTCAAAATAAATTGCACTCGTAAAATGATAAAATAATTTTTTTAAATGAATCCGAAGAAGTAGATGCTTAGACGACACGAAGAACAAATCATGAATCGATTTGATGCGCTCTTTGCCAACGGGTGGACTCAATTCACTCGTGATGAATTGTTACTGTGGTACGGACTGACCAAAGTAACCAAGACAATCTATGCTGACCTTCGCCAAAGATGGGAAAGAACACTTGAGGATTATTTGGGCGAAGAAGAGGCACGAGTAGCGTTAAAGAAAGGTACAGAAGAAGTTTCTGTCATTTTCAAAGGTGAAATTTATACCCTTTTTCGTAACGCCATAACCACGAATTTTACGGAACTGTGAGATACCAAGCTGTAAATCAGTGACCTCCGTCTGCCTGCGACCGATCTAGGAGCGTTTGTTGCTTGTGCGGGGCGTTTTGCAATTTCCTAATAACTATGAGTGTGATGAGACTCCTATCAGGTCAATGTTTTGCGCGTAATCAGCATTCTTATATTGTACTACCGTGACTTTAAACCGTTGTTTCGTGAAGACTTAGCAATTGAGCATTAATTTTCAGCGGAACAAAGGGATTTCAATCCTATACACCTAAACTGTTAAATATGGCTTGAGTACCGATGATACAAAGCTGTTGCTTGCTGTCGGCGTGGCAATGGCCTCCTGAATCTTGGCCTTTATCTGCACTTCCGTCATGCCGGAGTTCTGGGCAGCTTCGAGTGTCGAGCGATAAGCTGCCAAGACATCTCCAGGCGTTATGTCATAACTATGCCCGCGCACCATCCAATGCAAAGCCATCAAACCGGATGAGCAGGCAAAACCGGGCTGTTTTTCCAGGTAATCCCGTGCTGCACGTATCAGTGTACGCGGATCAGTCGGAGATCGTTTGGCCAACTCAATGGCCTGTTCGAATAAGCCAGCGTCCTTGGCCGCAGCAAACCACTTGCCCTCGGAGCCGGGTTGGCTGGCTGCTAAATCGCGCAAAATATCCTCGACGTTTTTATGCGGATATTTTTTGACAATAGCCCTGAAGGTATTGAGATTTGTCGATCCTTGATTGGCCTCGAAGGCATAGCGTTGATAAGCTTCCTCGTATAAGCCGGAAGACAAGAGAATGTCTTCACAAGCTTTGGCAATCTCAGAGGCTGGTGAATTGAGGCCTTTGCTTTCTTCAGCATAACGGACTGCCTCGGCCTTTTTACCCCATGCCACCAACGCCTTTACGCCCCAACGCCGATCCCACCACCATTTAAATGGGGCTTTTTCCAGCAATGCCAATATCTCCTGATGACGGCCTGCGGCGTACAACGCCGAAAAACAGGCACTAATCCCGCAAAAATGGCGATGACCGACAGCATTGGGGCTCCAAACTTGTTCCACAACAGGTAAAAACTCGTCTGCCCAACGTGAGGCCATTTCCGTCGTTCCGCACAACTCACCCCAAAAATCTCCGAGGTATTCGATGTAAGGCATTTGATCGTCTTGCAAGGCTTGCCATAGGCGTTGCAGCCATCGCTCTCGTAATTCCGGTGTAGCAGGTGCCTTGGAAATGATGGGCACCAAGGTTTCGATGGCACGATTGACCGTTGAACCCAGCGCCCCGGATGAACTATCGACTTGTTCAAGTGCCGGAGAAATTTTTTCAATTAACAACACCGCGCCTTCCGCCGCCAGAACCGGTTCTTTCTTGGCGACCAGCTTGATTTCGATCAGCGCTTCTTTGATTCGTTGAATCGGTTTATCCGACTGCCAACCAAAGGCGTGACGGCGGAAACGGGGAACGAATTGCCATTTGTAGGTTGTCATGGGTATTGATCAATTTGAGGATGTATTTGCTATTGGCATATTTTTTCATTGTTGGATTGTTTGTCACACCAGGCACTGACACATCACCTTAGAAAATTGGCTGGAAAAGGCCACGATCATTCAGAATGATGTGTCTTGATTGCCCGCAGCAATTGATGCAGATGTTTTGGAGGCTTTTTACAAAGACACATTTCGCCAATTGGCGAAAAGCTCCTGTAATTTTTGACCGTAACCAGTCATCTTATCCAGCATTGCGCTGGTCAAGATCGTCTTGTTTCGATGTGTGACTGATAACGGTATATTCCACATCCAGGCTTTGGTCGATGGGATGTTGCCGCAGCTTTCTGAATATCCACCAAGTTCTTATCGCCAATATTGCAACCGGTATCAAGAGCAAGGCAAAAAACGCGGAAAAGACTAAAGCGCCGAACACAGCAGCGATGACCATAACCGGGATAGCGATCAGATTGGGCACTCTAAAGGCTCTCGTCTTAACATAGGCCACATGCTCGGGCGATCCCAATCTGTGATCATGCCTCGCAGTTTCGGTAAAAATGACTTTTTTATAAATTTTCATTATTTGATTCTACATGATGTTTTTGATTGTTTGCCTTCAATATCATGCAGAACGAACGGTTCGACATTTAGGATAACCACTACAGCCCCAAAATTGGTTGCCTTGATTATCGCCGTTCCGAGCCGTTCTTAACACCATCGGTTTGCCACACTTCGGGCAGGCGTTATCATTCCGCTGGTGTTTTTGCTCGATAATCGTCCTCACATGATTAACATGTTCGACATGGGTTTTGATCGATGGTTTAAGACGGCCTGATTGGATTTTACGACAAATCTCCCCGACCTCGTTGTCATTGAGAATTGGCTGTTGTTTGCTTTTGACGAATCGAATGTAGCCACCGGCATACACGACATTCTCGGGCATCGGAGTTTTGAAATCGCTGTCTCCGATAAACACGACTAAAGAAAACAACTTCTCAGGCTCGATTCCCAACGCCGATTGCAGTGTCTGCGTGTGCTTGTAATTCTGATGCAGCGGGTTTTGAAACTTACTGGTGTGGCGATAAATCTTTTGAGTCCAGATTTTTTGATGCTGGCTGCCAAATATCCAGCCCTTCATGTTTTTGGTTTCGATGACAAATACGCCGTAGCGCGAGACGATCACATGATCAATTTGTGTGGTTCCGTCCTCCGTTGGCAAGGTGACATTTTTGAATAGCGTGTAAATTTGCTTATCCAGAAACAACTTGGCGAGGGCATTGGCCTGAAATTCACCTACAACACCTTTCATGAAGGATGTTCTGAGAAAAGCCAAGATTGCCAGCAAAAGAAATAGCCACCAATAATTAACGAACAGTGGGGCAAATGCTTGTATCAGAATTTTGGTTAAATCCATCCAATCCTCTCTTGGGTTTTAAATCAATTTGATCGCTTCTTCAATGATCAGAAGCCATGATGCCTCAACACTGTTACGTATAGTACAGAAAGCACCTTTGACCACAAAGTGATCCCTCTAAAGGTGCAGTCACTATCGAGTTGGCGGTTGAGCCGCCGATTTTTTGAGAAGATCAAAGAGAAAGATAGGGCCGCCAAGCAACCTTGACAAGACTGAATGGCAAAGCTAGAATTGATCTCGGTTGCCTACCTTACTTGCACATGAGTAAAAAAGGCCTATCTATTGTTGTCATTGTTTGAATTTCTTTAAACAGCCTCGTCGTCGGGGAGTTAAACGTGTGCATCTGACCTGGATCGACGCGGCGTTGAGGAAATTTTCATGACTATCAAAGAATTTGCCTATTCGGCGCAGCAACACTTTCAAGCTCTAACGGGCGAGACCTTTAAACGAGCCCATATCTACGAGCTCTTAGCCGCCTCATTTGGCTATCACTCCTATGCGGCTCTCAGTTCTGAATCGGTCGTATTTCCTGGTCCACAGGCGTCAATACCTGACGCACCGCCAAACACGGCTTTACGTCAGCGTTGTGTGGAACTCGGATATACGACATCCACGGCTGATAGCGTATCGGCTGAATTCCCGTCTTTAATTGAGCAAAGACGAATTAGCTTCGTAAAGTTACCGGCTTTAATCGCCACGTTGAGACGGCGATTATCTTATCGTGGCTACGGGGCATGGCAGGGTGACGATGAGTTCGATGAGGATGAAAGTTTAGTCCATTTCATAGATGAGGACTGGCCGCCGTTCCCTGATGAGTCACGAAAGAATCTGATTGCCAGTGATTTATTAACGGCTCTTGAAGGGTCAGCCTCAAAAGATAATGCCAATGCCCACTATGCACTTGCTTTGATCCATGCGCCCGTGGATGTCGATGAACGTAGCCCTGGGATTGATTATTGGTATAACGAGGAAAAGAATGGCCGCGTATTGGACGGTGTACAGAAGGAATGGGCAGATGAGTACGCTGAAATGATTGCCAGCGATGCGAAATATGAATTTCATCTGCGCGAAGCCGGGCGACTTGGAAACGAACAGGCTCTTCTAGATCTAGCCGAGAAATTCGACGACCCGTCATTTTTCGAAATTGCAAAAAAGGGGCACGGTCATGACCCTCTGAGGGTTGCCGAAATAGCCGAAAAACTGGATCGCTTTGATGATGTATATCATTGGTTGACCATTGCGGCTGAAGCTGGCGATGTGGAATCAATGCGTCGCTTAATCGAAGAGTTCGACCAGGATGATTTACCACGTCGCTGGACCTGGGTTTACCTAGCACAATTGCTAAATACTGATCTGACGAGTGATGACTACTATGTGATACATGAAGACGGCTCTCACTACGATGATGACGTTGGTGGGACAATGTATGTTGCCGGTCAAGAAGGGATAAAACTTCGACCACTCAGTGAAGATCAAGATGCTCTCGCTCATCATAAAGCGCAGGCTCTTTACGATAGGATTCATTAATTTTTTTCGTTTAGACTTAGATCAGCCTCTCAGAGGTGAAAGAGATGAGGGTACTTGCGAGATAGCTGTGTCGAATTTTTATTAATTTTATAAAGTGATATGGCTATATTAAACTAGATTCAAAATATCCACTTACGAGCACACTAAAAACACTAACTTGCCGATGTAGAAGGATTTTTTTGCATATCAACAGATCATGGAAGCTGTTTTGAAAATGAATGATGAATTAGAGTACCTTCGCGGCCAATTTTCTGCACACTCTTATCTTGATGTAAACTCCGCCTGTGATGTTCATATTTTGCGGCTTCGCAAAACATTTGAGAGGGCAGGCATAGAGAAAAAATTCCGGTTTTCGCTAAAAATTATGGATTTAATGCGAGAAGTGCAGAACTTGGGCAATGGATACTGGCGTATAACACCCTTACGAGTCGTGCCTCATAACAATTTTGCGATTCTTGTCAGTTCATTGCCAACGAATGAGTTGCAAAGACATTTCAAAAGCGTTAGAGAAGAAGGTTATGCACGTGTAATCTCTGCATCAGAAACATCAAGTCTTCCACGTCAAGATATGGACAATTGGTTGGGACTTAATGTACTGGATACTGTTACTTGGTGTTCAATTCTGATTAAATCCAAAAGTGAAAGCATGCAGCCGACAATAGCTTCCAGTGGAACTCAATTTTATGCTGTTCGGTCCGTACGCTCATACAATACGACAGTCACTGAGCCTAAATGGGTTGATGATCCGCGTTTTTCCCTTGTTTGGCATAATGGCATTGTTTTATGTAGAGAACGTATTGCTGGAGAAAGCTATCGTTATTTTTTTGGTAAATTACGAAACGGTAAGCTGATTACTGAAAGCCCAAAATTAAAGAACGTGACACGCGTTATTTATGGGTATACAGCGCTTGTGGGAAAACCGATTACTATCGTTAAGTATTCAAAAAATGGAGAAACCGCTTTTCATATATCCACAAACCTTCCACGCCCCGAATGGCAACTCTTACTTGCACTCGGGATACGAAAGGGAAAGGTCTTTCGGGTAAATCTCGAAGCATCTGTGTCCATCATCTCTGAAAAATTACAACAACTAGGCTGTGAAATAAGGACAATTCGTGACTGAATCAAAAATTTATTCTGCAAAAAATGTATTTGAGGGTTTAAAGAAAACTTTTCACCAATACCTTGAAGCGCAATACCACATTTGGGATGAAGATTTAATCACTGAAAGACGTCGTCTACTCGAAGAGGCAGGGGTTTGTTTCCAAGAACCGCTATTGGAAGCAACGCCATCCTATACAATTGGCAAATCTTACAATCATTTACATATCCCACAAGCTGCAAGAGATATACTGACTCTTGCTTCCAGTAGACCAAATGTAGGTATTTACCCTGAGCCATATCACCACCAAGCCGAAGCATTAGAATGTTTTTTAGGTAATAATGAAGAAATTATTGTAGCAACTGGCACAGGTTCAGGTAAAACTGAAAGTTTTTTGATGCCAATCCTTGGAACGCTTGCAGTGGAGGCAGAGCAACGTCAGATGTCTTGGCAAAGTCCTGGGTGCAGAGCTTTGCTTTTATATCCTATGAACGCTTTAGTAAATGATCAATTATCTCGTTTACGTAGACTTTTGGGGGATAAGGAAATCGCGAATGCTTTAAAAGGGGGGCGGGATCGGCTGGCAACCTTTGGTATGTACACTAGCCGAACACCTTATCCGGGTGAATCGAGTATCGAGAAAGACCAGAAACGTATAGGCACATTGCTGGAACGATTTTACCACGGACTTTCGTCTGAAAATCGCCTACTCCTCGAAAAGGAGGGTAAATGGCCAGCGAAAGACATTGAAAGATACATTGAGTCATCATTCCAAACTGGCCCCGAAGATTCAGAAATGTTTTCACGCCAGGAAATTCAGATGGTCTGTCCAGATCTTCTGGTCACCAATTACTCAATGCTTGAATACATGTTGCTACGGCCTATTGAAAGCTCTATTTTTGAGCAAACGGCTAGGTGGCTAGCTGCAGATAAAGAAAACTTTTTTATTGTAGTACTCGATGAGGCTCACATGTATCGGGGCGCAGGCGGCGCAGAAGTTGCTTACCTTCTTCGTCGGCTACATTCTAGGCTTGGTGTTGGAAGGGATAGAATACGCTATATATTGACTAGCGCTAGCTTAGGCTCAACTCCCGAAGCTCGAGAGCTAATTAAAAAATTCTCTTCGGATTTAACAGGTTTGGGCCAATCAGTTCGAAATTTCCGTTTAATAACAGGTGAAATCGACAGAAAAATAGGTGAACGCCCTGCCACCTTTGCAGAAGCTTCTGCTCTTGCTAAGTACGATTTCACAACTTTGCATAGGATTTACGAAGATCTCGCCTCAGCCGAAAAAGAGCTTCGAAGCCTTTTCACTTCTTTGGGTAAAAATTTTCCTGAGGGAGGCTCGGATGAACCGGTACTGCGGCAATGTGTTTACGATTTCTTATTAAATTTTGGGCCATCTGCATATACCGCTAATTTGCTCACTAAAGAGCCGCAAACACTTAATGTTATAGCGCCTAACATATTCCCTAATATAGATAACCCTGAGCATTCTTTGGAAAGTCTTCTTGCGCTTATGTCGTTTGCTCGGGAAAGTAAAAAACAGCGCGTTTACGCTCCAATTCGCTCTCACCTTTTCTTCCGGGGATTACCTGGGCTATTCGCGTGTGTAAACCCGAAATGTTCAGAACGTTTGGAAAAAAACAAACAGACCCTGCTTGGGCGGCTCTATTCAACCCCTCAACTACACTGCAAATGTGGAGCTCGTGTCTACGAACTGTTAACACACAGGGATTGTGGCGCTGCTTTTATTCGAGGTTATCTCACCAATCAAGATAGTGATTTTCTTTGGCATGAACCATCAACAGGTCTTTTTCCAAATTCTAAGGGCGGGGTGCTTGAATCTCATTTTCTCGTTGAGGTAGATCGAAGATCGCGCCAAGCGTATGGAAAGTCCGAAGGCACGATAACATGGCTACATATTCAAACGGGGCGGTTGGTGGCTCATAGACCAACTACTAAAGATACTGATGCCTTTCTTCCGCTACTTCGGCCTGATAAAGCTGTACTTGAGGGCAGTCAACTAATCCTCTCTTTCAATAAGGAATGTCCAGTATGTGTTCGAAGTTGGCAAGGCACATCCAAAATTATGGACTTAATGACTAAAGGTGAAGCTCCATTCGCACATCTAGTGAGACAGTCGGTTGCATTACAGCCTAGTTCGCAGCTAGCGAATAGCCAATCACCAAATGGGGGGCGTAAAGCTTTACTATTTTCTGACGGACGCCAAAAAGCAGCGCGTCTTGCACGTGATATTCCACGCGAAATTGAGCAAGATGTATTTCGCCAAGTCCTACTTTGTGCCGCCAATAAATTAAACAGTATGAACCGTGAAGCGGTAGTAAATAATAGAATTTATATTGCATTTCTTGATGTTCTTTCAAAAACAAATTTGCAGCTGTTCGACAGTGAAGACAGGTATATACTGCAAGAAGAAGTAAAGAAATACTGTGATTGGTATGATAAAGACATAGAAAGTGCCTTTGATGAAGGCTTTGATCCGAGAACTCCACCCAGATTTTTTGTTTCACTTCTTCGTCAACTTGGTTCTAGTTTTTATTCAATAAATGCACTTACGCTTGGATATCTCCAACCAAGTAGAATTACTTTAAAAAAAATCACAGACTCATATAAAAGTTTAGAAAAAGATATAGTTCATAAACTTTCTATTATTTGGATACAGAACTTTGTAAATAGATTTGCATTTGATCCAGCATTAGGAAGCGGAATACGTCTTCAGGCCGCAGGTTACCCAATAACAACAGGTCTTAATAGCAAAGATGGGTTGAGTAGGCGGCAACACGAATTCTTGACTCAGCAAATAGGCGGCACGGATGCTCTTGCTGCCATTTTTGCTGACTCCCTGTGCAAAGCTGGAACAAATGGTGACTTATTTCTTGCACCGGAACGGATAAAAATTGAAGTTGGGATAGATAAAACGTGGTATCAATGTAAAGCTTGTACTACGGTTTCACCTGTAGAATGGTGGGGACATTGTCCTAATTGCTTTTCTACTGAGGTTGTTGCTGTTCTACCAGGAAAGACTTCTTACCTTAGAGCAAGAAAAGATTTGTGGCGCGATCCAGTTGTGGAAGCGCTTAATGGTAACGAAAGCCCTCTTAACTTGACAGTCGAAGAACACACCGCACAACTCTCGTATCGTGACCTAGAGGAAGTTAATTCAACAACTGAAGAGTACGAAAGGCGTTTTCGAGATATCTTAGTAAAACCAGATGATATTTCAATTGATGTCCTCAGTTGTACAACTACAATGGAAGTTGGTATTGATATTGGATCGCTTGTGGCTGTTGGAATGCGAAATGTGCCGCCCCAAAGACAAAACTATCAGCAACGCGCTGGACGGGCAGGACGTAGAGGATCAGCAATTTCAACTGTTTTGACCTATGCGCAAAATAGTCCTCATGACAGTCATTATTTCCAAAATCCCAATCTTATTATCTCGAGCCAACCCACTTTGCCGGTTGTGGACACTAAGAACCCCAATATCATCGAGCGGCATATATGTGCCCAACTTATTCAAGTTTATTTCCAATCAAAAGGTGTCACAAGTACAAGCCAAAACATATTTACCTTGCTGGGTGAAACATGGGAGTTTTACACTGGCCGAGGAGAATATAGCCTTAATTCATTTAAAAACTGGATTAGAAATTCAAATCAAATCAACGACTGTTATCAAATGATCCGAGGCTGGCTACCAGATGATTTTACTCGAGATCCTTCAATTGTTGCTGAAGATTTCCTTGCCGCATTGGAGAAAAAAAGACCAAATTCATCTGAAGAACTTGCGCAGGCAGATAAGAATTTAATCGAATTTCTCTTTAGTCGTGGTTTCCTTCCTTCTTACGCTTTTCCTCGCGATCTTTGCACTTTACAAATCGAGGCTCGAAAAGGCCGAGAGGTTAAACTCATTCAAAAACCACAGCAAGCGCTCAACATAGCTCTTTCAGAATATGCGCCAGGACGCCTTGTAGTCGTTGATAAGAAGACTTATAGAGTAGGCACTGTGACGGCAAATTCCCCTAAAACGGAAATTGACCGTGCTGAAAGACTATTTATTGGGCGCCGAATCTATGTGCATTGCAATACTTGTCTTTTTACCGCAGGTTTCGTTGAAGATTTTCAGGAAGGGAAACAATGCCCGCTATGTAAAATTGATACACTGTCCGCCAAGACTGTGATTCAGCCAGAAGTCGTTTATCCCGATGGGGGACGCGAAATTGATGAATACGATGATGAACAGGTTTATACCCAGGCCACGGGTGCTCAATTGCCTTTTCTGGAGGAAGAATCGCAGCTTGATTGGCGATCATTCGGTGCCTATGGAAACTTTGTTTTTAAGAGGAATCAGTCTTTAGTAATGGTGAATAAAGGCGATGAAATTAATAATAGTGACGACGGATTTTGGGTTTGCTCGCGCTGTGGAAAAGCATCCTTGGAAGAAGAATCTCCCGGGAACCATAGACGCGATTACTTAATCGAGTTACGACACGGAAATCCACCTCCTGCCCTCACTTGTAACGGAGAATTTCAACGTGTTTATTTAGGGTATACATTCACATCGGATATTCTTCTTCTACGAATACCAATAATTAAGTCTTTTCGTTTCGATCCTTGTGACCGAAGATTACGCCAGCCTCTTGCGGACGCTTTTCAATCTCTCTCGGAAGCATTGGTTCTTGGTATTGGTCGAGTGCTCGATATAGACATACGCGAAATTAACGCGGGCTATCGATTTATCAAACTTGAGGATAACTACTTCGCGGATATTTTTATGTACGATACTCTCTCCGGAGGAGCAGGTTATGCCACGATGGCTGGAGAAGTATTTCCTCAGGTTTTTGCAGAAGTTGAATCACTCCTCGACAAATGTGTTTGTAGTTCATCCTGTGACAAATGCTTACGCCATTATGGAAACCGTATACACCATGTATCTTTAAACCGATTTCTTGCTTTTGACTTGGTCAAATTTATAAAAGATGGGCAAATTCCTGCGGAATTGGACTTGATTCGGCAGCGCGAAGAACTCAAACCGCTTGCCCAGATGTTAAGCCTTGCGGGTTGGGGAACAAGCAATGATGGGAAGGTGCCTATCAAAGCTTCCCGTGCAGGCCAATCTATTGAGCTTTGGTCATATCCTTCTCTGATTGATCCAAAAGCAATGGGATTAAAAGAGTCGGCTAACGTTCGTGCGTTCTCTCCATACGAATTGAGTAAAGATTTACCTGGTGTATTTGCGGAGATTGCATGACTGTTATCAATTTGAACTCACGAGAGGCTCAACTCAAGAGAAAGATCAGGTCTCATTTAAAGGAAATTGGTTTTAGTAAAGCACCTGACGGCACACTGCTTCCCCCAGACCTAAACAAAGAAACCTACCGATGCGCTCATTCTCATAAGCGTTTGGCTAAACTCGCAGAACACCAAGAGTGGATCGAAGCAAAAGCCAAGAAGCTTATGCGATACTTCGCTTCTGGTAGTGATGTCGATGTACAAAAGATACGCCCCCGCCTGGAACTCATCCGAGGTGGGACTTGGAAGTCCGATTTGTTTCGATTCGCAGGTCTCTACTGGCGAATTCCAATTTCTTATGGATATGGTCGTAGACTCAGATTTCTTGTGTGGGACGATAATAATGAAAAATTAATTGGCCTTCTTGCCTTGGGAGATGCAGTTTTCAATCTGCGCGTTCGTGACCAATTGATCGGTTGGGACCATAAAAAGAGAGCCGATGGTTTAGTAAATTTAATGGATGCATACGTTTTGGGCGCTGTCCCGCCATACAACATGCTGCTTGGTGGAAAATTAATAGCATCACTAATTCGCACATCGGATATCGTAAATGCATTCGAAACGAAATATTTAAGTTCTGTCGGCTTGATTTCGAAAAAACAAAAAAATGCGCGTTTGGCGGCAGTCACTACAAGTTCCGCTCTTGGTCGTTCATCAATTTATAATCGACTGAAAATAAATGGAAAATTTATATTTGAACCGATTGGTTACACCTTGGGATATGGACATTTTCATATTTCTGATGATCTTTTCGAAGAATTACGAGATTACTTGAAATCTATTGGGGACAATTATGCAAACGGCTTCCAATTTGGTCAGGGATCAAACTGGAAAATACGTGTTATTCGTCGCGGACTTGATCGGCTTGGAATGAATTCCGATATGATTCGCCACGGATTCTCTCGAGAAGTATTTTTTTGTTCAATTGCCAGTAATGCAATTTGTTTTTTACGTGGTGACAATCAGCATGTGGAGTATGAAAACCTTCAGACAGTTGAATCGGTAAGCCAAATCGCACTTACTAGATGGGTAATTCCGCGAGCAGAGCGAATCCCCGAATATCTTAATTGGCAAGCTGAACAAATTCTAGAGGATTTGTCTGTAACAAGAATTCAATCAACATCTCAGGAAGAAAGAACGATATGGACTGGGCACGGGATTTGCTAGGTAGAGACGTTTTTGCATCAGAATGCGAAACAAGGCGAGGATTATTCTGCCCAACATGCGGGGAGCCTGTAGTTAGACGGGCTGGAAAGTCTAGGCGTCCATACTATGCGCACAAAAATCATTGTGCTAAACCAGAATGCGAAAATTATCATCCATCAGATAATTCTTCACCTTTCCTAACATGGAAAGATTTACAAGTCCAACAAAATCCATCTAAAAATCCATCGCTAACAGGTGGGATTTTTCTGCAATATTCAGAAAGCGGGAACCATACACTTTACCTAAAATTACCTCGCCTTGCTCTCGATAAAGAAAGTAGTGGAACAATTGAGTTAACAACTGGGCTTGGTGTCCGCAATTATTTTGCTTCGCAACTTTTAAAATCACGATTGGTGAGAGTTACTCCTAAGATTCCGTTAGTTGAAGTAAAGGTATCCTGGGGGCTTAGCAGTCTCGAAGCTGATATTAAAGAAAATATAAAAACTTTTAAAAATTTCGGGAATTATTTTAAAGCTAACGAAGCGGGGGGCAGGCTTTTAGGAAGAGAAGAATCTCTCGAATGGGGAGAACAGTATTTTCTCCTTACACAAATACAGTTGGAACCATCTCCAACGATTTCTGGGTTAAAGATAATCGCCATAGATTGCTGGAAAGAATGGACTCTTTACGACATTGCGCTCCCTTTTTTTTTGGATATAAAAAACGAGGTTGAAAGAAATGTTCTTAGCAGATTCCTTGGGCGCACAATCAAGGCGCCGGTCCCCCATATCTTTTTCAGCACTCCGCCTCATCATTTAGAATTCGACGGTACTTATGTATATCCAGAGGGTACAGAAAAGATTGTCATTAGAAAAACCGGACCTGGAAGAATTATAGTCCAGGAAACCAAGAAACCAATCATCAAGGACCTGAACGATGAATGGACAGAGATTTCCGGATTTGAGATGGGAAATTTCTCGATCCTCGTAGATGGACGTGAGGAATTGCTAGGTAAAATAGAGAAATGTGATCTATTTCAGCCAGAAGGTGTACGTGTAAATTTTGATGGTACTAGTCGAGAGATATTTGAATCAGGTTTGAATACAATCATCCAACATAAAGCGATTGAAAATTTACATATCGAATGCCCTAGTTTACGAGTGTCAAATCTATTAAACCTTGAACAGAATTTATGGTTTCGAGTAGAGAATAGCTACACTGCTCGTGAAACAGGATGTCGTCCTGTGGATGCAGCGAACTTTGGTTTTCTCGCCTGGCCAATAGATGAAAATTCAATTGTAAAGAAAAGTTACGAAGTTAACGGGAAAAAAGATGTAAGACGCATATGGTTAGAGGGGATTATCGCCCGTCATTACGGCCCTGAAGTGTTGTTGCAATTTCGTAATGAATTATCCGACACTTCGTTTGTTGGATGCCCTGAAATGGCTATAGAAAAGCTCGCTTGGCTATTGCCATATTTTCGGTTAATCAAGGAAACAAATAGATGAGTTATTGTAACATAGATAGGAATAGATACAAATATTTGTTATTAAATGGTACCAATCCATCTGAAATATCTCAGTTTTTTAAAGACCGCCAGCGTTCACTTATCTTACATGGCGCTAAGGTCCAAAATAGGCCTTCAGATTATGAAGCCGCGATTCGTATGCTTACCTCAGGCATGCCAACTTCCACTGATGAGGTAGTGCAAGAATGGTTCTCAAAACACATAAGTTATGAAAAGATAGAAGATCCTGAAATCATAATTGCAGTATATAAAAGATTTGAAGAATCTATCGACATATATTTATCAAAGGATGATGCTTTTCGTTTTGCTAGGTCATGCTTGATACATATTTTTAGTGCGGCCCCATCAACTTCGCTAATTGAGTTTCTAAAGACGCCAGTCATAAAATCATGTTCTCCTCCATCGGAAACCATTTGCAACCCAGATATTCAAGCTGCTAGCAAGGTTGACATCAAAAATTTTGCTGAAATATTAATTGATATAATTGAAGGAAAAGGTACTATTGATCATCTGGAACATTTTCCTCCTGAGACGGCTGAATTCATAACTGGACTTTTAGCAGGATCAAAAGGACAGTTCGAGGTTACAAAATCTGTAATAGAAGCTCTCCCTAACGATTCCGTGTTTCTAAACCCATTAGATGCGTATCTTAAAAGGGCAAATGAAAGGCTAAATAGTGATTCAAAGGTCGAAAACGACAAATTCGAGGAGAGCTTTGATTTCCAATCCGACGAGGTTCTTGGGTATTGTACAAGGTCGGACAAGCCAACAACTGTTTTCGTGCGTGCAATCGCAGTAGTTAGAAATAATCAACTATTTTTTCTTACAGATGAAAAGAGGCATGAATTGTTTCCTGAAAATGGAGACTTAATCGCCTTTCAAGGCCATGGTTATCCCCAACAGCCTCGCCGTGGCGAGTTTGGAATCTGGAAGGTTTCTGAACATGATACGGATAAAGCTACCCATTTTCATCTGGCCTCAGAAAAGAGACCTGTGTATGAAATACAGTTAATTCCATTCAATACAACAGACTATGACAATGTGCGTGATGCTATAAAAAACATTGCATCACAAACAGCAAATGGCGCACAACCTTTGCTTTTCCGTCTAAGTGATGGATTTTATGTGGGAAGCAAAAGTAACAAGAAACAGGACTTATCGAAAGATGAAATGTTTGAAGACGGGTTGTCGTTATGGAATACCCTGGAAATCCTTCATTATGAAGGACGTATCTTAGTTCCAGGGCCTCTTCCGAAAGAACATCACAAGTATGACTGTGCGAGTATGGCTACCACTATTCGCAAATTATTTAAAAACCGTACTGAGGTTGAAAGCACTGCAGAGTTGCTTTCAAAGTCACAATTGAGTACCTTGATTCGGTCACTAAGTTCATCTGATACAGAACTTGATGGACTTCGAATACAAAGAGTCAAAGCACAGCTTGAGATGCTGATGAAAAATGAAGAGGCATTTCATACGCTTCTAAAAGAACTTACAAATCATCAATTAATAAAACAGCGTATCGATGAATATGTGGAACAAAAAACTGAAGAACTGCTTTCAGAAAAAAATGTTCTTCAAGCAGATATTCATCGCTTACAAAAGGAGCAAAAGGATTGGCATGAGCGTATTCGCAAGCAGAATGAAGAGTACCGTAAACTGCCTGATAGCCTTTCAAAGGCTGTCAAAAATGCATTCGAAAAGGCTCAATCCGAGGGGCTATCAATGATCGCTGAACTAGCTGTATTTAAAGCTCTGTATGAACCATTCTCTTCTGCCAGTACAAATAATCCATCTCAGATTAGTAAATTAACTCCAAGTTATGAACCTGTTATACGCGATTTAGCGCCTGATTGTCTTGAAGTCGTTTCCTTTCTTAAAAGTTTAGGGGTGTCTTCTCGTAAAGCTAAAGCCTTTTCACTAATTGGTGAAATAGCGTTAAAAGCGGGATTGTTATTTTGTATAAGAGGTACTGCTGCCCGTATTGTTGTAGAAGGCTGGGCTAACAATTTATCACAACAAGGCATCCTAATAGATTCGACCGTTGGTTTAATTGACGATAAATGCATAAGAAATACCCTTACAGGATTAACAAAACCAGGGGTTCTTGCTATTTTGGATGCAAATTTATCAGCGCTTGATATTTATGCACGACCAGTGGTTGACTTAGTACTGAAAAGGCTAGTGACACCATCGCATGAGCAACATCCAGCAATCATTTTTTCTTTAACAAATGGTGTAGCTGCTTTGCCACTGCCAGAGACTTTCTCGCGAATATCTATACAAATCGATCTTGATGCGAATTATGATTTTGGTATAACTGATTTAGAAGATTTAAAACCGATGGCAACCAATAAGGACGATGGCTATCTATACATGAATTTATGGAAACCAGCTGCTGATCGTTATATTAAAGTAATAGAGGAGTTGAATGAAGAGGAGCAAGCTTTAATTTTAGCAGTCTTGAAAACAACTTTCGGTGATTTTCATAATAGCTAATTTTCTTCTAAGCTAATTATTTTAGTCCGCGCCGGCTTTGTTGCATACATGGACGCCTATGGTTTGCAAAGAAATTAATTAGAGTCTGCTCAAAAAGTCTTGATAGTCGGTGTATTCAGAGGATCTGCTTATAAGTTATTGATAAAGAATGTAAATCATCATAGTTTTCATATATTGGGTTGCGGCAAAATCTCTTCACCCTAAATTAGCCGCACGGTTCTGAACAAAATTCGTTCAAAAACCATGCGCCTGTATTACTGAAAACGACAATTCTTTATTTGTTAATCAAAGTGATAGACTTTCTGAGCAGGCTCTAATTAATGATGTCTCATAGGAAAAGTTTGCAGCCATACATCCGGATTTATTGAGACTAAAGCCTTGATCCCTGATGGAATCCGTTGACCCATGCTCCCATCATAAACGCGATCTCTAAGATCGATGCTGTTGACGCCGGTTGAAAATTGACCATCCGTACCGGTTTAACTTTGATCATAAAAATGGCCTGAATAAATAAGTATCGGGAGCCTCGAAAAACCGAGCATCATGAGATAATAAGCGCATAATTCACCGCCTTGAAAATCTCATGATCAAAGAAAGCCTGTTTGCTGCGGAAGAACATGAAACCAAGCTGGATAAGCTGGGTGATGTGCTACAAATTCTGGATAAGCATGTCGATTTTGCTGCCTTAGCCGCTGCGATTGATGCCGCAGCACCCCGACCCAGTCGGGAACGCGGCGGCCGTCCGCCATTCCCGACCGAAATCATGGTCAGGACACTGTTATTGCAGCAACTGTATAACCTCAGTGATGAACAACTGGAATTTCAATTGCTGGATCGCTTGAGTTTCCAGCGGTTTGCGGGACTACGGCACAGCAGCCAAATCCCTGATCGCACGACGTTCTGGACGTTCCGTGAGCGACTCATGGCGGTGGACGCCAGTGAAACGATCTTTGAAGCCGTGAATAGGGAATTGGACAAACACGGTTATCTCGCTCGTGGCGGTCAAATGATTGATGCCAGCATCGTTCCAGCACCCAAGCAGCATCTGTCTAAAGACGAGAAAGCTTTGATCAAAGAGCAGGCTATGCCTATCGACTGGCTACCTGCCAAGCGTCGGCAAAAAGACATGGATGCCACCTGGACGAAAAAACACGGCAAATCCTACTTTGGCTATAAGGTATCGGCCAACGCCGATAAGCAGTACAAGCTGATTCGCAAGGTCAAAGTCAGCACGGCCAGTGAACACGATACCCTTCATTTAGAAGACGTCTTAGACCCCAGAAATACCAGTCAAGACCTGTATGCTGACAAAGGCTATGTGGACAAAGAGCGCGAAACACGACTCAAGGCCACGGGTTTGCGGGTTCATATCCAACGTAAAGCCGCCAAAGGCAAACCGCTGTCAGCTTGCCAAAAGGGGCGCAATACCCGAATCGCCAAAACACGGGCCAGGGTTGAGCATGTGTTTGCCAGCCTGGAACAGATGGGCGGTAAAGGCTTGCGTTGTATCGGACTGGATCGGGCCACTCTGCAATTGAATTTCAAGGCGGCTACCTATAATTTGCGCCGTCTTTGCAGTTTAAAGACCTGTGGTATTAAACCCGCTTTTGCCTTTTGACAGGCAAAGTGCGCCTGAAATCGTCATCAATGGCGATTTCAGGATAAGAAACAGCCTATGGCAGGGCAAGCATGCGACCCCAGATCGGATTTCTGTGGTGGCATTGAAATGGAATCCCCCTTTTGGGCAATTTTGCCAGTATTTCGAGGCTCCCTATAGTGCTATTTTGCAAGCCGAGAATGGGCAAGGAGCATGGGTAGGATCGTGGGTCGGAATTAGCCGCTCTAATTCCACCTAGATGGGAAGCTACAATGCCTGCTATCGACCCGTTAAACGCAGATGTCAGACAACGAATTGCCCTCTTGATAGGGCAAAGGCTTGCTTTGGCTCCGGTTGCCGCTTTTAATGCAAGCAAAAAACTTTGTTTGGGTGAATTAATAGCTGTGACGGAATTGAGGCATCACCTGTTCGATAATGAGCTCACCACTCCTGTGTTTAAGGGTCGTTGGATGAACCTACTCAAGATCGGCAACCGTTATGTCGGCTACAGTCTTTCCACCCCAGTTGGTCCTAGAGAAACAGATTGGATGGTGGATGGCATTGTGAAAGCAAAACTTGCAGCCGCGATTTCTAAGGAATTGCAATGGATATACGAAAACATCGAAGGCGGAGGGTGTCATCCGCTTACTCTTTGTTCCGGACTATCATTTACATGCCTTAACAATTACCTTGGATAACAATGTTCGTGTTGTTGTAGATATACCATCAACATTGAAGTCTCTTCGAAAATGCGTTGTGTATCCGTTGAATGACTTCTTATATAGGCTTGGTAATCATTCTATTATTCGAGGGGTAGAATTTACGCACAAGCCGAAGCTTTATAAATAAAAAAGGGAAGCTTGTGATTTTGACTTTCCTTTTTCGATTACCCACCTCCTAAGTGAGTTACGATTTGATTGGCTTTGCTGCCGCTTTTTTCAGGCTTTGAAAATAAGTCGAAGCCCGGCTTTCGTTAGTCCCACTTCCTTGACGAATGCCGTGATGATCTCTTTCCGACTAGCAGGAGGACGTGTTTTTGCGTGTTTTTTGCGTGTTTTGGTTGTGATTCGTTATGAGCTGTCGTGCAGAGTCACGCAATAACACGACAATATAATTTAATAATATCAATAAGTTATGTATTAATTGCGTGATTTGTAATCAGCCGGTCGCGGGTTCGAGTCCCATCACCAGCTCCAGATAAAATAAGGCCTTAGGTAGAAATACCTAAGGCCTTTTTTATTGCCTCATGATTTTGTTCCGCCGAAATTTGCGAGACCACCCCTCTCGTTCCCGCGCGCCGCGTGGGAATGCCGGCCAAGACGCGCCAGCGTCGCGATTCAGCCATACCATTCCGTATCGATTTTCAACACTCCGTTTTGTCCTGCGTAATTGCGGGCGCTGGAATTGCGCCAATGCACCGGATTGTCGACATAGCCTCTTTTAACCGGGTTCTGGTGGACGTTTCGACTTTTTGCAGCATCATCGCAGGGTTTTGTATTTGCTCGGGATGCGAGCCTTCCTCCCAGACCTGATAATCGCGGTCTTGCTTATGCGCCTTTTTATAAAAAGCCAGTTGTTTCAGGATGCGCTCGGCCCTTTGTTTTTGCAGCACTTCGAGCAAGCGTTTTGCGGTCCATGATTTGAAACTGCTGATTTCAGCCGGTAAATCCGGCGATTGGGCGATCAAATACAGGTGGTTTTCCATACCGCGGCGACATCGCGGATCGGGACGCTGGCGCGTCCGCCCTCGG
>Ga0208625_100013_pt1 | contig 46884 bp, 36 predicted proteins | sample LakWasMeta8_HOW4_2_FD_183858 | JGI IMG/M metagenome (GOLD analysis project Ga0208625, IMG submission 183858) | Freshwater sediment methanotrophic microbial communities from Lake Washington under simulated oxygen tension - Sediment Metagenome... | ecosystem: Environmental > Aquatic > Freshwater >... | reverse complement strand
ACTGGCGCGACTGGTGACGACCACAAAGCCTTCCGCGATGTTTTTGTCGGAGCGCAGCAACGCGCCAATCAGTTTATCGAGTGCATTGTGTCTGCCGACATCTTCTCGGAGATGCTGTATGCCGTGTTCCGGGACAGCCCATGCCGCAGCGTGCACGGCGCCGGTCAGCTGATTCAGGGTCTGCTTCTCCCTGACCTGTTTCAGGGCGGCCAACAAGTCATTTGCCGATACCGTTAAATTGCCATTGACTGGCGGGGGCTGGCGTATCGCCTGCTGCAAGTTGCTGGCGCCACATAAACCGCAGCCCGTGCGGCCGGTCAGATTCCGGCCTTTTTCCGCCAGGCAGAAAAACCGCTGTTCCGGAATTTTAATGCGCACTTCAATGCCGTTCGAGCGTTGATAAACCCGTGTGGAAAGAATTTCCTGCGCATTCTGAACAATCCCTTCGGTAATGCTGAAACCCACCGCAAATTCTTCCAGGTCGGTCGGAGTGGCCAGCATTACCACATGAGGAACATTGTTATAAACCAGGGAAACCGGCACTTCTTCGGCAATGAAATCCAGGTGCTGAGAATGGCTTTGGCCCTGCCATCGTTCAACAGGGCTTTGCTGGTAGCTTGGCCATCCTAAATCCATGTCCGAAGGAAGTGTTTGCATGGGCGCCAACTCGTTACGAATGTGTTGCCGCTTGTTCCAGCAAGTTCATTTGTTCCTCAGAGAAATCATGGTACTGCTGCTGCCACTCAGAATGATGACTGACTTTGGTTACTTGTACCGCGGTCACTTTATATTCAGGACAGTTGGTCGCCCAGTCCGAATTGTCGGTAGTGATCACATTGGCGCCGGATTCCGGGAAGTGGAAAGTGGTATAGACCACACCGGGTTGCACTCTTTCGCTGATCAACGCCCGCAACACTGTTTCACCGGCGCGGCTCTTGATGCCTACCCAGTCATCGGTTTTGACACCTCGTTCTTCGGCATCATGCGGATGAATCTCCAGGCGGTCTTCCGCATGCCAGGCGACGTTATCCGTGCGTCGCGTTTGCGCGCCTACATTGTATTGCGACAAAATGCGGCCTGTAGTCAAAATCAATGGGAACATACGGGTCGTGCGCTCATGCGTGGCGACATATTCGGTCAGCATAAACAAGCCCTTGCCGTTATCGCGCAAGAAGTGTTCCGTGTGCATAACCGGCGTGCCTTCCGGCGCTTCATCGTTACAAGGCCATTGTACGCTGCCGAGGCGGTCGATTTTTTCATAGCTGACGCCGGCAAAGCTGGGTGTCAGTCGTGCGATCTCGTCCATGATTTCCGACGGATGGCTGTAGTTCATCGGATAACCCATGGCGTTTGACAGCATTTGGGTGACTTCCCAGTCCTGATAACCGGCTAGCGGCGACATGACCCTGCGGACCGGCGAAATGCGGCGTTCTGCATTGGTAAAGGTGCCGTCCTTTTCTAAAAAGGAGGAGCCTGGCAGGAAGACATGAGCGAATTTAGCGGTCTCGTTCAGGAAGATATCCTGGACAATCACACATTCCATGGCGCGCAGGGCGGCATGAACGTGCTTGATGTCTGGATCAGACTGGGCAATATCCTCGCCTTCGCAATACAGTCCCATGAAGCTGCTGTCCAACGCAGCCTCGAACATGTTTGGAATACGCAAGCCGGGTTCTGAATTCAGTTCAGCATGCCATGCGTTTTCAAACAGTTGGTGGGTTTCAAGATCAGAGACATGGCGATAACCCGGAAATTCATGCGGGAATGAACCCATGTCGCAAGAGCCCTGGACATTGTTTTGTCCCCGTAATGGGTTAACTCCCGCTCCGTCGTGGCCTAAATTGCCAGTTGCCATTGCCAGATTGGCAATGCCGATTACCGTGGTGGAGCCCTGGCTGTGTTCTGTTACACCGAGGCCGTAGTAAATTGCTGCATTGTTTGCGGTCGCATACATTCTTGCCGCCGCTCTGACGTCTGAGGCGGGAACTCCTGTGATAGCTTCGGTGGCTTCGGGTGAATGCTGTTCCTGGGCAATAAATGTTTCCCATTTGGTAAATGATGCAAGATCGCAGCGCTCATTTACAAAGGCTTCATCCATTAACTTTTCTGTGACGATGACATGAGCCAGCGCATTGATTAAAGCCACATTCGTGCCGGGGCGTAATTTCAAATGATAATCGGCCTGGACATGCGGTGATTTTTTGATCAGATCGATTTCACGTGGATCAACGACAATAAGTCTCGCACCTTGACGCAAGCGCTTTTTCATTTGCGAAGCGAATACAGGATGTCCATCGGTAGGATTGGCTCCGATCACCATAATGACGTCGGCTTTCATGACCGAGTCGAAATCCTGTGTGCCTGATGATTCACCAAAGGTTTGTTTCAGTCCGTAACCGGTCGGTGAATGGCAAACGCGCGCGCAGGTATCGACATTATTATTGCCGAAACCAGCGCGTATCAGTTTTTGCATGATGTAGACTTCTTCGTTGGTGCAACGAGAAGAGGTGATGCCGCCGATAGAATCTTTGCCGTATTTTGCCTGGATGCGTTTTAATTCCGACGCGGCATGATTAATGGCTTCCTCCCAGCTGACTTCCTGCCACGCATCTTTAATGCTGGCGCGGATCATGGGCTTGGTGATGCGGTCTTTGTGCGTGGCGTAACCAAACGCAAAACGGCCCTTGACGCAGGAATGGCCGTGATTGGCCTTGCCGTCCTTGTGCGGCACCATGCGGATCACCTGTTCACCCTTCATTTCCGCCCGGAATGAACAGCCGACGCCGCAATAGGCGCAGGTTGTCACGATTGCATGTTCAGGCACTCCGTTGTCGATCACGGATTTTTCCATCAGGGTTGCCGTTGGGCAAGCTTGTACGCAAGCGCCGCAGGAGACGCATTCAGAATCCATGAAAGGCTGGTTCTGGCTGGGCGATACTTTGGAATCAAAGCCGCGGCCGTCAATGGTTAGGGCAAAAGTTCCCTGAGTTTCTTCGCAGGCTCTGACGCAACGCGAACAAACGATGCATTTGCTGGGGTCGAAGCTGAAGTACGGGTTGCTCTCGTCTTTTGCTGCGTTCAGGTGAGTTTCAACCGGGTTGTAGCGCACTTCGCGCAAGCCCACGGCGCCTGCCATGTCTTGCAGCTCGCAATCTCCGTTGGCTGAACAGGTCAAACAGTCCAGCGGGTGATCGGAGATATACAGTTCCATGATGCCGCGCCGGACATCGGCCAATTGCTTGTTCTGGGTGACCACTTTCATGCCGTCATTGACCGGCGTGGTACAGGATGCCGGCATGCCGCGGCCGCCTTCTATCTGTACAACGCATAAGCGGCAGGAACCGAACGGCTCAAGGCTATCGGTCGCGCACAGTTTGGGGATTTCGATGCCTATCGAGGCAGCCGCGCGCATGACGGAAGTGCCGGCCGGAACGGTGGCCTGAAAACCGTCAATTTCCAGCGTGACTAATTGCTCCGAAGTGCTGGCCGGGGTGCCAAAATCTTTTTCATATCGAGACATTGTCTTTCTCCTACAATCAGTTAGGCGGCGGCATCCGCTTGATCATCAAGCCCGAAGTCTTCAGGGAAGTGATTCAGTGCGCTCAATACCGGATAAGGTGTCATTCCCCCCAAAGCACAGAGAGAACCGTTCAGCAGAGTGTTGCAGAGATCACGCAGCAAAGGGATATTTTTTGCCGGATTTTGACCGCTGATAATGTCGCTCATGAGCTCCATGCCGCGCGTTGAGCCGATGCGGCAGGGTGTGCATTTGCCGCAGGATTCAATAGCACAAAACTCCATGGCATAACGCGCCATTTCCGCCATGTTAACCGTGTCGTCGAAAGCGACGATGCCGCCGTGTCCGAGTACGGCCCAGATTTGTGCAAAGGCTTCGTAATCCAGCGGCGTATCAAATTGAGACTCGGGCAAGAAAGCGCCTAAAGGTCCGCCGACCTGCACCGCGCGTATCGGTCTGCCGGAAGCTGAGCCGCCGCCGAAGTCGTATAGCAATTCGCGCAAGGTCAAGCCAAATGCGCTTTCAACCAAGCCGCCATGTTTAATATTGCCCGCTAACTGGATCGGCAAAGTGCCGCGCGACCGGCCCATGCCGAAATCGCGGTAATAATCGCCGCCTTTATCGAGAATAATCGGCACGGAGGCCAGAGAAATGACATTATTAACTACGGTCGGTTTGCCGAATAAGCCGCTGATGGCAGGCAGCGGCGGCTTGAAGCGTACCAGGCCGCGCTTGCCTTCCAGGCTCTCCATGAGGGAGGTTTCTTCACCGCAAACATAGGCACCGGCACCCAGGCGCACTTCAAGTTCAAAACGTTTGCCGCTGCCTAAGATATTATCGCCCAGGTAACCGGCCTGATAAGCGGTGGCAATTGCCGCATTGAGCGCTTGCTCGGCATGCGGATATTCAACGCGCAGATAGATATAGCCTTGCGTTGCGCCTACCGCCAGGCCGGCGATGATCATGCCTTCAATCAACACGAACGGGTCGCCTTCCATGATCATGCGGTCGGAGAAAGTACCTGAATCGCCTTCGTCGGCATTACAGATAATGTATTTTTGCTCGGATGCCGTATTTAGTACGGTATTCCATTTGATGCCGGTTGGAAATGCCGCGCCGCCGCGACCGCGCAGGCCGGAGTCGGTCACCTGCTTGACGATGTCGGCGCCGCTCATGTTCAGCGCGTTTTTTAAACCGCGAAAACCGTCATGCTGCAAATAGTCATCCAAGCTGACTGGGTCGGTGAGGCCGACACGGGCAAAGGTCAAACGTTGCTGACGCTTGAAGTAATCGAGTTCTTCGATGACGCCCAATTTCAGCGGGTGAGCGCCGCCATGCAAAAAATCAGCCGCAATCAGGCTTTTGACATCGCCGGCCTGAACGGGGCCATAGGCGATGCGGCCAGCGTCTGTCATCACTTCCAGCAAAGGCTCGAGCCAGTACATGCCGCGTGAGCCATTGCGGACTAATTGAATATCCAGTCCCTGCTGTTCCGCTTCCTGCAAAAGGACCTTAGCAACTTGATTGGCGCCCAGGGCAATGGCGCCGGAATCGCCCGGTACATATACCGTTATGCTCATAGCGATGCCTCCAGTTCACTAACAAGGGCGTCAAACCGTTCGGTACTGACGCGGCCATAAACTTCCTTGTCGATTTGCAGGGCTGGCGAGCACGCGCACATGCCCAGACAATAGACCGGTTCTAAAGAAATCTGCTGATCGGGCGTAGTTTGATGAAAATCGATGCCCAATCTGTTCTTAATATGTTCTTCCAGCTGTTTTCCGCCCATGGCCTGGCAAGATTCGGCACGGCATAAATGCAGCGTGTGTTTGCCGGGCGGGGTGTCGCGAAAATAATGATAAAAACTGACCACGCCATGGACTTCGGCACGAGAAAGATAAAGCGCTTTGGCGATCTCGGGAATGCTCTCGGCGGGGATGTAACCCAAGGCATCTTGTATGCTGTGCAGTATCGGTAAAAGGGCTCCGGGCTGGTCTTTTAGCGTGGCTATGGCATTATGCACAGCCTCATGCAGGGCGCGGGGTTCTGTCATATTGATCTCACTATGTGGCGTTCTTTGAAAAACAGACTGTCCTAGGTCGATTTGGCATCGGAAATCGATGGCGAAGGATAGCATGTTTTTAATTGGAATGTAAAAGTCACATAATAAAGACATCTTATGCAAGTTCAGTGTTCCTGACGTTTTTATAAATATCATAGAATGGACGCGAAGAGCAGGCCAACGTCTGTAAAATACACCTGAATTTGCAAGGTTTTTGATAATTGATAAACCGCCTATTCAAAGCCCTAATCGAGTTCAGCCATTCTGCTGCTTCCATCGAGCAGGCTTCGGAACAGGGCAGCTATAATATTGATGGTCCAGGCGATTTATTGTTAATAGACGATCATTTCTGGTTATACAATATCTCTTTCCATTCTTAACTCCATCCATCATGAGCCAAAAGAAACTAACGTTACAGGAACAGTTATTGAAATCGGGTCTGACCAGTGATGCCAAAGCCAAACAGATCCGGTCGGAGAAACACAAGCAAGCCAAACAGCAAAGAAAAAACAATATAGTCGGGGAAGATGAGGCCAAACGCCTAGTTCAACAGGCCAAGGCGCAGCAGGCTGAAAAGGATCGTGAACTGAGCCTGATAAGAAAGGAACAGGCCGAACAAAAAGAAAGGGCCGCGCAAGTCAGGCAATTGATTGAATTAAACCGTCAGCCTCAGGATGAAGAGGGTGTCGCCTATCATTTCACTGATCAGAACAAGGTCAAGACAGTTTATGTTTCTGAAGCCTTACGTGATCAGATCAGCAAGGGCCGCATGGCTATAGTAAAAGGGGATTTGCGCTACGAAATCGTTGCGGCCGAGGTTGCCGAAAAAATAAAATCTCGGCAGGCCGATTGTGTCCTGGTTTTTAATGAACCCAACACAAAAACCGAAGCCGATGATCCTTATGCGGCTTACCAGGTGCCCGATGATTTGATGTGGTAAGCGTCTTCGTCAGACAGCAAGGAGCGGTCTTCAGAGCAGTGGATTCAGGCCCAACGAATCTGAAAGTATCCCCTTGGAGCCTTGGGGCATCGGCGACATTTTTTTAAATGATGCAGTAGGGATTTTGCGCAGCAGATTTTTTAGCCCTAACTAAACCGCCCTATTTGCTCAGGGTCATTTCGTCGTCAAGGCAACATCCCCGCATCGACTGCGGGGATGTTTGACGCTTGGTTACTGCATCCAGGTTAATGACTCAGTTTTATGGCCAAGGGATGCTGTTAAGGTCATGGCACTTTTATTTTGCCGCACTTTCCTGCTTGATTAGCTGGTTCATGATTTCAATCATTTTTTCATGCGAACCGGCTAGAGGGCCATTGGTTTTGTATTTGCCGTTGATAATGACGGCGGGTACGCCGGTCACGCCATAACGGCCGGCCGTGGTTGCAGCCTGGCGCATTTTGGCGTCAACCACGAATGAATTGTAGGTGTTGCGAAACTCAGTTTCATTGACGCCGTGGTCAACGAAGAACTTGGCTAACTGGTCTTCGGTTTCGAGTTTTTGTTTTTTGGTTTGTATCGCATCAAAAAAACCGGCATGTACTTTATCTACGACGCCTAAGGCTTCGGCAGTGAAATAGGCTTTTGCATGTTTGCCCCAGAGGTCGCTGAATACGGCGGGTTGACGGATAAATTCAACATTGGCCGGCAATGTTTTCAGCCATTTTTCCAGTACAGGCTCAAAGTCATAGCAATGTGGGCAGCCGTACCAAAAGAATTCGATGACCTCGATTTTGGCGGGATCATGAGTAGGCTGGGCAGGTGAAATCGTTTCATATCCCGGCTGTTCGGCTTTTGACAGCGCAGACCATGAAAACAACAGGATTAAAAAACTGGCTTGAATGATTTTTTTAAGCATGATTAAAGCTCTCCATAAGAGTGAAGTCCGGATAAAAACATATTAACGCCGAGGAAGGCAAACAGGGTGACGAAAAATCCGATGACGGCCCACCATGCCATGGGTTTACCATTCCAACCCTTGGTCAGACGCATGTGCAGCCAGGCGGCGTAATTCAGCCAGACGATCAGCGCCCAGGTTTCTTTGGGATCCCAGGACCAATAACCGCCCCAGGCTTCCGCAGCCCATAATGCGCCAAGAATAGTCGCCAGGGTGAAAAATGCAAAGCCAAGGGCAATGGCTTTGTACATGACGTCTTCCAATAAGGCCGGTTTCGGCAGCCGAATCGCCAGCATGCCGGTTGGATGCCGAGCCTCGGCATTCGATTGGATGATAAAAACCACGCCAATCATCGCCGCCAAAGAAAAGGCGCCGTAACCGACAAAGTTGGCCGGGACATGGATTTTCATCCAGTAACTGTTTAAGGCGGGTACCAGCGGCTGTATTTCGTGGGCTTGTTTGTCAAAGGTATACCAAAGTAAAAAACCGACTGCGGCACTGATGACGAGCAGGACGAAGCCTCCCAGAGATCGCGTCTTGTAGCGGTATTCATAATATAAATAGAGCAGAGCGGTAATCAGTGAGAACAGGATAAACACTTCGTACAGGTTGCTGACCGGAATGTGCCCTATATCCAGTCCCATTAAATAGGATTCACGCCAGCGGATCATTAAACCGGCCATACCCATGGCGGTCGCTGACCAGGTCAAGCCGGCGGCGACTTTGCCGGCGAATTCATTGCCGGAGAACAAGTGCCCGAAGTAGGTTAAGGTCGCCATCACATACAATGCGCTCATCCACATGATGGCGGACTGACTGGCCAGCAGATATTTAAGGAAAAAGTCAGTGTCGCCCGCCTCAAGCTCTGCGCCGTAGCGGGAAATGGCGAACAGGCTGAGTCCGGCAATAACCAGAGTCAATGTTTTTAACGAAGCCCAAAACCAACCCAGCCATATGATCAACAAGGCGGCGCCGAACAGGATGCCTATTTCATAGCCATCCATCAGATGACTGTATTGGCCAAAGGCAAAAACGGACCCGCCTGCGATCAGCAGAGCCCACACCCAATCAAAAAGGCTGCGCTGTTTTAAAAAACTGTCTTGTCTGTAGTGCTGATCTAAGAGATTTTCCATAACGACCTGTGTGGGTTGAGTTATAAAGAGTGCTTGCTTTCGTTAGCCGATCAAGGGGCAAATTATTTCAGGGTTTGTGCTAGGTCTTGTCTGATAAGTTCAAATTCTTTGTCAAAGTCATAACGGTTGCGCAAGGCGCTGCCCGCCAAAATTAAAGATGTTTGTTCGTCGGCGTTTTGCATCAGCACCCAGAGTCTGCGCTGGGGCAGATAAAACATGCAAAACACGCCGATTACCAGCAGCAAACAGCCCGGAAACACCAGCCATTTACCCGGTGCACGGGTAATTTGCAGTCCGGTTGCTTCTATGTGCTTAAAGCTCGCCAACTCCAGTAAAACCGGTGAATCGTATTGATAAGCCACACTGATGGCGTTGACGGCGTCTTCAAAAAAGCGCTGATCAAAAGCGCTGATCGGCTGGCGGATATCGACGCCCTCTGTTTTCAGCACGGACAAGTACACGTTTTTCAAAAACTGGTTCAGCACGGTTGCATAGAGCTGTGCGATTTTCTGGCGATTCTGTTCCGGCACCGACTTGGCCAATTCCGCGGATACTTTTTCGCTGCCGCCTTCGACAAATTGCCGGCTTATAGTGACCATAAAATCGGCCACTTTTTGTTGCTGGTCCAATGGCAGATGCTTGCTGTTATCGGTTGCTTGCGCCGAAGCCAAGGCAATTTTGGCTAATTTTTCTGAGCTGTTCAGCGTAGACAGAAAATTGAAAAACCGATCCATGCGCTGTTCGGTATCGGCCGGGATATACCAGTATTTAAAGCTTTCTGCCGGTGAGCTGCGCATGCCGCTGAGATAATACTTGGCGCCTTCCTGTTCAACTGGCTGCATGTAGTTGATGTATTCATTGGCAGTTCCATTGGGTTTGCGTAATTTGAACTGGAAACTGGGGCCGATATTGCGAAATTTCTTGACGCCCAGCGGATCCGGATTGACGTTAAAGGGCCGAAAATCGGAGACTTCCAGCGTCAATGTGCCTGCGGCCGTCGCCAATTTTAACGGTTCTTTAACAGTAGCCTGTGCTTTTTGCAGCCTGGCGTTTGCGCTGGCCGTCAAGGGCTGCAGATTCAGATTTAACACGGAGCCGCCATCACCAAAGCTGTTCTGGTAAATAGTGTAGCCTTTATAACTGAATGGATGGTTAACCGAAATGGTCTGCTTGATCGGGGTGTCGGATGCTTTATCAAGAATGATCAGGTCGCTTTCAAACGATTTTGGCTGGCCGCTTTCGTAATGCTCGATTCGGAAATCGGCCACCTGAATCGTAAACGGCAATTCCTGCACCAGGTAGCCGTCTTTAAAGTCAATAAAGGCAATATTGGCGGCCTTGCCTTCGGTAATGTCGATGTTGGCTCGGAACGAGAGATTGTCGGTAGACAGGGTGCTTTTGTCCGGCACTTCGCTGGCCGGTATTCTCCGGGTTTCAACGGCGATATCGCCTCGCAGCTCGGCAAGTTTTAACGGCACGTTGCCGTCCAATAACCCTCCAATGCAGATAATGACGATGGCGAGATGGGTGAAAATATAGCCCAGCCGGCTGCCCGAACCTTTTTTCGCGGCTATCAGCAGGCCGTCCCGGGTGTCGATGATTTTGCTTTTATAGTGGTTGTGTTTGAGCACTATACCGACAAAATCGGCACAGTTTTGCAGCGATTGAACGCTTTGCCATGAATAATGATGCGCCAGGCGCTGTAACGAGGCTTGCTGGGCGTGATCATGAAAATTTTTCATGTCGCGCAGCATGTGCGGGGTATTGCGGTACACGCAGACGCTGGTTGAAATAACCAGGAAACTTAACAGAACTAAAAACCAGCTGGAAGAATAAACGTCGTACAAATCCAGGGTTTTGAAGATTTCAAACCAGAAAGGGCCAAATTTGAAAACGTAATCGGTATAGGGCTGGTTTTGTTTGAGTACGGTGCCAATGATGGCAGCAATCGCAACAGCCACTAACAAGGTGATGGCGAGGTTCATGGAACCTAAAAAGCGGAAAATGGTGCGGGGCAGGGGTTGTATCATGCTGGATGAAGACATGGTTATATATCAGGCTGAGCATTCCGTTTAGGGCTGGAATGAGGATAAAACTGCTGTGAAAATTGAAAGGCTTATTGCGATGCACAAGCTCCATGTTCCGATATATCGGTCATGGAGCCCGGCAGGGCAGATGTGGCGGAATCCATGTAATGAATTCCGCAGGCTTCATAGCCGCCCGGATTCCTTTATATTAGACAGTCAGGGCGAAGGGCAATAAAGCCAGGGATGCGATTCTTACCGCTTATTTCATCATTGAAATGCGATAGGCAACGGCTTTGATTTCTTCATCGCTCATTTTTTTTGCGATCATGTGCATCATGTTTTCGGGATTATTGCTGCGGGCGCCCGACTTGAAGTCTTTAAGCGCTTTTATTAAATAATCGGCGTGTTGCGATCTTAACGCCGGGAACGAGGCCGGTTTGTTGCCTTCGCCAAGAGGACCGTGGCAGGCAATACAGGCTGACACTTGTCTCTTTAAGTCACCGTTGCGGTATAAATCACTGCCTTGGGCAATGAGGGTTTGCATCGGGTCCGGTGCGTCGGCGGCTTTTTCTGCGACGGCTTCGGCAGGCTTTTCATCCTCGTCATCATCTGCGTCCAGCACAGGCAATTTATTTTCAGAAACCTTTTGGTCTTCATAATATTCGGAAATGTCTGCCATATCTTCATCGCTCAGGGCCATGGCCATGGCGGACATCATGGGATCTTTACGAGCCCCGCCTTTGAATGCTTTTAATTGCTGGTACAGATAAGAAGAATGCTGTTGCGCAAGCTTGGGGAAAGTTGAAACCTGACTGTTTCCATTTTCACCGTGGCAACTGGCGCAGGACGCTGCTTTTTCTTTTCCTGCATTGACATTGCCTTCTGCATGTAGAATAGGGGCGGCCCCGGTAAATATCAGCGCAATTGAAAATGCCAGCAATTTTTTCTTCATCTGGTTCCCCTTTCGAAATAAAGTAATTGTTTATGATAGCCGTTAATATCGGCAGACGGCTTAATCCGTGTCGGATTCTACTCTAATTGGTACAGCTAAGCGAGACAACGATGAACCCAGTTTATCATCAAGCAAAATTTATTAACAGTTCGCCCCATATCAAAAATGCACCGGCGGATATTGGCCGGGAAGTGGCTTTTGCCGGACGTTCGAATGCCGGAAAATCAAGCGCGATTAACACCCTGACCCGGCAAGGATCATTGGCGCGCATCAGTAAAACGCCGGGACGGACGCAGATGCTGAATTTTTTTGCCATTGATGACCATCGGCGTTTCGTCGATTTGCCGGGTTACGGCTATGCCAAGGTGCCGGTCGCGGTGAAGAAAAAATGGCATGAGCTGATGGGGCATTATTTAATGCACCGCAAGTCATTATGCGGAATCATTTTGGTGATGGATGTCCGTCACCCCTTGACTGAGTTTGACTGGCAAATGGTGGCCTGGTGCGAACATACCGGTTTGCCGCTGCATATCCTGTTGACCAAGGCGGACAAGCTGACTTACGGTGCGGCCAAAAATACCCTGTTGCAGGTTAAAAAGGAATTGAAGGACACGCATTTTCCGATAACACTGCAGCTGTTTTCGTCGTTGAAAAAAAGCGGCATCGATGAGTTACATCAGGCGCTGGATTATCTGTTTAATGTGGATGACGCCGATCAAAGCGACACTTCAGCACCTTCCTGAGCAAGCATTAAGTCAAAGCCGGTTGCGGGATTGTTTTTCAGCAGGGTCTGAAAGAGAACATCAAGCTCGGTATCGCTGCGTGTAGGTTCGTGATGAGTGAAGAATAGTTTTTTTACCTGGGCATCGGCGGCAAGTTTAATCGCGGAATCGTAAGTGCCATGGCCCCAGCCTTGTTTGCTGGCGTATTCTGCGCTGGTATAGGACGAGTCAATGATAAGTGCGTCGACGCCTTTCATGGCCAGGATAACTTCCTGCCGTTTCGCATCCACATAAGTCTGGAATTCTGCATATTCCTCATCCTGGGGATCATGGATGTTGAGCTGGGGTTCGTAATCGCCGGTGAAAAACAGTGAACGGTCATCGCAATCGATACGATAGCCGAAATTCAATACGGGATGACTGAGTACAATCGGCGTAATTTTAGCTGCGCCGATATGGATCGGCTCCCCGGGCTTGATCGTGAAGTAGTCCATGCGGGCATTCAGCTGCGCCTCGCGGATAGGAAAAAAGCTGTATTGCAGCTGTACAGACAGGGCCCGGTTGATGGATTCATTCGTTACCGGATCGAGTCCGCCGTAGATTTTTATCTGATTATTGGGGATAAAAATCGGAATAAAAAAAGGCAGGCCCTGGATGTGATCCCAATGCGTATGCGTGATGAAAATATGGGCTTTGACTGGCATTTCTCTGAGCAGTGTTTGCGCGAGGGCATGAATGCCGGTGCCGGCATCGAGAATGATCAGATCGTTGTCATTGGTCCTGATTTCGATGCACGTGGTATTGCCGCCGTATTTAACGGTATTCGGGCCTGGTGTCGGAATAGAGCCTCTAACGCCCCAGAATTTAAATTTCATCGGCTTCCTTGGCTTTAACCGCGAACAAAAGCAAGCGCCTCGTTTTCGACGGCATGCAAATCGCCCAGTTCATCCAGTAACAGTACAAGCGGAAGGCCGAAGCGGGTAATCATAAAATCAGGAAATGGCTCAATGACCGGGTTGCCGGCATTGCCGAAATGCAGGTGTTTGCTGATCTGATTGGCTGCAAAAATACAATCTCTCAACGGATTGGAGCCGACTTCAGGGCTATGGTGATGGGCAATGGCGTCAGACAAGGGTTCGGAAAGAGACCATTTTTCCGCCAGAATTTTGCCCGCCTGGGCATGATTGAGACCAATAAATTCGAGTTCCGTTTGCTGCAGGGGCAGTTGGAGCGCCTTGCTTTTCTCCAGCGCACTCCTGAATTCTTCAGGCATAAATTCAGCGAACACCGCTTTGCCAAAATCATGCAGCAAGCCGGCGACGAAACCATCGCTGCATTCTGACGAGGACAGTCCCATGCGTTCGGCAAGCATGCGGCTGATTGCTGCCGTGGTGAGGGCGTGCAACAGGAAGTCGTCGGTATTGAAATGGGCCTTGTTTTTGCGGTTCAGCATGCCCATTGCGGCTACGGCCAGGGCCAGGTTTTTTATCGTGTTAAGACCGATATGCACAACCGCGCGCTGCACCGAGGTAATTTTATTCGGAAGCCCATAAAACGCGGAATTGATGGTTTTCAGTATTTTGACGGTCATGACCGGGTCGCATTCAATGACATGGACGATGTCTTTGGCGGAGGCATTGAGGTCCGAGCTTAAGTGCACCACTTGCTGCACGCTTTTAGGGAAAGCGGGCATTTTTTCGACATAGGCAATGAGTTTTTCGTGATCCAGCGCAGCCATGTACAGTCACTTCAAGCAGTTAGCATTAGAAAAAAAGCATAGCAGAGAAAAGCGATTGAGCGAGGGTATAAAAAAGAAAGCCCCGAAGGCGGATAACAGACCTTTGAGGCTTTGAGGAAAGAATCAGCCGAAAACAAGGGGGGCGGCTGATTCAGCGCCGTTGTAAGGCGCGCATCGATAAGAGTTAGGTAGTCATAAAAAGTTCCGAAGCTAATGTGCTTCATCCCAGTTATTGCCAACGCCGATGTCGACAACCAGAGGCACATCCAGATCGGCGGCCGAGCACATGATTTGTCTGATAGTTGTTGAACAACTGTCGATCTGGTCGGCGGCAATTTCAAACACCAGTTCGTCGTGGACCTGCATAATCATGCGGGCGTCTACATTTTGTTGCTTTGCATCAGGCATATACAGCCACTGGTCGGCGGCAATCATGGCGCGCTTGATTATGTCGGCTGCGGTGCCTTGCATGGGGGCATTAATCGCGGTGCGTTCGGCATATTGACGGCGGGCTGCGTTGCGCGATTTGATTTCCGGCAGATACAGGCGCCGGCCGAATAGGGTTTCAACATAGCCCTGCTCACGGGCCTGTTCGCGGATAGTGTCCATGTATTGCTTGACCCCCGGATAGCGGGCGAAATATAAATCAATATAGGCTTGGGCCTGATTGCGCGACAGGCCCAGTTGCTGGGCCAGGCCGAAGGATGACATGCCGTAAATCAAGCCGAAATTGATGGCTTTGGCGGAGCGGCGCAAATCGGTGGTGACCTGATCGGGTGCAACGCCAAAGACTTCGGCCGCTGTTGCTCGATGCACATCCAGGCCTTCGCTAAAGGCTTTTACCAAGCCGGCATCGGCGGATAAATGCGCCATGATGCGCAGTTCAATTTGCGAGTAATCCGCAGCCACTATCTTTTTACCGGGGGGGGCAATAAACGCCTGTCGAATTTTGCGGCCTTCTGTGCTGCGTATCGGGATATTCTGTAAATTGGGGTCCGATGAAGACAGCCGGCCGGTGGCCGCGACCGCCTGATGATAGGAAGTGTGTATGCGCCCCGTTTTGGCATCCACCTGTTGCGGCAGCTTGTCGGTATAAGTCGATTTCAGTTTGCTTAAACTGCGGTAATCGAGAATCAGCTTGGGCAGCGGATATTCCAGGGCAAGCTCCTGCAGCACCGACTCTTCAGTCGATGGTTGGCCTTTGGGTGTTTTCTTCAGCACCGGCAGCTTCTGCTGGTCGTAGAGTATGTCCTGGATTTGTTTGGGCGAGCCCAGGTTGAAGGTCTGCCCGGCCAGGTCGTGAGCATGTTGTTCCAGTGCGATTATATGGTTGGCCAGTTCCAGGCTTTGCTGCGCAAGCATGGCCGTGTCGATTAATACCCCATTTTCTTCAATGCGGGCCAGTACGCTAATCAGCGGAATTTCAATGTCCGAATACAGCTTGAACAAGGCTTTTTGTTTTTGCAGCCTTGCCATCAATACCTGATGCAGGCGCAGGGTGATGTCTGCATCTTCCGCGGCATAAGGAGCGGCCTGTTCCAGAGGGACCTCCTGGAACGGAATCTGTTTGGCGCCTTTGCCGGCCACATCTTCATAATGAATGGTGTCCAGACCGAGATATTCCTTGGCCAGGTCGTCCATATTATGCTTGGTGGCGGTGCTGTTGAGCACATAGGACTCCAGCATGGTGTCATGGGCGATGCCACGTAGCGTTATGCCGTGGTTGGCCAGGACATGGGCGTCATATTTCAGGTTTTGCCCCAGTTTGGCTTTGTGCGGGTTTTCCAGAAGCGGCCGCAATTGTTCTAAAATTGCAGTTTGGTCGAGCTGGGTGGGGGCGTCTGGATAGTCGTGACCCAGAGGGACATAGGCGGCTTGGCCGGGCGTGACGGCAAAAGAAACACCGACAATGCGGGCCTTGCTGTAATCAAGGCTGGTCGTTTCGGTATCAAAGGCAAACAGGCCGGCATTATTCAGTTGTTCAAGCCAGTGCTGGAATTGCTGTTCGGTTAAGACGGTTTCATAATTGTTTTCTATAGGCGCGGCGCTTGCAGTTTCCTCGTCGCCTTGCGCTGCCACCACCGGTGCGGCATCATTCGCATTGCTGCTTTGGGACGCGGGAGAAACGGCCGTAGTTTCGCTGTCCAGCACTTTCAGCCAGGATGAGAAGCCCAGATCGCTTAACAGGCTCTTGAGTTCGGCCTTGTCCATGGGCCGCTGTTTCAGATCATCGATATGATAAGGCAGGTCCAGGTCGCATTTTATAGTGGTCAGCTGTTTGGATAGCGGCAGCTGAGCCAGGCTGGCGCGGAGGTTGTCGCCTATCTTGCCGGGAATTTCGTCGGCGTGGGCGATCAGATTTTCCAGGGTTTCATACTGCGCCAACCATTTTGCCGCCGTCTTCGGACCGACCTTGGGCACGCCGGGTATGTTGTCCACGGTGTCGCCGATCAAGGCCAGATAATCGACAATCTGCTCCGGCTTGACGCCGAATTTGTCGATAACGCCCTGAATATCCATCCGGGTGTTCGACATGGTGTTTTCCAGAATGATGTGCTCGGTGACGAGCTGCGCCATGTCTTTGTCGCCGGTGGAAATAATCACGCGATAACCTTGCTGTTCGGCATGCTGAGCCAAGGCCCCCAAGACGTCATCGGCCTCAACGTCAGGCTCCATGATCAAAGGCAGCCCCATCGCCCGGATCAGATGGTGTAGGGGCTCAATCTGCACGCGCAAATCATCGGGCATGGGCGAACGGTTCGCCTTGTATTGGTCGTAAAGATCGTGGCGGAAGGTTTTGCCCGGCGCATCGAAGATCACGGAAATGTAATCGCCCTGATAATCGGCAATGAGCTTTCGCAACATGCTGGTGACGCCGTGTATGGCGTTGGTGGGCAAGCCCTGTGGGCTGGTGAGCGGCGGTATGGCATGGTAGGCGCGAAACAGGAAGGAAGAACCGTCAACCAGAATCAGGCGTTTTGGGGTTTGTTGGGGCATAAGATCAGAAGGGCGAAGGGCGAAAGAGATGGGGCGCACAGCTAGAAGCCGGTGTGCCAGGTTTAGGTTTTACGCTTAACATCGACGATATTAGGCAGACAATTTATTTTACTCAGAACCTGGCGTAATTGGTTGGTATTTTCAATTTGAATCGTTAAATTAAGAACCGCCGAAAAATCGGGATGCGTGGCCAGTGCCGCATCGACAATATGGATCTTGGCGTGGGCCAGAAGCTGGGAGACGTTGTTTAATAAATTCTGGGCGCTAATAGCATGGATCACGATCGGCACGGCATGAGTGGATCTTTGCGCGCCCCAGGTTACCGCAATAAGCTGGGCTTGTTTTTCCGGGTTCAGGTGCAAAATATTTTCACAGGATTTGCGGTGCACCGTGATGCCTTTGTGTTGAGAAATATAGCCGATAATCTCGTCGCCCGGAACCGGTGCGCAGCATTGCGCCAAGGTGGTGAGGACGTTGTCAATGCCGTCTACAATAATGGCCGTCTTTCGAGATTCCGGTTTCTGTTTGGATTTGATACTCGGCAGTTCGGCTTCAAACTCGGGAATCTTTAAAAATGCGGCGAGTTGGCGGCTGCTAATGTCACTGCGGCCGATCGCTTCGAGTAATTTGTCGGTATCCGGCAGTTTAAAATGTTTGGCCAATTCGGCTAAATTAACCCCCTTCAGCCCCAGCCGCTGAGTCTCTTTATCCAGGACGGATTTGCCGGTAGCGATATTCTGCGCCTGCTGCTGATTTTTAAACCAGCTTTTAACTTTGTTGATGGCGCGCGACGATTTTAAATAGCCCAGATGGGGATCCAGCCAGTTATGATTGGGCCCGCCGTCCTTTACCGTTAAAATCTCCACCTGCTCCCCCGATTTTAAGGCATAGGTCAACGGGACAATGCGGCCGTTGACTTTGGCTCCGCGGCAACGATGCCCGATCTCGGAATGAATCGCATAGGCGAAATCCAGCGGCGTTGAGCCTTTTATCAGATCCACCAGTTTGCCGGTCGGCGTTAATACATAGACGCGGTCATAAAACAAGTCGCTGCGAAAGTCCTCCATCAGGTTTTCGGCGCTGTCTTTGTCTTCCAGCAACTTGCGCAGCGAGGCAATGCTTTTTTCTATGGCCGCATTATGTTTGCCGCCCTCTTTATAGGACCAGTGCGCGGCCACTCCGAGTTCGGCAAAATTATGCATTTCGCGGGTGCGGATCTGCACCTCGATACGGTTGCCCTTCTCGTCGAGAATGACCGTATGCAGCGATTGATAGCCATTTTCCTTGGGGTTGGCAATGTAATCATCGAATTCTTTCGGAATCGTTTGCCAACGACTGTGAACAAGACCTAACACCGCATAACAATTGGTCAAGTTGTCTACAATGACGCGTACCGCCAGCAGGTCATAAAGTTCATCTATGCCCAGTTGCTTGCGCTGCATCTTTTTCCAGATGCTGAGGATATGTTTGGGGCGACCATAAATTTCGGCCTTAATATTTTCATCGGCCAGCGTTTTCTGCAACAGCGCAATAAATTCATTAATGCAGTTTTCCCTTTGCGCGCGATTGTCGGAAAGGGATTGGGCGATGCGGCGATAAGCCTGAGGCTCCAGGTAGCGGAACGCCATGTCCTCCAGTTCCCACTTTAATTGATGAATGCCGAGGCGATTGGCGATGGGGGCATAAATATCCAGCGTTTCCTGGGCAATAAAGCGGCGCACCTCATAGGATTCCTTGGCTAGATTGCGCAGGCGCTGCACCCGGTAGGCCAGTTTTATTAACACGGCGCGTACGTCCTGGGTCATCGACAACAGCATCCGGCGCAAGGTTTCGGCCTGATTCGGCTCGCTTGCCATCTCCGGAGTATATACGGTTAGTTTGTTCAGCCAGTTGACATCTTTAACCAGCGTTGCGACAGTCGTGCCAAACATTTTGGCGATGTCAGGTTTTGGCTCGATATTCGCCAAACGGGGATCGCTTAATATGGCCGCCAGCAGGGTTTTCAGATCGATGTGAAAGTCCATCAGGATGCCCGCCACATCAATTCCCTTGGGACGGTGGTAATGAGGATCGTCCGGAATTTGCGCCACAATCGCCAGCGCCCGGTTTATCTGCTCAAGATCAGGAGCAGACAATCCGCTGAAAAGGGGTTTGTTGGGATCGGTGTTTTTTTGCATCGGCCGATTGTAAACGATTAAACAAAGTTGGCAATCATGATAGGCTAACGACCATCAATTTCAAATGCGCAGAGAAATCGAATGAGCCTTGGTTCATAGCGGTTGACATATTCTTTTAAGGAAAAAATACATGAAAATTACTATATACGGGAGCGGTTATGTTGGGCTGGTAACCGGTGCCTGCTTGGCCGAGGTCGGCAATAACGTGCTTTGTATGGATGTGGATGCCGGCAAGATAGAAAAGCTTCGGCAGGGCATCATTCCCATTTACGAGCCGGGGCTGGAAGCTATGGTCAAGGAAAACGAGGCCGAAGGCCGTTTACGATTTACCTCGGATGTTAAAGAGGCGGTTGATCATGGCTTGTTTCAGTTTATTGCGGTGGGCACGCCGCCCGATGACGACGGTTCCGCCGATTTGCAATATGTCCTGGCAGTGGCTAAAGGCATTGCCGAAAATATGGAAGAATACCGGGTGGTTGTGGATAAATCCACCGTGCCGGTCGGTACTGCCGATAAAGTCAAGTCGACCATGCAGCAGATATTAAGCGCGCGCGGTAAAGAAATCGAATTTGATGTCGTTTCCAATCCCGAGTTCTTAAAAGAAGGCGCAGCCCTGGATGATTTTATGAAGCCGGACCGGATTATTATCGGCACCGATAATCCCAGAACCGCGGAACTGCTCAAGGCCTTATATGCGCCGTTTAACCGCAACCACGACCGCGTGATTAACATGGATATCCGCTCGGCGGAATTAACCAAATATGCCGCCAACGCCATGCTGGCCACTAAAATCAGCTTCATGAATGAACTGGCCAATCTGGCGGAGCGCATGGGGGCCGATATTGAACATGTCCGGCAGGGCATAGGCTCCGATAGCCGTATCGGCTACAGCTTTATTTATCCCGGTTGCGGCTACGGCGGCTCCTGCTTTCCTAAAGACGTAAAGGCCCTGGAGCGGACGGCAAAGGATGCCGGCTATCATGCCGAATTGCTGAATGCGGTGGAAAATGTCAATAACCGGCAAAAACACCTATTGTTTGAAAAAATCAGCAATTTCTACAAGGGCGCTTTAACAGGCAAAGTGTTTGCCTTGTGGGGCCTGGCTTTCAAACCCAATACCGATGACATGCGAGATGCGCCCAGCCGGGTGTTGCTGGAAGCTTTGATTGAAGCCGGCGCTACAGTCCAGGCTTTTGATCCTGAGGCCATGGCGGAAGCGCGGCGCATTTATGGCGACAAACCCGGCTTGAGTTATTGCGACACTCCGAAAGAGACACTTAAACAGGCCGATGCCTTGGTCATTGTGACCGAATGGAAACAGTTTCGCAGCCCCGATTTTGATGAGCTGAGCCAGCAGTTGAGGGATAAGGTGATTTTTGACGGCCGTAATATGTATGATCCGGCTACGGTCAAACGGAGCGGTCTTCAATATTATGCGATAGGCCGCTAAGGAGCTTGTATTTTTATGGCTAACAACTACACTGAGTAGCGAATAGTTCATTATTGTTTTGGTTGGCGATAGTAAGGCTATTCTTGCAGTTAAGTTCCATTTTTTTTAAAATTTAGGAAAACGACATGAAAAGAATACTATTTTCTGCTTTATTCGCCAGCCTTTGCACTGTCAATGTAATGGCCGCCCCCGTCAATATCAACACGGCGGATGCGCAAACCATTTCAGCATCACTGTCAGGCATAGGCCCCAAAAAAGCCGAAGTCATCGTTAAATACAGAGAGGAGAAAGGTAGTTTCAAAACCGCCGAGGAACTGGTCAACGTGCCTGGCATTGGCGAAAAAACCGTACAAAAAAACATCAAGGACATCCTGATCAGCGATGCCGAAACTCCTGCCGTCAAACAGGACAAGAAATAAAACAGTAGCCTGAAACGGGTTGAGAGATTATTGCTCAACCCGTCTTTTTTCAAAGCCCGTTCAACCTTAGGGCCCCTGCTTCTTTCCTGATTAACGCCAAAATCGCTATTGTCGCGACTCCAGTTTGCCGGCCAGTCGCTGGTTTTTGAGTTGGGTAGGTACTATTCACCCAAACGTCCAAAATAGCCAATGGTGAGGCCCGCTGTCATGATGCACGAGTAGTTTGAAGCGGTCCTCTAATTTGCTGATTGTTAGCAGTATGATAAACGCCCCATTCTAAAAAACTGAGGAAGCCGCCGTGGGTATTTGCTGCGGGATTTGTTTACTGACGATCCTGAAAATTCATGCTGAAACAACTGAACGAAGCCAATCAGTATTTGAGAGAACTGCGGCGTTGAGAACTCATTGTCCTTCCGTGCGCTTGCATGCCATCGAATGGCTGGATAAAAACAGTACCGGTCTTTTCGGAAAACTGTTTCACATCTGAATTGAGCATCGTAAACCACTTAGATAGCGCGGAACTTTTTACGAGGGGCATGCCTGAAACTGACTCAGCCCTGGTTTTCAGGGTACTTTTAATATATAAAAGCATCAGGTTTTAACGCAATATTGAAGGGACAATGCCATGCACCAAGACCTCATATCCTGCCAGGTTCACGATTACATCGAAATAGCCTGCCTGTATGGCTATCGCGTCAAACTCATACTAAAGGATGGATGTGGTCTTGAAGGCAAGGCTATAGACATCTTTACCAGTCCAGAAAAGCGGGAATATCTGCTCATCGATAACGGCCGGCAGCAACAGGTTGAACTCAACCAGATTCATAAAATGGAAGTGCTGACGGCCAAAGCCAAGTTTAGGGAAGTCCTCTTTAGCAGCTAATTCGTCGGCCTAAATCCGCTGGCAGGCAATACCGGCGCGGTGGCGAAATTGTCCGGCAAGGCGCCGGTCAGCGTATTCAGAAAGGAGACGATGGAGGCAATCTCTTCATGGGACAAGGTCTTGCCGAGCTGTACTTTCGCCATGATCCCGACCGCGTCGTTGAGTGATGCGACGGAGCCGTCATGAAAATACGGGGGCGTCATGGCGACATTGCGCAAACCGGGCACCTTGAACACATACAAATCAGCCTCATTATGGGTCACGTCGAAACGGCCCTTGTCGATGATCTGGCTGCCGGTTGACTTCCAGTAGTCCTCGGTCAAGCCGAATTTTTTGAGCAGACTTCCTCCGATGCCAACGCCACCATGGCAGGCTACGCAGCCCGTGTCGATAAAACGGCGTAACCCGGCTTTTGCGGCGGGAGAGATTGCCTCGGTATCGCCTTTCAGGAAATCATCAAAGGGTGAAGCGTTCAGCAAAGTTCTTTCATAGGCGCCGATGGCCTTGGCCCAGTTGTCAGGATTGACCGGTTGACTATCGCCGGGAAATGCCTGCTCGAACATCGCCTGGTAACCAGGAATAGCCTCTAATTGAGCCATAGACTTTATAAAATCGGGCTGGCCAAAACTTGCGGCGCCAAGCAATGCTTTCTTGGCCTGATCCTCGACATCAGTGCGGTCGCCATGCCAATGCTGGGATGCCTGCAAGGCGGCATTGAGCACCGTAGGCGCATTACGCGGATTCAGCTTGTCTTTGACGCCAATGCTGCGCGATAAGCTGTCCGTTCCATATAACGCGGGTTGATGGCATTTGGCACAGCTCACGGTGCCGTCAAGGGAGGGCCTGGGGTCAAAAAAAAGCGCTCGTCCCAAAGCGACTTGTTTCGGCGTAACGGGAAACTCCATGCTGGACAAGTCCTTGGGCAGCGGCTTGAAATGCCGCTGGGCCTCGGAAAGCAGCGTCTCGTCTGGGGTGGCCGCCGCTACAGAAACGCTCAATGATGCGCCAAGCACTGCCAGCGCCTGAATATATTTCCGAAAAATTGTTTTGTTCATGAGTTCACTCCAAGCAGCATCAACACTTGCTCGCCACTTTCGGCCAAACAATTGATCCTGTCAATCTCTTGTCTTCTCTACTGAAGAGCAATTATATTTTTGGATCTATGCCCTCCGTGGAGCAAGGCTTGAGATTCCGACTTCTCCAGGCCGCGACCTGGCTTCAGTATTAAAGACCTTGCCATTCAAATAACAAATGTTTCAACATTAAAAAATCTTGGAAATAACAATTCTTGGAAATTTGTGAGCGGCCAATTAGACTAAGCCAGGTAATTGCTGGTTAATTCAGCGTTTCGTTAAGCAAGACAGGCTCTTAAGCGCATTAATTCTTCGTCAATTTCAACAAGATAGAAAATGGAACAGGCATGAAAAACAAACTCAAGACGACAATTGATTATATATTGATCGGCGTGATCGGCTTTCTTCCCATCGCGTTGATTTTCCAAATTGTGATTTATGTGGAGCGTTTTCTGAAGGATTTTGTATTGCTCGTGCACGGTAAATATGAAAATCCACTGGTCACGATAGTCTTATTTGCCGCCGCCGTTGCTTTGTTGGCCTACTTCGGCAGACTGCTTAAGCATGATAGAGCGCACTTGTTGTACTATTTGGAGTCGCTAATTCAGCGTATTCCAGTCATAGGCAGTATTTACCGAGTCACTCGCAAACTGTTGAGATTATTCCTGACCACCGAAGAATCTCCAGTCCGCGAAGTCGTTTATGTCGAATATCCGAAAGACGGCATGTGGGTTCCCGCCTATGTCACGAATCGGATCGGCGACTGCTACATTTTGTATGTTCCGACTTCGCCCAACCCGACCTCCGGATTCACCGTGATGGTTCATGCATCTAAAGTGATTAAATCGAATTTGAATATCGAAGAGGTTTCAAGCTTTGTAATCAGTGTCGGCGTCGATTACGCCAAGCCTGGAGACGTGGAGACCTTGTATAAATAAAGTCGGGCAATCATGGTTCGGCACGGAGGCGTTTGGGGGCCTCGCTAATGGAGGGTGCATTATTACAAAAATATGGATCAATCTTTGTAATGTTTGATTGCTAGCTCTGATCCCGTGTTTAGAGAAAATAATGCAAGACCTGAGCAACCTTCATATTTTCGTACAGCCGCCGCAGTAACTCTCGGGCGGCTGATGAAGGTTTAGTCCCAGCCAACGGGTTCATACCCGCGCTCTTGAAGACATCTGTTGACGAAGTTTTCAAAGGCAGGGCTGCGTTCCGGCTTGCTGAATATCCAGTACAGCAGTCCTGCGGTAGCGCCAGAGGCCGCTCCGATCGCCGATCCGGAGCCTGCCGCGCCCGCAATTGCGCCCCCAACGGCGCCGGATGCAGCGCCGACGGCAGCACCTCCAGCGGTACTGGCTGCTGCCTGTCCCGCATCGTTACCTTCGGCATCGGCACCGGCAGACTCTGCGAGTTCGATGCAGCTCTCGATATCACGTTCCGCGGCCTCAGCACCGACAGTGTTGAAATGCTCGTTAGGATATAGAACCGGGCGGGTCGATGCGCAGCCCTCGATTGCCAGAGCAATGACAACGGCCAATAAAATCTTAAACATGTGAATCTCCCATTTCAGAGAATAATTAAGGCACACGATTTTGTACCAAATGCAATTTTAATATTAGACCGGAGGGATGGCATGATGTTCATGCACATGCCGCTGAGCGTCGATCTTGCGTAGACCCATTGTCAGTCGGAACTGCTGCTAGACTTTCTCTTCGTCCGATTCCAGTGCAAAGCATCCGGTGCTACGAACGCTAATAAATCAGTCCTGATCTCCTGGCGGGTTCTGGTTTCAGGCACCGATGGCTCGTCGCCTAACGAGATGCATACGACATCAGTTGGAAAATAATCCAGCTAACATGTCGTATAAACAAAAATTAGTGAAAGTTAAGTTGCTGTTATATCTGGCTTAAGTGTAGGTCTCCAGAACAAGGCGTACAAACAATTACGACAACGGCAGGTTTCCAGATTGACTCAAAATCAGGCGGCATTGTTGTTTTGTTTCTGTGTCGAACCTTACGGGCGGGGCCTTTGGCCGTACAGGCATTGTTTTGGAATTTGTGCGCTAGGAAATCAGCATTCGCGACGCCAAGGGCGGCAAAGACAGGGTGTTCATATTGCCGGAGAGTGAATTTGAAGTGATGCCGGTCAACCGGCGTTGGCTAAACTCGATGTCTGGTTGCCGGATGCGCTGGCAGTCAAGTATCCTAACGCTTCACAGGAATGAGGCTGGTAGATTGTGTATGGTGCAAACACTGCTCAGTTGATCCATGCAGATAAGCTGAGCGCCGTCTTCATGTCGGGAAAACAGGGGCAGTGGTAAGTTAAAAAGCAGCCATGGTGGGCTCGCCTCGCACGGTGCAGGCGTTGTTCTGGGATGCCGGATGTGAGCACGAACTTGATGGATACCCATATTCTTAACATAGGCGGCAAAGGTGCAACGAGTCTGCTGGTTCAATTGTCATCAAATTAATTTAAAGAGATCCTACATTGCAAAACCAAGATCAGATCAATCATTTAAAAACGATCGTGCAATCCTTGCTGGACGAAGCGACCCAGCAGGGCGCGACGGCTGCAGAAGCCGGTTTGAGTCAGGAAAACGGCTTGTCGGTCACGGCTAGACTGGGCGAGGTTGAAAGCATCGAGCATCATTGCGATCAGGGCCTGGGCGTCACGGTATATTTTGGCCAGCGCAAGGGGTCTGCCAGCACGACGGACTTGTCGCCGGAATCGATCAAGGAAACCGTTAGCGCGGCCTGCAGTATTGCCCGATTCACCAGTGAGGATGCTTATGCCGGCTTGCCTGAAAAGGAGTTGCTGGCGACTGATTTTCCCGATCTGGAGCTGAATCATCCCTGGCCAATTCGCGCCGATGAGGCCATTGCGCTCGCCATCGAGTGCGAAAATGCCGCGCGCTCTTATCATGCCGACATCAGCAATTCCGAGGGCGCATCGGTCAATACCCATCAGGGTATCCGGGTGTTGGGCAATACCCTTGGATTTTTACAGGGATACGAGTCTACGCGCCATTCGCTGAGCTGCTCGGTATTAGCGCAACGCGGCGACAGTATGCAGCGAGATTACTGGTACACCGTAGCCAGAAACGCCAACAATCTTGAGCCTGCGGTCCAGGTCGGCAGAAAAGCCGCAGAGCGGACGCTCAGACGTTTGCAGGGCCGCAGTTTAAGCACGCGGCAGTGCCCGGTGCTGTATGCGCCGGAGGTGGCTTCCGGTTTGCTGGGTTCGTTCATCGGCGCGATCAGCGGAGGCAATCTGTACCGCAAGTCTTCGTATTTGCTGGATGCGCTCGATACGCAAGTTTTCCCCGAGTTTATCCATATTCACGAACAGCCTTATTTAAAGGGGGCTTTGGGCAGTGCAGCCTATGACGGCGAAGGCGTAGCCACGCAAACCCGTGATATAGTCAGCGATGGCATTTTGCGCGGTTATGTATTGGGCACTTATTCTGCCCGCAAGCTTGGCATGCGCAGCACAGGCAATGCCGGCGGCGTGCATAATTTAAGCATAGAGCCCGGCGAGCATGATGAGCAAGGCTTGTTAAAGCTAATGCATACCGGCTTGCTGGTCACCGAGTTGATGGGGCAGGGCGTGAATATGGTCACCGGTGATTATTCACGCGGCGCGGCCGGATTCTGGGTGGAGAATGGAGAAATTCAATACCCGGTGGAAGAAATCACCATCGCCGGCAATTTGAAGAACCTCTTCAAAAGTATAGTTGCTGTGGGTAATGATGTCGATTATCGCGGTAATATCCGCACCGGCTCGATATTGATTGAACGCATGTCGATTGCCGGGGAGTGATGAGTACCGCCTGCGCCGAAGGCTTGCTCCGGCGTTTTTAACGGTTAATAAAGTCCCTTTCCCTAAGTCCGCCAGGGGAAGGGGCAATGAGCCGTTGTTGTGCAAAAGTGCAGACCAGTCAGTCCTGAAAAATACCTTATCCCATTCACCTGGAACAGAGTCATTGTAGCAAGCGGATATCAGCGTCCCCTATTTCAGAAGGCTTCGAAAGAAACGCTGCCCTATCCCTGTCTCTGATGACGCTCTCTGCTTGCGGCATGGTAGATGTGCTGCTCGTTACGACGGTAAAAAAATACATCGCCCCGGCAGTATAATCTTGGCAGTATTGCAAGTCCCTTTTCACTAAAGATAGTTCGAGGATAGCCATGTTAAAAACCAGGAGTTTAAAAGCTGTCTCCATCATAGTAATCACCCTGACAATCGGAGTGGCCCCGTCTTATGCCGCGGGCAACAAAGTTGCGATTGCCAGCGCACATTCACTGGCGACGTACGCCGGTCTTGAAATCATCTACAAGGGTGGCAATGCCTTCGATGCCGCCGTTGCGGTAAGCGCCGCGCTGGCCGTCGTGGAACCCGCCGGTTCGGGATTGGGCGGGGGCGGTTTTTGGTTATTGCACCGAGCCAAAGACGGCTTCGAAACCATGATAGACGGCCGGGAGAAAGCGCCTTTGGCAGCCCATAAGGATATGTTCCTGGACAAAGACGGACGCGTGGTAAAAGGCTTGTCAATCAATGGCCCTTTAGCAGCCGGTATTCCCGGACTGCCGGCGGCGCTGGTGCATTTGGCCGAGCGTTACGGCCGCATACCGCTGGCGGAATCGCTGAATCCGGCGATACGCTATGCTCGCCATGGCTTCAGCATCCGCGATCGATACAGGAAGCTGTTAAAGTTCAGACTGAAGGAGATGCAGACTTCGAAGGCCGCAGCCGAAATCTTTTTAGATAAAGGTCTGGTCCCCGAAGCCGGCTGGATTTTGCGCCAGCCGGATTTGGCTGATACTTTGACGGCTTTGGCCGAATCCGGCCGGGCCGGATTTTATGCCGGGGATGTTGCAGAAAAGCTGGTCGACAGTGTGCGTGCCGCTGGCGGCATCTGGACGCAACAAGACCTGGATGATTATCAGGTGGTTGAGCGAACTCCGGTTAAGGGTAGCTATCACGGCATTCAAATCACCAGTGCGGCGCTGCCTTCATCGGGAGGAATCGGACTCGTCCAAGCGCTGAATATCCTGGCGGATTACGATCTGAAAAATATCGATGAAACCAGGCGTAAACACCTGATTACCGAAGCGATGCGCCGAGCTTATCATGATCGCGGGTTGTATCTGGGCGATAGCGATTTTATCGAGGTGCGGGTGTCGCGATTACTGGACCCTGATTATGCGGCCGGACTCAGAAGCAGCATTCGCCCAGACAGGGCTACGCCCAGTGCGAGCTTGTCCGGCAACATGAAGCCACGGACCGGAGGCGATAACACAACCCATTTTTCGATTATCGATGGCGAGGGCAACCGGGTAGCGGCGACCTTGAGCATCAACTTTCCGTTTGGTTCCGCTTTTGTGGCGGAAGGCACCGGCATTCTGCTGAACGACGAAATGGACGATTTCGCCAGCGCCCCCGGTGCGATGAACGTTTATGGCCTGGTCGGCGGCGCTGCCAATGCGATAGCGCCTGGCAAGCGCATGCTGTCCAGCATGGCGCCGACTTTTCTGGAAGACGATAACCGGATTGCGGTCCTGGGCACGCCGGGAGGCAGTCGGATTATTTCGATGGTTCTGCTGGCCGCGTTGGATTTCGCCGAGGGTAATGGCCCCGATTCCTGGATGGCGGTGCCGAGGTTCCATCATCAATACATTCCCGATGTGCTTCAATACGAACCAGGCGCATTGAACTATGTCGAGATCAAGGGTCTCTCTGACTTAGGGCATCAACTGCAAGAAACGCCCTACCGCTACGGTGACATGCAAGCCGTACAATGGCGCAAGGATAGCCGCAGCTTCGAGGCCGCCAGCGACCCGCGGGGCGAGGGCTTTGCCGTTATCAAATGAGCGAACTTTGGAGCCAGAACCTGGCTTCAGCTTCTGGCGGCTGGCCTGTACTGAGCCGCAAGCTGAATGCAGTCGCCTTTGCGGCTTACCTGATTTAATATCCAGGGTCAGCAAGTCCTGACAACGCGGTATACGGCACTGGTGAGTTTTTCCAGCTCCGCCTCGGTGCTGATGTAGGGCGGCATGGCATAGATCAGGCGGCCAAACGGCCGTAACCAGATGCCTTCATCAACCAGGCGCGCCTGAACTTTTGCCACCGGCACCGGCGCCTGCATTTCCAGCACGCCGATGGCGCCCAGCACTCTGACATCGGCTACGCCGGGCAATTGGCGGCAAGGTTCCAGGCCTTGTTTCAATGCCGTTTCGATAGTCGCTATCCGGTTTTTCCAGTCCGATGCCAGCAACAGGTCAATACTGGCCGAGGCAATGCTGCAGGCCAGGGGATTGCCCATAAAGGTCGGGCCGTGCATAAAACAGCCCGCTTCACCGTTGGAGATGACCTGCGCAACCTGATCGGTAGTCAAGGTGGCGGCCAGGGTCAAATAGCCCCCGGTCAGGGCTTTGCCCAGGCACAGGATGTCCGGTGCGATGCCGGCATGTTCGCAGGCGAACATTCGGCCGCTACGGCCAAAGCCGGTCGCGATTTCATCGGCTATCAACAGCACCTCGTATTGATCGCACAGCGCGCGCACGGCGGCGAGATAGTCGGCATGATAGAACCACATGCCGCCTGCGCCCTGGACGATGGGTTCCAAGATGACGGCGGCAATGTCCCCGGCATGGCGGGACAGGACAGCTTCAAAACCGGAAATATCGCCGGCATCCCAGGGTGCATCGAAACGGCAGGTCGGACGCGGCGCAAAATGATGCTGCGGCAGCACCTCGCTGAACAGATGATGCATGCCGGTCACCGGATCACATACCGACATGGCACCAAAGGTGTCGCCGTGATAACCGCCTCTTAAGGCCAGGAAGCGGTTTTTACGGCTTTGCCCTTGTGCCTGCCAGTACTGCAGCGCCATTTTAAGCGCGACCTCGACACTGACCGAACCGGAATCGCAGAGAAACACCGTTTCCAGTTCCGGCGCCGTGAGCGCGAGCAAACGCCGCACCAGCTCAATGGCCGGCGTATGCGTGATGCCCCCGAACATGACATGCGCCATCGACCTTAACTGGTCCTGTGCGGCCTGATTCAGAGCAGGATGGTTGTAGCCATGTATCGCCGACCACCAGGAAGACATGCCGTCGATCAGTTCGCGCCCGTCCGCCAGTTTGAGCATGACGCCGGCTGCGGATTCGACGTGATAAACCGGATCGGGCGCAGCCAGTGAGGTGTAGGGATGCCAGATATGCCGGCGGTCGAGATCCAGTAAGGTGTTTGCGTTCATCGCTTGAGAGTCTGGTTTTGCAGATTAGCCTGCTGGGTTATGCTGCAATCTGCAGCGGAAGTCGGGCAATTATAGGATTCCCGGTCGGGATGAGAAAATCCGGGTAAACGCCCGTTGTAGGCAAATTACCAGCAGTCGGCGTTACCGATGCTGTCACAGCCCATAAAATTTGCGCTTGCGCCAAAAAGTTGCCCGGCTCATCCCCAGCAACTGGGCGGCGTTCGTGACCATGCCGTGACTTTGTTCCAGCGCCTGACGGATCGCTGTCTTCTCCTGCTCCGGCGACAGCGGCAAATTTTGCTTGATTCGTTGATCCATCAATGGCGCAGGCTCCCTGAATTCCGGCGGCAATTCAGACAGGCGCAGCGTGGTGCCCCGGCCTACCGCAAAAGCATATTCGACGACATTGTGCAGTTCCCTGATATTGCCTGGCCAAGCATAATCCAGTAAAACGCGCATGGCCTGGGGATCAATCTTTTCAATCTGCCTGAAATTGGCCGCATTATGCTGCTGGATAAAATGCCAGATCAACAGGCTGATATCCTCGCGCCGTTCCCGTAAGGGCGGAATAAAAATGGGCACGACCCTTAAACGATACATTAAATCTTCCCTGAAGCGTCCGCATTTGACCTCTTCCCGCAAAGAGCGATGGGTTGCCGCTACCAGACGCACATCGACGTCAATGGAATGATCGCCGCCGACGGGAACGAAGTTTCTTTCCTGAATGACCCGCAGCAGTTTGGCCTGCAGTTCCATCGGCATTTCGGCGACTTCATCCAAAAACAGCGTGCCGCCCCGGGCTCGCTGAAACAGGCCGCTGTGGTCTTTTATCGCGCCGGTAAAGGCGCCGCGCACATGGCCGAATAATTCACTTTCCAACAAGTTGCTGGACAAGGCCGCGCAATTGACGGCCAAAAATGGGGCGTTGCGTCGCGCGCTGAGATTGTGAATGGCTCGCGCGACCAGTTCCTTGCCGGCCCCGCTTTCGCCTCTGACCAGGACGGTGGCCTCAGTTTCGGCTGCATTCTGGATAATTTGAAACACGTCTTGCATGGCCGGCGAGCGGCTGATGATGCCTTGGAAATTTTGTTTGGCTTCGGCTGAGATAGTACGCAAAGGAAGATTTGCGGCTTGCTCTGCACGCGGGAGCAATAATGCCATGGCGCCGGCAAATATTCCGGCCTTGTCGTATAAAATCTGTGCAACTTTTATCGCCGCAACTGTGTTGCCATCCGCGCAGGGTAGCAAGACTGAGAGGGTTTTGCCGTTATCGGATTCAGTCAGCCTGCAGGCCGGCAAGCAGGGCTTGCCCAGCGCATCTTTCTCACTGATGCCTGTCAGATTTGCAAGGGTGGCGCTCCAATAGAGAACGCGCTGCTGTTCATCAATTATATAAAGCCCTGTCGAATCGCAAAGATTGAGCAGCTTACTGAACAGGCTTTTGTCGTCGAGTTGATCCAGCCACACCTGATTATGTTTATGTTCGAAAAATAAGGCTGTTGACTCGATTTGTTTCATAAGTGTCTCAATGAATCATGGTGTTGTATTGACGAAACAATACATGAAACATGACGGGCGGTGCAAATACATTAAGCGAGTTAAAATGGCTCGATAAAACAGCAGGTTATTGTGATTTAATGGTGTTGGCATGGTTTTGGCTTTATCAATTTCGTACAGACTCCTTCAGAAACGCTCTTTCTGTAGATTTTGTAGTCCTGCCCAGCACGATTAAAGATCAATCCCCCTCCGTGTGTAGGCATACACACATTTCAAGCCAGCGGATCCAGGTTATTACAGCCTCCGCTGGCTCTTTTTAGCCTTGGTAAACGAGCTTGAGTGGCGGATCAAATCCTTCGGCATTCACGATGAGTCCAACAGACCTTAATTCTAGGGCCATGCGCCCAATTCAGTTAATCTCCTGACCAAATTTCCAACGAGCCCTGCAACGGGTAATTGTGGCTCTAAGCCCAGTCCGCCTGCCGATTTAACCTGAATTTTTTTCCTGATATATTCCTGCGGCTCGGGATAACAATCAGAACCTTGTTCATAATCATCCAGCAGTGCAAACAAGGGCTTGTCTTCGATTATGCGATAAAGGTCGCCGACAACCCGGCAGTCCGATTGATCCGATTCAATCCCGTCGGGATAGTCCCGAGCTTCATAGAGCAGCAGGGCCCGGCCTCAAAACCGGCAATGTGCGCAACAAGGCCTGACTGTTTTTGACTGTCTGCCGGCGCAGGGTGCCGTAAACCGATAAAAACTCAGTGGCCATGATCAAGCGATGCGGCTTTAATTCGGGGCAACACCCTGGCCAAAACAGGCGCTTATAGTAGAATAAATGTCTTTCTTTTAAACAGCCCTGAACCCCGCCCATGAATCTTTATCCCTTGCTACGCCCTCTGCTATTCGCACTCGATCCTGAAACCGCGCACGAAGTGACGCTTAAGCTGCTCAATGCCGCTTATGTCTCCGGCTTATCAAAACTGCTGTATCCGGCCGTTGCCGACAAGCCGGTCAAGGTGATGGGGCTGGACTTCAAAAATCCCGTCGGACTGGCCGCGGGTATGGATAAAAACGGCGATTATATCAATGCGCTGGCAGCTTTGGGTTTTGGCTTTGTCGAGATCGGCACCGTGACGCCGCGCCCGCAGCCCGGCAATCCCAAACCGCGCCTGTTCCGCCTGCCCGAGCATCAGGCCATTATCAATCGGATGGGCTTTAATAATCTGGGCGTGGATCATTTGCTGGCACAGGTAAAACAAAGCGCTTATCCCGGCATTCTGGGCATCAACATTGGCAAGAATTTCGACACGCCGATTGAAAACGCGGTCGATGATTACCTGATCGGCTTGCGCAAGGCATACACCTCCGCCAGTTACATCACCATCAACATCTCCTCGCCGAATACCAAGAATCTGCGCCAGTTGCAGCAAGGCGATGAAATCAAAAGCCTCCTTGCCGCCTTGAAATCAGAGCAGCTGAAACTACAGCAGGAGCACGGCAAATACGTGCCTTTGGTGGTGAAAATAGCCCCGGATCTGAGCGCCGAGGAAATCAGCCATATAGCCCGGCTGTTGCTGGAATTTGAGATAGACGGCGTCATCGCCACCAACACTACCATTGCCCGCGACCTCATTACAGGACACCCGCTGGCGGATGAAGCAGGCGGTTTGAGCGGCGCGCCGGTAAAGGACAAATCCACTGCGGTCGTGCGCGGACTCGCCGCCGAATTAAACGGCAAGATTCCGGTGATTGCGGCCGGTGGCGTTTTAAGCGCGGACGATGCCGAGGAAAAACTGGCGGCCGGTGCGAGTCTGGTGCAGGTTTACAGCGGGCTTATTTACAAGGGGCCGCAATTGATCGCCGATATTATGCGGCGGCTTCATGGCTGAAATGTATTCCGCTTGCTGGGCGGCATGCCGAAACGAAAGCTAGACTGTTCATAGTCTTCTGATGGTCACGCGTTCTACAATTTCGGCGAGCCTCTCGTAGTCGAATTTGCCTGGTTCTCTTGAAAACAAATTGGCAGTTCCGCAAGAGACGCCTGATTTCAGGGATTCTTCCAAATCCAAGCCTTCAAGCCCAGCGAGCGCCAGGCCGGCCACCATCGCATCGCCGCAGCCGATTTTGCTGATGATTTTTCCCGGCAAGGGATGGGCGATCGCCGACAAGGCCAGCTGTTCGCTGACGGCCACGGCGCCTTGATCGCCCCGGGAAACAAAAACCCAGCGTACACCCTGAGCGATCAGGCCGCGGGCGGCATCAATGAGGCATTGTTCCGTCGGCAATGGTCTGCCGACGAGGTCTTCGAGCTCTTGTTGGTTGGGCTTGATTAAATAGGGTCCGGCTTTTATGCCGGCCTTCAAGCAGGGGCCGCTGGCGTCCAAAAAAGGTATCGCGGCTTTCTTATGGCACAGCTCAATCAGGGTTTGATACAAATTTTCGGGCGCGCCGGGCGGCAGGCTGCCGGACAGGATGACAATACCACCGGCGCCGGCGCAAGCATCCAGTTGCTCGATGAGCCTTCGGCAGTCGGCGTCGGTCACGCTAAAGCCGGCCGTGCGGATATGGGTTTCCTTTTGAGCGGCCGAATCAAACAAGGTTATGTTGGTTCGGGTCTTGCCGGGCACGGCGGTCAATTCGACCTGCAGCAAGCCGGTATTTATGGCGTTGAAGACCGCCAGCGATTGGTCCCCGACAAAGCCCAGGCAAGTGGTCGGCCAATTCAGGGATTCGATGGCCTTGGCGACATTGATGCCTTTGCCGCAGGCAAAATCGATGCTGCTCTTTGCCAGGATGTTATCGCTAACCGCCAGGCCGTCGACTTCAATAAAAAGATCAATCGCCGTATGGGCGGTCACGGTAATAATTTTGGCCATGATTCATCGGGATATTAAAAAGCGGATGGGTGTTTTGCCCGGCTTGACGAATTTCGACGGCATCGACACGTTGCAGTGCCTACAGGCAGGACATATAAAACCATAATTCAAGCCAAAACGCATAAAATTCCGGCCCGGCAAAGCAAGAACCGAGGTGGCAACGCACAGGCCGGAGCGCGGGAGACAAAATAAACACACCCGGATCCGGTGTGGGATAATGCCCATTTTTTTCATCTCAGAACAAGGCCATGCAATTCCCCATTCAACGCCTGCTCAATCGCGCAGCCTGGGTCAAGATTCATCTCTATCTGGCGTTATTCGCCGGCTTCTTTTTTGCGCTCATGGGCCTGACCGGCAGCGTCAGCGTTTACCGTGAAGAACTGGACCTGCTGTTGAATCCGCAGTTGTATATCGAGCAGCCGTCGGGCAAGCGGCAGTCGCTGGATAAAATCATGGCGGCGGTGCGCGCCGAACATCCCCAGCGCTACGGTTCCTGGACCCTGGAAATGCCCAGCTCGCCGCACGGCATGATTACCGCCTGGTACGATAAGCCCAGAGAAACGTACTTCGAGCTTTATGCGCCGCTGATGGTGTCGGTCAACCCCTACACGGCCGAAGTCGTTGCCAGCCGGTTCTGGGGGCAAACCCTGACGACCTGGCTGCTGGACCTGCATACCCAACTGCAAATGAACCGCTTCGGCTGGAATGCGGTGGGCATTCTGGGTCTGTTGATGATGGTTTCCATCGTTACCGGCATTTACCTGTGGTGGCCCGGACTTCGGGGAATCAGGGCGGCGCTCGCAATACTTTTCCCCGTCAGGCACGCTGCGCTTCCTCGACCTCAGGCGTCCGTCGCGCCTGTTCATGACAAGCTTGCGGCCTACACGCCCTCCTTGTCGTTGAGGGTACGAATGAATGCCGGCATGATTCAGCTGGCTTTTGACCTGCATCGGCTAGTCGGATTGCTGAGCGCAGCGGTCTTGTTGCTGCTGGCTTTCACCGGGTTTCATCTGAGTTATCCGTTTATGCTGGAAACGCTGGCCGGCTCATCCGGTATGCATCATGGCGAAACCGGGCGCAATATCATCAGCACGGCGGTTCCGAATAATCGCCCGATCGCACTGGAGGCGGCGGAATTTATCGCGCGCGCACCTTTTCCGCGCGCCGAACTTCGGCGGGTGACGACGCCCGCCGGCGACAGCGGCATTTATCGCATCAATTTTCGCCAGGATAGTGAGATCAATCACCGTCACCCCTATACCACCGTCTGGGTCGATCGCTGGAGCGGCCATATCAAAGAGGTGCGCGACCCGGCCGGCTTTACTCAAGGTGAGAAGATCATGAGCGGGCTATGGCCCGTCCATACCGGCGAGGCATTCGGTGCCACGGGCCGGTTGATCTGGTTTTTGGCCGGCATGAGTCTGTTCTGGCTCTATGTCAGCGGCTTGCTGCGCTGGCTATATCGGCACGGCAAGGTCCGTGATCGCGATATCAATGTGGCGGCGCTACGGCCGCTGGTTGATCGGACACAGGAAAGGCTGGGTCAGGCCGGTTTAATGCTGCTCCGGCTGGCCGGCGTGCTGTTGCAAAGGGCAAAATACTATGCGCCGCAACTTATGAAAGCCTGTTCAGCCTTATGGCAACGGCTGCGGGTGACGATAATGAATCGGCAAAAAAGGATAGGGCAAAATAACCGGAAGTGAGTTAACCGGCGCGTTGAAATTGTTCGCGTAGCCAGCGCTCCAAAACCCTGAGAATGTAAGCTTGTTCATCAATGCCCAGGGCGCGTCCCATCGGAATTCGATGCCATTTTTCCAGGCATCCGCGGCAACAACAGGCCGTTGCATGCTGCGCCACAAATACGGGATGTCCCCGAAACGGCGTTTGCTTGCCGTCCTTTTCAGGAAGCGCGGGCGAAAGCCGCTTGCTGACAAAATCCTCGGCATGGCTGAGCACGGTAGTTAAGCCTTTGTTATGGAGATACTCAAGATCTTTACCCTTAACCTGGAATTTTTTGCGGAACGCCGATCTTGAAAGCGCTGCAAAAAGGTCGTCTAACTCTCGCATGGACACCTCCTAATCAAATTGGGGCTGCATTATAGGCTTTCTGAAGCATGAAGATGCTAACGAAATGCTATAGAAGCAGTCCCGATAGCGCTGTAGCATTGAGGAATTTTCAATATTCTCCTCACGGAGATCTTCCGCGATTGCCTGCGCACGGCTATTCGCGAGTTCGGTCAATGCCGGCTGTTTCGGATAGGGGCAATGGTTTTTCCGGCAATCGCCTTTACTCTGCAGGAAGGTTCATGGATTCGGAAGGCAAGCGCTGGGTTTTACAACGCCGGTTTTAGCAGCATGTCCTGCGGGATGAGGACGATTATGGGGTGATCATCATCGACAGGAGATGAATAAGGATGGTTATTCGATAAGCTTTGTCATGCCGCGAGGGCGCGGGGAGACATATGGGTGCTCATTTAGGCACTCAGGATTGCTCCCGATGGCAGCATAAATCGGCGCTTTTAAAAAGCTGTTGAATCGCTACAGATTAAGGCGCTGGTGCTTGAAAAATCACCGGCTTTTAATGGTTCCATGTACGCTTCAGTAATTACGCTGAACCGAGAATTTGGCCAATAAAATCAGCGCGTCTTTGTATTCCGAATCCGGCAGAACGCTCAGTGCGTCAATTGCTTTCCGCGCTTCCTCTTCGGCGCGCTGTTCGGTGTATTCAATAGCCCTGGTGCGCTGCACTACTGCATAGACTTCGTTAAAGGCATCTCGGTTGCCGTTTTTGATGGCGTCAGTGACTGTTTTGGCCTCGTTTTCGCTGCCGTGCTCGATGGCGTAAATCAGGGGCAATGTCGGCTTGCCTTCAGCCAGATCATCGCCCAGATTTTTACCCAGTTCTTCCTTGGTGGCCTTGTAATCGAGGGCGTCGTCAATCAATTGGAAGGCAATGCCCAGGTGCTGGCCGTACTGCGCAAGACGGTCTTCTACTTCGGCGGATGCCTCGGAGATGACGGCGGCCAAACGGGTTGCGGCGCTGAATAAAATGGCCGTTTTTCGGGCGATGACTTCGAGATATTTCTTTTCTGTCGTTTCAGGATTGTTGCAATTTAAAAGCTGCAGCACCTCGCCTTCGGCAATGGCGGTGGTGGTTTTCGACAGGATTTCCATAACCCGCATGTTGCCCGTGCGCACCATCATTTCAAACGCGCTCGAGTAGAGGTAGTCGCCGACCAGTACGCTGGCGGCATTGCCCCAGACGGCGTTGGCGGATTCCTTCCCGCGCCTGAGGTCGGATTCATCGACGACATCATCATGCAGCAGGGTTGCGGTATGAATAAATTCAATAACGGCGGCCAGGATCAGATGTTTATCGCTCGTCTCGCCCAGCGCCTTGGCTGCAAGCAGCAGCAGCATCGGGCGCAGGCGCTTGCCGCCGTTGCCGACAATATAATGACCTATCTGGTTGATCAGAATGACATCGGAGCTTAATTCGTTGATAATCAGCTGGTCGACGGCTTTGGCGTCATGTTCAGTTAAGGTCTTAATCGAATCAAAATCAATGGCTGCAGGGGCGATCAAGGGAGACGGTGAATGCGATGTCATTATTAGATGCTGGATTTATACTGGGTTGTTTGGATAGCTGAGAAACTCAAAGCGACTGTCCATTATAACTGAATAAATTGCTAATCGCCCATGCTATTGAATAAAGTATATTGGTGTCAATAGCTTTCTTGTGTTATTTTAGTGCGATATTTACGGTGTCGGTTAATTTAAATTTGACTTGACTTGCTTTTAAAAATAAAATTATCTGTTCACTTTAAACAGATTAATGCTTGATGGAGCTTGCGCAGATGTATGCGGTAATTCAAACAGGTGGTAAACAGTACCGAGTAGAACAAGGTACGACCTTAAAAATAGAAAAACTTGAACTTGGAACAGGCGACAGCATTGAATTCGATAAAGTGCTGATGGTTCAATCTGACGATGCTGTTAGAGTCGGCCTGCCTTTTATCGAAGGTGGCAAGGTGACTGCAACCGTCGTGTCTCAAGGCAGACATAAAAAAGTTAAAATTATTAAATTCAGAAGACGCAAGCACCATATGAAACAAATGGGGCATCGTCAATACTATACAGAAGTCCAGATTACTGGCATTTCTGCATAATTATCAGGAGTTGAAAAATGGCTCATAAGAAGGCTGGTGGTAGTACTCGTAACGGTCGCGACTCTAATGCGAAAAGATTAGGTGTCAAACGCTTCGGCGGTGAATCGGTAGCTGCGGGAAATATAATCGTGCGTCAACGTGGAACACGTTTTCACGCCGGAGTTAATGTAGGTTGCGGTAAAGATCATACCTTGTTTGCAACCGCTGACGGAAAAGTGGTTTTTGAAGTTAAGGGTCCTCAGGGCCGCAAATTTGTCAGTATTGTTACTGCATAAAATTTAATCTGCTGCAACATGCGGCAATTAAGTTACTTAAAAAAGCTCCGTCTGTTAATGCCGGGGCTTTTTTTGTTTTTATCGGTTGGTTTAAGTCGGCGTGTGATTTATGAAATTTGTTGACGAAGCGGAGATTCGTGTCGAGGCGGGTGATGGCGGTAATGGCGTGATTGGTTTTCGCCGCGAGAAATACGTCCCCCTGGGTGGTCCGGATGGCGGTGATGGCGGCGACGGCGGTTGCGTCTATCTGATTGCGGCCGAAAATGTAAATACGTTGGTGGATTTTCGTTATCACTCTGTGCACAGGGCGCAGCGCGGACAAAATGGCATGAGTCGCAATTGCACGGGCAGAAAGGGCGAGGACTGCTATGTCTCGGTCCCTCTGGGTACGCGCGTGCGTGATGCGGAAACCGGCGAGGAAATTGGCGATCTGACCCAGATTGGCGAGACCTTGTTGGTCGCTCGGGGCGGTTTTCATGGTCTGGGTAATGCGCGCTTTAAAAGCAGCATAAACCGGGCGCCGCAAAGAGCCAGTAAGGGCACGGAAGGCGAGCATCGCAGGCTGTTGCTGGAGTTGACGCTGATTGCCGATGTCGGATTGTTGGGCATGCCGAATGCAGGCAAATCCAGCTTGATTCGTGCGGTATCGTCGGCAAGGCCCAAAGTTGCGGATTATCCGTTTACCACCTTGCATCCCAATTTGGGTGTGGTCAGTGTCGATGACTTGCGCAGTTTTGTCATTGCGGATATTCCCGGCGTGATTGAAGGCGCTGCTGATGGTGCGGGTCTGGGTTTGCAGTTTCTCAAGCATTTGTCCAGAACGGGTTTGTTGCTGCATCTGGTTGATGTTGAGCCTTATGAAAGCATGGAGTCGCCTGTTGAGGGGCCGATTGAGGCGGCGCGCAAGATTATTCATGAGGTTGAAAAATGGAGCGATGATCTCGCCCACAAGCCTCGCTGGCTGGTGTTGAATAAGATAGACCGGCTGCTCGAAGAAGAGCGGGATGAGCGTTGCCAGGCGATTGTTGATGGGCTGGGCTGGACGGGGCCGGTTTTTAGAATTTCCGCAATTAATGGTGATGGCACGAGAGAGCTCATGTTTGCCATCATGGACTTTTTGGAACAACGGCGACGGGAAAAAAGTGAGCAGGAGTGATTTTGCAAAGGTTAAGCGGGTTGTTGTAAAAATAGGCAGTTCTTTGCTGACAGCCGGCGGGCAAGGGTTAAACAAGCCGGCCATTGCTGCCTGGGTCAAGCAGATGGCCGGATTAAGGCAGCAATCCATCGATGTTATTCTGGTTTCATCCGGCTCGGTAGCGGAAGGCATGTGTCGACTGGGCTGGAAGCGGCGACCAAAAGCTTTGCATGATCTGCAGGCGGCTGCATCGGTTGGGCAGATGGGGCTGGTGCGGGTTTTTGATGATAATTTTCAGCAGCACGGTCTGCATGCGGCCCAGGTGTTGTTGACCCATGACGATCTGTCGGACAGGCAGCGTTATTTAAATGCCAGGAGTACGCTGCTGACCTTGCTTAAGCTCGGCATTGTGCCGGTCATCAATGAGAACGATGCGGTCGCCACCGAAGAAATTCGTTTTGGCGATAACGACACGCTCGGGGCTTTGGTTGCCAATCTGGTCGAGGCCGAGCTATTGATTATTTTGACCGATCAGCAGGGGCTGTTCACCGGCGACCCGAGCCTGAATCCTGATGTCGAGTTAATTTCCGAAATCAGTGTGAATGACGGTCTCTTGGATAAGGTCGCGGGAGACAGTCGTAGCGGACTGGGGCGGGGCGGCATGTATACCAAGGTGCGCGCGGCTCGGCTGGCGTCCAGATCTGGCGCTGCCACAGTGATTGCCGCCGGTGCGGTCGATGAGGTGATTACCTCGGTCATTGCGGGGGCAAATCTGGGCACGTATTTGTTGCCGGATATTGAGCCTTTGGTCGCCAGAAAGCGTTGGCTGGCCGGTCAGTTGCAGGTGAAAGGGCGGTTGGTGCTGGATGCGGGCGCGGTCAAGGTGCTTAAGGCGGACGGCAAAAGTCTGCTGGCTGTCGGTGTCAAATCGGTGTCTGGGCGTTTTGAGCGCGGTGAATTGGTCTCTTGTGTGGATGAGAGCGGTTTGGAGATCGCCCGGGGGCTGGTTAATTACGGCAATGCGGATGCCCAATTAATAGCGGGCAAAAGCAGTTCCGAATTCGAGCGTATTCTGGGATATTCGGACGATTCCGAAATGATACACCGGGATAATATGGTGTTGATTTGATCCGATAAAGGGGCTAGCAAAAAAGGCCGAACTCGAAAAGGAGTATCGGCCTTTTTTATCTCTCATTGCGGTGCAATTAAGCGATGGATTTAACTTTCGCGTTGAGTCTGCTTTTGCTGCGAGCGGCTTTATTTTTATGAATAATGCCTTTGTTGACTGCTGAATCGATAATAGGCACAGCAGTGTTATAAGCGGCTTGTGCTTTTTCTTTATCGCCGGCATTGACTGCGGCAATAATTTTCTTTACGAAAGTACGCAAGTTGCTGCGTTGTCCTGCGTTGCGAATACGGCTTTTTTCCGCTTGTCGCGCACGCTTTTTAGCTTGTGCTGTATTAGCCATAGTTTCTCGATTCTTGCTGTGTAAGTTAATAAGACCCAGCATTATCTTTATAAATGGTATGATTGTCAAATTTAAAGTTTGAAGGGTGTGTTTTGAGCAAACAGCTTTTTAAATCAACTATCGTAGTCGGCAGCATGACCCTGATTTCGCGGATTTTGGGTTTTGTGCGCGACATGCTGATTGCACAAATTTTTGGTGCGGGTTCGGCAACCGATGCTTTTTTTGTGGCCTTTACGATCCCCAATTTTTTACGGCGCTTATTCGGAGAAGGTGCTTTTGCCCAGGCTTTTGTGCCGGTTCTTTCGGAATATCAGCATCGCGGCAACAGAGAGGCGCTAAAACAGTTTATTGACCGAACGGCGGGCACGCTGGCGCTGGTATTGATGCTGATTACGATGGTCGGCATCGTGGTTGCGCCGTTGCTTATCATGCTGTTTGCGCCCGGTTTCATCTGGAAGGGAACCCAATATGATCTGGCCGTGCAGATGGTGCAGATTACCTTGCCCTATTTGTTTTTTATATCGCTGGTGGCTTTTGCCGGTGGCATCTTAAATGCACACGGCAGGTTTGTCATTCCGGCCTTAACACCGGTTTTTCTCAATCTCTGCATGATCGGGGCGGCTATCTGGCTGGCGCCATTGATGGATGAGCCGGTTGTCGCATTAGCCTGGAGCGTTTTTGCCGCGGGCGTGGTGCAGTTGGTGTTCCAGGTACCTGCGCTCATGCGCTTGGGTTTGCTGCCCAGGTTCAGGGTTGACTTTCGGGATTCCGGGGTCAGGCGCATTATGGGCTTGATGATGCCGGCCATTTTTGGTGTTTCGATAACCCAGATCAATTTGCTGCTCGACACGCTGCTGGCCTCGTTTTTAACTGCCGGCAGCGTGTCCTGGCTGTATTATTCCGATCGTCTGGTGGAATTCCCGCTGGGTATATTCGGCATAGCGCTGGCCACGGTGATTTTGCCCAGTTTGGCCAGAAGTCATGCGGCTGAGGACGCCATTGCCTTTTCCCGTTCGCTGGACTGGAGCTTGCGCCTGGTTTTGCTGATCGGCATGCCGGCTACGATAGGGTTGACGATGTTGGCCGAGCCGATGATTTCAACGCTGTTTCAATATGATGAGTTCAGTCTCAATGATGTGCATTTTGCCGGACAAAGCCTGATGGCTTATGCGGCCGGATTGCTGGGCTTTATTCTGGTTAAAGTGCTGGTGCCGGCCTTTACCGCGCGCGAAGATATGAAAACGCCGGTACGCTATGGCGTCTATGGCATAGTCGTCAAACTGGGGTTGAGTTTTGCCCTGGTAGCGTCCCTGGCTCATGCCGGACTCGCGCTGGCGACCTCATTGAGCGCGTTTTTCAATGCTTTTTTGATGCTGAAGAAATTACTAAAACAAAATGCCTATCAGCCCGCGGTCGGCTGGCCGCTGTTTTTTATGCGCGTCATGATGGCCAGCGCCGTTATGTCGGCCGTGCTGTATTATGGGGTCGATGCCGGCCTATGGCAGCAATGGGCCGCACTCGATAGAGTCCTGAATTTGCTGGTATGGATTGCACTGGCTTGTGTCATTTATGCGCTGACCTTGATCTTGACCGGCTTAAGGCCGAAACATTTGATCAGCAAGGTATAAACTTGCCCGGATAGTTGGGTATAATGAAAAATTTTAATTCATCCTATGCATGCGTTTAATTAGAGGACTGACTCATTTAGAACCGTTGCAAAACGGTTGCGTACTGAGTATCGGGAATTTTGACGGCGTCCATTTAGGTCATAAAGCGGTCATCAAGAAGCTGGCTGAGCGTGGGGCGGCCTTGGGCTTGCCGGTCGTGATCATGATATTTGAGCCGCAGCCGCTGGAATATTTTTTGGAAGATAATGCGCCGTCACGCTTGATGCGACTGCGCGAAAAAGTGATTCAGTTTTCTAAATTGCCCGTTGATGATTTGCTGATATTGGATTTTAACCAATATCTTGCAAACTATGATGCTGAACATTTTATTGCCGACATTCTGATAAAAAAGCTCAATGTCAAACATCTGGTCATCGGCGATGATTTCCATTTCGGCAAGGCCAGGCGCGGCAACTTCGGCATGCTGAAGGAACAGGGCAGTCGATTCGGTTTTGACGTGGAGGATACCGGCTCCTATTATGTGGACGGATTGAGAGTTAGCAGCACCCTGATCCGCGACGCGCTGGGTGTAGGGGATCTGGCCGAAGCGGAAAAACTGCTGGGCCGAAGTTTTTCTGTCTGCGGCCGCGTGGCGCATGGCGATAAACGGGGCAGAACGATAGGCTACCCCACGGCCAATATTCAGATGTTTAGAAAAAATACGCCGGTTGAGGGCGTATTTGCCGTTACCATGACCGGCATTGACGACCAGGAATACGAAGGCGTGGCTAATGTCGGCACAAGACCGACGGTTGATGGCGGCTCAAAGGTGATACTGGAAACACATTTGTTTGAATTTAATAAGGAAATTTACGGGCGTTATGTGGAAGTGCATTTCAAGCGGAAAATAAGAGATGAGATACGCTTTCAATCATTGGAGGCGCTTAAGAACCAGATCGAAAACGATGTGGCCGATGCGAAGAAGATTTTTGCTGATTTTAAAAGTTGATGACCATGGACTATAAAAAAACACTGAATTTACCCAAAACAGATTTCCCGATGAAAGGCAATCTGGCCCAACGTGAGCCGGAATGTTTAAAAAATTGGAACGGAATGGATCTGTATCAGAAAATCAGGGCGGCAGCGCAAGGCCGACCCAAGTTTATTTTGCACGATGGTCCTCCTTACGCCAACGGCGAGATTCATATCGGTCATGCAGTTAATAAGGTGTTGAAAGACATCATTATCAAATCAAAAACTCTGAGCGGCTTTGACGCACCTTACGTACCGGGCTGGGATTGTCACGGTTTGCCGATTGAGCTGATGGTGGAAAAGAAGGTAGGCAAAGCCGGTGTTAAGGTTTCGGCAGCTGATTTTCGCAAAGCCTGCCGTGAATATGCCGGAAAGCAGGTCAACATCCAAAAAGAGGCGTTCGTCAGACTGGGTATTCTGGGCGATTGGGAGCATCCCTATTTAACGATGGATTTTGCTTTTGAAGCCGATATTGTCAGGTCGCTTGGGAAAATCGGCAACAAAGGCCATCTGAGCAAAGGTGCGAAGCCGGTGCATTGGTGTACCGATTGTGGCTCGGCGCTGGCCGAGGCTGAAGTGGAATATGAAGACAAGCATTCGCCTGCGATCGACGTTCGTTTTCAGGTGATCGATGAAGCTGCCTTTATGGCGAGCTGCCATCATGTCCCTGAGCATGAAGGCACGGGGCCGTTATCCGTGGTGATCTGGACAACCACGCCGTGGACGCTGCCTGCAAATCAGGGGGTCGCTTTAAATCCCGAACTGGAATATGTAGTCGTGCAATGCGAGCAGGACGGCAAAAAAGAACGCCTGGTGGTCGCCGAGGTGTTGCTGAAGGATGCCATGCTGCGTTACGGCATTGAAAATTATCATGTCGTGGCCTATTGCACGGGTTCGGCTCTCGAAAACCAGTTGTTGCAGCATCCTTTTTATGACCGGCAAGTGCCTATCATTCTTGGCGATCACGTCACTACCGATGCCGGTACCGGCGCTGTGCATACCGCGCCTGGGCATGGCCAGGACGATTATATCGTCGGCCTGAAATACGGATTGCCGGTGGATAACCCGGTTGGCAATAATGGCGTATTCCTGCCGAACACCGAATTGTTCGCCGGCGAGCATGTGTTCAGCGCCAATGATCATGTGCTGGAAGTTCTGGAAGAAAAAGGCAAGCTGGTTCATCTTCAGGCCATTTTGCACAGTTATCCGCACTGCTGGCGCCATAAGACGCCGATCATTTTCAGAGCCACCCCGCAGTGGTTTATCTCCATGGATAAGAATAAGCTCCGGGAAAGGGCGCTGGATGAAGTTAAGCGTGTTGCCTGGATACCCGAATGGGGTCAGGCGCGTATTGAAAGCATGATGGAAAACCGGCCTGACTGGTGTATTTCGCGGCAGCGTACCTGGGGTGTGCCGATCGCTTTCTTCGTGCATAAAGAAACCGGCGAACTGCATCCGCGCACGCCCGAATTGATCGAGCAAGTGGCCAAGCGGATTGAGCAAAAAGGCATAGAAGCCTGGTTCGAGCTGGATGCCGCCGAATTGATTGGCGCTGATGCCGAGCACTACGACAAGATGAGCGACACCCTGGATGTCTGGTTTGATTCCGGTGTCACTCACGCCTGTGTCCTGGATAAACGCGATCAACTGGTATTTCCGGCCGACTTGTACCTGGAAGGCTCTGACCAGCATCGCGGCTGGTTTCAGTCTTCATTGCTGGCGTCCACGGCCATGAACGATGTTGCGCCGTACAAAGCGGTTTTGACGCACGGTTTTACCGTCGACAAGAACGGCGAAAAAATGTCCAAATCTAAAGGCAATGTGGTCGCGCCGCAAACGGTTATGAAAGCCATGGGCGCCGATGTGCTGCGGTTATGGATTGCCGCTACGGACTACCGTAGCGAGATGCGGGTATCCGATGAAATTCTTGAGCGTACCGCGGACGGTTACCGCCGCTTGAGGAATACCGCTCGTTTCTTGTTATCCAATTTGAACGGTTTTGATCCGGCACAACATGCGGTGCCTGCAGCCGAATTGCTGGCACTGGATCGCTGGGTTGTGGACAGGGCATACGCCCTGCAGGAAGAGATCAAGGCGGCTTATGACAGCTATCAGTTCCAGACGATCTATCAAAAAGTACATCACTTTTGCGTAATCGACTTGGGCGGCTTCTATCTGGATATCATTAAAGACCGGCAATATACGGCCAAAGAAGACAGCCTGGCCCTGCGTTCGGCGCAAACCGCCATGTATCATGTGCTGGAAGCCTTGACGCGCTGGCTGGCGCCGATCATCAGTTATACCGCCGATGAAATCTGGCAATATTTGCCGGGTAAGCGCAGCGACTCGGTATTTCTGGAAACCTGGTATCAGGGCTTGTTCAGGCTGGATGCCGATTCGCCTATGAATCGTGAATTCTGGCAAACGGTCATGAATGTCCGCACCGCGGTCAGCAAGGAACTTGAGAAAAGCCGCGGCCGTGGCGAGATAGGCGCTTCACTGAATGCGGATGTCG